>Ga0070665_100006594_pt1 | contig 11798 bp, 9 predicted proteins | sample KBSS13metaG_FD_65862 | JGI IMG/M metagenome (GOLD analysis project Ga0070665, IMG submission 65862) | Switchgrass rhizosphere microbial communities from Kellogg Biological Station, Michigan, USA - KBS S1-3 metaG | ecosystem: Host-associated > Plants > Roots > Rhizosphere > Soil ...
AGCCCGGCAACGACGCGCTGGACCACGGCGCTGTCGTCCGGAGCCGGGCGCAACGGCGGGCCGAGGTGCGCCCAGTTCGGGACGATGCTCGAGAAGTGATCGCGCGGCGCGACCGGTGTCTGCGGGTTGCTCAGCATCGTTTTCTCATGAGGCCTTCCAGTCCCGCCGCGAGGTCGGCATTGGAAGCGTCGATGTCGGGCCTCGACGGCGGCGCGGATGGCGTGCGATTCGCGTCGAACAGGATCGCATTGCCGTCGCGCACGACGAAATCGAACTTGCCGTAGTCGAAACCGAGGCGTTCGCGCTCGGCGCGCAGTGATTCGGGAACCGGTGCCGGCTCGTGCGCCACGATGTTCGAGCTTTTCAGGATCGGATGCGTGCCACGATAGCGCGTGCAACGCTCGCGATCGCCGAAGAACACCCACGCGCGCATCCAGAATCCCTGCGCATCCTGCTCCGGGAGGAAGCGTTCGACGACGAGTCCGGGATTGTCCCAGACGTCGGCGGGAACAGCGCTGGGCGAGGGCAGGATCGGATACGGTCGATTCGTCGACACGATCGGCCCCGGCGGCAGATCCGCAGCCTTGCCGTCGCGCTTGAACAATTGTGCGGCGTGCATTTCCGGAATGCCGCTGTAGTTCAGGTCGGTCTTGATCATGACCGGCCCCGTCCAGCCGTCGCCCGGGGCGACGAGATTGCGGCTGACGTGCCGCTTGCGGATGTCGGTGGCTGCTGCGTTCACGACGAGAGGGTAGCGCCGGGCCGCTTCGGAATATGCGGCCGGAACGACCGACAGGTCGACGTGCATGACGCCGACGTCGCCATCCGGCCAGTCTTCCAGTCCGGCCGTCACGCTAACCTTGTGTCCCGCGGCGCTCCAATGCCGCGCGATTGCGCCCAGCAGCAGGTTGCGGTTCGCGAAATCGTCATAGGCGTGGGTAATCAGGACGATATGGGTCATGGGTAGCGCGTCGCCGCAATCGTGGCGTCATTCGAGCGGCAGAGGGGTCACGCATTATCTCTCATCCGGACACCGCGGCGGCGACGCGAGTGCACGCAATGCTTCGATTACCGGCAAGGTGTCAGACCGAAACTGGACGGCGAGCGGCTTCTCGTAGGTGCCGGCTCCGAAGATGCCTCACGCGGGCGCCGGCGCCTCCGCGCCGACGCGCAAGGGGCGGTCATCAACGATCTGCTGGGTCGGGTCGACGCGCATCCACAGCACGATGCCGACGCACAGGAATACGAGCATCGGAATGAACGGCAGTTCGTATCCGCCCGAATACGCCACGAGGTATCCGAACACGATCGACGACAGCGCGGACGCGATACCGCAGGCCGTGTTCATGAAGCCGAACAGCGCACCGGCATGGCGCTGGCCGATGTCGACGGTCGTCGCGCACAGCGTCGGCTGCTGGAACAGGATGCCGGCATAGGCGAGCGAGAGGAAAACGAGCGACCAAACGCCGCTGCTCGCGACGATCGTCGCCGCCATGAAGATCGCGGCGGTACTCAGCCCGCCGACACCGACGATGCGCCGTCCCGTCGTCAGTCCGAAGCGGCGGACGAGGCCGTCGCTCGCGAAGCCGCCGATAGCGTTTGCGCATGCGCCGACGAGGTAGGGGAGCGTCGAGAACACGAGGGCGCCGGCGGTGAACCCACGGCCCTTGACGAGATAGGTCTGCAGCCAGGACTGGAAGAATCCGATCGAATAGACGTAGCAGGCGCCGACCGCAGCGACGCGCCACAGCGCGGGGGACCGCAGCACGAGTCGCCACGGCAGGCCGACGTGCGCGGATGGAGGTGCGGGGCCGATGTCGCGCTCGATTTCCGCGCGCTCGGCCGCGGGCAGCGACGGCACCTCCTGCGGCGAATCGCGGAACCACGCGTACCACACCGCGCTCCACACGAGGCCGAGTATTCCGAAGACCCAGAACGATGCGCGCCAGCCGTAGTGCAACTGCAACGGCACGACGATCAGCGGCGCGAGCGCCGCGCCGAACTGGCTCGTCATCCAGATGATTCCCCAGACTCGCGCGCGCAACCGTTGCGGAATCCAGCGGCCGATGACGACAGAAGCGTTTGGATACGCGCCGGCTTCGCCCATGCCGAACAGGAAGCGGACGAGCAGCAGCAGCGGATAGCTCGAGATCATGCCGGTGATCGACGTGAACACCGACCACCACGTCACGATGCGGGTCAGCACGCGGCGCGGACCGATGCGGTCGCCGAGTGCGCCGCTCGGGATTTCGAACGCCGCATAGGAAAAGAAGAAGGCGCTCGTCACCCAGCCCCATTGCTGCGGACTCAGATGCAGGCTGTCCTGCATCTGCGGCCCGGCGACGGCGATGCAGACGCGATCGAGATAAGTGATGACGGCCAGCACGGACAACATGCCGACAATGCGGTGCTGATGCTTCATTGCCGGAGCCCCCCTGCGGCTGCCAGCACCATAGCGCACAACACGGGGCGGAGTACACGCTCGTATTCGCTCAGTCGTTCGCGAATACCTTCATGTCCGAGCGGGTGAACGACCAGTGACCATCGGCTGCCTGTTCGAACAGGTAGAGGTCATAGTGACCTTTCCTCTTGAGCGTTGGATACGCCGCCAGCGACGCGGTTCGGAATCCCCAACGCTCCGATAGCGGCCGCATGAGTTCGAAGGCCTGCAGCGCTTCCGCTTCGCGCCGAACCGTATCCGCGCCTGGTATGGCCGAAACGTACTCGATCGCGAAACTGTCCTTGCTCACGTCGCGATCGTCATGCTCCATGCCCCAGACGAGATTGAATGACGTGACCTTGATCGTACCCCCGGACGGCAGCGCCTCGCCGTGCCAGAGCGTGCGGAAATGATCGTCGCAGCCCGTAGCGAACGCGAGCATCAGCATCATCAGCGCCGTGTGCAATCTCATCGGAATCGGCCATGGAAGAAGATGCCGCGCAGCCTGCACGCGAAAAACGGCGAGACGCGGCGCTTCTCAGGGCCTTGCAGAGACCGGATCGGGGAAAATTGGCTACGGAAATCGAGGCGTCAAACGATCGCGATGAAGTTACTCGAACCCGCCCTTGAACACCGTGTCGGCCAGCGTCGATGACTGGAACAATCCCATCGGCGAGTAGCCCGTGTAGCCCGGGAACACGTAGCCGATGTTGCCGTTGCCGAGGCGTGCGCTGATCGCTTCTGCCAGGACGCGGCGATAGTCGGTCGTCACGTTGACATCGGCGCCTTCGAATAGTTGCTCGTTCGCGAGGCCCGGGAACGTGCCGAAAATCTGCCCGCCGTTGACCGAGCCGCCGAGCGCTAGCATCACGGTGCCGAAGCCGTGGTCGGTGCCGCCGGAGGAATTCTCGAGCACGCGCCGGCCAAACTCGCTGACCGTGACGACGCTGACGCGTTGCATGTAGTTGCCGTTCACGTCGGTCGCGAGGTCGGTGTAGAACGCATTCAACGCCTCGGACAATCCCTGCACCTGGTTGCCGAAATAGTCGTAGCCGTCGGTCGGCTTGCCCTGGCCGTTGTGCGTGTCCCAGCCGCCGAGATCGACCGTCGCGATGCGCAAGCCGACGTCGCGCTTGATCAGTTGCGCGATGTTGCGCAGTTGCGCACCGAACGTCGAACCGATCGTGCCGGCGCTCGGCGCGTAGTTCGCGCCGCCGGACGGTTGGTAGCCGCCGGTGTTGCCGGCCGTATACAGGCTGAAATCGATCGAGCGGAACAGCGCCAGCGCATCCAGCGTCGACAGGCCCGCTGCCGCGAGCGGCAGCGGGCTGTTCTGCCACATCGCGGGCAAAGCCTCCACGAGGCCCTTGAAGCCGGCCGGAACGGGGTCGTAATGGTCGCTGGAGTTCCACGGCCAGTTGCTCTGGTCGAGGCGGAAATCCTGACCGCTCGCCATCGTGATCGCTTCGGTGCTGCCGAGCAGGCTCTGCGCGGTAATGCTGCCCATGCTGACCGCGGGCACCGCGACGTTCGCCGGCAGGCTGGCGCTGACCAGGTGCCGCGTGAGCCAGCCGATGCCGCTGCCGGCGCCGCCGCCGATGCCGCTTTCGAGGTTCGCCTGCGCCTCGAAATGGCTGCGCACGACCGTCTGCGGCTGCAGCTGTCCGGCGCCGAGCACGATGCCGAGGTGGCCTTGCGCATACAGCGTGTTCAACACACCCGCACGTGGATGCAGCTGCCAGTTCGTGTTGCCGATGGGCAGGCCGGCGCCGTTGCCCGAATATGGTATGCGCGTGGCGTCGCGGTTCGCCTCGTAATTGGCGCGATCCGGATGGCTCTGCCCCGGCGACACGAGGCTCAGGCCGTCCATCGCGCCGCGCAGGAACACGACGACGAGCGTGTCCTGTGTCGTGCTCGTCGCGGAGTCGAATGCGCCGTAGCTGCGCGCCGCGCCGCCGGCGAGCGTCGCGGCGCAGCAGCCCTTGAGGAAATCGCGGCGGTGCAGGGCTGGCAATGTCATGACATGGCGCTCATCGCGTCAGGAACTCCGGGCTGCACAGGATCAGCGCGATCATCGAGCGCAAGCGCGACTTCGTATAGTGCTTGGACAGGTGATTGACGTCCCAGGCGTCGGTCGTCAGGTCGAGTACGTCGGTCGCGAGCGCGTTCTGGCGCATGAAGTCGGTTGCCGCATTGTATACATTGGCCGGGCGGTAGCCGAGGATGCGGTCGCACCACAGTCCGGCGACGTTCGCGGCGGTGCGGTCGCCGGCAACAGGAATCGCGGCGAGCGTCTGGCCCTGCACGTCGGCCAGGTACGGCGAACCGCCGACGTTGCGGTCCTGCGTGGTCTCGACGATCTGGCCGAGCATGCGCAGCGTCATGCCGAGCGTGCCGGTGCTGGCCCATGCGGTCTGCACGTCGGGATAGCCGTTCGGAGCAGGCCAGTAGAACGGCCGGTGGCCGGCGCTCTGCAGCGCGTACATGACCGCATCGGACGTCGTCCACGTATTGGTCCGATAGAGCGGGTTCGGATTGTCGAGGTCGGGAACCGGCGTGAAGTCGGCGCCGAGCGCGCGCAGCGCGCCGACCAGCGCCACGCCGGGTCGCTTCATCTTCTGGCCCCAGGTGGCGAGGAACTCCGGCGATGTCAGGATCGCCTGGGTCGTCAGCTGCAGCTGGTTCGGCGCGGCGTAGTTCTGCAGGAACACGCTGGCGACGTTGCTGACCAGTGTGGGCGTCGGATTGTCGCCGACGAGGCGCCGGCACATCTTTGTCGCAATGAACGTCGCGACGCCGGGGTGAGCGGCGAGCCAGTTGAAGACATCGACGCCGGCGGTCTGGCCATTGTTCGCGGGAATGTAGCGATTGAGGAAGAACAGCTGGTACTTGTAGTGCGCGTTGTTGTCGAACGCATACGCGCCGAGCGGCTGGTTGTCGATCGCGGTGTACGGCCACGTGCTGCCGGAAATCGTCCAGCCGCTGAGCGCGCTCGTTACCTGGTAGATGTCGTTGTCGACATACTGCAGGCGGATCGCACCACCGTCTGCCGCCGTGCCGGTCGGCAGCGAGTACTGGCCGGTGAGCTGATCGGGTTCGACGACGCCGGCGTAGTTGATCGCGCCGAGCGCGTGCAGCTCGCACAGCTCGCGAGCGTAGTTTTCGTTCGGGCCGGACGCGGTGCTCGAATACAGGTCGAGCATGTACATCATCGACGCCGACTTGCCGACTTCCATGAGCAACGACTTGAAGTTGCCGAACACGCCCTTGCCGGCACTCGTGTCGCGGAACAGCGCGTCGAACGCCGGGAACAGCGGGCCGCCGTCGTAATCCCAGCCGAACACGCTGAAATGATCGTGCCAGAAATCGACCATGACCTCGAACAGCTGCCGCTGGCTGTAGGTCTGGCGGATGATCGTCATGCACTCGACTTCGGCCACCGGCAGCATGCGGTGCGCGTAGTTCGAAGTGTCGGAGTGGTGCGTCGTCCACAACTGATTCGGACTCAGGTTCAGCGCCTGGAAATTCGCCGACGCGACGCGCGCGTCGCACGCGCCATCGGCGATAGTCGCCGGCGAGAGTTGCTGCGTGACCCACGCCGTCCAGCGCGCCGCATCGTTCGCACCGAGCGCGTTGAATGCGGCGAGGTCGTTCGCGGTGCAACCGAACGTGGCGCGGCCGAGCCAGGCGTTGGCCGGCGGCGGTCCGGACAGGACCAGCGCTGCGGAGGAATCCGGATGGGCCAGACGCGTGTCCGCGGCGGGCTTGCCGGGACGATGCATCGACGTTGCAGCCGTCGTGCCGGCGTCCAGACCTGCGGCTGCGAAAAGCGTGCTCAGCGCGCGGCGGCGCGAGCGGGCGGCTGCACGGGCGGCAGTCGTCGGTGACATGAATTACCTCGGCGAATCGATCGCCTCGACTGTAACCGATACGACGAAGGAGTTTGTGACGCCGCGCACGCGTCGAGGCAAGGCATCTTGCCTTGCGCCAGTCAGACGACGATCGGCTCGGGTTCCAGCTCGACGCCGAAGCGATCCGCAACGGTACGCTGCACGCGTTGCGCGAGCGCCCAGATCTGCGCGCCGGTCGCGCGTCCGTGATTGACGATTACGAGGGCGTGCTGCGCCGAGACTCCGGCGTCGCCTTCGCGAACTCCCTTGAGGCCACTCTCTTCGATCAACCAGGCCGCGGCAAGTTTCACGGCGTCTGCGCCGAACGGCCACGCAGGAAGCAACGCGTGGTCGCGTTTGAGTTGCTGAGCGAGCGTGGCGGGGACGATCGGATTCTTGAAGAAACTGCCGGCGTTGCCGATGACTGCCGGATTCGGCAGCTTGCGCGTGCGCAGGCGGGCGACGGCCTCGGCGACGGTCGGCGCCGATGGCGCGACGCCCATCGCCGCGAGTTCGTCGCCGATGCCGGCGTAGTCGATGCGCAGCGGGCCGCCGCGCGGCAACACGAACTCGACTGCGGTGACGACATGCCGGTTCGGCTCGCGCTTGAACAGCGAGTCGCGATAGGCGAATCGACACGCGGCGTTGTCCATGCGGACGAGGCTGCCGCTCTGCCGGTCCCACGCCTCGACGGTCGCGATAAATTCGCTGACTTCACGGCCGTACGCGCCGATGTTCTGGATCGGTGCGGCCCCGACGCTGCCCGGGATCAGCACGAGATTTTCCAGTCCCGTGAAACCGCGGCCGAGCGACCAATGGACGAAGTCGTTCCAGAGTTCGCCGGCCTCGACGCGGATCAGCGCCGCGTCGCCGCGATCCTCGATCACCCGCGCGCCGTGCGCCGACATCGACAACACGACGCCGGGCCAGTCGCGCGTGAACAGCAGGTTGCTGCCGCCGCCCAGCACGAACACCTTGCTAGCGCGCACATGCGGAAACGCCAGTACTTCGGCGAGCGCCGCCGGCACGCGCACGTCGATCAGCAGGTCGGCGCGCGCCGGCACGCGGAACGTGTTGCGGCCCTCGAGCGACGCGTTCTCGACGATCGTGTATCCGCTCGCGCTGACCGTGCCGGTCGACGACGAGCTCATGGTTTGGCGCCGGCGCCGTGCGCGCGGATTGCCTCGACGCATTCGCCGATCAGGCCCGGCCCGCGATAGACCATGCCGCTATAGAACTGGACGAGGCTCGCACCGGCCGCGAATTTTCCGGCGGCGTCGGCGCCGGACAGGATGCCGCCGACGCCGATCACGGGCATCGCGCCGGCCAGGCGCTGCGCCATGCCGCGCAGCACGGCGGTAGACTTTGAAAACAACGGCTTACCGGATAAACCTCCGGTCTCTTCTGCGTATGGTGCGCCGCGGATCTGCGACCGGTCCGTCGTCGTGTTCGTGCAGATCAGGCCGTCGATGCGCGCGTCGCGCACGGTTTCGGCGATCGCGTCGAGTTCGGCCTCTTCGAGATCCGGCGCGATCTTCAGCAGCAGCGGCTTGCGCGCGCCGTGCTGCGTCGCGAGCCGTTCACGTGCCTCCATCAGTGCCCCGAGAAAACGCTTGAGCGTTTCTTCCTCCTGCAGGTCGCGCAGGCCTTGCGTGTTCGGCGACGAGATGTTGACCGTCACGTAGCTCGCGCGTGCGTACACGCGAGTGAGGCACAGCAGGTAGTCATCGACGGCGCGTTCGTTCGGCGTGTCCTTGTTCTTGCCGATGTTGATGCCGAGCACGCCGGAAAAACGCGCGCGCTCCGCGTTGCGCACGAGCGCGTCGACGCCGCCGTTGTTGAAGCCGAGCCGGTTGATCACGGCCTCGTGTTCCGGCAGGCGCCACATGCGCGGCTTCGGATTGCCGGGCTGCGCGCGCGGCGTCGTCGTGCCGACTTCGATGAAGCCGAAGCCGAGCGCGGCGAGCGCGTCGACATGCGCCGCGTTCTTGTCGAGTCCGGCCGCGAGCCCGACCGGGTTCGGGAAGTCGATGCCGAACACCTGCGCCGGCAACGGCGCCGGCTTCTGCGCGAGCAGCGGATTCAACCCGGTGCGGTAGGCCGCCTCGATCGACGCGAGCCCGATGTCGTGCGCGCGTTCGGCGTCGAGGCAGAACAGGAACGGCCGCGCTAACGCGTACACGCGCAGCCATTTCGCGCCGGCACGGCGGCGGCGATGTACCGATCGATGTGCAGCCGCTGCGTCACCAGTGCCAGTTCGCCAGCGTCACGAGTCCGCCGAGCACGCCGAACACGAACAGCACCGCAGCCGCGATCAACGCCAGATGCAGGTAACCCAGGATCAATCCCGCGACGGCCATTCCATCGCCGTCGATCGAGCCGGGAGCCGCCCTGCGTATTTCGCCGCGGGCGATGTGGCCGCAGACGACCGCGACGATCGCGGCAACGAACGGCAACGCGACCCAGCACAGGATTCCGCACACGAGGCTGACGACGGCCGTTGTGCTCGTGGTTCGCATCTGCGCGCTCATCGACGCATCCCCGAAATGGAACTAGAACTCGAACTTGATGCCCTGTGCCAGCGGCAGCGCATCGGAGTAGTTGATCGTGTTCGTCTGTCGGCGCATGTACGCCTTCCATGCATCGGAACCGGACTCGCGTCCGCCGCCGGTTTCCTTCTCGCCGCCGAACGCGCCGCCGATCTCGGCGCCGCTCGTGCCGATGTTCACGTTGGCGATGCCGCAGTCGGAACCGGCGCTCGACAGGAACGCCTCGGCAGCCTTGACGTTGGTCGTGAAGATCGACGAGGACAAGCCTTGCGGGACGCCGTTGTGCGCGTGGATCGCGTCATCGACCGACTTGAACGGCATGACGTAGAGGATCGGCGCGAACGTCTCGGACTGCACGACTTCGTCGGAGTTCTTGAGGCCGGCGATGATCGTCGGCAACACGAAGTTGCCGGGACGGTCGGTCAGCGCGTTGCCGCCGGTCAGCACCTTGCCGCCGGAGGCCTTGGCCTTGTCGACGGCGTTGCTGAAGTTCTTCACCGACTCCGGGCTGTTCAAAGGCCCCATCAGCGTCGCCGCCTGGGTAGGGTCGCCGATCTTCTTCTCGACCTGCTTGTACGCGCTGACCAGCTTGCCGACGACCTCGTCGTAGATCGATTCGTGCACGAGCAGGCGCCGCGTCGTCGTGCAGCGCTGCCCGGCCGTGCCGACGGCTCCGAACACGATCGCCGGTATCGCCATCTTCAGGTCGGCGGTCTGGTCGACGATGATTGCGTTATTGCCGCCGAGTTCCAGCAGGCTGCGGCCGAGCCGCTTCGCGACGCGCTCGCCGACGTGGCGGCCCACGGCCGTCGAGCCGGTGAAGCTGATCAGCGGGATGCGATGGTCGTCGACGAACTTCTTCGCGAGCTCCGCGCCGGTGTCGTTGAACAGGAAGAACAGGTCGGGGAAGCCGCCGGCCTTCAGCGCGTCGTTGCAGATCTTCATCGATGCGACCGCGGAGAGCGGCGTCTTCGGCGACGGCTTCCAGATCGAGATGTCGCCGCAGACCGCGGCGATGAACGCGTTCCAGGCCCACACGGCGACCGGGAAATTGAACGCCGAGATGATGCCGATCAACCCGATCGGATGCCACTGCTCGTACATGCGATGGCCGGGACGTTCCGAATGCATCGTCAGGCCGTACAGCATGCGGCTCTGGCCGAGCGCGAAGTCGGCGATGTCGATCATCTCCTGCACTTCGCCGTCGCCTTCGGGCTTGATCTTGCCCATCTCGAGCGCGACCAGCGAGCCGAGCGCATCCTTGTGCTTGCGCAGCGCCTCGGCGCACAGGCGGATCGCCTCGCCGCGCCGCGGCGCAGGCGTCGTGCGCCACACCTTGAACACCTCCTGTGCGTGCGCGACGATTTTCTCGTAGTCGGCGGCAGAACTGGCGTGCACGCGGCCGATGACCTGATGCGTGCTCGGATTGACGACCTCGATCGTTCCGGCGTCGGTCGCTTTCGACCAGACTCCGTTGCCGAGATAGGTGCCGGACTCGACGTCGGTCAGGCCGAGCGCCTTGAGGATTGCAGCAGACATGGAAGCTCCGAATGGCGGATCGCGGCGCCGAGCGGCGCGCAGGGTGCGAATTGTAGCAGAGCAGGGCGTTTTGCCCCGCGCCGCGATCGCATTCGGCGGGCGCCCCGGCCTGAAACGGGTCAGCCGAATCCGTTGCGCGGATGTCGCCTCCCGTCGTCGTCCATGGCGCATGGTCGCCCTGGATACAGGACGTCTGCCCGCGTCCGTGGCGACCGTGACCGCGGCCGCCCGAATCTGCCATCATTGGCCAAACGGGGGTGGGTCAGCCGATGTCGCTGTTCGAGGAACTCAATCGCCGCAACGTCATCCGCATGGCCGGGCTGTACGTCGTCGGCGCGTGGCTGATCACGCAGGTAGCCGGCACGGTGCTGCCGATGTTCGGTGCGCCGGACTGGATCGCGCGCAGCATCGTGGTGCTGCTGGCACTCGGCTTCGTGCCGACCATGCTGTTCTCATGGATTTACGAGCTCACGCCGGAAGGCCTGAAGCGCGAGTCCGAAGTCGACCGCGCCGGCTCGATCACCTCGCTCACGGCAAAGCGCATCGATCGCTCGATCACGGTTTTGCTCGTGCTGGCGCTCGGTTATTTCGCAGTCGACAAGTTCGTGCTCGCGCCGAGCCGGAACGCGCGTGAGATAGCGAGCGCGGTTGACCAGGCGAATGTCGCGTCGGCAGCCAAGGGCGTTGCGTCGCCGGCCGCTGGCGCAGCGACCGACGCGACGGCGGGCAGCAACCCGGCGTCGCCGTCGATTCCGTCGATCGAGCAGGATCCTTCGATCGCCGTGTTGCCGCTGCAGGATCTCAGCCAGGGCAAGGACCAGGAATATTTCTCCGATGGCATCACCGAAGAGCTGCTGGACCTGCTCGCGAAGGTGCCGAAGCTGCGCGTGATCGCGCGCACGTCGAGCTTCTCGTACAAGGGCAAGGACACACCGATTGCCGATATCGCGCGCGTGCTGCACGTGGCGGCAGTACTCGAAGGCAGCGTGCGCAAGTCCGGCCAGAAAGTACGCATCACCGTACAGTTGATCCGCGCCAACGACAGTTCGCATCTGTGGTCCGAGACGTACGATCGCACGCTCGACGACATCTTCAAGGTGCAGGACGAGATCGCGGCGGCCGTCGTCGACAAGCTGCGGATCTCGCTGCTCGGCGCAGTGCCGACCGCGAAGCCGGTCGACCCGAGGATCTATCCGCTGATCCTGCAGGCGAACGCGCTGATAGCGCAGAACAACGCCGTCGGCAACAAGCAGGCGCGGACGCTATGCGAACAGGCAGTCGCCCTCGTGCCGGGCGAGGTGCGGGCCTGGAATGCGCTGGCACTGGTGGGTTTCAATCAGGTGGCAGCCTCCGAGCGATCGATCGAGGAAGGCCTGCCGG
>Ga0070665_100006595_pt1 | contig 11797 bp, 15 predicted proteins | sample KBSS13metaG_FD_65862 | JGI IMG/M metagenome (GOLD analysis project Ga0070665, IMG submission 65862) | Switchgrass rhizosphere microbial communities from Kellogg Biological Station, Michigan, USA - KBS S1-3 metaG | ecosystem: Host-associated > Plants > Roots > Rhizosphere > Soil ...
CAGGCCAACATGGCGGTGTACTTCGCCGTCCTGAGCCCCGGCGACCGCGTGCTCGGCCTGTCGCTCGACCACGGTGGACACCTCACGCACGGGTTGAAGGTGAACTTCTCCGGGAAGCTCTACGAGTTCCACCATTACGGCGTCTCGCGCGAGACGATGCAGGTCGACTACGACGAGGTGCTCGCGCGTGCCAAGGAGGTGCAGCCGAAGCTGATCGTGTGCGGCGGCTCTGCGTACCCACGCACTGTCGAGGCAGACCGTTTCCGCGAGATCGCCGACGAGGTGGGGGCGCTCCTGATGTGCGACATGGCGCATTTCGCGGGCCTCGTCGCCGCCGGGTTGCATCCGAGCCCGGTGCCGCACAGCGACTTCGTCACCTCGACGAGCCACAAGACGCTCGCCGGGCCGCGCGCCGGATTCGTGCTGTGCAAGGAAGAGCACGCGTCGAAGCTCGACCGCGCGAACTTCCCCGGTATGCAAGGCGGCCCGTTGATGCATGCGGTCGCGGCGAAGGCCGTCTGTTTCCAGATCGCGATGACCGACGCGTTCCGCGAGTACCAGCGGCGTGTCCGGGCGAACGCCGACGCGCTCGCGGAGCAGCTGATCCAAGGCGGGCACGACGTGCTCACCGGGGGCACCGATACCCATCTCGTCCAGCTGGACCTGCGAGCGACCGAGTGGACGGGCCTCGCTGCACAGGAGCGGCTCGAGGAGGTCAAGCTGACGGCGAACCGCAACACCGTCCCGTTCGACGAGCGGCCGCCGATGGTCGCTTCGGGCGTCCGGCTCGGCACGCCGGCGGCGACGATGCGCGGCTTCGACGAAGACGACTTCCGCGAGGTCGCTTCGATCATCGTCGACGCCCTGCACGACGACATCGACGTCGAAGCGCTGCGTGACCGCGCCGTCGCATTGTGCGACAGGCGGCCGCTCTACCCGGGCTTCCGCGGCTACACCGAGTTCAACGCGTAGTCGACCGCGGCGCGCGCATGTGCGCGCGCGGTGTCGACGAGCGGCACGTCGACCGCGTCCTGCAACGACAACAGCGTCATCTCGGTGCATGCGAGCACGACCGCGTCGACGCCGAGCCGCTCGATCAGATCGACGTAGTACGCGCGCGTCTCGTCGCGGACGATCCCGTGGGAGAGCTCGTCGAAGACCGAGCGGCCGAGTTGCGCGCGGTCGGCGTCCCCCGGGACGACGACGTCGAAGCCGCGCGACGCGAGCCGCTCACGGAAGAACGGCAGCTCCATCGTCCACGGCGTCCCGAGGAGCGCCACGCGCGTGCCACCGTCGAGCTCGCCGGCGGCGGCGTCGGCGATGTGGATCGTCGGGATCGAGAGGCCGCTGACGATCGGCTCCCACACGTGGTGGAGCGAGTTGCAGGCGAGCACGAACACGTCGGCGCCGGCGGCTTCGACTGCCTGCGCATCCCGCGCGACGAGCTCCGCTGCGTCCTCCCAGCGGCCGGCGTGCATGAGCGGGTCGATCTCGCCGATGTCGACGCTGACGAGGACGCACCGTGCCGCATGCTCTCCGTCCGTCCGCTCGGCGACCAGCGAGTTCAGCAGGCGGTAGTACTCCGCAGCCGAATGCCAGGTGATCCCGCCGAGGACGCCGATCGTCCGCACGCTCGATACAGTCGCACACGCGATGCCGGTCACCGAGGTCATGCACCCGCTCGTCCAGCACAAGCTCTCGTACCTGCGCGACAAGGACACGCCGACCGTCCATTTCCGCAAGCTGGTCGAGGAGGTGACGCTCCTGCTCACGTACGAGGCGACGAAGGACTTCCCGATCGAGGAGGTCGACATCGAGACGCCGCTCGAGGTGACGCCGATGCCGCGCATCTCGGGCAAGAAGGTGGCGGTGTGCCCGATCCTGCGGGCCGGGCTCGGGATGCTCGACGGCGTGCTCACGCTGATCTCCGGTGCGCGCGTCGGGTTCATCGGCCTGTATCGCAACGAGGAGACGCTGCAGCCCGTCGAGTACTACGTGAAGCTGCCCGCGGACGTCGCCGATCGCGACGTGATCCTGCTCGATCCGATGCTCGCGACCGGCAACTCGACGGCGCACGCGGTGCAACTCGTGAAGGACGCCGGGGCGACGAGTGTTCGCCTGATCGCGATCATCGCCGCGCCCGAGGGGATCGCGAACATCGAAAACGCGCATCCCGACGTGGAGATCGTGGTCGCCGCGATCGACCGCGGCCTGAACGAGAAGGGATACATCGTCCCGGGCCTCGGCGATGCGGGAGATCGGCTCTACGGGACGAAGTAGCGCCCGATGGTCTGGAATCAGCTGACAGACCACCTCGAAGTTCTGTACGGCGCGGTGACGGCGCTCGTGATCGTCCTCCTGCTCACGCCCGCCGTCGGCTCGGCCGCCCGCTATCTCCGCGTGATCGAGCGCCGTCCCGAAGGAGAGCGTGACCGTCCCTCGGTGCCGCGGCTCGGCGGGCTCGCGATGTTCATCGGTGTGATCGTGCCGGCGGTCGCGTTCCTGCCGCTGACCGGCGCGATGAAGGGAATCGTGCTCGGCGCGGCGGTGGCGACGATCGTCGGCGCGATCGACGACTTCCGGCGTCTCCCGTGGTGGCAGAAGCTCGGCGGGCAGCTCCTCGCAGCGGCGATCCCGGCGGTCGGCTTCGGCGTCTACCTGCAGCGCTTCACGTTCGTCGGCGTGTTCGACATCCCGAACTGGATCGGTGTGCCGGTGACGGTGATCGGAATCGTCGCCGTCATGAACATGGTGAACTTCCTCGACGGCCTGGACGGTCTTGCGGCCGGAGTCTGTGCGATCGCCGGTGCCACTTTCTGCGTGATCGAGCTCGATCTCGGCCGCATCGGTCCGGCTGTCCTCGCCGCGATCGTCTGCGGCACGTGTCTCGGGTTCCTGCGGCACAACTTCTATCCCGCGCGCATCTTCATGGGCGACTCGGGTGCATTGCTCCTCGGGTACACGCTCGCCGCGATCTCGGTGCAGGGTCTGCTCAAGACCGCGGCGCTGGCGACTCTCGTCCTGCCGCTCCTCGTCCTCGCGGTGCCTCTGCTCGACACGTCGTTCGTCGTGGCGAAGCGGCTGAAGAGCGGCCAGCCGATCTACGTCGCCGACGCACGCCACCTCCACCACAGATTCATGCGCGTCGGCTTCTCCGAACGCCGGACGGTCGTCTACCTCTGGGCGTGGTGCGGAACGCTTGCACTCGCCGCGCTCGCGACCAGATTTGCCCCACCGCGCCCGCACGGCGACTGGAACTGGACGAACGTTGCGTTCGACGTCGCGGCGGGCGTCCTCGCCGCTGCGTTCTCGGCCTACGTCGTCTACGTGCTCGAGATCGTCAAGCTCGCCAACCCGCGCGCACGACGCCGCCGCGAGACGGAGCGCAACGCCGCCTGAGCGGCGATCCAGCCCGCCGCGCCGTGCACGCCGCCCCCCGGATGCGCGGACGCGGACGCGAGGTACACGTTCCGGAGACCGGTTGCGGGCCGGCCGTGGAACGGGCGCAGGACGAGTTGGTTGCGCCAGCGCGCGGTGCCGAGATTCACGCGTCCCGCCGGCAGCTCCTCGAGCCGCCGGCCGCGCACGAGCGCGCCGAAGCCCGGTGCGTGTCGCTCGATCTGAGCCTCGATCTCGGCGGCGGAGAGAAGGTGCGAGTACGCCCACGCCGTCTCCTTGCCCGGCGGAGATCGCGTCGGGTCGACCATCGAGTACTGGCCGAACAGCACGAAGTCGCGTTCGCCTCCGAGATGGACGACCGGTGCGAGTCGCGCCGGCTCGCTCGTCCAGGGAACGGGGCCGTCAAGCGTCCAGTCGAGCTTGACCGTCGCGGGGTCGCGCTCGACATGCGAGCGCCGACCGGTGATGCGCGCGAGCTCCCACGTATCGATCGCCGCGAGCACCGCGTGCCGGGCCGTCGGCAGCCGATCGAGCCGTTCGCCGAGGCGAACCTCGACGCCGCGCGCTCCGGCGCGATCGACGAGCAGCTCCGTGAGCCGGCCCGAGCCGCCCTCGACGCATGGAAAGCCGTAGCGCTGACCGAACGCCGTGAGCAGGAGCCCGAAGGCGCGGCCGAGGACGCTCCGCGGCGGGACGTCCGTGTGGAGCGCGTTCCCCAGGAGCAGCCGGTCCGCGAGCCGGTCGGGCCGCAGGCGCAGCTTCGCGGCGCCCGGCTCGAGCGCGAGCATCAGTGCCGACCGCACTTGCGGGAACGGCGTCGCGAGCCCGCGCAACAGCGCCGGCTCGATCCGCTCCCACCGTTCCATCGCCGCCGGCCACGACGCGCCCATCGTCGTCTCGGCCGGGTTGCGTGACAGCACCGCCGTCGTCCCGTCCAGCGAGGGATGGGCGAGCACGAGCGGCCCGTGCCTGAACGGGATCTGCACGCCGAGCGCCCGGAACACCGGCGACGCCGCGGCGAGCGGATAGAAGGCGCTGAAGCGGTCGTTGACGTAGCCGGGCTCGATCAGCTCGCCCGACCGGACTGCGCCGCCGGGCTCGTTCTCCGCCTCGACGACGAGCACCGACCAACCCGCGTCCGCGAGGACATTCGCCGCCACGAGGCCGTTGTGGCCCGCGCCGATCACGACGGCGTCATGCATCGGGCTCACGCGACGACCGCCGGGCGATGAATGGCGTCGAAGTCGACGCGCCCGACCGGTGGGTTCGGCGGGAAGCCGGGGCGGTTCGGCAAGACGAGCTCGAACCGGGCGGCGAGCGTCGCCTGGCTGCCCCACGAGAGGGCCGCGTTCGTGACGCTGCCGTGCAGGAGGACCACGCGTGGCCGTGTCACGAACCCAACCCTAGCGCCCGTCGAAATCGGGAAAACAGGTGTCACAAGCGATGCTATATTCCGGACCGGTGACACCCGAGCGCCCGACGTTCTCCCTCGCCGGCGCCGGCAGTGTCCTGATCGGTTTCACGGCAGCGTGCATCCTGATCGGGACCCTGATCGGCTGGGCGGCGGGAAGCGTCGGCTACGGTCTCGCCTTCGGCGCGGTCGTCGGCATCCCCGCCGGCGTCGCCGCCACCGTGATCAAGTACCGCAACGCCTGATGCGCGCCTGGACCGAACCACGCACGGCTCCGCCGACACTGCTGCCCGCGATCGCGGGGATCTTCGTGATCTTGCTCGCGCTGCCCGTGTTCCTGATCGCCGGCTGGCGCGTTTCCGGCTGGGCGCTCGGTGCAGTGCTGTGGGTCGGATCCGAGGCGTTCGGCGCGTTGCTCTCGCGTCTGCAGACGCGGACGGGTAACCTCGCCGCCGCAGGCGTCGTGGCTTTCGGAATGCTCTTTCGCGCAATCGCCGTGATGGTGGTCGTCTTCGCCGTCGCCGTGTCCGACAAATGGCTCGGGCTGGCCGCTGCGTTGACCTACGCCGCCGGCTATTCCGCGAACCTCGGCCTGCAGCTCGTCGCCTACTACACCGGGCCGAAAGCGGGGGCGGCGCATTGATGAAGCGCGCGCTGATCTCCGTCACCACGCTCGCGCTGCTCGCGCCGGCGAGCGCGTTTGCGCGCGGCGAGTTCGACCCTACGACGGAGTTCGAGCAGCACGACTGGATCCCGATCCACCTCGGGCCGATCGACATGTCGATCACCAAAGCGGTCGCCTACCTGATGATCGCAAGCGTGCTGACGATTCTGTTCGGCATCTTCTTCATGCGCTCGAAGGTCGCGCGCATGCCGGGCCGCCGCGAGACGATCGGTGAGCTGCTCTACGACGTCGCGCAGACGCAGATCGCCGAGCAGGGGCTGCCGTCGAAGGCGATGAGCCGGTGGTTCCCGTACGTCGCCTCGCTGTTCCTCTTCATCCTGATCGTGAACCTGCTCGGGTTCATCCCGCTGCCCCTGACCGGCGAGACGTGGCACGGCGTGCCGACGTGGGGGATCTATGCGGCGACCAGCTCGATCTCGGTGACGCTGGCGCTCGCGCTGCTCACCTTCGTCTTCACGCACGTCGAAGGCGTTCGCTGGAACGGGCCCGTGAAGTACTTCAAGAGCTGGATCCCCGAGGCGCCGAAGCCGCTGCTCGCGTTGATCGTGCCGCTCGAGATCCTCGGCCAGTTCATGCGGCTCATCTCACTGAGCGTCAGGCTCTTCGCCAACATGCTGGCCGGCCACATCCTGATCCTCACGTTCCTCGGCCTGATGTTCATCCTCGAGAGCGTCGTGCTCGCGGTCGCCGTCGTGCCGGTCGGGATCATCTTCTACTTGTTCGAAGTGATCATCGTCGTCGGCATCCAGGCCTTCATCTTCGCTGCACTGTCCGCCATCTACATCGGCTCGGCGATCGAGCCGGAGCACTAGGAGGAGAAAAGAATGGTTGGTTACATCCTCGCCCAGACCACGGGCGACGTCACGAAGGCCGGCAAGGCGATCGGCCTCGCGCTCGGCGTCGGCCTCGGCGCCCTCGGCGCCGGCGTCGGCATCGGCAACATCTTCGGCTCGATGATCCAGTCGGTCGCCCGGCAGCCCGAGCTGCGCGGCGAGCTTCAGGGCATCCAGTGGCTCGGCTTCGCCCTCACCGAGGCGGTCGTGTTCTACGGCCTGCTCGGCTCGATCCTCGCGTACGTCCTGGTCTAGGGAAAGCAGAGTCGAGGCGCATGGTTGCTGCGAACCCCCTGATCGAGGTCAGGCCCGGCCTGATGATCTGGACGATCATCTGCTTCCTCGTGGTCCTGTTCGTGCTGAAGCGGTACGCGTTCGGGCCGATCCAGCAGATGATCGACACGCGGCGCGAACGGATCCAGCAGGCGATCGCCGAGGCGGACAACGCACGCGACGAGGCCCGCAAGCTGCTCGAAGAGCACCGCAAGCTGATCGGCCAGGCGAAGTCGGAGTCGGAGGAGATTCTCAGCGAGGCGCGCCGCCTCGCAGACGCGCAGCGAGACCGGGTCAAGCAGGAGACCGAGGAGGACCGCCAGCGGCGGCTCGAGGAGACGCGCCGGCAGATCGAGCAGGCGACCGCGCAGGCACTCGGGGAGATCCGCGACGAGGTCGGAAAGCTCTCGCTGCTCGCGGCCGAGAAGATCACGCGCAAGTCGCTCACCGGCGCCGACCAGCAGCGGCTGATCGACGAGGCTCTCGCCGAGATCGACTTCTCGGCCCTCGAAGGGAGCCGGTCGTAGCCATCGCACACCGCATCTACGCGCGCGCCTTGTTCGAGACGGCGCAGGAGCGCGGCACGCTCGAGTCCGTCCAGGAGCAGCTCGGCCGGCTCGCCGAGGCTGCGACGTCGGTCGACGAGCTCCGGCTCATGCTCGAGAACCCCGAGGTCGACTCGCGGGTGAAGGAGGACGTCCTCGCAAAGATCGCCGCCGGCGCGGACGAGTCCGTCGTGAACTTCGTCAAGCTGCTCGCGGAGAAGGGGCGTGCCGCGGAGATCGGCGACGTCGCCGAGGAATTCGACGCGCTCGTCGCAGCGGACCAGCGCATCCTCGACGTGCGGCTGACGACCGCGCACGAGCTGTCCGACACGGAGTTCCAGAAGATTCTCGGCAGCATCGAGCAGGCCTCCGGTCGCAAGGTGCAAGCCGAACGGGACGTTGACCCAGACCTGATCGGAGGACTCGTCCTCCAGGCCGGATCGATGAGGCTCGACGCGAGCGTGCGCGGCCGGCTGGAACGACTTCGCCACGACCTGACGCACGCAAGGAGCTGAGTAGAGAGATGAAGCTGCGCCCCGAAGAGATCACGTCGATCCTCAAAGAGAGGATCGAGAAGTTCGACGTCGAGTCCAATCTCGCCGAGGTCGGAACCGTGCTGCAGGTCGGTGACGGCATCGCCCGCATCCACGGCCTCGAGAACTGCGTCGCGCTCGAGATGCTCGAGCTCGAGCACGGGGTGGTCGGCCTCGCGTTCAACCTCGAGGAGGACAACGTCGGCGCCGCGCTCTTCGGCGACTGGGACAAGGTGAGCGAAGGCGAGCCCGTCCGGCGCACCGGCAAGGTCGCATCCGTGCCCGTCGGGGAAGGCCTGCTCGGTCGCGTCGTCGACCCGCTCGGGAACCCGCTCGACGGCCAGGGGCCGATCGAGTCGACCGAGACCCGGCCGGTCGAGTGGAAGGCGCCGGGCGTCATCCAGCGCCAGCCCGTGAAGGAGCCGCTCCAGACCGGCATCAAGGCGATCGACTCGATGACGAACGTCGGCCGCGGCCAGCGTGAGCTGATCATCGGCGACCGCTCGACGGGCAAGACCGCGATCGCGATCGACACGATCCTGAACCAGCACGACCAGAACGTGAAGTGCATCTACGTCGCGATCGGCCAGAAGGCATCGACCGTCGCTCAGGTCGTCGAGCGTCTACGCGACGCGGGCGCGATGGAGTACACGACGGTCGTGACCGCGTCGGCCGCGGAGGCAGCGCCGATCAAGTGGCTCGCGCCGTTCGCCGGGTGCGCGATGGCCGAGTACTTCCTCTACAAGGGCGAGCACGCGCTGATCATCTACGACGACCTGACGAAGCAGGCCGACGCGTACCGGCAGCTCTCGCTGCTGCTGCGCCGCCCGCCTGGACGCGAGGCCTTCCCGGGCGACGTCTTCTATCTGCACTCGCGGCTGCTCGAGCGCGCGTGCAAGCTCTCCGACGAGCTCGGCGGCGGCTCGCTCACCGCGCTTCCGATCATCGAGACGCAGGCGGGCGACATCTCCGCCTACATCCCGACGAACGTCATCTCGATCACCGACGGTCAGATCTTCCTCCAGTCCGACCTCTTCTTCTCCGGCGTGCGGCCGGCCGTCAACGTCGGTACGAGCGTCTCCCGAGTGGGCTCCTCCGCACAGACGAAGGCGATGAAGAAGGTCGCGGGACGACTCCGGCTCGACCTCGCGCAGTACCGCGAGCTGGAGGCGTTCGCGCAGTTCGGCTCCGAGCTCGACCAGGCGACGCAATCGGCGTTGAACCGCGGCGAGAAGATGGTCGCGACGCTCAACCAGCCGCAGTACCAGCCGTGGCCCATGGAGGAGCAGGTCGGCGCGCTGTACGCCGGCGTGAACGGCTTCCTCGACGACATCCCGACCGCGGACATCACGCGGTTCCAGGACGAGCTCCGCGAGCACCTGCGTGCGCAGAAGGACATCTATGCGCAGGTCCGCGAGCAGGGCGAGCTGTCGGACGACAAGGCCGAGGCGCTGAACGCCGAGATCGAGAAGGTCAAGAGCCGCTTCGCCACCTCCGAGGACAAGGGCGCATAGACCTTGGCCTCGACGCAGGACCTGAAGCGGCGCGTCCGCTCGATCACGAACACGCGGAAGGTGACGAAGGCGATGGAGCTCGTCGCCTCGGCCCGCCTCCGCCGGTCGCAGCAGCGCATCGAGGCGATGCGGCCGTACGCGGACCGCATGCTCGAGCTGATGGCCGGCGTCTCGAAGGCGGCCGGCGCCGTGCGGCTGCCGCTCCTCGAGCGGCGCGAGCAGATCCAGAAGGTCGCGATCGTGCCCGTCACGGCCGACCGCGGTCTCGCCGGCGGGTTCAACGCACAGGTGATCCGCCGCTCGCTGGCCTTGATGCGCGAGCACCAGAGCGAGGGCCGCGAGGTCGTCTGGTTCTCGACGGGACGCAAGGCCGCGTCGACGCTCCGCTTCCGGCGCATGAACGTCGCGCAGTCGTGGATCGGGTTCAGCGAGCGGCCCGCGTACAGCGACGCGCAGACGATCGCGCACGCCGTGTCCGAGGCCTACGTGAACGGCGACGTCGACACGGTGTACGTCGTCTACAACGCGTTCGTGTCGGCGCTGACACAGAAGGTGACCGTGCGCGAGCTGCTGCCGATCCCGACCGACCTGCTCGAGGCCGGGGAGGACGACGAGGAGCGCCAGGAGATCGGGAACCCGGACTTCATCTACGAGCCCGAGCCCGCGGAGATCCTCGCGCGGCTGCTTCCGGTGTACGTCGAGACGGAGCTCTACCGCGCGCTGCTCGAGTCGGCGGCGTCCGAACAGGGCGCGCGTATGACCGCGATGCGCAACGCGTCGAAGGCGGCGGGCGAGCTGATCGACAGCCTGACCCTCGCGATGAACCGTGCGCGGCAGGCCGAGATCACGCAGGAGATCCTCGAGGTCGTCGCCGGCGCGGACGCACTCGCCGGGTAGCCGCTCTACACTGAGGTCATGAAGCAGATCGCCACGCTGCGCGTGAGCGAGGTCACGGCGAAGTACGGCGAGCACGCGCCGATGGCCACCGTCTGTTGCAACGCGTGCCGCACGTGCGTCCAGACGAACCTGCTCGGGATCGCCGTGGGCGGGCTCGCGGCGGTGTGGGGAATCTTCCGCCGCAGCCGCGGCTAAACAACCCCTTAACAACTATCCCGGCGCAGCAGGCGTCTACACTCTGCGACCGTGAGCACCCGGATCGACATCACCCCCAACGACGCCGTCCCGGTCGAAGCGCTTCCCGTCGAGGGCGGCCAGCAGGTCAAGGCGCGGGGGTACTGGGAGCTCGTCTGGATCCGGTTCCGGCGCGACAGGCTCGCGGTTGCCTCGATCGGCTTCTTGTTGTTCCTGCTCCTCGCCTCGTTCGTCGGCGGGCCGGTCATGGCGCACGTCCTCGGGCACGGCCCGAACACGATCTTCGCGAACGGCGTCGACCAGCACTCGCTCGCACCGGTCGGCCCCTGGACGCACATCTCGAACGCGGACTACGTCGGCGAGACGCCGGCCGTGTTCGAGAGCGCGCACCCCGGCCAGCACCTCGGCACCGCACTGCTGCCGCTCGGCGCCGACGGCAGCCTCGGCCGCGACCTCTTCCTGCGCCTGCTCTACGGCGCGCAGACATCGCTCGAGGTGGCGGTGCTCGCGACGCTCGGCTCGGTTGCGCTCGGCGTCCTCATGGGGCTCCTGGCAGGCTACTTCCGAGGCTGGGTCGACACGGTGGTCTCGCGCCTGATCGAGGTCGTGATGGTGTTCCCGGCGCTGCTCTTCATCATCGCCGTACGCGTCGTCGCCGGCCCGCAGCTCAACTCGATCACGTTCGGGTTCCTCGCTCGAGGTGTATTCACCTTGGTCTTGATCTTCTCGGTGATCGGCTGGTTCTACCCAGCCAGGATCATCCGCGGCGTCGTCTTCTCGCTCCGCGAGAAGGAGTTCGTCGAGGCTGCGCGCATGACCGGCGCCAGCGACTTCCGGATCATGCGGTCGCACCTGCTGCCACACCTCGTCGCGCCGATCGTCGTCTACTCGACCCTGATCATCGCCGCGAACATCCTTGCCGAGGCCGGCCTCTCGTTCCTGGGGCTCGGCATCGAGCAGCCCACGGCGAGCTGGGGCAACCTGCTCGCTGCAGCCCCCGACTTCTACCTCACGCAGCCGTGGCTGATGGTCTGGCCCGGCCTTTCGATCCTCCTCGCGACGCTCGCCTTCAACCTGCTCGGCGACGGTCTGCGGGACGCGTTCGACCCCCGCGCCCGCATCTAGCGGACGCCCGTGGAGGCCCTCACCAGGTGCTAACTATTCCTCCGCGCCTGCGTCATAGTTGCGCGCAGTGGTTTTTGCGTAACATGCGGCGCCGCTCGTCAGGGGCGAGCGGTCCCGTCAGAGGAAGAGGAAGGAGTCATATGCGCAGGAAGCAGGTGCTCTCCCTGTTCATGCTTGTCGTGGGAGTCGCAATGCTCGTCGCCGCTCTCTCGGTCGGCGCCGCTTCGTCGTCGACGAAGAAGGCCGGCTCCGCGGAGGCGAACAAGGGCGGAACGCTCAAGCTGAACCAGGCGGAGTCCGACTTCGACTTCGTCGATCCGCAGCTCGCCTACCGGACCGACGACTGGTCGATGATCTACACGACGTCGATGCCGCTCGTCGGCTTCC
>Ga0070665_100006596_pt1 | contig 11797 bp, 11 predicted proteins | sample KBSS13metaG_FD_65862 | JGI IMG/M metagenome (GOLD analysis project Ga0070665, IMG submission 65862) | Switchgrass rhizosphere microbial communities from Kellogg Biological Station, Michigan, USA - KBS S1-3 metaG | ecosystem: Host-associated > Plants > Roots > Rhizosphere > Soil ...
TAGCCGTCGCCTCGACGCTGCCTGCGACACCGCACGAGGCGCACGCGCCGCTCGTGTGGTTTCGTTAACTCAGGTGAAGTTAACGCCTGACATCTCGAACGGGCGTACCGTACCGCCCGTATCGAGGAGTCGAGGTTTGGAATGAAAAACAGCAATCTGCATTACGCGGCACTTGCCTCAGTTTTGCTCGGCGGGTGTGCGGCAGGTGCCCCGACGGGCTTCTCCGCCGGTGATCACTGGACCGCTCCGTTGATCGGCCCACTCGAAGATGGCGTGTTGCTCGTGCCCGTTTACATCGAGAAGCACGGGCCGTACGTCTTCGCGGTCGATCCCGACGCGAACGTCTCGATCGTCGACGACAAGATCGTCCAAGAGGCGGGGCTGCGCAGCGGCCAGGGCCCGCGCCTCGACGACGAGCTCGATCATCAGAACCCGCACTTCTTCGCCGAGATCCTGCAGATGCGGATCGGCACGCTGTACGTGCAGAACAAGTCAGCATTGATCGTCAAGACCGGCGCGTACAACACGAACGGCCGCGAGGTCGACGGCGTGCTCGGCCGCGACGTGATCGCGGACTCGCTCGTGTTCGGCTTCGATCGCGATGCCGGCCTGATGACGCTGCTCACGCAAGAAGCGTGGAACAAGCAGAAGGTCGAAGGCACGCCGATCCACTACGAGCTGCTCTCGGACCGCAACCGCACCGAGATGCCGGCGGGGCGCCGGGCCAACGGCATGAACGGCGGCGGCGGCCTCGATCTCGACGTCGTGCCGGTCTCGCGCCGCATCACCGACGCGATGATCGACGGCGCGAAGTTCACCGTGCACCTCGACTTCGGCGCGATGACGTCGCAGCTGCGCGACCGCTCGTGGGAAGCCGCGAAGCTCGAAGCGCATCCGACGCAGGGCATGCTGGTCGACGAGACCGGCACCGGCCGGCCCATCGACAAGCTCGGCACCGCCGCGCAGGTCACGCTCGGCTCGCTGACGACGCCGAACGTGGAGTTCGTGCCGTACGCCGAGAAGCGCTGGCGCGAGCAAGATCTCGAAGGCGCGCTCGGGCTCGACTTCTTCATGCCCTACACGGTGTGGGCGAACTGGGATTCGAAGACGATCCATCTCGTGCCGCGCCACGACACCGATCTCGTCGCGCGCGTCGGGCGCTGGCAGATGCAAGAGATGTCGGCGTGCAAGACGCCGGGCTGCGTGACCGCGACGATCATCGATCCGCTGGCCAAGCTGCCGCCCGATGCGCCGCGGCCCGCGCAGAACCCGGGCGTGGTGGTCGCGTTCCAGCGCGATCCGGCGACCGCGAACAAGCCGCTCGAGGCGCTCGTGGCCGTGAAGGGGGCCGACGGTACGAAAAAGGCGACGCTCGTGGTCAGCCTGCCGGCGGATGCAAATCAGGCGATGACGCACCTCGGAGGCGAATTCTCCGGCGCGACGGTGACGGTGCTCGACGCCGATCCGTTCCCGCGCACGTGCCCTGCACAAGGTGGCTGCGTCGACGTGCTCGCGTCTGCTCCCTGAATTAGGATGCCTGCCATGCAGGTGTCCTCCGACGACGTCGAAAAGACGATCGCCGCGTTCACGCGCCTCGATCAACGAGGCGACAAGAAAGCGATGAACAAGCTCGCGCAGAGGCTGCAAAAAGAGCAGCCGTTCCTGCTGCAAGCATCCGCCGCCGTGCGCACGGAGCATGGCGATACCGTCGGCGAGGCCGCGGTGTTTTACGCGACGCTCGTGTGGGCGATGTTCGATCGCATCCGCGAAGCCGGCACGCTCCCGCGGCTCACGCAGCAGAACCTGAGCGATGCCGATCGCGTGGTCACCACCGCGCTGGAGAAGATCGCCGGGCTCGTCGACAAGCCGCCGCACGAGCGCGTGTCGCCGGATCTGGTGGCGACGCAGCCGCACATCTACGCCAAGCTTGCCGAGCTGCTCGCCGAGGACGTGAAGGAGAGCGCGATGACGCTCGAGACGGCCTCGATCATCGTCAAGCCGACCGAGGTCGTGATCGAAGCGTTCGATGCTGCAGTCGCGGGCCGCCGGCCCGGTCAGCAGCAGGGCACGATCGTCGCCGACGACAAGGTCGGCCGAAACGATCCGTGCCCGTGCGGCAGCGGGAAGAAGTGGAAGAAGTGCCACGGCGTCGCGGCGTAGCGCTGCTTCACGTCAAAACGTGGTCGTCAGGCTGACGCCGCTCGGCGTGATCGACACGTCCTTGCCGATCCAGTGATGGACGTAGCGCGGCCAGATGTAGCCGAGGATCGCGCCCACGGCCGCGCCCGTCATCACGTCGGTGGTCCAGTGCTTGTCGGCGGCGATCCGCAGGTAACCGGTCGCGACCGCGAGCGAGAGCCCGGTCGCCCAGATCTCCGGTGCGAGCGAATAGCCGCGCAGGCTGGCGACCGATCCGGCGGCGACCGCGAGCGAGAACGTCAGCGACGTGTGCCCCGACCAGAACGACACGTCGTCCTCGGCGGTGTGCTGCAGCGAGCCGGGCACCGCCTGGTAGGCGTAGGGCCGCTGGCGCGCGACGGTGAGCTTGAACAGGTGCTGCACCAAGCTCGTGACGATCGCCGCCTCGACGACCGGCGACACGTCGTCGAATGCGCGGCGATAGCCGTGGCCCCAACCGGCCGCGACCAGCGCACCGCCCATGACGACCGGCGACAGCACGTAGCCGGTGACGTCGCTGACCGTGTTCGCGAGCCCTGTGTCGCGCCAGGCGAGCGCATCGGTCATCGCGCCGTCGAACGCGTCGGGCGTGCACCACCGGCAGGTCTTCGGCGAGAGCACGTCGTTGAGCCCGAACTCGAGCCCGAGATAGGTGCCGCCCTCGAGGGCGATGCGCACCGCGATCATCTCGCGCTGGAAATCGCTCGGCTCGGCTGGATCCGCGTGCGCGCTGGAAGCCGCCAGCGCGAGCGCGACGATCAGCCCAAGCCTTCGACGCGGATCCACGGACCAGCAGTGTACGGGAACGATTGATCGAAGTGGACGTGCGCGACGTACCACAGCGAGACGTCGTGGCCGTCGAGCTCTTCGTCGCCGACGTAGCCGGCCGGAAACGGCTGCGCGCCGGCGGCGCTGCGCGGCGTGAACGGCGCCCACTCACCGTCGTGGTAGCGGATCGCGAACACTTCGGCGTCGTCCCAGCTGTGCGGCCGGATGTTGATCGACGCGCGCGACCCGAAGTCGATCTGCCGCCACACGTTGCCGTGATCGTCGGCCTCGCCGCTGTACGGGAACCAGCCCTCGTGCTCGACGCGCTGCCAGCGGCCTTCTTCGTAGCGCTCGATCGCGTCGTCGCCCGCGCCGTCGAGATCGAAGTCGAAGCGGAAGTGCGGGTGATACGTGTGCTGGTCGTGCACGCCGGGCCCGAGGATCGTCAGCCACGGGCACAGCCGGCCGTCGTCGTGGAAGCGCCACAGCTGCATGTAGTGATACGGCCCGGCGACGAAGTTCGCCGACAGCTCGATGCCGCCGCGGAACGACTGCACGCGCACCGGCCCGGCGATCGTGCGCGTGCCGAGCGGCACCCACCACGGGCCGTGCGGCTCGCCGGCATCCTGGTCCGGCGTCAGCTCCTGGCGCTGGTGATCGATCGTGACGTAGGGCAGCGAGCCTTCCCACAGCACGCGCCGCCCTTTGAAGTCGGCGAGGTAGATCATGATCCCGGCCGACTCGGTGAGCCGCCAGTGGAACTTCCAGTTGGCCTCTTCGATGACGTTGGACATGGCTACCAGAGCTCCGCCGGGACGACCTGCGTCACCGTTTGATCGAGCAGGTCGACGACCGCGACCACGGATGCGTGACCGTCGTTGCGGCCGAACACGACCGCCGCCGAGCGGCGCATGTACGACAGATCGTTCGGCGTGCGCCCCCAGTAGTGCAGCGTCGACTGCGGCGAGTCGCCCATCGCGAGCTTCGCGCGAACGCGCTCGTCGATCATCGCGACCGACACCGCGAGCGCTTCCTCGGCGATCGACAGCATCGGCTGGCTGCGATCGAGCTCGAGGTGCACGACCACGCCGGCGTCGAGATCGACGCACGCGTCGACCGCGCGATCGCTCGAGTAGTCGTACGCGACGACGCGTGCGAGCCGGTGTCCCGACAACAGATGCGGCGGCTTGACGACGAGCGGCTCGGTCGTGATCACGCGGTAGCGCCCGACCTTCGCCATCGAGGCGAGCCGGCGATCCTCGGTGAGCGTGCGCAACGCGTCGGCGACCTCGCCCGGCGTCAGCGGATCGAACAGCGCCGGCTCCGCTTTGACCACATCCACCGGGGCTCGCTTCTTCGGGCCGGCGGGCTTCGCTTTGGCCTTAGCTTTCGGGCGCTTGACTGCCTTTGCTGCTGTCTTGGACGCCATGCCGCGCACTATACACGTTTCGTAGATCGCCGCGCCCCGCCGGGCGTTCCATCCACATGCGCCAGATCTTCGCCGCGCTCTTGTTCGCGACCGCCTGTCAGTCGGCCTATGCCGATCGCGGTTACCACCCCGAGATCGCGATCGATGTTGCGCCGCAGAAGCTGCGCGCACCCTACGACGTGCAGGTCATTCGCGAGGGCGGGCAGACCCTGCCGACGTACGGGCTCAAGGATCGGTTCTACGTCGAAGGCACGGCAGGCGAGCGCTACACGATTCGCGTGACCAACCCGACCTCGCGCCGCGTCGAAGCGGTCGTGTCGGTCGACGGGCTCGACGCGGTCGACGGCGAGCCGGGCGATCTGCGCAAGCGCGGCTACATCGTGCCGCCGCATGGCAGCGTCGACGTCGACGGGTTTCGCACGTCGCTCGACGACGTCGCGACGTTCCGGTTCTCGTCGGTCGGCGAGTCGTATGCCGCCCAGAAGGGCAAGGCGCGCAACGTCGGCGTGATCGCCGTGGCGATCTTCGAGGAGTCTGCGCCGCCGCCCGAGCCGCAGATCGCCGGCGGTGGCAACTACGATTACCTCGACGATCTCGAGGACTCCTCGGCCGAGTCCGGTGACGCGCCGGCGAGGGACGTCGCCAAGAAGTCTGCGCCGCCTCCGCCCCCGGCGTCGGCTCCGGCACGTCATGCGCCGGCTCCGACGACGACCGCGTCGCGTGCCGAAGGCGGCGGCGCCGCGGCTGCTCCGAGAGCGGCCGACGAGGACGACAACGACGCCGCGCCGGCGCGCAACTACGAAGCACAGCGCCGCCCGGGTCTCGGCACCCAGTTCGGCGAGCAGCGCTACTCGTCGGCGACGTACACGCAGTTCGTGCGCGCGACCGATCGTCCGGTCGCGATCGCCGAGCTGCGCTACAACGACGCCGCCGGCCTCACCGCGCTCGGCATTCCGCTCCAGCCGCAGCCCGACGAGTACGAGCTGATGACGCGCGAGACCGCGAACCCGTTCCCCGGCGATCACTTCGCGCAGCCGCCGCGCTAGCCCGGATCGCAGTCCTGGTACGGGTTCTTGAGCGCGCCGGCGGGCGCGGGCACGCACCGCGGTAACCGAACGGCGGTGCACATGATCGACGTGCGCGAGCCATCGAAGACGACCTCGACCTTGCCCTTGAAGTGAGGCGCACGGCATTCGACCCAGAGGTGCGTGCCCCACGGCTCGGTGAGGTTCGCGCCGCTCGGGCCGCGAAACGTATGACCGACGAACACGTCCGCTTCCGCCGGTCGCGTCATCACCTCGATCGTGAGCGAGTCGGGATGCGGCGTCGGTGGTGGAACGATCGCGACGCGGCCGCCATCGCTCGGCACGCTGACGATCACGCGCGCGTCGTCGAGCGGCACCATCGGGGCGCCGTCGTCGGCCATCACGATCAGCGACGCGTCGCTCGACGGTACGATCGCCGCATCGCGGCCGATCTCGGCGATCGGCGTGACGCTGCTCGGCCGCGACGCATACCAGACGGCGCCACCGCCCGCGATCAGCACGATCAGCGCGATCGCGGCAATCACGCCACGGCGCGCCGGCGGCGCCGGTGGCTCGTCGAGCTCCGGCTGCGGCAGCACCGTGATCGGCCCGGCCGACGCGAACTCGGGCTCGTGCAACGGGCGCGTCTCGCCCTTCGCGCGCCGTGGCTTCACGGGCACGTCCGGAATCGTGTCCGCGCCGGGCGGCAACGACGGCAGCGACAGCGTCGCGACGGGTTGCTCGAGCTCGGCGAGCACGCCGTCGAGCGCGGTGACGAGCGCGCCCATCGTCGCGTAGCGATCCTCACGCTTCTTCTCGAGCGCCTTCATCACGACGCGCTCGAACGCCGGATGCACCGCGAGGTCGGGCACGGCCTTGCCGAGTGGCGTGATCGGATCGAGCAGCTGCATCGCGATCGTGCGCACGAGGCTGTTGCTCTTGTGCGGCGTGCGGCCGCAGGTCATCTCGTAGAGGATCGTGCCGAGCGCGTAGATGTCGACGCGGCCGTCGATGTCGCTGCGCCCGGCCGCTTGTTCGGGCGCCATGTACTCCGGCGTGCCGAACACCGAGCCCGCACGCGTCAGCTTCGGCGCGTTCGGATCGCCGCCCTCGACCGGCAAGACCTTCGCGATGCCGAAGTCGACGATCTTGACGAAGTTCGGCCGGGCGTCGCGCGTGACCAGGAAGATGTTCTCGGGCTTGAGGTCGCGGTGGACGATGCCCTTGTCGTGCGCGGCAGCGAGCGCGCGTGCGATCTGCTGCGCGATCGCGATCGATCGCTCCGGCGGCAGCGGCGCCTCGGCGCGGATCGCCTTCGCGAGCGTGATGCCGTCGATGAACTCCATCACCGAGTACGTCATGCCGTCGGGCGTGGTGCCGAAATCGGTGACGTCGACGATGTTGGGATGGCCGATGCGCGACGCCGCACGCGCCTCCTGCACGAAGCGTTTGATCGTCGCGGTGTCGCGCATGACCTCGCGCTTCAAGACCTTGATCGCGAGCGGCCGCTCGATCACCGCATGGCGCGCCGAGTACACGACGCCCATGCCGCCCTCGCCGAGCTTGCCCTGGATGAAGTAGCGGCCGTCGAGCGTCTCGCCGACGAGCCGGTCGTACTCGCTCGGCCCGTGGTGGAACGAGTCGATGATCTGTTGCGTCGACTGCTGCGCCGCCGAGATCGCGCGGATCTGGTTGGTCTCGCTGAATGTCGCGCCGTTTTGCGCGTCCATCAGCTCCGAGACGACCGTCTCTTTCTTGGCAATGTCGACCGCGACCAGCTGCTTGCCGTCGAACGGGCAGAACCCCGGCTCGTCGAACGTGCGCTCACAGACCGGGCACTGATGCGTCACTGCTGCCGCGTGTCGCTGTACAGCGTCGTCTCGTAATACGCGTAGACCACGTTGTCGGCGGCCACGACGAGGATCGTCTTGCCGTTGTACTGGAGCGCGGTCAGCGCGCGGCCGAACGTGAGGTTCGCGTCGGCCTGCGGGATCGAGAGCAGCTCGGCGGCATCGCCGGCGACCGCGCCCGACGTGGTGTCGAACGTGTGGAGCTCGACCTGGCCGACGTTCGTGGTCGTGCCGACGGTGCGCCCCGGGAATCCGAGCGCGAGCCCGGGCATCGTGCCGAACGTCGCGAGCTTCGCCGACTGCACGCCCGGCACCGCGATCGACGTGCCGACTTGCTTGAGCATCGTCAGATCGACGACCGAGATCGCGCCGGTCATCGACGACGGCGAGTCGAATGCGACCGCGACCGCGAACGAGCCGACGAGCGCGAGATAGCCCCCGTTCGCCGCAGGCGCGGTGGTCGTGACGACCTTGCCTCCCGACGGGCCCTGCGGGCTCGGCGTCTGCGTGTTGCCGCAGCTCGACATCAGATCCGACAGCGCGTAGCCGATGATCTTGCCGTCGCGCGAGTACGCCCACACGGTCGTGCCGTCGCTGGCCAGCGCCGCGGCCGCCATCGGATTGTTCGAGCCGTCGGTGAGCGCGCAGTTGACGACCGTCGCATTGACGAGGAACGCGTTGGGCTTGCTGGCCGTCGGCGTGGCGCCCGCGGAGGTCACGACGATCGTCGAGCCCGCGAACGTGGCGGCGTCGACCGCGTCGGTGCTCGACAGCTGCGAGTCGGTGAGCTGACCGGCGGTGCCGTGGATCACCACGAGCGGGCCGTCGATGCCCTTGTCGACGATCGCGACGTTGCCGGCATCGTCGCCGATGAACAGCGGATGCACCGACAGCGTGCTGATCGAGTGCACGCCGAGCGCCTGGCTGAGCGTCTCGTTGGTCGAGCCGGTCGCGTCGAAGCCGAGCGTCGAGTAGTTCGCGGGGCTGCCGCTCAGCACGGCGAGCTCGCCGGGCGAGTCCGTCGTCGCGTTGACGAGGCCGACCGCGTAGTCCGACTGATCCGAATCCGGCGTCTCCTGCGCGTGGACCCAGGTCGTGTCGGAGAGATCGTCGAACGTCGTCCAGCTACAGCCGGCCGACAGCACGAGGGCGAATGCGAGCGCCTTCACCAGTGCACCTCCATGCCGAGGCCCGCATACTGCGAGCTGATTTCGGGCAGCACGGCGAGCGACTTCGCGTCGATGAGCGCCGTCGATGGCGGCCCCTTGTCGCGCAGCGTGTAGTAGATCGCGGTGGCTGCCGCGATCGCCGAGATCGCGAACGCGCCGTCGGCGGCGATCGAGTAGATCTTGCCGCGCAGGAACCGCGGATCGTCGGAGGCCGGCGGCGGGTTATGGGCCGCGATCTCCTTCTGCAGCTGGTCGTGCAGGTTGTTGGCCTCGACGCCGGCGAAGATGCCACCGCCGAGGAACACGCCGGTGAGCACGTACGCGACGACCGCATCGCTGCGCGACGGCGTCGGCACGAGCGCGACCTTGACCGACGTCTCGGTCTTCGCCTCGATCGTGATCTTGCGCGTGTACGCCTTGAAGCCCGGGCGCGTCACCGACACGACGTGATCGCCTTCCGGCACGCTGCGCAGGCACGGCCCGCGCTCGCACAGGACCTTGCCGTCGACGGAGATCGTCGAGTCCTCGATGCCCATGCCGGTCACCGCGAGCTTGCCGACGGGCGTGCCCTTGAGCGTGCCCTTGACCTCCTTGGTCTCGCCGGGCGCGATGTCGAGCGTCTCGGTGTACTCGTCGTAGCCCTCTTTCGAGATCCAGAACGTGTGCTTGCCAGGCTTGATCTGCTGCGACCAAGGCGTCTGGCCTACCGAGCCGATCGATTTGTCGTCGATGTAGACGTCCGACTTCGGCACATTCGACGCGACCTCGATCCAGGCCAGATAATCTTCCTGCGCCATGGTCGCGACGAACTGGACGAGCTTGGTCGGGTCCGCCGAGATCGTCGACTCGACGACCTTGTAGCCGCGCTTCTCGATGATCAGCTTGTGCTCGCCTTCGAGCGAGCCCGACCACGGCGTGGTCGCGAACGGGCCCTTCTTCTTGTCGTCGAGATAGATCGTCGCGTTCTGCGGCTCGGTGATGATCACGACGAGGCCGCGGACCTTCACGTCGCCGAGCTTCTCGACCTCTTGCGATGCCGGCGCGCTCGCGCCCGAGCCCGCCGAGATCGTCGACTTGAGCCGCGTGATCTCGGCGTCGAGCACGCCGATCGCTTTCTCGACGCTGTCCTTGTCGGTCGCGTTCGGCTCCTCGGCCAGATACTTCTTGTAGAACTCGACGGCCTTCTCGTACGCAGCCACGTCGGACGTCTTCTTGCCCTTCATGTGGTAGCTGGCCGCGACGTTGTAGAGGAACTGCGGGAACGCGCGCGCGTTGTACGCTTCTTGGAAACCGGCGGCGGCCTCGTCGAACTTGCCCTGGAGGTAGTCGTTTTGCGCCGCGTCGAACGCCGCCTGCGCCTTCTTCATCGCGTCGGCCGTCTGCGCGCGCAGCGGCGCCGCGAGCGCGCATAGCGCGACCCATATCACGACGAGAGCACGTGATTTCATCGAGGCCGGGAATGGTATCACGAGCAGAACGAGACGTTGGCGTCGAGCGGCTCGCGGGTGGTGCGCGTGCGGTTCGCCGGCGCGTCGGGGTCGGCATGCCCGAGCGCGAGCCCGAACAGGATCACGTCCGTTTCGGCGATCGGCAGGTGCGCGCGCAGCGCCTCGGGGTACGCCGCGACCGAAGCCATCGGGCACGTAGCGATGCCGCGCTCGGCGCACGCGGCGAGCACGTAGCCCAGCCACACGCCGACGTCGAGATAGGCATACGGACCGAGACGGCGATCACACGCGACGATCGCCACATGCGGCGCGTCGAAGAAGCCGTAATTGCGCAGCCATGCGGCATAACGGCCCTCGCCGTCGCCCTTCGCGATGCCCATGTTCTGGTACAGCGCGATGCCGCACGCCTGGCGGTGCTGCTTGTACGGCGGTGGGTAGTCGAGCGGAAACGGGACCTCCGCGTGCGGCAACCCGCTCTTGGCCGCGGCGATCATCGCCTCGGCGAGGCTCTTCGTCTTCGCGCCTTCGGTCACGCACACGCGCCACGGCTGGACGTTGCACCAGCTCGGCGCGCGCTGCGCATCGCCGAAGATCGCCGCTAACACGGCGCGATCGATCGGCTCGGGACGGAAGGCGCGCGAGCTGCTGCGCTCGATCACCGGGCCCTCCGCAGCTCCTTGAACCGGAAGATGCCCGTGGTGTGGCCGTCGGAGAAGTGGATGCCGACGCCGTAGTTGCCGACGAGGTGCATGTCGGTGACGCTGAGATCGACCGGCACCGTCGCGGGATCCAGGATGCGCTCGCCCGTCGCCTCGGATTGGCAGTTCGCACACGTGCACTTGATGCGGAGCGCGCGCGCCGGCCAAACGTCTTCGGTTTCGTCATCCCACACGAACCGGACCTCTTGTTTTCCGAGGCCGATGATCTCGAGCGGCATGGGCATGCGCGGCGTATAGCATACGCAGCATGAGCGATTGGCCCACGCGCCGTTTGATGGACCTGTTCCGCGTCGACCTGCCGATCGTGCTCGCACCGATGGCCGGGTTCGGCACCGTCGAGCTCGCGATCGCGGCGGCGCGTGCCGGCGCGCTCGCCTCGATCCCGTGTGCGACGATCTCGCTGGACGAAGCCGAGCGTCAGGTCGCCGCGTTTCGCGCGTGCGGCCGGCCGATCAACGTGAACTTCTTCTGTCACGTGCCGCCGGCGAGCGCCGACGTTTCGGCGTGGCGCGCACGGCTCGCGCCGCTCTATGCCGAGCTCGGTGCGAGCGACGGAGCATCCGGCGTGGAGCGCCGGCCGTTCGACGCGGACGCCTGCGCGTGGCTCGAGCGAGCCACGCCCGAGGTCGCGAGCTTTCATTTCGGGCTGCCGGCCGCCGAGCTCCTCGCGCGCGTGAAGGCGACCGGCGCGCTCGTCATCTCGTCGGCGACGACCGTCCGCGAAGCGCGCTGGCTCGAGGACCACGGCTGCGACGCGATCATCGCGCAAGGTGCCGAAGCCGGCGGCCATCGCGGCATGTTCCTCACCGACGACGCGTCCGCACAACCCGGCACGTTCGCGCTCGTCCCGCAGATCTGCGACGCCGTGCGCGTGCCGGTGATCGCCGCCGGCGGCATCGGAGACGCCCGCGGCATCGCAGCCGCGTTCGCGCTCGGCGCGGCCGGCGTGCAGATCGGGACCGCCTATCTCGCGTGCCCCGAAGCCAAGGTCTCGGCGATTCATCGCCGCGCGCTCGCCGACGCCACCGACGAGTCGACCGTGATCACGAACGTGCTCACCGGCCGGCCCGCGCGCGGCATCGCGAACCGCGCGATTCGCGAGCTCGGCCCGCTGAACGCCGCCGCGCCGCCGTTTCCGCTCGCGGCCGCGGCGCTCGCACCGCTGCGCGCGGTCGCCGAGGCGCACGGCTCCGGCGACTTCACGAACCTGT
>Ga0070665_100006598_pt1 | contig 11793 bp, 7 predicted proteins | sample KBSS13metaG_FD_65862 | JGI IMG/M metagenome (GOLD analysis project Ga0070665, IMG submission 65862) | Switchgrass rhizosphere microbial communities from Kellogg Biological Station, Michigan, USA - KBS S1-3 metaG | ecosystem: Host-associated > Plants > Roots > Rhizosphere > Soil ...
GCGGTGAAGCGGTGGGTGCTCGAGGGCACCGACTACGTCTACCCCCGGACCACCAACAAGATCCTCGAGGCCTACCTCCTCTCCAAGGGCGTCGCGGCCGCCGACATCTCGATCAACTACACGCCGTTCGGCTACTCCGACTGGCAGACCCGCGTCGCGGCGATCAAGCGCTTCGGCTCGGCCGGCAAGAAGACGGCGGTGGTTTCGACGATCAACGGCGACGCCAACGTGCCGTTCTACAAGGAGCTCGGCAACCAGAAGATCTCGGCGGAGGACATCCCGGTCGTGGCCTTCTCGGTCGGCGAAGAGGAGCTGTCGGGCCTCGACGCGAAGCCCCTGGTCGGCCACCTCGCGGCGTGGAACTACTTCGAGAGCATCAAGACACCCGCGAACACCGCATTCATCAACCAGTGGCACGCGTACATCAAGAACCCCAAGCGGACGACGAACGACCCGATGGAAGCGCACTACATCGGCTTCAACCTGTGGGTGAAGGCCGTGCAGAAGGCCGGTACGACCGACGTGGAGAAGGTGCTGGCGGCCCTGCCGGGCCTCGAAGTGCCGAACCTCACGGGCGGCATCGCCAAGATGCTTCCGAATCACCACATCACCAAGCCGGTCTACATCGGCGAAGTGAAGGCCGACGGCCAGTTCGACGTCGTCTCGAAGACGCCGGTGGTTCCCGGCGATGCGTGGTCCGACTACCTGCCCGGCAGCAAGGACATCCAGGCGGACTGGGTCACCCTCAAATGCGGGAACTATAATTCCAAGACCAAGGTGTGCTCAGGACAAAACTACAAGTAGTGCAGGCCCTTAGGGCTGCCCCTGTGAGATGGCGCGCGGCGGGCAGGCAGCTGGTATGGCTGCTGCTCGCCGCCGTTCTGTGTTCGACGCCGGCGCTCGCGCAGACCCCGGACGAGGCGTTTCTCGCCAGCCTGGGGGAGCTGCGCGAGGCCAGCTTCGCCGACAAGGAGCAGATTGCCGTCCGGTTGATCGACAGCCGGCATCCGCGCGCCCACGACGTCCTCTCGGCGCTCCTGGACGATCGGCTCTACTTCCGCGCGTCCGACATGGCGGTCTTCATCACGAAGACCGCCGGCGAGAACGCCGCGTCGCTCGAACTGGTCGATCCCCTCACGCTCAAGGACGCGGGCTCGTCGCCAACCGACGCGTTGACGAAGATCGGGACCAACAACCGCCTGCGCCGGTCGCTGCGCATCGCCGTCGCGCGTTTTGATCTCGCCAATCCCGATCCCGGCGTCCGTCTCGCGGCCGTCACCGAGATGCTGCGGTCCCTCGACGAGTCGGGCGCGGCGCTGCTCAAGGAGCGGGCCGGCGTCGAGACCGACCCCGGGGTCAAGGCGGAAATCGATATCGGGCTCGCGCTCTCGGCGCTCGACGGCACCGACACGCCCGCGCGCCTCGCCGCCATTAGCGCGCTCGCCGGCCGCCCGCGGCAGCAAGTGCGCAACCGCCTCGCGCTGCTCCTGGACAAGAACCCCGACGGCACCTACGTCGAGCCGGACGAATCCGTGCGTGCCGCCGCGGCAGCGGCCGTCTCCCGGATCGATCGCGCGCGGACGCTCTACGGCGGCGTCGAAACGCTGTTTTTCGGCCTGAGCCTCGGATCGGTCCTCGTGCTCGCCGCCATCGGCCTCGCCATCACGTTCGGCGTGATGGGCGTGATCAACATGGCGCACGGGGAGCTGATGATGCTGGGCGCCTACACGACCTACGTCGTCCAGACCCTCATGCCGCAGCACATCGGCGCCTCGATTCTCGTCGCCATTCCGGCGGCGTTCCTGGTGGCAGGGCTCGCCGGCGTGATCCTCGAGCGATCGATCATCCGCTTCCTGTACGGGCGCCCGCTCGAGACGCTGCTGGCGACGTTCGGCGTCAGCCTCGTGCTGCAGCAGCTCGTGCGATCGATCTTCACGGCCAACAATCGCGACGTGGAAACGCCGGCCTGGATGAGCGGCACCCTGCAACTCGGCGACGCGCTCGCCATTACCTACAACCGCCTGTACATCGTCATCTTCACGATGATCGTGTTTGCGATTCTGCTGGCCGTGCTGCGGCGCACGAAGCTCGGGCTCGAAATCCGCGCCGTGTCGCAGAACCGCGCGATGGCGCGGGCCATGGGCATCCGCAGCGAGTGGGTGGACGCGATGACGTTCGGCCTCGGATCGGGTATTGCCGGCGTGGCGGGCGTGGCGCTGAGCCAGCTCACCAACGTCGGCCCCAACCTCGGGCAGTCCTACATCATCGACTCGTTCATGGTCGTCGTGTTCGGCGGCGTCGGGAACCTGTGGGGCACGCTGATCGGCGGGATGTCCATGGGCATCGTCAACAAGCTGCTCGAGCCGTACGCGGGCGCGGTGCTCGGCAAGATCTTCGTGCTCGTGGCGCTCATCCTCTTCATCCAGAGCCGTCCGCGCGGGCTGTTTCCGCAGACCGGCCGCGCGGCGGAGAACCAGTAGTGGACGGGATGCGGGGGCGCTGGGCCTCGATCGTCGAGGACCCGGGCGGCACATCGCTCGTCGGCCTGCTGCTGGCGGCCGCCATTGCCGTGCCGATCCTGAACCAGCTCGTGCCGGCATCCTCGGCCTTCCACGTCTCGACCTACCTCCTGACACTGATCGGCAAGTACCTCTGTTACGCGATGCTCGCGATGGCCGTCGATCTCGTCTGGGGCTACTGCGGCATCCTCAGCCTCGGGCACGCCGCGTTCTTCACCCTCGGCGGGTACGCCATGGGCATGTACCTGATGCGGCAGATCGGGGCGCGCGGTGTCTACGGCAACCCCGTGCTGCCCGACTTCATGGTGTTCCTGAACTGGGACAAGCTGCCGTGGTTCTGGTACGGGTTCAATCACTTCGGGTTCGCGATGCTGATGGTGGTGCTCGTGCCGGCGCTGCTCGCGCTGGTGTTCGGGTGGCTCGCGTTCCGGTCGCGCGTGACCGGCGTCTACTTGTCGATCATGACGCAGGCGCTCAGCTACGCGATGATGCTGGCGTTCTTCCGGAACGACATGGGCTTCGGCGGCAACAACGGCTTCACGGATTTCAAGGACCTCCTCGGCTTCGACCTGCACAAGGACAGCACCCGGGTCGTGCTCTTCGTGGCCACGGCGGTGGCGCTCGCCGCCGCCTATCGCGCGTGCCGCGCGATCACGGCATCGCGCGCCGGCCGCGTCATCCGCGCCATCCGCGACGCCGAGAGCCGGACCAGGTTCCTGGGCTACCGCGTGGAGTCCTACAAGCTCTGGACGTTCGTGTTCTCGGCAGTGCTGGCCGGCATCGCCGGAGCCCTGTACGTGCCCCAGGTCGGCATCATCAACCCGAGCGAGTTCGCGCCGATTAACTCCATTGAAGTGGTCATCTGGGTGGCCGTGGGCGGGCGCGGGACGCTGATCGGGGCTGTGGCCGGTGCGGTGCTCGTCAACTACGCGAAGACGTTCTTCACCGGCGCGCTCCCGGAGGTCTGGCTCTACGCGCTCGGCGCGATGTTCGTCCTGACCACGCTCTTCCTGCCGCGAGGCATCATGGGCCTCATCCCGAGAGCGAGCAACGCGCGATGATCGAACCGCTTCCTCCCGAGTTGCTTCGCGGGACGATCCTCGAGCTCACGGACCTGACCGTCAGCTTCGACGGCTTCAAGGCGCTGAACGCACTCTCGCTCAAAGTCGAGGCGGGCGAACTGCGCTGCATCATCGGCCCCAACGGCGCCGGCAAGACGACGATGATGGACGTGGTGACGGGGAAGACGCGGCCCGATCAAGGCTCGGCATTCTTCGGGAAGATCAACCTCCTCGAGTTGTCCGAGCCCGAGATCGCCCAGGCGGGCATCGGCCGCAAGTTTCAGAAGCCCACGGTCTTCGAACGGATGACGGTGTTCGAAAACCTCGAGCTTTCGCTCTGGGGCGACAAGAGGTTTCTCAAGGCGCTCCTCGCGCGGCTCTCGCGCGCCCAGCTCGATCACATCCGCGACGTGCTCGAGGTGATCGGCCTCACGGGCCAGCGCGCCATGCTGGCCGGCGCGCTGTCACACGGGCAGAAGCAGTGGCTGGAGATCGGGATGCTGCTCATGCAGGAGCCTGACGTGCTGCTTGTGGACGAGCCGGTCGCCGGCATGACGCCCCAGGAGACGGAACGCACTGCCGAGCTCCTGCTGTCGCTCAAGGCCGAACACACGGTCATCGTCGTCGAACACGACATGGATTTCGTGCGATCGATTGCGCGGGTCGTCACGGTACTTCACGAAGGCCGGGTGCTCGCCGAAGGCGACATGGACCAGGTGCAGAACGACCAGCGCGTCATCGAGGTCTATCTCGGCGAATGAGCACGCTGGCCGTCAAGGCGCTCAACCAGTCGTACGGCGGCAGCCACACCCTGTGGGACGTCGATCTCGTCGTGCCGAAGGGCTCGCGGACGTGCCTCATGGGCCGCAACGGCATGGGGAAGACGACGCTGCTCAAGTGCATCATGGGCCTGCTGCGCATCACGTCCGGCGAGATGACGTTCGACGAAACCTCGCTGACCACGCTGCCGGCCGAGGCGCGCGCGCGGCTCGGCATCGGCTACGTGCCGCAGGGCCGGGAGATTTTCGCGCAGCTTACCGTTGAAGAGAACCTGCGCGTCGGCCTGGGCATCCGCAAGAACGGCGCACGCACGATTCCGCCGAAGATCTACGAGCTGTTCCCCGTCCTCAAGCAGATGCTCAACCGGCGCGGCGGCGATCTCTCGGGCGGGCAGCAGCAGCAACTCGCCATCGGGCGCGCGCTGGTGCTCGAACCGTCGCTGCTCATCCTCGACGAACCCACCGAGGGCATCCAGCCCAACATCGTTCATGAGATCGGCGACGTGATCCTCGAGCTGAATCGCGGGGGCGTGACCGTCCTGCTGGTCGAGCAGAAGCTGCCGTTCGCCCGCCGCGTCGCCAGCGAGTTCCGAATCCTCGAGAAAGGCCGCTGCGTCGCCGGCGGCACGATTGCCGAGCTCACCGACGACGTGGTTCGCGCACACCTGTCGGTGTGATCACGCAAAGTGCTGGGCGGTCACGGTTTCCAAGGTGCGTCGGTGCGATCACGCAAGGTGCTTTAGCGGGCCACGGCTTCAGGGTGCTGCGGGTGTCATCACGCAAAGGCCTGGCGCGGTTCAGCACCTTGCGCGTTCGCACTCCCGCACCTTGCGTAATCCCACTTCGAGCACCCTGCTCGTCTCATGAAATAGAATGCCGTATGTCAAAATTGACCGTTGAAGGCTACGGAACGTTCGAAGTGCCCGCCGACAAAAGGCTGGTGCTCGCGATAGAGCAGGATGCGAAGGTCGATATCATGCATGCGTGCGGCGGCAACGCGCGGTGCACCACATGTCGAGTCGAGTTTGTCGCCGGAGAGCCCTCGGCGATGACGATGGCCGAGAAACAGGTGCTGGAGGCGAAGGGTCTGAGCGGGGTGCGGTTGTCGTGTCAGATGCTCTGCGATCACGACATGACCGTCCGTGCGATCAGCCGCCTCGAGGGAACCGGCCGCCCCGATCCCGGTCGTACGCCGGAACCCGTCATCACGCCCCCACCTCAGTGGGTTTAGTCACCGAAGCGTAAGGTGCGTTGATGCATTGCGTGCTCGGTGTGATCGCTTAGGGTGCGGGAGCACTATGCGACCGTGAGCGCCGAGCACGTTGGAGACCGTTGAGGCCCAGCACGTTAGAAACCGTGGCCGGACGCACGTTGAAGCTGTGCTCGGCCAGCACCTTACTCGATGGCCCTGTAAACCCGTTCGTCGAGCGGGCTTCCCGTCATCGGTTGAAGCTCGTCGCGATATTGCCGCGTGTGCGCGGCGGCGACGTGCGCGTCGAACGCCTTCTGATCGCGCCACGTTTCGACGACCGTGAAATGGTTCGCGCGCATCGTGTGCTGCACGACGTCGAACCGGACGTTGCCGTCTTCCGTGCGGCTGGCCTCTGCGAGCCGCCTGAGCATGCCGGCGACCCGGGGATCGGGCGCGACGTCCACGTGCGACACGACGGACACCGCCCGGCTGTTCGGCGGAGGCGGCGCCGCACCGACGGATATCGTCTTATACGGACGCTGGTCGTAGTCGCTCACGCGAATCGGGGCCAGGGCGTCCACCAGCTGTTTCTGTGACGCGCCGCGTGCCTCGAACGCCGCGGCGTCGCGCCAGGCTTCGAAGAGCGCGAAGTGGCCGGGCCGGCCCACCTGTTCGAAGATGTCGAAGCGGATGAACCCGTCGCGCGCGCGGTTCGCCTCGCGATATTGCTTCAGCGCCGCAACGGCCCGGGACACGGCGTTCGCCATGACCTCGACGTACGAGACGGCGTAGAAGGTGGCGTCCGGGGCAGCCTGGGCCGCCGGCGTCTGCGATGCCGCCGCCTGTCCGCGCGCCGTGTACGTCCTGGTCAGTCCGTTGCGGTCGTTCGTGACGGTGAACGTGCCGTTCTGGGACACCGACGCCCGGATGGTGTGGCCCTGGCACTCGGCCGTGTCCTCGAGGTTCGCGATGTTGGACTCGGGTGCGTTGTGTTCCCTGTCGAGCAGCGAAACGTGCCCCTGCCAGATCCCTTCGATGTCGGGTGTCTTCGCGATGCGCTCGTAGTGGATGTATTTCGCCTTCTCGGCGCCGGGCGATGGCCCGCCCAGACCCTTGCGCGGTCCGTTGTTCACGACGACGACCTGCGGCTTGACCGCGTAGAGAAATCCCGGCGCGCCGGCGCCGTCGAGCGCCCCGTGGCGTCCGGCCTGCCAGATGCTGATCTGGCCCAGCTTGTTGACCGGGCAGGTGAACTCCATTTCCTTTTCCCAGTCGAGATCAGCCAGGTCGAGGAACGTGAACTTGCCGTAGGTCAGGAGCGCGCCGACCATGAGCTGGTTCTCGGGCACGTCCTTCGGCTTGTTCTCCGCGGTGGCGCAGAGCGGATTCGCCTGGCCGCCTCCGTTCAGCGGTTGCGCGATGAGCCGGCCGTCGGACGCCACGATGTCCACCTGCAGGCCCCTGATCGGAATCCTGTCGCCAGCCTTCAGGATCGTCCGCTTGCTGCCGCAGACGCTGAGGTAGTTGTCACGCCATTTCTGGTTGGCCGGCTCGATGAAGTCGCCGCGGTCGAAGCAATGCCCGATCGGCATGAGCTTCGCGAGCGCGACGATTCCGCCCGCGTGGTCCGCGTGAAAGTGGCTGAGGACGAAGTAGTCGATCTTCGTCAGGCCGGCCCGCTGGGCCGCGGCGTGAATCCGCTTCGCGTCGCGGTCGCCGACTTCCCAGCCGGAGTCGATCAGGAGCGACTCGCCGGAGGGCGAAACCACGAGCGTCGCCGCGCCGCCTTCCACGTCCACCCAGTAGATGTCGAGGTTACGCGGCTGGGCGGAGACCGTTGCCGCGGCCGCGACCAGCAGGGCGGTGAACGAGAGACACCGGCGAAACGACTTCAGCATGGCCACTCCTCAAGTGCGACACAGCATACAACCGCCGGGGCCACGAAGAACGAATTAGCCACAGAGTCACAGAGTCACGGAGGCGATTCGACGCGGGCGGCCTGAGGTCGCCGCTTGCGGCGCCGCGTCGAACCGCGCTGCTGCCCGTGCTCGAGCATTCTCTTCTCCGTGACTCTGTGACTCTGTGGCTAGATGCTCGTGCTCTTCGTGCCTTCGTGGTTCACCGGCCTGTCCGGTAAAATGGCCCCATGAAGCAGCAAGTCTCGACCGCTCTGCTCTGCCTGTCGCTGGCGACCGTGATGGCAGGCCGCGTTGTGGCCCAGTTCGGTCCCGGGCCCACGCGCATGCCGTCGAAGCTGCGTTCGGTGCCGGCCGAGACGACGGCCGCGAAGGTGAAGGATCCGAACTGGAAGGCGCCGCGGACCGCCTGGGGACATCCGGACCTGACGGGCATCTGGACGAGCGACGACATGCGCGGGATTCCGACGACGCGGCCGGCGGCGCAGAAGGAGCGCGAGTCGCTCACGCCCGACGAGTTCGCCCGGCGGGCTGGTGGCGACGAAGCTTCGCGCGATCGCGCCGTCAACCAGGAGACGGTCCTGCGCAACGAGTTCGGCGTGCGCACGTTCGGCTACACATCCTTCCTCGTCGATCCGCCTGACGGGCAGATGCCGGCGCTGACGGCGGCCGGCCTTGCCAGGCAGCGCGAGTCGTTCGGCGTCGGCACCTTCGGCAACCGCCCGTTCAACGGCTTCGAGGATTTCAGCCTCTACGACCGCTGCATCACGCGCGGGGTCGGCGGGATCTTCCCGGTGCTCTACGGCAACGGCCTCCGAATCATGCAGACGCCAACCGAAGTCATCATCAGCTACGAGATGATCCACGATACCCGCGTGATCCCCCTCGACGGGCGTCCGCACGTGGGCGCCGGTATTCACCAGTACATGGGCGATGCGCGCGGCCGCTGGGAGGGCGATACCCTCGTCGTCGAGACGACTAATTTCACGGATCGGGTCGGATTCAACGGGCCGAACAGCGAGAAGCTGAAGCTGACCGAGCGCTTCACCCGCATCGACCCGCAGATGATCGACTACCGCATCCGCGTGGAAGACCCCGTGATGTACACGGCGCCGTTCACAATTCGCTTCACGATCACTCAGCAGCCGGGCTACCAGCTCTACGAGTACTCGTGCCACGAAGGCAACGGAGCCGTCGGCAACGCGCTGAGCGGCGAGCGGGCGTACGAACGCGACGTGGCCAGCGCGCTGGCCAGGGGCCTGCCGGTTCCGCCGCGCACGATGGGGATGGAAGTCTACACGGGCGGCCCGGTCGAAGGCCGCGAGCCCGTGCGTGAATTCGGCGTCAGCAAGTAACCACGGATAACGATCGCTACGTACAACTAAGAGCACACGGAGCACGCAGAGTCCTGAGATTCTCTGTGTGCTCTGCGTGCTCTGTGTTGATGTCGTCGCCGGCTGGCTTCCTGCTTAGAACTTCACCTCGACGCCCAGGCGGAAGATCCGCGGGCTGAGGTTCTGCGCGATCTGGTTGAACGTCGTCGACCCGAGGTTGTTGTTCCGCACGAGCACCGTGTTCGCGTTGAACAGGTTGAAGACATCGCCGACGACGCGGAGCGTGATCGTCTGGAGCTTGAACGCCCGCGCCGCGCGCAGGTCCGTGTCCCACACGTTGTCGTACCGGAAATAGTCAATCGTCGGAGTCACGAGCACCGGCAGGGATTCGCCGCCCAGCGCCTGCTGGCGGAAGAGCGGGAAGGGGTAGCCCTGCCGGCCGAACACGTTGCCGCTCGCTTCGATGCCGAGCGGCGCCTGATACATCCCGTTGGCGTCGAACTGCCAGCGGGCGTTCATGTAGACGGTGCCTGAGCCGCTGCTCGCGCTGCTCGACGGCGCAAACTGCCCGCCGTCCACGAGCGGCTCGTTCAGCGTCGGCGTCGGGTTGCCGTTCGTGTCGTAGCGCCCGGCATCCGACTCGAAGTGATCGCGCGCGTTGTTCAGCGAGAAGCCGACGCGGCCCATCCATTTGTTCGACAGCCGCTTCACGAACGCGACCTCGACGCCGTGATAGTCGGTCGAGTAGCCAGGCACCGTGGTCGTCAGGAACCCGCCGCCTCCGGCGATGACCTTGGCCCCGTTGGCGACAAACGTCGGCACGCTGTAGCTCGCGCCGTCGGGCAGCGTCCCCGTCAGCGTCGGCCCGGCGGTGTAGTCGGCCAGCGTGACGCCCACGCGCGGCGTGATGTTCGCCGTGTAGTTGCCGAACAGGTCAGTCGTGCGGGTGTAGCTGTAGTTGACCTGCAGCACGGTATGCGCCGCGAGTTCCCGGTCCACGCCGAAGACGAAGCTGTCGGTTCTCGGCGCCTTGAGGTTCGGATCGATCTGGTTCGCCGAGGTGACCGCCGTCGGGTTCGCGGGGTTGAATCCGCCGCCCTGAGTCAGGCGCTGGTTCGTCAGCACCTCGCTCGCCTGGGCGAAGTGGTCGTGGTTGGTGTCGACCCAGCGGTACGTCGCCGAGCCGACCGCCGTCGCGGGGTTGAGGCCGCCGATCGTGGTCGGGCTGAGCTGGCTCGCATACCGGCTGTAGGACGCCCGCGCGACCGTGCGGCTGTGCTCGTCGAGCGCGAAGGTAATGCCGGCTCGCGGTGAAAACGTGTTCCAGGTAAACGGCGAGTCGTAGCCGGCGAACGTCAGGCCGGGCACCAGGTCGGGGAACGCGGGGTTGCCCTCGATCGTGCTCTCGAGCGCGCGACCCCACTGCCGGTCGAAGCGCAGGCCCACGTTGATTGTTGCCCGGCCCTTCGAGATCGTGTCGCCGACGAACGCGTCGAAGTAGTTCGCGCGGTTGACGCCGTTACCCTGGCGGAAGACCTGGGCCCTCAAGTCCGTCGGCGAGTTCTCCATCCCGAGGATGCCGTTGCCCGGCCACTCGGTGAACATCGTCGAGTCGGTCGTCCGGTAGCCCGAGCCGAATTCGAGATCGTGCGCGAGGCCGGATGTCCTGACGAACGAGTGCGCGCTCCCGCGGACCGTCTGCTGCGGGCGCTCGCTGATGGCCTGGTTGATCGAGCCGTAGGACTGGGCCGTCGTCAGGCTGCGCCCGGCCTGCATGTCCATGCCGCCCATCGGCGTCAGGGCGTTGCCGGTGTTGTAGTAGGCGTATTTCGCGGACAGGAACAGGTTCGGGCCGACGACGCGGTCGTCGGCGATCTTCCAGAGACCCTGCAGCGGGAAGTCGGTGTAGGCGTTGTCCTGATGAAAGGTCGCCGTCGGAGCATCGGTGAGGATGCCCGCCACGGCGGGGCTCCGGTAGTCCTTTACCTTCGAGCCGTTGAAGTAGACGAAGCTCAGCATGTCCTTCGGCGTGGCCTGCCAGTTCAGCTTCACTTCGGGGTTGTTCAGCACCGTCTTGTCGACGAACGAACCGGACTTGCGATAGAGCTGGATGTTTTGCGACGAATACGACGCGTAGAACCAGGCGCGATTCGATCGGATGGGCCCGCCGAACTCGGCCCCGGCATCGGAGATCTGCTTGGTGTGATCGGCCGTGTCCGGCGTCACCGTCCCCTGCAGTTCAGCCGGAACGTTGGACGCCTCGAAAGCGTCGTTGGCGAAGTAGCCCCGCGCCCCGCCGTGGAACTGGTTCGTGCCGCGCCGGGTCACGAGGTTGACGCCGACGCCGCCGGTCGCCTGGGAAATATCCTGGCCGGCGGTCGACACCTGGATTTCCTGGAAGTTGTCGTAGTTGAAATACGTCGGCGGGAGACCCGCCGCCGCCATGTCGGTGATGACGATCCCGTCGAGCGACCAGACTGTGTCCTGCGGGCGCGTGCCTTTCGACACCATGCTCGGCGCCTGGCCGGTTTCGTTGCCGCCGATGTTCACGCGGTCGAGCAGCACGCCGGGCACCGTGCGCAGCGAAGCGAACGGATCGCGTGACGTCGGAATCGTCGTCAGTTCATCGAGGGAAAATGTCGTGGACGTTCCGGTTTCCGTGGGATCCACGATCGGCGAGGCGGCCGAGACGGTGACCGATTCGACGACCGGCGCCACGCGGAGCTCGAGCGGCGCGACGACGGTCTTGCCCACGGCGACGACGACGTCGCGCGAAGCGGGCTGGAAGCCGGAGAGCGCCGCGGACAACTTGTAAGGGCCGGGGGGCAGGTCGAGGAACCGGAACGTGCCCTCTGTGGTGGTCGTGAACCTGAACGTGGCGTCCAACCCGCGGACCGTGACCTCTGAACCGGGAATGGCAGCGCCCTGCTCGTCGCGAACAGCGCCGGTGATGGTGCCGCCTGGCGTTTGTGCGAGGGCCAGCGGCGCGAGG
>Ga0070665_100006608_pt1 | contig 11785 bp, 12 predicted proteins | sample KBSS13metaG_FD_65862 | JGI IMG/M metagenome (GOLD analysis project Ga0070665, IMG submission 65862) | Switchgrass rhizosphere microbial communities from Kellogg Biological Station, Michigan, USA - KBS S1-3 metaG | ecosystem: Host-associated > Plants > Roots > Rhizosphere > Soil ...
ACACGGTCGTTGCCGGGACGGTCCTCGTCGGCGGTGAACGTGCGCCCCAGGATCGGACGGACGCCCATGACGTCGAAGTAGTTCGCGGAAACGCGCGCGCCTACGACCCTCTCCGGCGCGGTCTCGTCGGCCAGGTTGTAGTTGGTGTAGTTGAGCGCCGAGAGGCCGTGCTCGAAGTCCGCCACGGCGGCGTTGGTGTCGACGTAGTTGCCGACCGACATCACCTGCGGCCGCCCTTCCCACACCTCGCCGACGAGCATGAGGCGTGAGGGATCCTGCAGCGGCAGCGGCTGCAGGACGACGGCGTAGACCGCGCTGAAGATCGCGGTCGTGGCGCCGATGCCGAGCGCGAGGGTCAGCACCGCGACCGCGGTGAAGCCGGGATTCTTGACGAGTTGACGCGCCGTGAAGGCGATGTCCTGACGAAGCTCGCCGAGATACTGCGTCCGTTCCATATGCTGGTTTCTCTTCGCGCCGAGCGCGTGAAGCGTGGTGCGCATTCGTCGGAGATCGCCGAGGCGACGCTCCGCTTCGTCCCGGGCGGCGGCCGGGTCCATGCCGGCCGCGATCAGCTCCCGCGTCCGCATCTCGAGGTGAAATGACAGCTCCTCGTCGACTTCGTCTTCCACCCGCGGGCGCCACCAGACGCGGTTGAACGGGTTCATGGTTCAGGGTTCAACGGTTCAGGGTTCGTTCTGGGTTCTGGGTTCTGGGTTCGGGGTTCACGGAGTAATCAGCACTCTCGAGATCGCCGCCGCGAAGCGCGTCCATTCGGCGGTTTGGGCCGTGAGCTGGCGGCGGCCCTTCGGCGTCAGCCGGTAGAACTTGGCGCGGCGGCCGAGTTCCGACAGGCCCCATTCGGCCTCGACCCAACCCTTCCGTTCCATGCGGTACAGCGCCGGGTAGAGCGAACCTTCCTCGATGTCGACGACACCCTCGGTGGCGTCCTCGATTGCGCGCGCGATGGCGTAGCCATGGCGGCGACCAGCCGCCAGGGTTTTCATGACGAGCGTGTCGAGCGTGCCGTGCAGGAGCTCAGGAGATGGGTTTGTCATCGATTGTCATGTTTACCTAGATAGTCAAGGTATCGGATTAGACGGACCTTATGCGCGAATGGTTGTTGGTTTTTCCGTTGAAACCGGCGGGGGATGAGCCTATTCTTTCGCTGCCCGCCCTTGGTGGTCGCGCGACGAGCGGGCAAGGTCCGCACAGGAGGTCAGCATGGAAGTCGACCGGAGAGCCTTCATCGCGAGTCTGGGCGGCGTCGCGGCGGTGAACCTCATGGATCATGAGGCCAAGGCCGAAGCGCTGGAACACTACATGGAAGACAAGCTGGACGAGATGGTCGCCGCCCAGCAGCCTGAAAAGTTTCCGACGGTCGCCGAGATCGAAGCGCAGATCACCACGCGCCCCTACCGGCGCGGCGCGGGCTCTGTCTTCACCGGCCAGCGCGGGGAGAACGTGAAGCTGATTGAGCCGATGCCGGCGAAGCCGACCCTCAACGACTTTTTCCGCCTCCGCTTCGCGCCGGCCAATCACGTCCTGCAGAGCGCGACCCGCGCGATGAAGACCGGCATGTCCGAGGAGATCATCCTCGCCTGCCTGTTGCACGACTGTGTGCTGTCGCTCATCAAGCCGGATCACGGCTGGTGGGGCGCCCAACTCTTCGAGCCCTACATCCCCGAGAAGAGCGCGTTCGCGATCCGCTATCACCAGACGCTGCGCTTCTACGCGGACGACGACGCGGGCTACGAGTACCCGGATCAGTACTACCGGATCTTCGGCCACGACTATCAGCCGCCGCAGTACATCGCCGACACCTACAAGATGCTCAAGAACCACAAGTGGTACATGGAGCCGCGTCTTGTCACGGTGAACGATCTGTACGCGTTCGATCCCAACGCCAAGGTCTCGATCGAGCCGTTCCAGGACATCATCGGCCGCCACTTCAAGCAGCCGAAGGAAGGCCTCGGCTACGACAACAGCCCCAGCGCCCACATGTGGCGTACTCTGGCCCGGCCCGACAATCCACTCTAGGGTTGATGGTTAAAACACTCCTCACCGGTTTCTCTCTGTCTGCCCTGTTGGCGGTCGTGGCTGCGGGCCAGGCCGCCAGCAAGGCGCAACCACTTCCAGGGCTGGATGCCACCGTCACCAAGGTCGAGCACGCGGCGAGCGCGTCGCTGCGCGATTGTCCTCCCGGTACGAACACGGTCAACGCCGTCACCCGCCCGGGCGAGCAGTTCGCGCTGGTGACGGTCGCGTTCAAGGTGTCGTCGACGTTCAAGGCGGCGCCGATGAAGCGGCCGACGGTCACCGACGCGACCGACAAGAAATACAACACCGCCTCGACCTTCGTGGACGTCGGCAGCGTGCCCGAATATTCCTGCACGTTCCCATTTCGACTGCCCGAAGGGACCAAGTTGAAGTCGTTGCAGATCGAATCGGCGTCGCTCGATCTGTCCTCGCTGGACAAGTAGGGCCGAGCTGGCTCGGCCGCGCGCGAGCGCAGTCGAAACCGCGCGAGCTCCACGCCCCTACGTACCGCGCGTTGCCTTGCCGATACACCGCCGGGAAGATCCCGGTGTCACCGCTACAGGCTTACGGACTCACTGACAAAGGCCGCGTCAGGCCGACCAACGAAGACTGCTTCGCGATTCAAGAGGAGCTGGGGCTCTGCGTGATCGCCGACGGCATGGGCGGCCACAACGCCGGCGAGGTCGCCGCACGGCTCGCGGTCGACGCCGTCGTGGACTTCGTGCGCGCCAGAACCGAGGTCGGACCAGGGTCAGACCCGGGTCAGATCAGGGTCAGACCTGGGTCAGACCTTGGGCAAGTCGTTTATTTGTGGCCGTTTGGCTTCGATCCCTCGCTGTCCGAGGACGGCAACCTGCTGCGAACGGCCGTCCTCCTCGCCAACATCCAGATCCGCGAAGCGGCGATCTCGTCGCACGACTGCGCCGGGATGGGGACGACCATCGTCGCCGCCCGCGTTGCCGGTGGACGCCTGTCTGTGGCCCACGTCGGCGACAGCCGGCTGTATGTCTTGGCGGGCGGCGCGCTGCGTCAGGTGACGCAGGACGATTCCTGGATGGCGGCGATGCTCGCCGACGATCCACACGCCAATCCGCTGCTGCTGGAGCATCACCCGATGCGCAACGCGCTGACCAACGTCGTCGGCGCCAGAGCGCGGACCGAGGTTCACGTCGCGGAGGAGGCGCTTTCGGGCGGGGAACTGCTGCTGCTGTCGACAGACGGCGTCCACGGCGTGATCGACGGCCGCCGGATCGAACGCATGATGGTGGAGGAGGAAGACCCGCGGGCGATCGCGCACGGGCTCGTCAGTGCCGCGCTGACCCGCGGCAGCCGCGACAACTGCACCGCCGTCGTCGCGCGGTATTCGCTGATGTGATGTAGGGGCGGAGCTTGCTCCGCCCTTTGGGCCGACCAAGGTCGGCCCCTACACCGCTCTCGATCTATTCGATGTAGCTGTAGCCGCAGTTTTCGCAGGTCCAGGTCCGGCCCTGCTGATACATGTTGTGCCCGCACTCGGGGCACTCGCGGACCTCGACGCCTTCCCGGTCGTAGAACTTCCCGTCCGAGCCTTCCACGCGGGTGGGCTTCGAGTCGGTCTTCTCGTCGGCCTTCGGATCGTCCTGATCCTTCTTCTCGTCGGCCCTCTTCTGGTCGTCGGACCGCTTTTCCTGCGGCGCCTGCGCAAAGACGACCAGCGGCGATGCGGCTGCGACACCAAGCAGGGCGGCGACGCCGATGCTGGAGCCCCGAAGGAAGCTGCGGCGGTCGAGGCGCGCCTCGAGCTTCTTCAGAATCTCTTCGTTCATAGCTCTGAATATAAACGGTTTAACGGCACAGGCCGGTAAATGTTTGTCTTTGCCCGCCGAAGCCCGCAGGGCGAAGGCGGATCCTCAGCCGACGAACTTATACCCGGCGCCGTGAACGGTGAGGATATGTTCCGGTTCGTGGGGCGATCGCTCGATCTTTTGCCTCAGCTTCGCCACGAAGTTGTCGATCGTCCGCGTGGTCGGCGATTCCTCGTAGCCCCAGACCTGGTTGAGGATCTGCTCGCGGGTCACGACCTGGCCGGTGTGTGCGACGAGGTAGCGCAGCAGGTCGAACTCGCGCGCGGTGAAGTCGATCCGCTGCCCGGCGCGATGGGCCTGGTGGGTGCGGAAGTCGATTTCAATGTCGCCGATGCGGCAGGTTTCCAGGCCCGACGGCCGCCCGCCGGCGCGGCGCAGCACCGCGCGCACCCGCGCGAGCAGCTCGGTGATGCTGAACGGCTTGGTGACGTAGTCGTCGGCGCCGAGCTCGAGGCCGAGCACTTTTTCCGTCTCCTGCGATCGGGCGGTCAGCATCACGACCGGCGTCGGGTTCGCCCGCGCGCGCAGCTCGCGGCACACCTCGAACCCGTTCTTGCGCGGCAGCGTGACGTCCAGAATCACGAGGTCGGGCGCGGTCGAGATCGCCTTGGCGAGCCCGTCCTCGCCGTCGGACGCCGTGACCACCTCGTAGCCTTCGAGCTCGAGGTTGTCACGCAGACCGAGCAACATCTGAGGTTCGTCCTCGATCACCAGAATCCGTTTCGTCACCGTGGGTCTCTCCTGCGTACAACGGGAAGTGGAGCGTGAACGTGCTGCCGAGGCCGGGTTCGCTCTTGACGCGGACGAACCCGCCGTGACCGCGCATCACGTGATCGACGATGGCGAGCCCAAGGCCTGTACCTTGCGGACCCGACCCCGCGTCGGTCTGGATGCGATAGAACTTCTGGAAGATCTTGCCCTGGAGCCGCGGCGTGATCCCGACGCCGCGATCCATGACCCGGACGACGCCGTAGCCGTCCTCGCGATCGACCACGACTGAAATCTCCCGGTGTTCGGGGGAGTACTTCATCGCGTTCGAGATCAGGTTTTCGAGCGCCTGTTCCGTCGCTTCCGGGTCGATCAGCACCGGCACCGACGGATTCAGCTTCGACGTCACCGTGAACTGGTTGTGACGAAATTGGCTGTCGAGCGATTCGAGCACGTGTCGTGTCACCGTCGCCAGGTCGGTCGGCTGCCGGCGGTACTGTCGCAGTCCGGCTTCGATCCGCGAAAAATCCAGAAGGTTGTTGATGAGCCGGGTGAGCTTGCGCGCCTCACTGTTGATGATCCGATAGTACTCCGTTGCGCGCTCGGTGTTCTTGAGGCGCCCCAGCTCGAGGGTCTCCGCGAACAGCTGAATCAGCGCCAGCGGTGTTTTCAGGTCGTGCGACACGCTGGAGACGAAGTTGGATTTCAGCTCCGCGAGACGCACTTCGCGGGCCGCCGCGCGGGTGACGAAAAAGACGCCGAGCGCCATCACGCCGGCGAGCACCGCCATCAGCACGCGCTGCGGCCGGGCGCGGGCGGCGACGATCTCGGGAATCGACTGATCGCCGTAGCCGGTCTGCACGCGCCAGGTTTCGACGGTTACGCCGCTGGGAGCGGTGAGCTGCGTCAGGTCGGCCTCCCAGAACACGAGTGGAAACGTCCGCTCGTCCACGAACCGCTTCGATGCCGTGCCCCCGGCCGGATAAATGACGTGTCGGGCGTTGTCGAGCACCGACACGGAGAGCGCGGGAAACCCGGTCGGCCCTTCGACCTTGGCGAGCCGCGTAGCCACGAGCTGCGGGATGAACACCGTCCGGAGCCTCTCGGCGTCCACCCGCAGGGCGACAAAACTGGTCATCCGATCGCGCGACGGAAAGGTGAACCGCAGCTGCGCCAGAAAATACGTTGGCCGGCCGTTGAGCGGCGCCTCGAACACGGCGATCGCCCGTTGGGCCGGCGCCATCGCGCGAAACTGACCGATGAGCAGCGCGGTCTCCGGCGGATTGGTCACCAGCGTGCGGGTGCTGCGATCGAAGGACAGCAGGTCGTTGCGATGCTCGATGGTCGCCTCGGACCAGACATAAAACCCGTCGACGAAGGGATCGGAGTCGAGCCCCTGGTTGAACGTGGTCTGAATGAACGGCAGATCGAGCGGCTCAGTCTGGTACTGGAAGATTTTCAGGAGGACGTCGGCGCGCGCCGCTTTGAGCGCGTCCTGGAGGTCCTTGGTGACCGCGTCCGCGGTTTCCTGGCTCAATTGACGCAGGACGACGGCCGACGCCTGACCAAGGTCGGACAGCGATCGGAACTGGAAGTAGAACATGATCGCGACCGGAATGCCGATGCCGACCGCGAGGAGTGCGGCGAGCCGGAGGCTGCGGTCGCGCAGCAGTTGGTTGACGGCTGACGGTCCAACGCCACGCCCGACCGGCGTACCCGTGTGCCCGGGATCCATCCATTCAAGCTTACTCGGATTTGGTGATTTCGGCGCCGATTCGGTCGACAAATGACCGGTGCGGTTCCAGCGCCGGATGCTGCGTGAGCAGCGCGTGCGCGGTCTCGTAGGCCTCGAGCAGCAGGTCCTCCCGCTCGTCGGCCGGCGCGCCGCCGGCGCAGCGCCAGAAGTCGCGCTCGGCGCCGGGCCCATCGCCGTTCGCAAAGCGGACCACCGCCAGTCGACAACCCTGCCGCCGGTTCTGCTGCGGATCGCGCCGCTGTCCCTCTTCGTAGGCCGCGAGCGCGTCTCGATACTTGCCTGCCAGAAAGAGCGTGTGGCCGAGATTGTAGTGGCCGAACACGAACGATGGATTGATCTCGATCACCCGGCGGAACGCCGCCTCCGATTCGTCGAGCCGCCCCAGCTCGCGGCAGGACGCGCCGATGTTGTTGAGCACGGTGAAGCTGCGCGGGTCGTGCGCCAGCGCCTGGCGGAAGGCGCTGAGCGCCGCGTCCGGCTCGCCGAGCTCGCCGAGCGTCGCGCCGAGATTGCCGAACGCAGCGGCAAAGGTCGGCATGAGGTCGGCGGCGCGCTGGAACGCGTCGCGCGCCCGTGCGATGTCGTCGTAGACGAGCGACAGCTTGCCGCTCTCGTAGGCGACGGCTTCCCAGTCGGGCGCCAGCGCGGCGGCGCGGTCCAAGGCCTCGCGCGCGCCGGCGCCGTCCCGGTTCTCGCGGCTGGCGCTCGCCAGTCCGAGAAGCGCCACCTCGCACCCGGCGTCGAGCGCGACAGCCTCGCGGCACAGACGGAGGCGCTCGACGGGGTCGCTCAAGGAAAACGCTCGGGCGAGGAGCGTGGCGAGGGGGCTAGGGGCTGGGGACTGGGGGCTAGCTGACGGCAACGGGCCGTCCGACGAGCCCCGAGCTTCCGGCCTCAAGTCCCGATCGAGATCGAGCATCTCGAAAGCGCTCCAGCATCCACGCACCTGTAGATATTCGGGTGCACACTGCTCGAGCGCCTCGCGATCGGCGGTGGCGACGATCCGATCCCCCGCGTCGAGCCGATCGATCCATTTCTGCAGCAGGTAGGTGGACTGGGTCAACACCAGCCGGGTGCCGCCGCTCTGGATATCGGGAAACGCGCGGGCGATTTCTTCGATGACGAGCGCGCGCGGCGCCGGCGGCAGCGCGATCGCGTCGGTGCGCACGAACGGCAACGTCGCCGCATCGAGCATCAGGACCGTGTGTGTAGCGGGAACGTGGCGCCGGGCGGCGCGAGCGCGATCGTGTGGGGTGCCGCCGAGGATGAGAACGTGCACGATGGGCGGGATGGGCGGGAAGGGGGGATGGGCAGGAGCCGAACGCCTTCAGCGTCCTGCCTATCCTGCCCTTCCTGCCCGTCCTGCCTTACTGTTGCGCGGTGTCCTTGGGCTGATTCGCGAGGAACCCGGTGATCTGCTTCACCGCGTAGCTCACCTTGATGTCGAAGGCCTGTTTGCCGAGCGCGACGGTCGAGCGGCGCGCGTCGCCGGAGATGCCGTTGTTCTTACGCGGCGGGGCATTCGGATCGTTGGCGCGGCCGCGTCCTTCGCCGCGGGCCCCGGGCGGCGGAACCGGATCGCCCTCCGCCGTCGGGATCAGCTCCTTACGAACCCAGCCCTTGTCGCCGCCGAGATAGAGCATCGTCGAGGTGTCGGGAATGCCGGCGTGCGAGCTGCGCGGATAGCCGTGCGCCACCAGCCAGTCGTCAAAGTCGTCCTGCGCCTTCTTGTAGACCTCGTCGACGAAGTAGACGTGCTTGCCTTGCGGCGCGTACTTGGCGTCGAGCTTCTTCGCCACCTCCGCAAACACCGCCGGCTGACCGCCGCCGTGGTCGCCCATGATCATCACGTTCTTGAAACCGGTGATGATCGCCTGCTCTGAAATTTCGGTCAGCATCTGGCCGAACACTTCGTTGCTCAGGCCGATGGTGCCGGGGAGATCGGCGCTGGCGCGATTGGGCGAGTAAGCGAGCGTCGGCATGACGATCGCGTTGCCGAGCTTGAGCGCGATCGCCTTCGCGGTGGCCCGCGCCATCAGCGTGTGGCCGCCGTTGACGTTCTGCGGACCGCGCTGCTCGGTGCCGCCGGTATAGACGATCGCCGTGGTCTTGCCCGCGGCGAGCGCCGCCTTCACTTCGGGCCACGTCATCATCTCGAACTCGACGAGCGGCGCCTTTGCGCCTGCCGCCTGTGCGGCAGCGGGCTTCGCAGCGGTTTTGGCGGCCGGCGCCTGGGCGAAGGCGGTTGCAGCGGACAGCGCGAGCACCGGAATTGTGAGCAAGAGGCGCATTGCATGGCTCCTTAATGTCTTGGTCAGAATCGAGGGTGAGAGAGTCGTTATGATGCGGCCAAACCAGCGCAACGGGTGTAAATAATTGTCTGACGGCAACCTGTGCAGGACGCATCCGTTGCCGCGCTTGCGGCCGAGGCCGGTTGTGAATGGAGCACAACCGGCCCTTACAGCTTCTTAATTCTTAATTCCTAATTCTTACTTCTTGAGCGTCTCCAACTGCGCCTTGGCCTGCGCGTTGTTCGGATCGAGCTCGACGGCCTTTTCCAGCGCCGCAATCGCGCCGGGCTTGTCGCCTTTGGCGTTCTTGATCTGCGCGATGGTGGCGTAAGTCCGCGACGACTTCGGGTAGTACTCGAGGTTCGCGTTCAGATACGCCAGCGCGTCGTCGGCCTTGTTGGCGGTGTTGGCTCGCTGGGCGATCGCGATCAGGCTGCCTTCACTGAAGTCGTAGCTCTGGCCGCCGTAGAACTGCGTCCGCAGCTCCTTGAACTTCGCGAGCCCCGCCGTCGCGCCGCCGGTCCCGGCCGCGTCGGTGACGATGTCGGCGATCTGTTTCGGAATCGGTACGCCACGATGGCAGGTGGCGCAGCCGACGCGCGTGGTGGCGTCTGCGGCTTTGCCGACCGCGTCGGGCAGCTTCGTGTTGATCTCGCGCGCCAGGAGCATCATGCCGCGCGCCGCCTTCTTGGCCGGCTTTTCGTCCGACGCCATGTCGTTGCGGCCGCCGCGCCCTTCGAACACGTGGCAGTAGTTGCACTGCACGCCAAGCGACTGCGTGAAGGCCTGCATCGTCGCCAGCACCTGCGGACGTGGCGTGTCCTTCGGGATGATCTGCAGGTTGGTCATGGCCGGCGGCGGCGCGGCTTGCGCACCGGCGGCAGGCGCCTGCGCGGCGGCGAGCGAGGCGATCGAGACGAGCCCGAGAGCAATGGCCATGCACTTCATCAGCAGCTCCTGTCGCGTCGGCGGCGAAAGCGAAAAAGGGGTACGGCCCCTTTTTCTCGTGGTGGTTGAAAAAAAGAGGCCGTACCCCTTTTCGTCGGTTCAGCTTCGCGACGCGACCGGCTGCCGGACGAAGGAGAGCCACCGGCGATATTGCGGCAGCTGGCCCCGGACGGCCTGATTGAACGTCTCCTGAATACGACGCGTGATCGGCCCCGGTTTACCGCCGCTCATTTCGCGGCCGTCGACTTCGCGGATCGCGGTCACTTCGACGGCGGTGCCGGTGAAGAACAGTTCGTCGGCGCCGAGGACGTCTTCGACCGAGATCGGCGCGACCCTGGCCTCGATGCCGAGATCCTTGGCGATCTCGAGGACCGACGCCCTGGTGACGCCCATCAGGATGCTGGCGTCCTTGTCGTTGGTGACGACCGCGCCGCCCTTTACGACGAACAGGTTCTCGCCGGATCCTTCCGCCACCAGGCCCTGCGAGTTGAGCAGCAGCGCTTCGTCGAACCCGCGTCGCTGGGCTTCGTTCACCGCCCGCGCCGAGTTGATGTACTGCCCGCACGCTTTCGCCCAGGCGGGAATGGCGCTGTTGTCGAACTTGCGGATCGGCGAGACCGTAACCCGGACGCCGGAGTCAGCGTTGGCGAGGTACTTCCCGGTCGGCACGGCGGCGATCGCCACGGTCACCGGGCATTCTGCGGTCCAGACGCTGAGCGTGCCGGCGTCGAAGAAGGCGACGGGACGCAGGTACGACGCTTCTAGGTTGTTAGCCCGCACGACCTCGAGGCTCGCCTCGGCGATGGTCTGCTGGGAATAGGGGATGGCCAGGTCGTACAACTCCGCCGACTTGTAGAACCGCTCGAGGTGGGCGTCGAGCCGGAAGATGGCAGGGCCGTCCGCGGTCGGGTACGACTTCATCCCTTCGAAGACCCCCGTGCCGTATTGCAGCCCATGCGCCAGCACGTGCACTTTTGCGTCGCCCCAGGGGACGAGTTTTCCGTTGAACCAGATCGTTTCAGTTGGCGTGAAGCCCATAACGCTCTCCAGGATCTGAATATATATCGAGACGAGGACCCCGGACCGATATCTCCACTGACGTGTCCGAATTCCGCATCGAGAAGCGCCGCGCCGAAGCCGACCTGACGCTGGCGACGGGAACCACGGTCCGGGGCTGCTTCTTCCTGTCCGGCTCGACCTCCAGCCGGTCGGGGCCCGAACGGGTCGCCGATCTGCTCAACGCCGAAACCGGGTTCTTTCCCTTTGAGGTGCACACGGGCAGCGCACCGCAGACCGTCCTCTACAACCGGACGCAGGTGCTGTTCGTCACGCTGCTCGAAGAACCGGTCGAGTCGAAGCTGGAGACCGACTACAGCATCGCCAAGGAGCGGGCGGTCCGCATCCTGCTCTCCAACGGCAGTTCCGTAGAGGGCCAGGTCCGGGTGTACCGTCCGATCGGGCGCGATCGCCTGAGCGACTACGCGAGGGCGCCGGAAGCGTTCCGGTACGTCGAGACGGCGGAGGGGACTGTCATTGTCAATGCCGACCATATCGTGGAATTCCGGGAGACGACCCAAGCATGAGCGCCCAGATTGACGGCCTGTTCCGCCTGATGTGCGAGGCGGGCGCCTCGGACCTCCACCTGATGGTCGGTACGCCGCCGCTGGTGCGCAAGGACGGGGGGATGAAGCCGCTGGATCCGGCCGCGCCCGTGCTCGACGGCGAGATGGTGGTGCGGCTGCTCGAGCCGATCATCCCGGAGAAGAACAAGGCCGAGTTCGCCGAGAAGCACGACACCGACTTCGCGTACGAGGTGCCGGGTCTGGCGCGGTTCCGCGCCAACATCTTCATGGATCGCAAGGGGAAGGGCGCCGTGTTCCGCGTCATCCCGAGCAAGATCCTGACCGCGGAGCAGCTCGGGCTGTCGCAGGCGATCCTGACCCTGTGCAAGCTGCACAAGGGGCTGGTGCTGGTCACCGGCCCGACCGGCTCGGGAAAATCGACGACGCTCTGCGCGATGATCGATCACGTCAACAGCACCCGCAACGATCACATCATCACGATTGAGGACCCGATCGAGTTCGTCCACGAAAACAAGTCGTGCGCGATCAACCAGCGTGAGGTCCACAACCACACCGCGTCGTTCAAGGCGGCGCTGCGTGCGGCGCTGCGCGAGGATCCCGACATCATCCTGGTCGGCG
>Ga0070665_100006609_pt1 | contig 11785 bp, 10 predicted proteins | sample KBSS13metaG_FD_65862 | JGI IMG/M metagenome (GOLD analysis project Ga0070665, IMG submission 65862) | Switchgrass rhizosphere microbial communities from Kellogg Biological Station, Michigan, USA - KBS S1-3 metaG | ecosystem: Host-associated > Plants > Roots > Rhizosphere > Soil ...
GAGCGCAAACCGGTTTTGCAACAGGTCGAATTGGCCGTAAATCCACCATGGCTGGTGGAGCCTGCCACAGGCGTGCCCAGACCTAGTACCGGGGTCGCTTGGACCGTTGCGGTTGTGCATCACAGTTAGTGTGGGCACCGCAAAACCCAATCTAATGCCAAGGATTAGCTTGCGCAGCTAAATCCATGATGTTATGTTAGCTTGAGCTAATTGGGATCCAAAGAGGTCGGCATGCGAACCAAACCTTTATTCAGGCTGGGCCTCGTCGCGGGGGCTCTCGCCCTTCCCGGTACCGTCGCCGCCCTGGGCCTTGGCCGACTTACGGTCGATTCGTCGCTGGGACAGCCGCTTTCGGCGCGCATCGAGCTCACTTCCGCCTCGCGCGACGAGCTGGAATCACTTTCTGCCCGCATCGCCGATCCGTCGCTGTACCGTCAAAACAATCTCACGTACCAGGGCGTGCTTGCGCGGACACGCATCGGCGTCGAGTTCGTCGGCGGCAATCCGTACCTCAGGATTTCTTCGGCGTCCCCCGTCAACGAGCCGTTCCTCGATCTGATGGTCGAGCTCAACTGGGCCTCGGGGCGCGTCGTCCGCGAATACACATTCCTGCTCGATCCGCCCGGCGTAGGTGCGCCCGCCGTTGCGGAGCCGATCGCGCCGGCGCGTACCGGTGCCGCCCGCGTTGCCCCCGCACCTGCGGCTGCCCCTGTGGCGGCCGCGCCGTCCGCGGCGCCGTCGGCCTCCGCTTCGAGCGTGACGTCGGCAAACGTCGCCCCGCGTGCCAGCTCCGGCGGCGAGCAATACACGGTCAAGCCCGGCGACACGCTCGCCAAGATCGCCGGCCAGTTCAAGCCCGCAGATGCGACGCTCGAGCAGATGCTGGTCGCGTTGTTCAAGGGCAACGCGGACGCGTTCGACGACAACAACATGAATCGCCTGCGCCGCGGCGCGATCATGAACATTCCCCCCGCGAGCGAAGCCGCGGCAACTGAAAACGTCGAGGCCACGCGCATCGTGCGCATGCAGGCAGCCGACTGGCGGACCTATCGCGATCGCGTTGCCGCTGGCGCGCCGACGTCCGAGGGCGCCGGCAGCCGCGCGTCTGGCGGGGCCATCGGGACTGCGATCACGGAATCCACGCCTGCGGCGCCGCCCGGTCGCGACCAACTGATCGTCCGCCCCGGCAAGGGCAGCGGAACGGAAGAGCTGATCGCGCGCGACAAGCAGCTTCGCGACGCGCAGGCCCGCATCACCGACCTCGAAAAAACCGTGCGCGATCTCCAGCGCGCGATCGAGATCAAGAATCAATCGCTTGCGCAGGTCCAGACGCAAGCCGACGCTGCCACCGGCAAATCGGCGGACACATCGAAATCCGGCGCACCCGCTGCGGTCGCAGTCCCCGTGGCGCCGCCTCCCATGGCTGCGACGCCTCCCGCGCCTGCCGCCACGAAGGCACCCGAGCCCGCCAAGGCGCCGGAGCCTGCAAAGGCGCCAGAGCCCGCCGCGACGGACGCCGCCAAGGCGCCTCCGCCCGCACCGGCCGTGGCGAAAGCCAAGGCACCCGTCAAGGAGCCACCCGGATTTTTCGAGGAGTTCATTTCCAATACACCGGCATGGGCCATCGGCGCAGGCGCGCTCGCCGTGCTCGGCGGGATCGCCGCCCTGGTGGCCGCGCGCCGGCGCAAGGCGACCAAGTTCGAGGACAGCATCATCTCGGGCACCGACATCAAGACCAACACCGTGTTCGGCTCGACCGGCGGCGGCGTGGTCAACACCGGCGAAAACTCGCTCGCGAGCGATTTCAGCCGCGAAGGACTGGGCAACATCGACACGGACGAGGTCGATCCGATTGCCGAGGCCGAGGTATACCTGGCGTACGGCCGCGATGCGCAGGCCGAGGAGATTCTGAAGGAAGCGCTCAAGAAGGATCCCCAGCGGCAGGAAATCTACCTCAAGCTGCTCGAGATTCACGCGCAGCACAACAAGCCGACTGCGTTCGAGACGGTCGCGACCGAATTGTTCGCGGTCAGCCACGGACAGGGCGAAACCTGGACGAAGGCCGTCGCCCTCGGGCGCCAGCTGGATCCCAACAATCCGATGTTCGGCGAAGCCGGCCTGCCGGCCCTGGCAGCGGCGCCGTTTGCTCCGGCCGTTGCCGCCGCGGCGATCCCTGCCGCTGTCGCGCACGAGGCCTCGGCGCGCAAGCCCGAGCCTGCACTCGACCGGATGATCGACGACGACATCACGATCGCCCCCGTGATGGGCGCCAAGGCGCATGAGGAAGCAGCGCCGTCCCCTGTGCACGCGTCGAACGTGCACGAGATGACGGCCCGCGACCGCAACCCGGGCGTCGAATCGTCAGGCGGCACGCTCGGCGCTGCAGCAGCGGGCGCAGCATCGGTTGCGCTGGCTGGCGCGATGTCAGGCGCACGCACCGGCGGCCTCGACGCGCGCATCGCGAGCATCGGCGACCAGGTCGAGACCGTGAAGGACGCGCCGCGTTTCGACCTCGATTTCCATCTGGACGAGAGCGAGAAGCCGGCGCCGCTCAACAAGTCCCGCGATGTCCTCGAGCCTGTCACCGCCGAGGCGGCGCCTACGCCGTCGCAGCTCACTCGCCCCGCCGCAGCGCTCGAACTCGACAAGCTCGACCTGTCGTTCGATCCCGACCGTACGACGTTCGAGGATCCGACGCCTTCCGTGCTTGATGGACAATGGCACGATGCCGCGACGAAGCTCGACCTCGCAAAGGCCTATCAGGAGATGGGCGACGTGGAAGGCGCACGCGAGATCCTGCAGGAAGTGCTGCACGAAGGCGACGATCAGCAGAAGACGGAAGCCACGGCCCTGCTCGCCAAGCTCGGCTGACATTCCCCTACGCAAGCGGGCGGGCGGCGAGTCGACGATTCGCCGCCCGCAGTCATTCCGGCTGTCATCTCGGCATCCCTGACGCATGCGGATCGCGCTTGCCGTCGAATACGCGGGTGATGCGTTCTGCGGCTGGCAGTCGCAGCCTTCCGCGTGCGGCGCGCAGGATGCGCTTCAACGCGCGCTATCGGACATCGCCGCGCAGCCGGTTACGGTGGCCGCTGCCGGCCGCACGGATGCAGGCGTGCACGCGGTGTCGCAGATCGTGCATTTCGACACCGACGCGGTGCGTCCTCTCTCCGCGTGGACGCGCGGGGTTACCGCCCGCCTGCCGCAGGCGATGGCCGTGCTGTGGGCGCACCCCGTGACCGACGAATTCCACGCGCGCTTCGCCGCGACTGCACGACACTACACCTACCTGCTGCAGGCACGAGGCGAACGTCCGGCGCTGCTGGCGGGCCGCGTCGGCTGGTACCATGGATCGCTCGACGTCGACGCGATGAGGTCGGGCGCGGCGCATCTTGTGGGCACGCATGATTTCTCCGCGTTCCGCGCCGCCGAGTGCCAGGCGAAGTCGCCGGTCAAGACCATGGGAGCGATCGCGATCGGCAGTGACGGTCCGATCCTCCGTTTCGATTTTCACGCCAGCGCGTTTCTCCATCACATGGTGCGCAACATCGTCGGATCGCTGGTGTACGTGGGCGCGAAGCGCCAACCGCCCGCCTGGATCGGCGAGCTGCTCGCGGCGCGCGACCGCACGCGCGCCGCGCCGACATTCGCCGCCGATGGCCTGTACCTGTGCGGCGCGGACTACGACGTGCGATTCGGGTTGCCGCCCACACGCCGCGTCGCCTCCATTTCCCGCTGATGCGCACGCGCGTCAAGATCTGTGGGATCACGCGCGTAGCCGACGGCATCGCCGCAGCGCGCGCCGGCGCGGACGCGGTCGGCGTCGTGTTCTGGCGCGGCACGCCACGGTACGTGGAACCCGCGCGCGCCCACGCGATCGTGCATGCGCTTCCGCCATTCGTGAGCGTCGTCGGCCTCTTCGTCGATCCGACGATCGCCGAAGTCGAGGCGGCGCTCGCCGCGGTGCCGCTCTCGATGCTCCAGTTCCATGGCACGGAGCCGGCCGAGCTGTGCCGCCGGTTCAACCGGCCGTACCTCAAGGCGATCGCCGTGAAGGACGGTGTCGATTTGCTAGAATACGCGGCGCGTTACGAGGATGCGGCAGGATTGCTGTTCGACGCCTTCCGCGAAGGCGATCTCCCCGGGGGCACGGGACACGCGTTCGACTGGTCGCGTCTTTCGGTGGACGTACGCAGGCGCATTTCGCGGCCGGTCGTGCTTTCCGGCGGTCTCGACGCCGCCAATGTGGAACGCGCGATCGCCGAATTGCAGCCCTTTGCAGTCGATGTGTCCTCTGGAGTGGAAGAGCGCGATGCCGAAGGCCGGCCGCGCCGCGGCCTGAAGGACCCTGCGCGGATCGCCGCGTTCGTCGAAGGAGTACGCAATGCAGATGGCCGAGCTACCGCAAGTCTACGACCTGCCTGATGCGCGCGGCCACTTCGGCCCGTACGGCGGAGTGTTCGTGGCCGAGACGCTCATCCGTGCGCTGGACGAGCTCAAGGTCCAATACGCGCGTTTTCGCGACGATCCGGGGTTTCGCGCCGAGTTCGAATACGAGCTCAAGCACTACGTCGGGCGCCCCTCGCCGGTCTATCACGCGCAGCGCTGGTCGCGCGAGCTCGGCGGCGCGCAGATCTGGCTCAAGCGCGAGGACCTGAACCATACCGGCGCGCACAAGATCAACAACTGCATCGGGCAGGCGCTCCTCGCCCGGCACCTGGGCAAGCCGCGCGTCATCGCCGAGACGGGCGCCGGACAGCACGGGGTCGCAACCGCCACGGTCGCGGCGCGCTACGGCATGGAATGCGTCGTGTACATGGGCTCCGAGGACATCCGGCGCCAGGCGCAGAACGTCTTCCGCATGAAGCTCCTGGGCGCGACGGTCGTGCCGGTGGAGTCGGGCTCGAAGACCCTTAAGGACGCGCTGAACGAGGCGATGCGCGACTGGGTCACGAACGTCGAGAGCACGTTCTACATCATCGGCACGGTTGCGGGACCGCACCCGTATCCGATGATGGTGCGCGATTTCCAGAGCGTGATCGGCCGCGAATGCATCGTGCAGATGCCCGAGGCCGCGGGCCGGCAGCCGGACATCGTGATCGCATGCGTCGGCGGCGGCAGCAACGCGATGGGCATCTTCCATCCCTATCTTGCGCACGCCGGCGTCAAGCTCGTCGGTGTGGAGGCGGCGGGGGAGGGCATCGCGTCGGGCAAGCATGCGGCGTCGCTGACCGCGGGCAGGCCCGGCGTGCTGCACGGCAACCGCACGTACCTGCTGCAGGATGCCGACGGCCAGATCGTCGAAACGCATTCGGTGTCGGCCGGACTCGACTACCCTGGTGTAGGTCCCGAACACGCCTGGCTCAAGGACGCGCATCGCGCGGACTACGTCACGATCACCGACGACGAGGCGCTCGCGGCGTTCCACGATTGCTGCCGCATCGAAGGCATCATTCCGGCGCTCGAATCGGCGCATGCCCTGGCCTATGCCAAGGCGCTTGCGCCGACGCTGGCGCGCGACCGGATATTGCTCGTCAATCTCTCCGGACGCGGCGACAAGGACATGAACACCGTGGTCGAGCGCGGAGGCCTTCGGTTCGATGGCGCGGCCGGCGCGCCGGCGGGCAAAGCTTGATGCCCGGGCGATCGCATCCCGCAGGGCGGGTTGCAAGTTTGCGTACGCAATTGATGCACCACACCCTTTGAACCGCATCGACGCCACCTTCGCCCGTCTCAAGGCGGCGGGCCGCACTGCGCTCATTCCCTACGTTACCGTGGGCGATCCGTCGCTGGCGGCAATGCCCTCCATGCTTACGGCGTTGACGCAAGCGGGCGCGGACGTGATCGAGCTCGGCGTTCCCTTTTCGGATCCGATGGCCGATGGCCCCGTCATCCAGCGGGCGTCCGAGCGCGCGCTCGCGCAGCATGTGGGGCTTCGCAACGTGCTCGACGTGGTCTCCGAGTTCCGGCGCCGCGATACGTCGACCCCGATCGTGCTGATGGGATATGCGAACCCCATCGAGGCGATGGGCGGCGAAGCATTTGCGCAGCGAGCGGCGGCCGCGGGGGTCGACGGCGTCCTGGTGGTCGACTATCCGCCCGAGGAGGCAGGCGATTTTGCGCGCCTCCTCTACGCCCGGGAGATCGCCCCGATTTTCCTGCTCGCACCCACCACGCCCGAAGCAAGGATCGCCGCAGTGGCGGCGCTCGCGCGCGGCTACGTCTATTACGTCTCGCTCAAAGGCGTGACGGGCGCCGGCAACCTCGACACGACCGACGTCGCGCGGAAGCTTGCGGAGATCCGCCGCCACGTGGCATTGCCGGTCGGCGTAGGCTTCGGCATTCGCGATGCGGCGGGCGCGCAGGCAATCGCCATGCATGCCGATGCCGTCGTGATCGGCAGCCGGCTCATCCAGGAAATCGAACAGGGCACGCCGGATGAAGCGGCCGCACGTGCCGGCCGGTGGCTCGCCGGCATTCGTGGCGCGCTGGACGCGATGGAACGCAAACGCGCCGCATGACGCAGGCGTTTTACGGGGAATGAACGATGAGCTGGCTCACCAAGCTGCTGCCGCCGCGGATCAAGAGCGCACCGGGCATTCGCAAGACCCCCGTCCCCGAAGGACTGTGGATCAAGTGTCCTGCGTGCGAGGCGGTGCTCTATCGCACCGATCTCGAGAACAACCTGATGGTGTGCCCGAAATGCGCGTTCCATAACCGCGTGTCGGCGCGCCTGCGGATCGACCAGCTCCTCGATCCGGAAGGACGCTTCGAGATCGGTTCCGAGGTCGTGCCCGTCGACACGCTCAAGTTCAAGGACCAGAAGAAATATCCGGAACGCCTCGAGATTGCGCTCGACGAAACCGGCGAGACGGACGCGATGGTCGTCATGCAGGGAAGCGTCAAGAGCGTGCCGCTCGTTCTTGCCGCCTTCGAGTTCGAGTTCATGGGCGGATCGATGGGCTCGGTCGTCGGCGAGCGCTTCGTGCGCGGCGTGCGCGTGGCCTTCGAGAACCGCGTGCCGTTCGTGTGCCTGTCGGCTTCGGGTGGCGCGCGCATGCAGGAAGGCGTGAATTCGCTCTTCCAGATGGCGAAGACCACCGCGGTGCTGCAGGAGCTCACCCGCGCCCGGCTGCCGTTCGTGTCGATCCTCACCGATCCGACGATGGGCGGCGTTTCCGCATCGTTCGCATTCGTGGCCGATCTCGTGCTGGCGGAACCAGGCGCGCTGATCGGTTTTGCCGGACCGCGCGTCATCGAGCAAACCGTGCGCGAAAAGCTGCCGGATGGTTTTCAGCGCGCGGAATTCCTCGTGGAAAAAGGCGCGCTCGACATGATCGTCGACCGGCGACAGTTGCGCGACGAGCTCGCGCGACTCCTGTCGATGCTGACCAAGCAACCGGCTCCCGCAACGAGTTGAGGCCTCGCGCAGTGTGCGCGATGGTTCGCCGGCGCTTGCGCCGGTTTCCTTGCGCGGCATCGCGGCGATGACGCGCCCCGCGACCCTTGCCGCCTGGCTTGCGTATCTCGAGACGCTGCATCCCAAGTCCGTTGCGCTCGGTCTTGCGCGCGTGCAGGAGGTCGCCGCGCGGATGCACCTGCCGATCGAAGCTCCGGTGATCACCGTGACGGGAACGAACGGCAAGGGTTCGACGTGCGCGATGCTGGAGGCGATTCTGCGCGCCGCCGGATATCGCACGGGCCTCTACACGTCGCCTCATCTCGTGCGTTACAACGAGCGCGTGCGGATCGCGGGCCGGGACGCGGCCGATGCCGAGTTGCTCGATGCGTTCAATGCGGTCGAAGATGCACGTGTCGGTCCCGGGCAGGCACCCACGTCGCTCACGTATTTCGAGTTTGGAACGCTTGCGGCATTGTGGGTGTTCTGCCGGGAAAGGCTCGACGCATGGGTGCTCGAGGTGGGGCTGGGCGGGCGCCTCGACGCCGTCAACATCGTGGATGCGGACGTGGCCGTGCTGACGAGCGTCGACATCGATCACGTCGACTATCTCGGCCCGACCCGCGAGGACATCGGCCGCGAAAAGGCGGGTATCTTTCGCGCGGGACATCCAGTCGTGTGCGGCGATCCCGATCCGCCCGCGTCGGTCGTGGCACATGCGGCGGCCATCGGTGCGCCGTTGCTGCGCGCCGGCGTCGATTTCGCCTATGCTTCCGAGGGCCGGCAATGGCGCTTTCGCGGGCCTCGCGGCGAGCGCTTCGGACTGCCCCTTCCTGCGCTGCCCGGCGCGCACCAGCTTGCAAACGCCGCGGTGGCGCTCGTCGCGATCGACGTGATGCGCGAGCGGCTGCCGGTGTCCGCAGGCGCCATCCGCGAAGGACTTTGCACCGTGGAGCTGCCGGGCCGCCTGCAGGTGCTCCCCGGCCGTCCGTGCACGGTGCTCGACGTGGCCCACAATCCGCATGCGGCGCGCGTTCTTGCCGCAGCACTCGGCGACATGGCCTTCTTTCCACGCACGATCGCTGTCTTCGGGATGCTCGCCGACAAGGACATTCGCGGTGTGATCGCCGCGATGACTGCACGCGTCGACCGATGGCACGTCGCGGGCTTGCCCGGGCCGCGCGGCGCGAGCGCCGCGGCGATCGTGGAAGCGCTGGGTGCGGCCGGCGTGCCGTCCGGCGCGATCCGCGGGTTCGATACGATCGCGGAGGCCTGCGCCGCTGCGCGTGCGACGGCCGACGAGGCTGATAGAATCGTCGTTTTCGGATCCTTCCTCACGGTGGCTGCGGTTCTGGCTGCTTCCTGTTCCGCCGGCCCCACCGCTTCCGCGCCGCTTCGCCATGGCTGAACCTGCCGACATCAACGTCGACGAACTGCGTCGTCGCGCGCGCCGCCGCCTGATCGGCGCCATCGTGCTGGCGCTCGGCGCCGCGGTGATCGTGCCGATGCTGCTCGAAAGCGAGCCCAAGCCGCTGGGCGAGGACGTGTCCGTGAAGATTCCGCCGGTCGACGATGGCAAGTTCGTCAACCGGCTGAACGAGCCCAGCCCCCCGAAAGACGATGGGACCAAGGACGTGCGCAAGGATGCCGATTCGCCGCGCAAGTCGGTCGGCGACGCCGAAAAATCTGTTGTGACGCCGCCGGCGAAGGTATCCAAGTACGACACGAATATAGCGCCTGAGCCGAAGGCGATTACCCCGGCGATTCCGGCTGCGCCTGCCGCGCCTTCAATCGCCGCGACGGAGATGCCGGCGAAAGCGGCCGCGCCGAAAACCGAGCCCGCCAAGCCGGTCGAGCCCGTGGCAGCACCAACGTCCGCGCCCAAGGGTGACGCAGCGCCTGTCGCGGAGCCGCCGGCAAGGATCGCCACGGCCAAGGCCGACTCCCGGCCCTCCGCTGCGGAGCATGCGAACGCGCCAGCGGCGTCGAAGGCGGACGTGCCGAAGGAAGGCTTCGCCGTGCAACTCGCGGCATTCTCCGACGACAAGGGCGCCAACGCGCTCGGCAACCGGCTCAAGCAATCGGGCTATCCGGTCTACACGGAGCCGCTCAAGACCTCGCGCGGCACCTTGTGGCGGGTGCGAGTCGGACCGTATCCGTCGCGGGAGGCGGCCACCGTCGTGCGCGACAAGCTCAAGGGCGAGGGGCAGAACGGCATCGTGGCGCCGGCGAAGTAGCCCCGGCTGCGCTGAATGACGATCTTCGACTGGGGCGTGCTCGGCACGATCGCGCTGTCGACGCTGTTCGCGTTTTTCCGTGGCGTCATCCGCGAAATGATCGCGCTCGTCGCATGGGTGGCGGGATTTGTCGCCGCGATCGCCTTTACGCCCGTGGTGGGCGGCTGGCTTCCCGAGATCGGCAGTTATCCGCTGATTCGCTACATCGTTGCCTTCACCGCCATCCTGATCGGTGCACTGCTTCTGGGCGCGCTGGTGGCCTATCCCCTCGCCCGCGCGATCCGCGCGGCCGGATTGGGGTTTGTGGATCGATTTTTAGGCGCCATATTCGGATTGGGGCGCGGTCTTCTGCTGGTGTTGTTATTCGTTCTCGCCGCGGGCGTCACGTCGATTCCGCGCGCGGAATGGTGGCAGAATGCCGTGCTCGCCGCTCCGCTGGTCGAGGCGGCCTTGATGCTGAAACCCTGGCTGCCCGAGCGCTGGGCAGAGCGGCTGGACTACTCGCGCGGTGGCCCGCACGGGTCCTCTTCACCAACGAAGGTTTGATAACTCCATGTGCGGCATCGTAGGCGTCGTTGCGCATACGCCGGTCAATCAGCTCCTCTACGACGGCCTTCTCCTTCTGCAGCACCGGGGGCAGGACGCGGCAGGCATCGCCACGTCCGAAGGCGCGGTGTTCCACATGTGGAAGGGGCCCGGCTACGTGCGCGACGTGTTCCGCACGCGCAACATGCGGGACCTTCTGGGCAACGCGGGGATCGGCCACTGCCGCTATCCCACTGCGGGCTCGGCGTACTCGGACCGCGAGTCGCAGCCGTTCTACGTCAACTCTCCGTTTGGCGTGACGCTCGGGCACAACGGCAACCTGACCAACAGCGACGCGTTGAAACGCGAGCTCTTCCAGCTCGATTTCCGTCACGTCAACACCAATTCCGACAGCGAAGTGCTGTTGAACGTGCTGGCGCTCGAGCTCGAGCGCGCGGCCCAGCATCACCGCCTCGACCCGGATGCGATCTTCAAGGCGGTGGCAGGCGTGCACCGGCGCTGCCGCGGCGCGTACGCGGTGGTGGCGGCGATCGCCGGCTACGGCATGCTCGCGTTCCGGGATCCGTACGGCATCCGGCCGCTGATCATCGGCGTCAACGAGGCCATGGGCGGACGGGAGTATCTCGTTGCGTCGGAGTCGGTGGCGCTCGAGCCGCTCGGGTTCTCCGTGCTGCGCGACGTCGCGCCGGGCGAAGCGGTGTTCGTCGACCAGCTCGGCAACTTCCACGCGCGGCAATGCGCGGTCGACCCGTCGCTCAATCCCTGCATCTTCGAATACGTCTATCTCGCGCGTCCCGACTCGGTGATGGACGGCGCATCGGTGTACGAGTCGCGGCTGCGGATGGGGGGCGAGCTGGCGCGCAAGATCCGCGGCATTCCCGCGGCGGCCGACGTCGACGTCGTCATTCCGATTCCCGATTCCAGCCGGCCGTCGGCGCTCGAGCTCGCGACTTCGCTTGGCCTCAAGTATCGCGAAGGCTTCGTCAAGAATCGCTACATCGGACGGACGTTCATCATGCCGGGGCAGGCCATGCGCAAGAAAAGCGTGCGGCAGAAGTTGAATCCCATCGGCATGGAATTCAAGGACAAGGTGGTGCTCCTGGTCGACGATTCGATCGTGCGCGGAACGACGTCCCGCGAGATCGTGCAGATGGCGCGTGACGCCGGCGCGCGCAAGGTCTACTTCGCATCGGCGAGCCCGCCTGTGCGATATCCGAACGTCTACGGCATCGACATGCCGAACCAGAACGAACTCGTCGCCACGGGACGCAACGAGGCGGAGATCGCGCGCGAGATCGGTGCCGATCTCCTGATCTACCAGGAGCTGGACGCGCTCAAGGCGGCGGTGCGCGCCGTCAATCCGAGGCTCGGCGAATTCGAGGCGTCGTGCTTCGACGGCAAGTACATCACGGGCGACATCACCGCCGACTACCTGTCGCGGCTCGCCGTTCATCGCGACGAGTCCCGCGGCGCCGACGAGGCCGATCTCCTCGAAGAGGAAAAGGCCGAAGGCTGACGGCCCACGGGCCCGGGCGGGCGGGCGAGCGCTTGGTGCGCTCGGCCTTTCGTGATAGCATTTCGTCGCGCCGATTTGAGCTTCAGC
>Ga0070665_100006611_pt1 | contig 11783 bp, 7 predicted proteins | sample KBSS13metaG_FD_65862 | JGI IMG/M metagenome (GOLD analysis project Ga0070665, IMG submission 65862) | Switchgrass rhizosphere microbial communities from Kellogg Biological Station, Michigan, USA - KBS S1-3 metaG | ecosystem: Host-associated > Plants > Roots > Rhizosphere > Soil ...
GGTGAAGCCGACGCCCTCGCGGAACGCTTCGGCCGTGGTCACGGCGTCCTGGCCGATCATGGCGTCGAGCACGAAGATGACTTCGTCGGGGTTGACGGCCTCGCGGATCGCCGCCGCCTGGCCCATCAGCTCGTCGTCGATGCCGAGACGGCCGGCGGTGTCGACGATGACCACGTCGTAGTGCTTGGCTTTGGCCTCGGCCAAGCCGGCTGCGGCGACCGCGACCGGATCGCCGTTGCCTACCTGCTCCGAACCTTCAGTCGACACGCCAGGATGCGGCGCGAACACAGCCACGCCCGCGCGCTCGCCGACGATCTGCAGCTGGTTGACGGCGCCTGGCCGTTGCAGGTCGCATGCCACGAGAAGCGGCGTATGTCCTTGGTCGCGAAGCCATTTCGCGAGCTTGCCGGCGAGCGTCGTCTTACCTGAGCCTTGCAGACCGGCGAGCATGATCACGGTCGGCGGGGTCTTGGCGAACGCCAGCCTGCGGGTTTCCCCGCCGAGGATTGCGATCAGTTCGTCGTTGACGATCTTGACGACCTGCTGGGCCGGGTTCAGCGCACCGGAGACCTCGGCGCCCTTGGCGCGGTCCTTGATGCGGGCGACGAACGAGCGCACCACGGGCAGCGAGACGTCGGCTTCGAGCAGCGCCAGCCGGATCTCCCGGGTGGTGGCGTCGATGTCGGCGTCGGTCAGCCGGCCCTTGCCGCGGAGTCCCTGCAGGGCACCGGTCAACCGGTCGGACAGCGATTCAAACACGCCGACCAGCCTATCTGCTCTTACCGAGGACGCCCGACGGCCGGGTCTGCCACGGGGTTCGAGCCCGCGTCAGCTGGCTTCGGACACCGGCTTCGCGGGCGCCGGCGTAGGCAGCACGGCGTACAGGTCGCGCTCGAGCGCGTCACGCACCGAGCGATCCCCCGTCGCCAGCGTCGGTACCACGATGCCGAACACGTCGACCACCGACGATCCCAGTGTGGTGACCTTCGCCCACGCGATGTCCACACCATCACGTTCGAATACCACCGTCAGCCTGGCCAGCAGGCCGGGACGGTCGGTCGCGCGGATCTGAACGACCAACTCGCCCGGCTCGGTGCCGTCGGTCCACAGGATCTTCGGCGGTGCCGGCGCGTGGTTGATCGGCACCGCGTCCGGCACCTCCCCCGCCCGCCTGGTGCCGTGCTGGGCCGCATCGCCGTCGCGCTTGTCCAAAGACGACATCACATCGAGTTCGCCCTCCAGCGCGAGGATGAACTGCTGCCGCAACAGCTCCGCCGCCGGCGGCGAACCGAAATGCGGCGACACCACGAACGTGTTGATCGCCGAACCCTGATGGCCGTTCACCGAAGCCGAATGCACCCGCAGCGAATTGAGCGCCAGCACCCCGGCGGCCTTTGACAGCAGGCCGCGCCGGTCGGGTGCGATCATCGTCACGTTGTAGATGTGCGGGCTGTCCCCTGTCGTCATGTCGACGTGCACGCCGACATCGGACGCCAACGAAAGATAGTGCGGGTCAACGGGATCAGGCTTGGGCAGTGGCTCACCTGCCATCACCAACCGACAGCGGCGAACCAGATCGCCGATCAGTGACGACTTCCAGTCGCCCCATACGCCGGGGCCGGTGGCAAGCGAATCCGCCTCAGCCAGTACCTGCAGCAGCTCCAGCAGAACCGGGTCGCCGTCGAGCGCGTCGACCACCATCGCGATGACCTTCGGGTCCTGCAGATCTCGACGCGTCGCGGTGTGCGGCAGCAACAAGTGGTGACGCACCACCTTCGACAGCAGCTCGACGTCCGACGGCCACAGCCCCAGCCGGGTGCCGATCTGCGTGGCCAACTCGGCACCGATCACGCTGTGATCCCCGCCGCGACCCTTGCCGATGTCATGACAGAGCGCGCCGAGCACAAGCAGGTCGGGCCGCGATACGCGGGTGGTGAATGCGCTTGCCCGCGAGACGGTTTCGACGAGATGGCGGTCCACGGTCCAGATGTGCACCACGTCGCGCGGAGGAAGGTCGCGCACCGCACCCCACTCGGGAAACAGCCTTCCCCACAATCCAGTGCGGTCGAGCGCCTCGATGGTGGCCACCGCCGCCGGCCCGGCGGCCAGCATCACCAGCAGGTCCTTGAGCGCCTGACGTGGCCACGGTGTGCGCAGCTCGGGAGCGGACTCGGTGAGACGGGCGAGCGTCGATGCCGCGATCGGCAATCCGGTGGTGGCCGAGGCGGCCGCGACCCGCAGGATCAGCCCGGGATCCCGTTCGGGACGCGCGTCGCGCGCCAGGATCACTTCGCCGTTGAACTCGATGACACCCTCGTCGAGCGGTCTGCGGGCGGGACGTTTGAAGGCCGCCAGTCCGCGGCGGGGCAACGCATTAGCGGCAGTGCGTAATCCGGCGTCGACGTAGTAGCTGACGGTGCGCGCGGCGTCAGAAAGCGTGCGCGCCAAGTCGAATCGGTCACCGATATGCAATGCGGCACCGATCTCGTCGGCGTGCTGGGCCAGCAGCAGTTCCCGGCCGCGCCCGGACACGCGGTGCAGTTCGGTGCGGACGTTGAGCAGCGCAAGATGCGCCTCGCCAAGAGTGCCGATCGGCGAGGCGAGCGAGCGGCTGGGATAGACGTCGGCAAGTTGGGCGATCGCAAGTGCATTGAGCAACTGCACATCGCGCAGTCCGCCGCGGCCGCATTTCAGATCGGGTTCGGCCCGGTGGGCGATTTGACCGCTGCGGTCCCACCGCTGCTGGGTGTGCGCGACGAGTTCGTCAAACCGTGAGGCGATTCCGGTGCGCCACTGCCGTCGTGCTCCGCCGATCAACAACGACGACAGATCGGAGTCGCCCGCAATGTGTCGCGCCTCGAGCATCGCCAAGCCCGCGGAGATGTCCTCACCGGCGACCTTCAGCGCCTCGGGCACGGTGCGAACGCTGTGATCGATGCGAATGTTGGCGTCCCAGAACGGATACCACAGCAACTCGGCGACCTGGGCGACGACGTCGCGGGGCATGTTGTCGTGCAGCAGCGTCAGGTCGAGGTCCGAGTACGGCAGCAACTCGCCCCGGCCCAGGCCGCCGGTGGCGACGATGGCGAATCCACTGGTGGCGGTGACGCCGATCTCGGTGGCCTTGGTGGTGAGCCAGAAATCATGCAAGTCGAGCAGGGCATCGCGCAGCGCAGCCGAATCGAGTTGGCGTGCACCGCCCGCGAGCAGCTTTTCGCAAGCGGCCACCAAATCGGTTGCGGGGCGGGACGAACCCGCCGCCGGAGCCTCCCATCGGGAGGCGCCGGCGGCGGAATCTGGTGTCTGCTCTGTCATTTCGAGTCCTCACCCGGCCTTTACCTATTAACGCTCACGGTGCACGCCGGGAGACGACGTCTCATTTCAGATGCGGCTCAAAGAGCGTCGGTCCCCCGCTCTCCGGTGCGTACCCGGACCACGGTGTCGACGGGGCTGACCCACACCTTGCCGTCGCCGATCTTGCCGGTGCGAGCGGCCTGGACGATGACATCGACCACCTTGTCGACGGCGGAATCATCGACCACGACTTCGACCCGCACCTTCGGCACGAAGTCGACCGAGTACTCAGCGCCGCGGTACACCTCGGTGTGACCCTTCTGGCGGCCGTAGCCCTGAACCTCGCTGACGGTCATTCCGAGAATACCCGTCTGTTCGAGACCGGTCTTGACGTCTTCGAGCGTGAACGGCTTGACGATCGCAGTGATCAGTTTCATCTTCCTCATTCCTCCGCGCCGGACCGGGCGAACACCGAGCTACCCCCGACTGGCACGAAATCGTAACCAGTCTCGGCGTGTTCGGCCTCGTCAATGCCGCCCAACTCATCTTCTTCACCGAGACGTAGACCAATCGTGTACTTCAGGATCAACGCCAAGATAGTCGTAACGATGAATGAGTACGCGAGAACCGCGAACGCACCGATTGCCTGGCGCCACAGTTGATCAACTCCACCGCCGTAGAACAATCCCTTCACGGCAGCGGGTGCCTCGGGAGTCGCCAGGAAACCGATCAGCAACGTGCCGGTCAGACCGCCGACCATGTGCACCCCGACCACGTCGAGGGCGTCGTCGTACCCGAACTTGAACTTCAACCCCGTGGCCAGCGCGCAGATCGCGCCGCCGAGGAAACCGACGATCAGCGCACCGAGGACGTTGACCGACGAACAGGACGGCGTGATCGCGACCAGGCCGGCCACGATGCCCGAAGCGGCACCCAGCGAGGTCGCCTTTCCATCACGGATTCTCTCGACGAGCAGCCAGGCGAGCATCGCGGTACCGGTGGCCACGGTGGTGGTCACGAACGTCGACGCGGCGATACCACCGGAGCTGAGCGCCGAACCGGCGTTGAAGCCGTACCAACCGAACCACAGCAGGCCGGCTCCGAGCATCACGAACGGCAGGTTGTGCGGCCGCATCGGCGTTCCCGGCCAGCCCTTGCGCTTGCCGAGAACGAGGGCCAATGCCAGGCCGGCGGCACCCGAGTTGATATGGACCGCGGTACCACCCGCGAAGTCGATTGCCTTGAGCTTGTTGGCGATCCAGCCGCCGGTCTCACCGGTGAAGCCGTCGAACGCGAACACCCAGTGGGCGACCGGGAAGTACACGAACGTCGCCCACAGGCCCGCGAAGACCAGCCAGGAGCCGAACTTCAGCCGGTCGGCGACCGCACCGGACACCAGGGCCACCGTGATGATCGCGAACATCAGCTGGAACATCACGAACACAAGCTGCGGGATCGTGCCTGCCAGCGGGATATTCACCGCGTCGGACGCTTCTATTCCCGCCGCCGGATCCGCGGCAACCGCGGCAGCCGCGTTACCGGCGATCAATCCCTTCAGTCCCCAGTACTGCGTCGGGTCGCCGATGAAATTGAACTTGTCGTTGCCGAAGGACAGCGAGTAGCCGTACAGCACCCACAACACCGTCACGACACCCATGGCGCTGATGCTCATCATGAGCATGTTGAGCACGCCCTTGGCGCGAACCATGCCGCCATAGAAGAACGCCAGGCCTGGCGTCATCAGCAAGACAAGCGCTGAGCTTGCCAGCATCCATGCCGTATCCCCGGTGTCGGGGATGCCCATTATTGGAAAGCCATCCACTCGCAGTTTCCTCCTTCAACATGCCACGGCCGCAGCTTTTTACGTCCGTTGACCTGTTGCAAGACAATGCTGAGTGGTTGTTTCGTCTAAGACGCTGCGGTGTTTCGCTCGTGTGAACGGATACGCCGACGACGTTTCGACGGTGTTACATCACGCGTTTCTTGACGATGGTTTGTTACCCGAGCAGCGCATCGACGAACGCCGCGGGCTCGAACGGGGCGAGATCGTCGGGGCCTTCACCCAGACCGACGAGCTTGACCGGAACACCCAACTCCTGCTGCACGCGAAAGACGATCCCACCCTTTGCCGTGCCGTCGAGTTTGGTCAGCGCCACCCCGGTGATGTCGACGACTTCGGCAAACACGCGCGCCTGGGGCAAGCCGTTTTGCCCGATCGTGGCGTCGAGCACCAGCAGCACTTCGTCGACCTCGGCGCGCTTACTCACCACCCTTTTGACCTTGCCGAGCTCATCCATCAGGCCCGTCTTGGTGTGCAGCCGGCCGGCGGTGTCGATGACGACGACGTCGGCGCCGCATTCGATGCCCTTGTCGACGGCATCGAACGCGACCGACGCCGGATCGGCCCCCTCGGCGCCCCGGACCACCTCCGCACCCACCCGGGATGCCCAGGTCTGCAGCTGGTCGGCCGCGGCGGCGCGGAAGGTGTCGGCGGCGCCGAGCACCACGCGTCGGCCGTCTGCGACCAGCACGCGGGCCAGCTTGCCGACCGTCGTCGTCTTGCCGGTGCCGTTGACGCCGACAACCAGCAACACGGACGGCTTGGCGTCATGCGGCAGCGCTTTGATCGAACGGTCGAGGTCGGGCCGCAGCTCCTCGATGAGCACCTCGCGGAGGACGGCCCGGGCATCGGCCTCGGTGCGCACGCGACTGCTGGCCATCCGCGACCGGAGCGCGGTGACCACCGACTCGGTGACGACGGGACCGAGGTCGGCGATCAACAGGGTGTCCTCGACGGCTTCCCAGGACTCCTCGTCGAGGTCGCCGCCGCCGAGCAAGCCGAGCATGCCGCGGCCCAGCGTGTTCTGCGACTTGGCCAGTCGGCCCCGCAGTCGATCGAGCCGGCCTTCTGCTGGTTCGATCGCTTCGATGGCCGGCGCCGCATGCTCGGCGGCTGCAGCGGGCTCGGGCTCGGGAGTGGGCGGAGCCACCGGTGCCTCGGGAGCCTCGGGCAGCTGAATGTCGGCGATGGGACGTTTCGGCGCGTCCCGTGGAACGGTGGCATCATCGCCAACGGCGGGCAGGCCGCTGGTGTCTATGCGTTCGACCGGCTCCGCAGGCGCTGACTTGGTGAAAGTGATGCCCGAAGACGCGGTATATCCGCCGGAGCGGTCGATCGGAGTGGCAGTGTCTGGAGAAGACAGGTTGATCCGTCGACGCCGGTAGCGCACCAGCCCGACGACCAGCGCAACCACGACCAGAACGGCAACGACCGCAATTGCGATCCACAGAGCATCCGACACGACGCCATTGTCTCAGGGGGGTTAGGCGGTGACTCTCGACCCCGGGGGCATGGAAACGCGTAAACAGCGCCACATTGACGTGTGCCTGTCGGACGCGGTCGATTATCAGACCGTCACCACCGGGCTGGAGCGCTACCGGTTGCCGTACAACGCGCTGACCCAGACAGATCTGGGCAGCGTCGACCTGAGCACAAATTTTCTCGGCGCGAGGTTACGGGCACCCGTGTTGATCGGCGCGATGACCGGCGGCGCCGAGCTGTCGGGCACGATCAACCGCAATCTGGGGGCGGCCGCTCAGCAGCTCGGCATCGGCATGATGCTCGGCTCACAGCGCATCATGCTCGACAACGGCGTTGCGTCGACGTCGTTCACTGTTCGCGATGTGGCACCCGACGCGCTGCTGATCGGCAACATCGGACTGGCCCAACTCAACGACGTCGTGGTCGGCGACCTGATCAAGCTACTCGACGCCGTCGGCGCCAATGCCCTTGCGGTGCATACCAATCCGCTGCAGGAAGCGATGCAGCACGAGGGCGACACCGACTTCTCCGGCTCGATTGCCCGCCTGCGAGATATCGCGAGATCGATCGGCTATCCGGTGATCCTGAAGGAAGTCGGCCACGGCATCGGCGCGGCCGCGGCAGCGGAGTTGGTCGACTGTCCGATCGCCGCCGTCGACGTGGCAGGCGCGGGTGGCACTTCATGGGCGCGGGTCGAGCAGTTCGTGCGGTTCGGTGAGATCCGCTACCCGGCGCTGGCCGAGTGGGGCATCCCGACAGCGGAGGCGCTGCTGGAAGTGCAGCACACACTGCCCGATGTGCCGATCATCGCCTCGGGCGGCATCCGCACCGGCATGGACGCGGCCAAGGCATTGGCGATGGGTGCCGACGCCGTGGCGGTAGCGCGCCCACTGCTGGCACCTGCGATCGAATCGACTGCCGCCGTTGTGGATTGGCTGCAGCGCTTCATTGGCGAGCTGCGGGTGTGCCTGCACGGCTGCGGTGCGGCCAACCTGGTGGCGTTGCGGCGTCGCGGCGTCACCGAACTCGGCTAGTTGGCGGCGGCGCCGACCAATTCCTGGCCGCGCATGCGCTGCGAGATCACCTGCGTGATGCCGTCATCGCGCATCGTGACGCCGTACAGCGCGTCGGCGACCTCCATCGTCGGCTTCTGGTGCGTGATCACGATCAGCTGCGACTGCGATCGCAGCATTTCGAACAGCCCCAGCAGTCGGCGCAGGTTCACGTCGTCGAGCGCCGCCTCCACCTCGTCCATGACATAGAAGGGAGACGGCCGCGCGCGGAAGATGGCCACCAGCATCGCGACTGCGGTCAACGACTTCTCGCCACCGGAGAGCAGCGACAGCCGCTTGATCTTCTTTCCGGGCGGACGGGCCTCGACCTCGATGCCGGTGGTCAGCATGTCGTCGGGATCGGTGAGCACCAGCCGTCCCTCGCCGCCGGGGAACAGCGACGAGAACACGTCGCGGAATTCACGTTCCACGTCGGCGAAGGCCTCAGTGAACACCTGCAGGATGCGCTCGTCGACGTCGGCGATGACGTCGAGCAGGTCTTTGCGGGCCGCCTTGACGTCCTCGAGCTGTGTTGACAGGAAGTTGTAACGCTCCTCGAGCGCCGCAAACTCTTCCAGCGCAAGCGGATTCACGCGACCGAGCTCGTTGAGCTCACGCTCGGCCTTCTTGGCGCGGCGTTCCTGGGTGGGCCGGTCGAACGGCAGCGGCGCGGGCATCGTGACCTGTTCGCCGCGTTCACGCGCTTGCTCGTACTCGGCCATCTCCAGCTCCGACGGCGGCAGCGCCACGTCGGGACCGTATTCGGCGATCAGGTCGGCGGTCGCCATCCCGAACTGTTCGAGGACGTGTTCCTCGAGCTGCTCGATGCGAAGTGCCGCTTGGGCTTTGGCGACCTCGTCGCGGTGCAGCGAGTCGGTGATCGCGGTGATCTTGGCCGACAGCTCGTTCACTTCTTCGCGCGCCCTGGTCAGTGCGCCTGCGCGGTGCTGGCGTTCGGCGGCCACCTCGTCGCGGGAACGCGATGCCACGCCCACCGCTGCGCTCAACCGCAGTGCCACCAGACGTCCTGACTCCGCCACCGCGGCCGCGACCGCTGCCGCATGTTCGCGTGCCTCCCGCGCGCGCTGGGCCCGCAACCTCGCCTCGCGTTCGGCCGCTGCCGCCCGTCGCAGCGAATCCGCCCGTCCGCGAACGGCATTCGCCCGCTCTTCGGCGGTGCGTACGGCCAGCCGGGCCTCCACCTCGACAGCGCGGGCCTCTTCTGCGGCCGCCATCGACGCCTGGCGGTCGACGGGTTCGGACTCGAACGTCGGCTCCTGCTGGGCGTTGTGCAGCCGCTGCTCGAGTTGAGCGAGTTCCTCGACAGTCCGGTTGCGGCCCGCCTCGAGCTCGTTGCGCTGCTGGATGAGCCGCTGCCATTCGTCGTCGGCCGCGCGGGCATCCTGCCCGAGCCTGCCGAGTTGTTCGTAGATCGCCGAGATCGCGGCGTCGGATTCGTTGAGCGCCGCGAGCGCCTGCTCCGCGGCGTCCTGGCGGGCCCCCTGTTCGACGAGGGCACCCGACAGCGCGGCGGACAGCTCGCCGGTCTGCCGTTCGGCATCGGCCAACTCGGCGCGGGCCTTCTCGACCTCCGAAGTGATTTCCAGTGTGCTGGGCTTGCGGTCCGAACCGCCGCTGATCCAGCCGGCACCGACAAGGTCGCCGTCGGTGGTGACGGCCCGCAACTGGGGGCGCGAAGCGACGAGATCCAGCGCTGCGGACAAGTCCGAAACCACAGCGACCCCGGACAGCATCGCCGTGATCGCGCCCTGCAGCCGCTGCGGCGCCTCGACGAGATCGACGGCCCAGGACGCGCCGTAGGGCAACGGATCGTGTGGCACCGATTGGTGTGGCCAGTCGCTCAGCACGATGGCCGCACGGCCGCCGTCGGATTCCTTCAGCGCCCTGACGGCCGACCGGGCCGCGCCGAAGTTCTCCGCAGCCAAGGCGTCCGCGGCAGCGCCGAGCACCGCCGCAACCGCAGCCTCATAGCCGGGCCGCACCTTCAGAAGGTCGGCTATGGAGCCGAAAAGCCCTGCGCCGCCGTGGTTTCGCTGCAGCCAGGCCGCGCCGTCCTTGCGATCGAGCCCGACCGACAATGCCTCGATGCGCGCCCGCAGCGAAGCGACCTGACGTTCGGCGCCGCGCTCGGCGGCCTGCAGTTCGGCGACGCGTTCGTCGGCAAGCCGCAGCGCAGCCACGGTGCGGTCGTGGTGTTCGTCGAGGCCGACCTCGCCTTCGTCGAGCGCACTGACGCGGCTCTGGACGGTTTCGAACTCGGCCTGCATCTGCTGAGCTTTGGCCGCCGCTTCGTCGATGCCGCCGGTGAGCCGGGCCACGGTCTCGTCGATCGACTCGACGCGGGTCCGCATGGTGTCGACCTGCCCCGCCAGGCGCGCGAGCCCTTCCCTGCGGTCAGCCTCGGCGCGGGCGGCGGCCAGGTGGGCGCGTTCGGCCTCGGCCGCGGCCCGCTCGCACTCCGTCAACTCGGCGCGGGCGGACTCCAGCCGGGTGCGGGATTCTTCTAGCTCGGCGAGCAGCTGCCGTTCCTGCTCAGCGATCTCTTCTGCTTGCGCCTCAAGGGTTTCCGGGTCCGGACCGGTGGATGCCTCGGGCTCGGCGTCGAGGTGCTGTGCCCGCTCACTCGCAATGCGCACGGTCGCGCTGACGCGTTCGGCGAGCGCCGACAGCCGAAACCACGTCTGCTGCGCGGCGTCGGCGCGTTCGCTCAGCGTATTGACCGCCGCCTCATGGGCATTGAGTTCAACGGTCTTGGCTTCGAGCCGGGCGGCGGCCTCGTCGTGCTCGCGGCGCAGGGTGGTCTCGGCCTGATCGGTGTTGTCGAACTCGGCCTTGCGGGTGACCAGGTCATCGGCGGCCAGTCGCAGCCTGGCGTCGCGCAGATCGGCCTGGATGGTCTGGGCGCGACGGGCCATCTCGGCTTGGCGACCCAGCGGCTTGAGCTGACGACGCAGTTCGGTCGTCAGGTCGGTGAGCCGGGCGAGGTTCGACGACATCGCGTCGAGCTTGCGCACCGCTTTCTCTTTGCGCTTGCGGTGCTTGAGCACGCCCGCGGCTTCCTCGATGAACGCGCGGCGGTCCTCGGGCCGCGACTCGAGTATTTCCGACAGCTTGCCCTGACCAACGATGACGTGCATCTCGCGCCCGATGCCTGAGTCGGAGAGCAACTCCTGCACATCCATCAAACGGCAACTGCTGCCGTTGATTTCGTATTCGCTTCCGCCGTCGCGGAACATCCGCCTGGTGATCGACACCTCGGAGTACTCGATCGGCAGCGAGTTGTCGGCGTTGTCGATCGTCACCGTGACCTCGGCGCGACCAAGGGGAGCCCGCGAGGATGTGCCCGCGAAGATGACGTCTTCCATCTTGCCGCCGCGCAGGGTTTTGGCGCTGTGCTCGCCCATCACCCAGGTGAGCGCGTCGACCACATTCGACTTGCCCGAACCGTTAGGGCCGACCACGCACGTGATGCCGGGCTCGAAACGCAGAGTCGTGGGTGCGGCAAAGGACTTGAAGCCCTTCAGCGTCAGACTCTTGAGGTGCACAACGCGCCACACTACCGTCGCGGAGGCTAACGTTCGGTGAACCCCTGGAGCGAGTCGTCCGGTTCTGACCAGTCTGCGAGGACTTTGTCGACGTGGCCCGGGGTGTTTCCGCTTTTGAGCAGTTCAAGGAGCTTTTCGCAGGCGTCGCGCGGACCCTGCGCGACCACCTGAACGCGCCCATCGGGCCTGTTCGAGGCGTATCCGACCAGGCCGAGTTCCAGTGCGCGCGACCGCGTCCACCACCGGAAGCCGACCCCTTGGACGTAGCCGTGCACCCAGGCTGTCAACCGTACGTCAGCTAACTCCTGCATCACTGACCTCAAACGTCACTTTGGTCCCAGATTTGAGTGTCCGGCCGACAGTGCACACCTGGTCGATGGCGCGCTCGACAACGGTCAGCACCCGCGCCACCTCATCCTCAGACAGCCCGGACAGGTCGAGTTCCATGCGCTCTTCGAGCAGCGGATAGCGCTCCTGCTCACGGTCGGCTGGCCCGGACACCTTGATCGTCGTCTTGTAGTCGTCGCCGAGCCTGCGCTGTAGCGGAGC
>Ga0070665_100006612_pt1 | contig 11783 bp, 9 predicted proteins | sample KBSS13metaG_FD_65862 | JGI IMG/M metagenome (GOLD analysis project Ga0070665, IMG submission 65862) | Switchgrass rhizosphere microbial communities from Kellogg Biological Station, Michigan, USA - KBS S1-3 metaG | ecosystem: Host-associated > Plants > Roots > Rhizosphere > Soil ...
CGAAGGCACTTCCAGCATCGCACCAAATTGCAGCTTTTTCGGAAGCGCATGACTAAATTTCGAAAGATGCTGCACTTCCTTCTGAAGCAGATCGCGCGCGGCGCGGATTTCGGAAACCTCCGTCACCATCGGCAACATCATGCGTAGTTCAGCACCTGAGGCAGCACGCAGAAGCGCGCGCATCTGTGTGCGCATCAGACCCGGGCGGTCGAGCGACAGGCGGATCGCCCGCCAGCCGAGCGCCGGGTTTTCCTCTTCCTGGCCGCGCATATAGGAAACGACCTTGTCGCCGCCAATATCCAGCGTGCGGAAGGTAACGCTCTTGCCCTTGGCCTGCCGCAAGACGGACCGATAGAACGCTTCCTGCTCCTCGCCCTTGGGCATGTTGGAGGCGATCATGAACTGCAGCTCGGTGCGGAACAGGCCGATGCCATCGGCGCCGGATTCCTCGAGCTGCGGCAGATCTACGAGAAGGCCCGCATTCATCTTGAGGTTGACCTTCTGGCCATCCTTGGTGATCGGCTCGACATTGCGAAGCGCGCGGAACTGCTCCTGGCGCTTGGCACGCAGGCGCACCTTTTCCTCATAGGCGCGCTGCAAATCCGACATCGGGCGCAAATGCACCTGACCGTCATCGCCGTCGATGATGATGGGATCGTTATTTTCAGCGAGGGCGACGATGCCTGTCGCCTGCCCGATGATCGGAATGCCCATGGCGCGCGCCACGATGACGACGTGGCTCGTCACCGCACCGTCTTCGAGCACCAGGCCGCGCAATTTCTCACGCGGGTAATCCAGCAATTCGGCGGCACCCATGGCGCGCGCCAGAACGATGGCGTCCAGCGGAAAATCATGCTCGGGGCTTCGACCGCCGAAACCGATCAGCTGGCGCAGCAGCCGGTTGGCGAGATCGTCGAAATCATGCATGCGCTCGCGAAGATAGGGATCGGTCAGGCGCATCATGCGCGCCTTTGTGTCGCTCTGCACTTTCTCGACCGCAGCTTCCGCCGTCAGGCCGTTGCGGATAGCTTCTTCCATGCGCCGCACCCAGCCCTGATCGTGGGCGAACATGCGGTAGGTCTCAAGAACCTCGCGATGCTCGCCTTCGGTCGGGACGTCGCGGCGCTGCAACATGTCGTCGATCGACAGGCGCAGCGAACCGATGGCGTCGGCAAGACGCAGGATTTCGGTATCGGCATCCTCATTCAGCAGATTGGTGACAACGATTCGGGGGTCATGCAGCACGACATGACCAAGACCGATGCCTTCGCCATAAGCATCGCCATCAATGGAAACGGCACGCGTCAGGTCCAGCTCCACACCGGGGCGGGTGATCTTTTTCAATTCACCGCTCGCCACTATTTCAGCGATGAGCATCGCGGTTGTCTCGAGCGCTTCAACTTCATCCTCCCGGTATGTTCGGCTGACCTTGTTCTGGACCACAAGAACGCCAAGAGTGCGACCGGAGCGCAAAATCGGCACGCCGAGGAAGGAATGATAAATTTCCTCACCGGTTTCAGGAAGATAGCGGAAAGCCGGATGCGCCTGCGCATCGGAAAGATTGAGAGGTTGGGCGGAAGCGGCAATGGTACCGACAAGACCCTGCCCCATTTTCAGCTGGGCAAGATGCACGGCATCCTTGTTGAGACCTTCGGTAGCGTAAAGCTCCAGCACGCTGTCGGAACGCAGCACGTAGACCGAGCAAACCTCCGCCACCATGTTGCTGGCTATCTGACGGACGATCTGGTCCAGACGGTCCTGCGGCTCAAGGTGCTCCGCCATCATTTCGCGCAGCCGCTTTAGCAGGACGCGCGGACCTGCAGAAAGGTCTCTCATCGCGTTTGCTCCCCGACGCTTCCGATCCGAATGTCATAATATTCGAGAATCAAAACGTCATTTAAAAAATTTATAGCGCGAGAAGCGCGTCCCGCAAGGGACACGCTTTCATGAAACGCCACATCGGAAGAACGCAACCCCGAAGAATCGGAGCATCGGGAACCGATGTCTCGAGCTTAGTTCTTATCGAGACCGTAAGCAGAATGCAAAGTGCGAACGGCCAGTTCGGCATAGGCACCGTCGATCAGGATCGAAATCTTGATCTCGGAAGTGGTGATGGCCTTGATGTTGATGTTCTTCTCGGCAAGCGCCTTGAAGGCGCTGGCAGCAACGCCAGCATGGCTGCGCATGCCGATACCGATGACCGAAACCTTGGCAAGGCCGGTCTCGTTCTGCGCTACGTCGAAGCCGATCTGGGCCTTGTTCTCGTCCAGAACGCGCAGAGCCTTGGCAACATCGCCCGAAGGAACGGTGAAGGTCATGTCGGTGCGCGACCCATCTTCGGAGATGTTCTGCACGATCATATCGACATTGATATGCGCTTCGGCCAGTGGCCCGAAGATCGCGGCGGAGACGCCCGGACGGTCGGCCACGCGGCGCAGCGAGATCTGTGCTTCATCCTTGGCATAGGCGATGCCGGTTACGACTTCCTGTTCCACGATTTCTTCCTCGTCACAAATCAAAGTACCGGGCGGGTTGATGAGGTCGCCCATGCCCGGCGCATCGGGATCCTCGAAACTGGAGCGAACGAAGGTGCGCACCTTGTGTACCATGGCAAGCTCGACGGAGCGAACCTGCAGAACCTTCGCACCGAGAGACGCCATTTCGAGCATTTCCTCGAAAGCGATCTTCTTCATGCGGCGAGCCTTGGGCTCGATGCGCGGATCGGTGGTATAGACGCCATCGACATCGGTATAGATATCGCAACGGTCCGCCTTGACGGCGGCGGCGATGGCAACGGCTGATGTGTCCGAACCGCCACGACCGAGCGTCGCAATGCGGTTATCCGGGCCGATGCCCTGGAAACCGGCAACAACGGCAACCTGGCCCTCGCCCATGCGGTGAACGATATCCGAACCGTCAATCTCGAGAATGCGGGCGGCACCATGTGCATTGTCTGTGCGGATCGGAATCTGCCAGCCCTGCCATGAGCGCGCATTGATGCCCATGGATTGCAGCGTGATCGCCAGAAGACCCGATGTCACCTGCTCGCCGGATGCAACGACCGCGTCATATTCGCGTGCATCGTAAAAGGAGGCGGCGTTGGCGCCGGCCACCTTCGCAGCATTCTGCACCCAGTCCACCAACTCGTTGGTTTTACCGGACATGGCGGAAACGACCACGGCCACTTCATGGCCGGCATCCACTTCGCGTTTCACATGCCGTGCGACATTGTGAATGCGTTCGAGGTTCGCGACGGACGTGCCGCCGAATTTCATGACAATGCGAGCCATAGCCTTGACCAGTACCATCCCTTTTTTCCGCCAGCCGTTTTTCAGGTGCGGACAAGAACAAACCCAGTCGGCTCTTTTTTTGATAAAGAGCCTCAAGTTGCGGGTCTCTTAGCGAAAAGGCGGGGGGCACGCAATGCCGTTTATGAACCATGCGGTACGCCTTTTTTTTTAGCCCCGGCGAAAGAAGATGTCGGGATGGAATAGGCGACCGCATGCGGCGCTGTGAAAGAGCGTACCGCAGTGCACTGTACAAACGGGCCTATTCGCAGTATGGAGCGCGGCAATGCAACCGGCCAGATGGCCGTAATGGCCTGCATCGGCTGCCCCGGAGACTTTAGGACCTATTGGTTTCGGGCGGATGCAGGCAGCTTCATATCCGAAAGACGGTAGATGACAGACACCCAGGGTATCGCCCCGGCGATCGCGCAGGCGTTGGAAAAACGCGGCTACAAAGATTTGACCCCCGTGCAGAAGGCCATGCTTTCGCCGGAACTCGCCGACAAGGACGCGCTGGTTTCCGCGCAGACCGGCTCCGGCAAGACAGTTGCCTTCGGCATTGCGCTCGCGACCACGCTACTGTCGGAAAACACCCGTTTCGGCCAGGCTTCCGCGCCGCTGGCACTCGCCATTGCGCCAACCCGCGAACTGGCAATGCAGGTCAAGCGCGAGCTGGAATGGCTTTATGAATTCGCCGGCGTATCGATTGCGTCCTGTGTTGGCGGCATGGATATCCGCAGCGAACGACGCGCACTGGAGCGCGGCGCGCATATTATCGTCGGCACCCCCGGCCGCCTCTGCGACCACATCAAGCGCGGCGCGCTCGATCTGTCGTCGCTACGCGCCGTGGTACTGGACGAGGCCGACGAGATGCTCGATCTCGGCTTCCGCGAAGATCTGGAATTCATTCTGGAAGAATCGCCGGATAACCGCCGCACGCTGATGTTCTCGGCCACCGTTCCGCGCAGCATCGCCAAGCTTGCCGAAAGCTACCAGAAGAACGCCGTTCGCATCGCCACCGCCCAAGAACAGAAGCAGCATGTGGACATCGAATACCGCGCCTTGCTGGTGACCGGCTCCGACCGCGAAAACGCCATCATCAATGCGCTGCGCTTTTACGAAGCCCGCAACGCCATCGTTTTCTGCTCCACCCGTGCGGCCGTGAACCATCTGACGGCCCGTCTGAACAATCGCGGCTTTTCCGTCGTGGCTCTGTCAGGCGAACTGACCCAGAACGAACGCACGCATGCGCTTCAGGCAATGCGTGACGGTCGCGCCCGGGTGTGCGTGGCGACTGACGTTGCTGCACGCGGCATCGACCTGCCTGGTCTCGAACTGGTTATCCACGCCGACCTGCCGACCAATTCGGAAACGCTTCTCCACCGTTCCGGCCGTACCGGCCGCGCGGGGCAGAAGGGCGTCAGCGCCATCGTGGTGCCTGTCAACCAGCGCCGCAAGGCCGAACGCCTTCTGGAAGGTGCCAAGGTCAGCGCAGCATGGGTTCGCCCGCCTTCGGTCGAAGAGATCGTTGAACGCGACGGTGCCCGTCTCCTGGCCGATCCGGCTCTCACCGAGGCCGTGGCCGATGACGAGCGTGATTTCGTCAAGCAGCTGCTCGAGCAGCATGGCGCGGAAAAAGTAGCGGCCGCCTTCGTGCGCCTTTATCACGCCGGACGTTCCGCCCCGGAAGACATCACCGAAGTCGCGCTGGACAATACCCGCAAACCGCGCCGCGACAGCTTCGAAACCCCTGAAAACGACGCGCCGCGCCGTGAACGTTCCGACTTTTCCGACAGCGCTTGGTTTTCGCTTTCGGTGGGCCGCAAGCAGAGCGCCGAACCGCGCTGGCTCATCCCCATGCTCTGCCGCTTCGGCAAGATCACCCGTCAGGATATCGGCGCCATCCGCATGCAGCAGACGGAGACCTTCGTGGAACTGGCGGCCGATGCCGTCGATCGTTTCACCTCCGCCATCGGCAAGGACATGATGCTTGAAAAGGGCATTCGTCTGAAGGCGCTGGAAGGCAAGCCGGAAATGACCGGCAGTGTTCGTGAGGACACCCGCCCGGCCACGGCACAGCGGAAGTTCAACAAACCCAATAATGCTGGCGGCGCAGCCGACGACCGCAAGGGCGACGACAAGCCCTGGAAAAAGAAAAAGACCTTCGGCGACAAGCCCAAATTCGAAGGCAAGAAGGACCGGCCTTTCGAAAAGCGCGGACCGAAGCCAGCAAAGAGCTGAGGCGCGGGTCAGTACCGTGCGGTAAATCCTCGGCTTAAGGCCGAGGATGATGCCAAGTAACCGGCAAACTTCATCACAAAAAAAGCCCCGCTTTTGCGGGGCTTTTTATTGTCTTGATGGATCAGAACGTCAGGGCGCGGTCGCCGTTTTCGTCCTTGATACGGCTTGGAAGGCCAATCTTGTTCAGAAGGTTCAGGAAAGGCTGCGGTGGCAGTTCTTCCACATTGGCCATCTGCTTCACATCCCACTCGCCGGTGGCAATCAGCATGGCGGCAGCGACCGGAGGAACGCCGGCGGTGTAGGAAATGCCCTGCGATCCAACTTCTTCGTAGGCTTCCTTGTGGTCGGCCACGTTGTAGATGAAGACTTCGCGTTCTTTGCCATCCTTGATGCCCTTGACGACATCGCCGATGCAGGTCTTGCCGACATAATCGGGTGCAAGCGAAGACGGATCCGGCAATACGGCCTTGACCACCTTCAACGGCACGACTTCCAGACCTTCGGCAGTCTTGACCGGCTTTTCGGAGAGAAGACCGAGGTTCTTCAGCACGGTGAAAACGTTGATATAGTGATCGCCGAAGCCCATCCAGAAGCGCACATCGGCGCCATCCATGTTTTTGGATAGCGAATGCACTTCGTCATGGCCGGTCATATAGGCCTTCTGCTTGCCGACAACCGGCAGATCGAATTCCTGGCCGACCTCGAACATCTGGTTCGTCTGCCACTGGCCATTCTGCCAGGAATAGACAACACCGGTGAATTCGCGGAAGTTGATTTCCGGATCGAAGTTGGTGGAGAACCAGCGGCCATGGCTGCCGGCATTGATATCGACGATATCGACCGAAGTGACCTTGTCGAAATATTCATCCTTGGCAAGGCGGGCATAGGCATTGACCACGCCGGGATCGAAACCGACGCCGAGCAGTGCAGTTACGCCCTTTTCCTTGCATTCGGCAGCGCGCTTCCACTCGTAGTTTCCGTACCACGGCGGCGCCTCGCAAATCTTGGTGGGATCCTCGTGGATCGCCGTATCCATATAAGCAACACCCGTGTCCATGCAGGCACGAAGAACGGACATGTTGACGAAAGCCGAACCGACGTTGATGACGATCTCTACGCCGGTTTTCGTAATCAAGGCTTTCGTCGCCTCGATATCCATCGCGTCAAGCGCATGGGCCTCAAGTTTCACATCTGTCTTGAGGCTCTTCTTTTCGCGTACGGACTCGACAATCTTGCGGCACTTTTCCAAAGTCCGTGACGCAATATGAATGTCTCCCAATACATCGCTGTTCTGGGCGCATTTATGCGCCACGACCTGTGCTACGCCACCGGCGCCGATGATCAGAACGTTCTTCTTCATTTCAGGTGATGCCTCCTTTTCCCCGCAGGGATCAGCTTCGTTTCATGTTAAAACAGGGTTTAAGACAGGCTTTGCTCGAAATCGGCAAAGTCGAATTCGCGAACGGCACGCACGCTGCCGTCGAGTTCCTTGATGGCAATCGCCGGCATCTTCACGCCATTGAACCAGTTCTTCTTGACCATGGTGTAGCCGGCCGCATCCTCAAAGGAGATACGATCACCGACCTTCAGCTCCTTGTCGAACCGGAAGTCGCCGAAAATATCGCCCGCAAGGCAGGATTTACCGCAGACCATGTAGGGATGTTCGCCCTCGTTCGGCAAAACCTTGGCGGTTTCGCGATAGATCAGGAGGTCGAGCATATGCGCTTCGATAGAGCTGTCGACGATGGCGAGGTTCTTGCCATTGAACAGCGTGTCGAGAACCGTCACTTCAAGCGTCGTGCTCTTGGTGATCGACGCTTCGCCGGGCTCAAGATAGACCTGAACGCCGTATTTTTCCGAAAAGGCCGCCAGGCGATCGCAGAACTGGTCGAGCGGATAGTTGTCGCCGGTAAAATGGATGCCGCCGCCCAGGCTGACCCATTCCGCACGCGACAGGAGCGATCCGAATTTCTCTTCGATCTGCGTCAACATGCGGTCGAACAACGAAAAATCGCCGTTTTCGCAATTGTTGTGGATCATGAAGCCGGAAATCCGGTCCATGACCTTGTCGACCTTGGCGACATCCCATTCGCCGAGACGGCTGAAGGGACGTGCGGGATCGGCAAGATCGAAGCTCGAAGAGCTGACCTGCGGATTGAGGCGCAGACCCCGGGTGATACCGGAGGCCTTTTCTGCAAAGCGCTCAAGCTGGCTGATGGAATTGAAGATGATCTTGTCCGCGTTCGAAATCACCTCGTCGATTTCGTAGTCGGCATAAGCGACGGAATAGGCGTGGGTTTCGCCATTGAATTTCTCGCGGCCCAGACGCACTTCATAAAGCGACGACGAGGTGGTGCCGTCCATATATTGCGACATGAAATCGAAAACGGACCATGTTGCAAAGCACTTCAGCGCCAGAAGCGCCTTGGCGCCGGATTTTTCCCGCACATAGGCAATCTTCTCCATGTTGCGAAGAAGTTTTGTCTTGTCGATGAGGTAATAGGGCGTCTGAAGCATGGCGTTTCACATATTGATTGAAGTCAAGGTCCGTCTGGATGATGGGCCTTATATGATGCTTGTTACAGGAAAACAAATGTCCGGCACCGAATTCCCGGAAAATTGCCCCCGCCGCAAAATCCGCGGGAGAAAACTCGACAAGCCGCGGAACCAAGCGGGCATCGGCGCGTTTGAATGGCGGACAATCGGGTTTACGGCTGCCGCAACGAAAGTTCGTAAGCGTCGGCATTGATCCGCGGCGGCAGTCTTTTTGACCTGACGCCATTTCCATCAACGATGTTCCAGGAAGGACTTCACCCATGGCAAGCGTGCGTAGCAGCGTCAACGACAAGATCCAGCAATCCCTCGAGAACGGCGATGCAGCCGATGTGGCAGCACAGCTTGCCCAACTTCGCGAAGATCTGGCAAATCTTGCCAAGAGCGTTAAGGCGCTGGGCGTTGGAGCCTCGCATGAATTGAAGGCGCAGGCCGCCCGCGTGGCCGACGACGCACTGACCGCTTCCGGCGAGATGGCCGACAGCGTTCGCAACGAAATTTCCTCGCTGAACGACAATCTGACGGATCAGGTCCAGAAGAACCCGCTGCAGTCCCTCGGCATCGCCGTTGGTGTCGGTTTCGTGCTCGCTCTCCTCACACGTCGATAAGGCCGCATCATGCTTGAGGCATTGCTGGTCTATCTGGGAGACACCCAGCGTGAAGGACGCGTCGTGACGCGGCGCCTGCGCTCCACGATAATCCTTTGGGTGTTGACCGGGATATTCTTCCTGATCGCCTTCGTAGCGGCTGTCGTGGCGGGGTCCATCTATCTTGCCCGGCATGTCGGCGCAGGGCCGGCCGCGCTTGTCGTAGCCGGTACGGCGTTTCTGCTTGGTGTCATCATGTTGGTGGCGCTTGCGATCGTCAAACGTCCGAGAGCCTATGCCGCAAGACGACCCGTCGCATCCTTGGCGGCGGCTCCCTTGACCGCAGCACCTCTGGCGCTGCAGTCGCTCCTGACGCTGGCGATCCAGGCGCGCCCCTACGCGACGCTCGCCGTTGCCATGGCTGCCGGCTTTCTGGCAACCAGAGCCAACACCAGGAAAAAGAAATAAGCACGCCTTCGGGCGCGTCTAAGGCTCTTCGTCAAACTCTCATTTGCTGCTGCGCATCCAGACCATGGATGCGCAGTTTTTTTTATGTTACCCGCGATGGATAGACTGGTTGATGGTGCTCAGTGCCACGCCGCCCTTATTTGAACAAAGTGAAATACAGTCTCCCGCACGTCCCGTTTTTTTTCTGAAAGGCGATTGATGAAGAAGAAAGTCCTTGTCGTCGGCGGTGCCGGCTATATCGGTTCGCATACCTGCCTTCTCCTGTCGGAGCGGGGATATGAACCGGTCGTTTTCGACAATCTGTCCAATGGACATGAGGAATTCGTCCGCTGGGGACCCTTCGAGCAGGGCGACATTCGCGACCGCGCACGCCTGGACGAGGTTTTCGCCAAGCACCAGCCGGAGGCCGTACTCCACTTTGCGGCGCTGATTGAAGTCGGCGAATCGGTAAAGCAACCCGTGGCCTTCTACGACAACAACGTCATCGGTTCGCTCAACCTGCTGTCTGCCGCCATCGATGCCGGGGTCACGGCATTTGTCTTCTCCTCTACCTGCGCCACCTACGGTTTGCCGGAACAGGTGCCGATTGACGAGACGCACCGTCAGGCGCCGATCAACCCTTACGGCCGCACCAAATGGGTAGTCGAGCAGGCGCTGAAGGATTACAGCACCTATAAGGGGCTGCGCTCGGTGATGCTGCGCTATTTCAACGCCGCAGGTGCAGATTTCGAAGGCCGCATCGGCGAATGGCACAAGCCGGAAACCCACGCAATCCCGCTCGCCATCGAGGCGGCACTCGGTCGGCGTCAAGGCTTCAAGGTGTTCGGCACGGATTATGACACCCGCGACGGCACCTGCGTGCGTGACTACATCCATATTCTCGATCTTGCCGACGCCCATGTGCGGGCAGTGGACTATCTGCTGGCGGGCGGTGAAACGGTTGAACTCAACCTTGGCACCGGCACCGGCACGACTGTGAAAGAGTTGCTGGCGGCGATTTCGGACGTATCCGGCCGCCCCTTCCCGGTGGAATATACCGACCGCCGCGATGGCGATTCCACCACCCTTGTCGCCAATAACGACAAGGCAAAGGCGGTGTTGGGCTGGGAGCCGCGTTATTCCCTGTCTGATATCATCAAATCCGCCTGGGCCTGGCATTCCTCGCGCAACGCCGGGGACTGAGCGAACGCAATTTAAAACAAAAAGACACCGGCCAATGGCCGGTGTCTCTCGCGGGACGCCTGTTGAGGTCGATCCCGCTCCTGCCTCCCAGGTAAGGGGATCAGGGCTTGGTGGCGGACGTGGTGGTGCTGTCCGGAGCTGCAGGCGTTGCCGCGCTCTTTTCGCTGGCCTGCTGTTCCAGCGTCTTGAATTCCGGAGCAGCCTTCAGCGTTTCCGCCGTTTCGGTCGTCGTCAGGCGAATGGTGCCGTCCTGCGTGTTGCGGGTCATCGTTACCTTGTCCATAGGCACCGCGACATCCTTGGCACCGATACCGAGGAAACCGCCGACACCAATCACGGCTGCGACAAGACCACCGTCTTTTTCCATGATGAGGTTGGTGACGTTACCGATGCTCTCGTCGGCTGCGGTATAAACCGACTTGCCGATGTAATCATTGGCGCTGATCTGCGTTTCGCCCTGCTGGGTGATGTAAGCACCGCCCGTCGTCGCGGCCGCGCTATCATTGGCCAGAGGAGCCGCCGGCGCCATCGGGGTGGCGGGAGGCGTTGCCGGTTCGGTCTGAGCACTCGGATTTGCCGGTGCTGGCTGGGTTGTACCCTGGGCGATGGCAAGCGGCGCGAAAGCCGTCGTGCCCATCAGGGCGGCGGTGACGAGTATCGTAAGTTTCTTTGCCATTTTCGTACCTTCCTTTCATCGTTTTCGACTGGCCGGGCGGTGACGAATTTCGCTTTCCACTCCATGACCGGTTCGCTTTGCAAACGGGCTGACCATTGAAATGGTTCCGATTTTTTCAGTCGCATAGACGCGATTGCGACATTTTGCGGCTCCCGAACGAAAAAATCAGGCATTGCTAAAGGAGGATGGCGCGGTATTATCCTTGACGTAACAATGCCGTAACTGCCGGAGTTTTTGCATGCCTCAACCCGGCAAAAAACTGAAAAACACGTTCTCGGCTTTACGTCGACGCAGTGCGAATTTTTTTCCGACGGCCTCCATCGGCACCTATCTGGTGGTGATGGCAACCGTCATCACCCTGCCGCTTATCCTTTTCGGCGGCTACTTGATGCTGCGCCTTGAAAGCGAAAAGCGCGACGACCTGCAAAGGGAGACGATCGAGGATGTCAGGGTCGTCAGCCGCAACATCGATAGGCGCCTGCAGGAAATCGCCACCTCCCTCAATCTGCTGTCGCAATTCCCGGAACTCGAGAATGGCAATCTTGCCGCTTTTCAGGGACGTGTTGCCGAAAGCCTGAAACGGGAGGGCCTGTACGCCATTCTGGCTACCAAGGAAGGCGAACAGTATCTCAATACCCGGGTGTCATTTGGCCAGCCTCTCAGCAAGGTGCCGGCCGAGGCCAATCTGGCCAAGGCAATCGAATCCCGTCGGATCACCGTTTCGGACATGTTTTTCGGCGCGACGAGCAAGGAATGGGTGTTCAACGTTACCTTGCCGCTCGACCCCAA
>Ga0070665_100006616_pt1 | contig 11776 bp, 15 predicted proteins | sample KBSS13metaG_FD_65862 | JGI IMG/M metagenome (GOLD analysis project Ga0070665, IMG submission 65862) | Switchgrass rhizosphere microbial communities from Kellogg Biological Station, Michigan, USA - KBS S1-3 metaG | ecosystem: Host-associated > Plants > Roots > Rhizosphere > Soil ...
AATGGCGGCAAGAGCTTCCCGGCAGTGGCGCTGGCGCCGCTGGCGGTCGAGCCGTCCTTTCATGGCACCGGCATTGGCGGCGCGCTGATCCGCGAGGCGCACATCCGCCTCAAGGAATTGGGCGAGACGCTGGCCGTGGTGCTCGGCGATCCGGCCTACTATGGCCGCTTCGGCTACACCCATGCGCGCGCCGAGAAGTTCGAGAGCGAGTACCAGGGCGAGGCGCTGCAGGCTCTGGCCTGGGGCGATGCGCCCGAGAAGGGCAAGTTGGTCTACGCTTCGGCCTTTACCGCGCTCGCCGCGTAAGCGGCGAGCGTCAATCGCCTATGCCGCGTTTTCGTCTCGACGTCGAATATGACGGCAGCCAATTTGCCGGCTGGCAGCACCAGGCGGACCAGCCTTCGGTGCAGCAGGCGATCGAGCAGGCGATCGAGAAATTCTGCGGTGAGGCGGTGCGCTTGCGCGCCGCCGGCCGCACCGATGCCGGCGTCCACGCGACCGCCCAGGTGGCGCATGTCGACCTTGCCAAAGCGTGGCCGGGCGACAAGGTGCGCGATGCCGTCAACGCCCACCTGCAGGCGGCCGGCGCGCGCGTCGCCGTCCTGAACGCGGCCGTCGTCGACGACGGCTTCGATGCCCGCTTCTCGGCCACCGGCCGCCACTATCTCTACCGCATCCTCAACCGGCGCGCGCCCTCGGCGCTGGAGAAGGGCAAGGTCTGGTGGGTGCCGAAGCGGCTCGATGCCGAGGCCATGCACGAGGCGGCCAAGGTGTTGCTCGGCCGGCACGATTTCACCACCTTCCGTTCCACCCAGTGCCAGGCCGAAAGCCCGGTGCGCACGCTTGACCGGCTGGACGTCAGCCGGTCCGGCGACCTGATCGAGGTGCGGACCTCGGCGCGCTCCTTCCTGCACAACCAGGTGCGCTCGATGGTCGGCTCGTTGCGGCGCGTCGGCGACGGCAGCTGGAACGCCGCCAATCTCCGGGCGGCGCTCGAAGCCCAGGATCGCGCCGCCTGCGGCCAGGTGGCGCCGCCGGACGGGCTGTTTCTGGTCGGTGTCGACTATGCGGAATCAGCCGGCAAGGTCGCCGCCTCAAAATCCGGCACGGCTTAGGCAGCCTCGCTGGTCGGTATGCTGATGCCGAGCAGCGCATAGAGGGCGAAAAGCACGATCAGCGATGCCACGAACATGCCGAAGAAAACGGCGGTGCCGATGGCGGCGCCCCTGCCTATCGCCGCGTTGGTCATGCGCCAGGTCAGCACCATCGACAGCGCAAACATCGCATAGGACAAGAGGCCGATGACATCATCCGACAGCGGCAGGAAGAGCCGGATCAGGGCGAGCGGCAGCATCATCCAGGCGATGATCGACGATGCCCAGTTGGAGGCGACGACATAGTGGACGAAGCGCCCGCCAATGCCGGCACGCGGCGCGACGACCGCAAGGACGACCAACGGCAGCACCCAGGAGCCGATGTCAGCGGTCGCCAGTCGCAGAACCAAGCCAATGCGGCTGGCCAGCCCGTTCGGATCGCCGATGTCGTTGGCCAGGCCCACCCAGCCGACGACCAGCGCCGGCGCCGCCACCACGATGGCGAAGAACGAATTCCAGAAACCGTCGGCGGAAAGGTCGAGCAGGCGCAGGCCGTCGGCCTTGCCGAACATCAGCCGCCAGGCGCCAACCAGCGAAGAGTAGGTTTCGTCCGCCGAGAGCATGGTCACGCGAGATCCTGTCCGAACCAGTCTTCGATGAAGCGTTCGTAGATCCGCGTCAGCGTCTCGAGATCGGCCACCGCGACACGTTCGTCGACCATATGCATGGTCTTGCCGACCAGGCCGAACTCGACCACCGGGCAATAGTCCTTGATGAAGCGGGCGTCCGACGTGCCGCCGGAGGTGGAGAGCGCCGGTGTCCGGCCGACCGTCGCCTTGACCGACTGGCTGAGCGTCTCGACCAGGCGGTCGTCGCGGGTGAGGAAGACGTGGCTCGGCCGGTCGCGCCAGACGATCTCATACTCGACCGGCGTCTTCTTGCCCGGCCGGTATTTCTTGCGCCCGGCCGCCTGGTCGAGGCGGTTGTGTATCTCGGCCTGGATGGTCTCGGCCGTCCATGTGTCGTTGAAGCGGATGTTGAAGGTGGCCGATGCCTTCGCGGGGATGACATTGGTCGCCGGGTTGCCGACATCGATGGAGGTCACCTCCAGATTGGTCGGCTGGAAATCCTTAGTCCCCTTGTCGAACACAGGATAAAGCAACGCGTCGACCAGACCGATCAGCCCACGCACCGGATTGTCGGCCAGCTGCGGATAGGCAACGTGGCCCTGGCGGCCGTTGACGGTGACGCTGCCGGACAGCGAGCCGCGCCGGCCGATCTTGATCATGTCGCCGAGCGCGTCCGGATTGGTCGGCTCACCGACAATCGAGGCATCCCATTTCTCGCCCTTGCCCGCCGCCCATTCGAGCAGCTTGACCGTGCCGTTGATCGCCGGCCCCTCCTCGTCGCCGGTGATCAGCAGCGAGACCGAGCCCTTCGGTCCGCCGGTCTTCTCGACATGGCGCGCCACCGCCGCGATGAAGCAGGCGATGCCGCCCTTCATGTCGACGGCGCCGCGGCCATACATTTCGCCATGGGCGATCTCGGCGGCGAAGGGCGGATGCGTCCAGGCCGCCTCGTCGCCCACCGGCACCACATCGGTATGGCCGGCAAACATCAGGTGCGGGCCGTTGCCGGAGCGCCTTGCATAGAGGTTTTCGATGTCGGGCGTGCCGTCTTCCGAAAACAACGGGCGGTCGACGGCAAAGCCGAGCGGCTTCAGCATCGCCTCCAGCGCGGTGAGCGCGCCGCCCTCGGCGGGTGTCACCGAAGGGCAGCGGATCAGGGCGGCAAGGTTTGCGGCGGGGTCGGTCGGCAATGTCATGAGCAAAGCGATAATCGAAAGCAGAGGACCTGTCACGGTCGCAGGTGATGACCGGCCCAATAGCCGGCGATGCCGCCGACATTATGGTTTTCATGTCGTATAGTTGCAGGCCAAGATGAGCTTATCGCATGGCCAGTGAAGAAAAAACCATCGCCATAGCCGGCGCCGGCAGCATTGGCTGCTATGTCGGCGGTTGCCTTGCGCTTGCCGGGCGAAGGGTGGTTTTCCTGGCCCGGCCGCGCATCGACGAGGCGCTGCGCAAGAGCGGCTTGCGGGTCAGCGATCTCGAAGGTCGGGACCGCCGCATAGGCTCGGACGCGCTCTCCATCACCGCCGATCCGGCGGCGGCGTTGCGCGACGCCGACGTGATCCTGGTGACGGTCAAGAGCGGCGCCACGCAGGAGATGGCAGCCCTGACTGCCGCCCATGCTCGGCCGGACGCCGTGGTAGTCAGCCTGCAAAATGGCGTCAACAATGCCGATCTTCTGCGGGCCGGTCTTGGCCAGCGAAGCGTGCTTGCCGGCATGGTGCCGTTCAACGTCGTGCAGTCGCCTGAGGGCGAGGCGCCGCTGTGCGTCCACCGTGCCAGCGAAGGCAAGGTGCTGCTCGAGGACGGCGTCGCCGGCCTCGCCGCGCTGCTTTCCGTCGAGGGGCTGGCGGTCGAGACGCATGCCGACATGAAGGCCGTGCTGTGGGGCAAGCTTTTGATGAACCTCAACAACGCGCTGGTGGCGCTGTCCGGCCTGCCGCTGGCGGCCGAACTCGCCGACCGCCGCTGGCGCCTCATCCTGGCCGGACAGATCGTCGAGGCGCTGGCGGCGATGAAGGCGTCTGGTATCCAGCCGGCGCGCATTGCCGGTCTGCGCCCGGCGCTGCTGCCGACAGTGCTCCGCCTGCCCGACTGGGTGTTCAGGCGTCTGGCGAGCGCGCCGCATGCTGGCGATCGACCCCGCGGCGCGCTCCTCGATGTGGGACGATTTGCAGCGCGGCCGGCCGACGGAGATCGGCGAATTGCAGGGCGCCGTGCTGGCACTCGCCGAAAAAGCGGGCACGCCGGCGCCCCTGCTGAACAGCGTTACCGCTTTGGTGCGCGCCGCGGAGGTCGCGCGGCTTGGCTCGCCGGGCCTTGCTCCGGAGCAGGTAGCTGCGTCGCCGGATGGCTCTCGATCAGCGTGATCTTCTGCCAGATCTTGCGCGACAGGTTGGAGGCGAGGTTCTCAACGTCGTTGACGCCGTCGATGACCACGTCGTCATTGACCGACTGTGCGAACAGCGCCGCGATCTTGCCGGTGATCGACAGCATTTCCGAGCAATAGTCGAGATAGCGGGCGAGATCGGCGGCGTTGGTGATACGGGCCGGCGAATGCGAGGTCGGCTTGAAGCTGGAGGACAGCGTCGCCGGATCCTTTGTCAGCTGATGCATGTCGATGACGTGGATCAGCGAGCGCAGCCCGTGCAACTGGCGGAACACCTGCTTGCGCTTGATGCGCTCCTCGGTCCGGATCAAGGCCAGCAAGCCGAGCACGGCGAGGATGATCATGTTGATCGTGGCTTCGATGCCTTGCACCGACTGGACCGCGTCATCGGCCTGGGAGATGTGGATGAGCGGCAGGATGGTGCCGACGAAGAGGAAGATCAGCGCGCCGGCGACGACGGCGGCGACGATGAGGCCGCGCAGCCACCAGATCGGAGATTCCAGCGCCTTGGCGCCCTCGGCCAGATCGCGCGACAGCGACACCAGCTCGGCTGCGACACCGCGCAGGCCCGCATTGGGGAAACGCTCGGCGACGCGCATCTCCAGCCGTTCGGCGGTGTCGATGATCAGTTTCGGATCAAGCGTGCGGTAGCGCATGGCGAGGATCGGCGCTCAGTCTTCGGCCGGCGCATTGGTGCGCCTGCCGTAGCGGTTGGGGCCTGGCTGACCCGGAAACAGACACAGCACCAGGAAGGCGATGATCGACACGACAGGCACGAACAGCACCAGCGCGGCGATACCCGGCTTGTCGAGATCGTGCAGCCGCTTCACCGCCAGAACGATGTTGGACCACAGCGACCCGATGAAGGCGATGAAGAAGATGAACGACCACATGCTGCTTTCGGGCGAGCCCTCCGGCACCAGCGTGAAGCGATAGAGCGGGAAGGCCTGCACGATGGCGACCAGCAGCCCGCCGAGAAAATAGGCCGCGCGGCTGACGCGGCCCGAGGTTTTGAAGAAAAGCCAAGTGAGGTCTGATTTTTCAGGCAAGCGGATCCGGTCCGTATTGATTGGCGCCCTTGGTGCCTTCGAGGATGCCGAGTTCGACGATGAGCCAGATGCCGCCGATGATCGGAACGAGGCCGATCAGCGACCACCAGCCCGACTTGCCGCGATCATGCCAGCGCTTGGCATAGATGGCGAACACCGAATAGAGCATGGCAAGCCCATATAACGCATAGACGAAGCCGTAGGGCATGCCGTTGAACGTCGTGCCGATGACGTTGTCGATGATCATCGCGATGATGGCGCCGACGAATATGACGCCGACACAAGCCCACAGCTTGCCCCGGTTGATGCGGCCTTCATAGCTTGTGAGCAGGTACTTCCAGTCCATGTCACCCCTCCATGCTGAATCAGCGCGACGGAATGCCGCGCCGGCGGAAGGTGCGTCCGTTTCCGGAAAAGATCAATCGCGCAGCAATTCGTTGATCGAGGTCTTGGAGCGGGTCTTGGCATCGACGCGCTTGACGATGACGGCGCAGTAGAGGCTGGGGCCCGGCTCGTTGTTCGGAAAAGCCTTGCCCGGCATAGAGCCGGCGACGACCACGGAATTGGGCGGCACCTCGCCGTAGAAGACCTCGCCGGTGGCGCGGTCGACGATCTTGGTCGACTGGCCGATGAACACGCCCATGCCGAGCACCGAGCCCTCGCGCACGATGCAGCCTTCGACCACTTCCGAACGCGCGCCGATGAAGCAATTGTCCTCGATGATGGTCGGGCCGGCCTGCATCGGCTCCAGCACGCCGCCGATGCCGACGCCGCCCGACAGGTGCACGTTCTTGCCGATCTGCGCGCAGGAGCCGACCCCGACCCAGGTGTCGATCATGGTGCCGGTATCGACATAGGCGCCGACATTGACGAAGGACGGCATCAGCACCGCGCCCGGCGCGACATAGGCCGAGCGGCGCACGATCGATCCTGGCACGGCGCGAAAACCCGCCTTCTCGTAATCGACGGCGCCCCAGCCGTCGAACTTCGACGGCACCTTGTCCCACCAGGCCGCCTGGCCGGGGCCGCCCTTGATGATCTCCATCGGGTTGAGCCGGAAGGACAAGAGCACCGCCTTCTTCAGCCACTGGTTGACGTGCCACTTGCCGTCGGCCTGGCGCTCGGCGACGCGGGCGGCGCCGCGGTCGAGCAGATCCAGCGCGGCCTGGATGGCGTCGCGTGTCTCGCCCCGGGTCGCGGTCGAGATCGTGTCGCGCTCCTCGAAGGCCTTCTCGATGGTCTTTTCGAGGCTCGCCAGATCGGGCTTCGACATGAATTCGCTCCATTACCAAGCTGTTAAGGGCCTGCGCCTTAACCTGTTTTGAAAGTCGCGCGGACCCCAAGCATGCTTCGCCTGCTCGGGTCTTTGCATCTAGCAGGTTCTGTCGCAAAACCGCCGGACGCTTTTGCGGAACCTGCTTATGTTAAGGCTCCTTGGGGGTCAATCGCGGCTGCGCCATGGGACGGCGCAAGTGAGAGAATTTGGACGGGAAGATCTATGACACCTATGGAAAAGGCGGGGTGGACGCCCCTGCCGCATTCGGACGAGGATCTGGAGCGGGCGAAAAGCGTGCCGGACACGCCGCAGACTCGCGCCGACACCTACCGGCTGGCGTGGAACGATCCCGATTTCATGACCCGGCGCGAGCTGCGCGCGGTGCGCTTGCAGCTTGAGCTCTTGAAGCCCGAAATGATCCTTGCCGAACGCGGCATCCGCTCGACGGTGATCCTGTTCGGCGGCGCGCGCATTCCCGAGCCGGGCGGTGAGGCCTGGGCGGCGAAGAACGAGACACAGAAGAGGAACCTCGAGGAAAACAGCAAATACTACGAGGAGGCGCGAAAATTCGCCCGCCTCTGTTCGCAGCAGTCGGCTACCTCCTACTACCGTGAGTTCGTCGTCGTCACCGGTGGTGGGCCAGGCGTCATGGAAGCGGGAAATCGCGGCGCCGACGATGTCGGCGCGCCGTCGATCGGCCTCAACATCGTCTTGCCGCACGAGCAGGCGCCGAACGCCTATGTGACGCCCGAGCTTTGCTTCAACTTCCACTATTTCGCCATCCGCAAGATGCATTTCGTCATGCGTGCCAAGGCCGTCGCGGTGTTCCCCGGCGGCTTCGGCACGATGGACGAATTCTTCGAGACGCTGACGCTGATCCAGACCGGCCGCATGGAACGCGTGCCGGTGATCCTGTTCGGCAAGGCTTTCTGGCAGCGCGCGATCGATCTCGACTTCCTCGCCGAGCAAGGCACGATCACCCCCGGCGACCAGGACATCATCGATTTCGTCGACACCGCCGACGAGGCCTGGGGCATCATCAGCCGCTTCTACAAGCTCTGACGCATTCCGATCCAGGTTCAGGCCAAGGCGACGCTGTCTACTGTTGCAGTTCGATGAGCCAGCCGTTCGATTGCGCGAAACGCACGATGGCGGCGCGCGAGCGAAGCTCGAGCTTGTCGGTTGCCCTGGTTCTATAGGTTTCGATGGTCTTGATGCTGAGGCTCAGCCGCGAGGATATCTCCTTGTTGCTGTAGCCGAGCGCAACCAGCTGGATGACCGAGCGCTCCCGGTCGCTCAGATTGCCTGGATCGCCTTGCACGCTGCTGCGCGGAGCCAGCATGCGGGCGGCCAGTGCAGGATCGACGTAATTGTCGCCGGCCAGCACACACCGGATGGCTTGCAGCAAATCCGTCGCGGTCGACCGTTTGACCACGAAACCGCGGCCACCCGCGGCAAGCACCTGGCGCAGGCAGCCGGGATCCTCATGCGCCGTCAGCGCAATGCATTTGATCCCGGAGAACCGCTCGACAAGCCGTTCGATCAGCATCACGCCGTTGGTGCCGGGCAGCGAGATATCGATCACGGCCACGTCGGGGAGTGCCATGCCGATACCGTCAAGGGCTTCCTCGGCGTTCCCCGCCAGCCCGACGATCGTCATATCCTCCTGGGCATTGATCATCGCGCCAACGCCGGACAGGATCATAGGGTGGTCATCGACCACGAATATCCTTCTACAGTACACCTTTAACCTCCATCAGCCCGCCAAAGGCACTTCACCAGAGAGAGGTCCCCTTTGTACTTGGTGGTTCAATCGACAACTCGTCCCCCCTGACAGGAAAAGCTCGCCTGTCTCTACGACCCTTAGGCGGGAGCAGCGAATCAGGCATTCCTGTCGTACCCTCAAGCCGACTGTATGCCGTTGCCGATGATCTTGATGTGTTCCGCTTCACGTAGCCGGTGGCGGCGCCAAGGCACAGCGATGCCTGTTTGACCACATTGTCGCCAGCCCGGGTCGCCCCAAAGTGTGCCGCGGTTTTCGGATAACGACCTGCACAAAAACAGGAAACTGAGCGCGCCGCTGCTGGGCCGTGCGAGCGAAATCGTCAACCGGCCAAAGGCACATCGGCGTAGACGGTGGTCCCCTTGCCCCTGGCGGTTTCGATCGACAGTTCGCCTCCGACCAAGGCGAGACGCTCTTTCATTCCGGCAAGTCCGAGATGGCGGGAGCCGGGCGCGATGCCGGCATCGAACCCACGGCCGTCGTCCTCGATTGTCAGGCGCAACCAATCGCCACGGATATGGGCCGTTACGCTGACACGGCTTGGCTGGGCGTGCTTGCCGATGTTGGTAAGAGCCTCCTGGGCAATGCGGTAGAGGGTCAGCGCAACCTCGGTGGCAAGCGGGTTGGAGAAGGCCTCGAGGTCCACGTCGCAGGCAATGTCGAGCTGGGCGCACAGCATGGTGGCCAGATCCTCGATCGAGGCGCGAAGGCCAAGCCGATCGAGATCCGCGGGACGCAGGGTCCAGGCGGCGTCATGCACCTTGGTGCTCAGCTGGTCGACGAGCATCGCGGCGCGCGCGAGGCGTTCCTCCAGCTCCACGGATCCCGCACGGACGCTGTGCAATTCGAGTGCGACACTGGCCAGCATCTGGCCCAGATCATCGTGGAGTTCGCGCGACAGGCGCAGACGCTGCTCTTCCTGCACGGCAATCAATCGCCGCGCCAGCCTCTGGCGCTCGGCGTCCAGGCCATTCTTCCGACCGGCATCAGCCTGCATCGTATCTGCTCTTCTCTTTGCCACCGCCGCAGGCCCGCCGTCCTCACGGCGAGAGAAAAGGCACGAAGTCTGTCTCTTTGCACAGTTTACACCAAGCATTCTTTGTTGCCTGTCAGTTTTTTCCCGATCACGCAGAATTTTCCTGACAGATGGTTCAGCAAAAACCCCGACAGGACATGCTGATCAGCCCGAATGTCCCGGCGCCTTTTCTGCGTGCATCCTCGGTTGTGTTGTCCCGGCCCTCTGGTCAGCCGGGAAGCGCAACTCAAACCAAGGAGAACGTCATGAAGAAGATCATCCTGGCCGCGGCGGTCCTGTCGGCTCTGACTGGTTCGGCATACGCTGCTTCGATCGGCAGCGGTAACGGCAACGGCAACGGCAACGTTGGCGTCGGCAATGGCAACGGAAACGGCAATGCCAATTCCGGCGCCTTCAACGGCAACTACAACGGCAACGGCAATTTCGGCATCGGCAACGGCAACGGAAACGGCAATGCGAATGCCGGCGCCTTCAACGGCAACTACAACGGCAACTTCAACGCCGGCATCGCCAACGGCAACGGGAACGGCAACGGGAACTTCGGTTTCGCCAACGGCAACCTGAACGGCAACGCCAATGTCGGCCTCGGCAACGGCAATGCCAACGGCAACGGCAACTGGGGCGCCGGCAACGGCAACGGCAACGGCAACGGCAACTAATCGTCGAAAGACGTTGACGCTTCTGGGATCGCCGAGCCACGCGCCCGTCCCCCGCGCAAGGCTATCGCGACACGTCGCCGGCGGTCCCAGTCCTTTTTCAAAGCAAAGCTATTGGAAGGAGTTCGCACATGAAACGCTGTGTCATACTGGCGCTGTGCCTGGGGCTTTCGAGCATAACCGTGGCAAAGGCCGATAACTTAACGGGCAGCCAGGCCTTCAGCACGTCACGGATCTCGCAAACCGCTGGCCAGTACGGCCAGTATATCGGGTCAAATGTCAGGGGCATGGACCCTCTCGGCAGCCTGGGCGGCAACGCGGGCTACCAGAACACCGGAACCGGCAACATCGGTGCCTTCAACAGCGGAACCGGCAATGTCGGGGCGTTCAACGGCAACGGCAACAGTTCGGCGACGAGCGGCAACCACAACATCGGTGCCTTCAACGGCAACGGCAACGCCGGCCAGTACAACGGCAACGGCAATGTCGGCGCCGGCAATGGCAACGGAAACGGCGGCTCCTACAACGGCAACGGCAATGTCGGCGCCTTCAACGGCAACTTCAACGGCCGGGCAAACAGATGACGGCCGCCTGGCGGTCATCCGCCGCGGCCCAGCACCGTAGCCGTCGGGCTGCTGCGGGGCTGTTGGCCGGGAACCGCCTCGCCGTTTGCATGCTGTTCGTCGCTGCTGTGTTCTCGGGCGGCTCGGCAGCCGAAAGGCTTGCCGACTTTCCTTTTGGCCACGGCAAGTCTGGGACCGCCGAACTCCAAAGCATCGTCGTTGCCGCAAACGGCGTCGGCAATTTCAATGGCAACGGCAACACCGGGAACTTCAACGGCAATGGCAATGCCGGTAATTTCAACGGCAACGGTAACGCCGGCAGCTTCAACGGCAATGGCAATGGCGGCAGCTTCAACGGCAACGCGAACTGCGGCAACGGCAACGGCAACGGGTTTTCGTCCAATGGCAATGGCAACGGGAAGGGCAAAGGAGCCCCTCCTGCCTGGTGCCAATATCTGAAAGACCTGAATAGCCGCTTGGGGCTGCCGCCGGGCGTGATTCCGGATTTCGATTAGCCTGCACCATCAATGCACATCGCCAAAAGGCCGTTGCGCCTTTAGGCGGTGTACCTTGCGACCTGAAGTTGGGTTCAGACCGTCACTTCGACGATCGCCGTCAGGAAACTGGCGAGGTCGTCGGTGACGAAATCGACATCGTCTTCATTGGCGGGATCGCGTTCCCAGATCTCCGCGAAGGTCGGCTCGAAGTTGCGCGGCACCACCAGCACCGTGGTCATGCCGAGCGATTTCGGCACCGAGAGGTTGCGGGCGAGATCCTCGAACATCACCGCATTGTGCCCGGTGACGGAATGCAGTTCGGCAAACCGCTCATAGGTCTGGCGCGCAGGCTTGGGGTTGAGCCCCGCCGCGACGATGTCGAAGATGTCGTCGAAATGATCGAGGATGCCAAGCTGGCGCGCGGTGCGCTCGGCATGCCTGCGGTCGCCATTGGTGAAGATGAACTTGCGGCCGGGCAACTGCCGGATCGCGGCGCCGAGCACGGGATCGGGCACCAGCCACGAATAGTCGATGTCGTGCACCTTCTCGAGAAAGTCGTCCGGGTCGATGCCATGGCGCGTCATCAGCCCGTTCAGCGTCGTGCCATATTCCTGGTACAGCTCCTTCTGCAGCTTGCGCGCCTCGTCCCGCGGCAGCGTCAGCAGCTCGCCGACATAGGCGGTCATCTTCACGTCGATCTGCGAAAACAGATTCGAATGGTGCGGATAGAGCGTGTTGTCGAGGTCAAACACCCAGTCGGTGACATGGGCGAAGCGGGCGGGATCGGGCAGCGTGGTCATG
>Ga0070665_100006618_pt1 | contig 11774 bp, 10 predicted proteins | sample KBSS13metaG_FD_65862 | JGI IMG/M metagenome (GOLD analysis project Ga0070665, IMG submission 65862) | Switchgrass rhizosphere microbial communities from Kellogg Biological Station, Michigan, USA - KBS S1-3 metaG | ecosystem: Host-associated > Plants > Roots > Rhizosphere > Soil ...
AACGGCCGCGCCAAGCTGACCGGCGAACAGGTGCACGCGTCGCTGCAGTATTAGTCCGGGGGCTGGGAGCTGGGGACTGGGAGCTGGGGACTGGGAGCTGGGGTGATCCTGCTAGCAGCGTTGATCGTCGCGGGCGCGATTGCGTGGGCCGGATGGCTGGTGGCCGCCGAACTGCGTGCCTCGCGCGACGGCTCCGGCGCCAGCGATCGGGTGGTGACGCTGCTGACGCTCTTTGCCCCCGCGCTCACCGCCACGCAGCAGGACCCGCGCGCGTTTCTCGTGTGGCAGCCGATGGCGGTGGCCGCGCGCCAGCTGTTTCCCCAGGAGTTCGCGAGCCTGGATCGCGCGACCGGCGGCACGTTTCCGTTCTCGCGGGAACGGATCGACGCCGCGCATTCCCAATGGACGGCCGACTGGCTGGCGTGGGAGCTTGCCCACGACACCGAGTACAAGCTGAAAGCGGCAATTGCGGAGCACGAGCTCGCGGCCACCCAGGGCGGTACCGCGCCGGCGCGAGCCCGCCTGGACGCGATTGAGCGGGAGAAGCTCGATCTGTATCAGCGGCGGTACGCCGATTACGTCCGGACCGCGAAAGCGCTCCAGGCCTTGATCGCGCCCTAGCCGGCCGGCCTCCTATCGTCCCTGTCGCAGTCCCAAAAGGCGTTCAGAAATAGGATTCGTAGTCTCTAAACGGAACACTAGTATATAAATACTGTACGCACAGTTAATTACACGAAATATTTACCGCAATTACATCCTTGACTGTTCCGTTGTGATGCATGTATCTCAGCGGACGCACACCCCGCACACTTCAACAATTCCCACCAAATCAGTTAGTTAGTAGCGACCCAGCTATTTTGGCCGCACAGTTGCTATTTCTGCACATGGATGACTCTTAAGGACGTCCGTGTCTCATTTATGACTATGAAACAAGCCATTGCCGTCGTCGCCCTCATCGCCACATCTGCCCTCGGAGTTCGCGGCGCCGGGCAGGAGCACCGCGCCCACCTCTCCGACGACTTGCTGGGCCTTGCGGCCCGCCATACGTCTGGCCGCACGCGCGTCATCGTGCACGGCGACGCGGCGGCTCTCGCCGCGCTGACGACCAGGCACCATGTGCAGGTGCTTCGGCAGCTGAGCGACAGCGCGGTCATCTCCGCGACCAGCGCGGAGCTCGACGATCTCGCGGCCGACGCGGCCATCGACCATCTCTCGGGCGATCCGCTGGTCCGCGTGGGCATGTCGATCTCCAACCAGTCGACCGCGGCCGACCAGGTTCGCGCGGGCGTCGCCGGCGGGCTTCTCGGGATCGGCGCGATCCCCGGCGTCAGCGGACAGGGGATTGGCGTCGCGATCGTCGACTCCGGCATCTCTCCGCACGCCGCGCTGGTGGGCAAGGTGGTGGCGAACGTCAGCCTGATTGCCGGCGATCCCTCGGTCGGCGACGCCTTCGGCCACGGCACGCACGTCGCCGGCATCATTGCGGGCAACGCGACCGCGGCGCGGTCGGTGACGCCGCTGTTCACCGGCGGCCTGGCGCCCGGCGTGCAGCTCGTGAACGTGCGCGTGCTCGGCGCCGACGGCGTCGGGCGCACCAGCGACGTCATCGCCGGTATTCAATGGGCGATCGCGAATCGTGCGCGCTACAACATCCGGATCATCAACCTGTCGCTCGGCCACCCGGTGATGGAGCCGGCGGCCACCGATCCCCTGTGCGAAGTTGTCGAGCAGGCGGTGCAGGCTGGCATCGTGGTCATCGCCGCGGCAGGCAACGACGGCGTCACCGCCGATGGCCGGATGATTCTCGGCGGCATCAACTCGCCCGGCAACTCGCCGTGGGCCGTCACCGTCGGCTCGTTGAACACCTGGGGGACGGTGAAGCGCACCGATGACACGGTGACCAGCTACAGCTCGCGCGGTCCGGCGCGGTTCGACGGGACCGTGAAGCCGGACATCGCGGCGCCGGGCAACAAGATCGTGTCGACCGAGGCGAACGGCGCCTACATTCCGAGTGCGTATGAGTACCTGCACCGCGCCGGCACCGGCACGAACAGCTACATGCAGTTGAGCGGGACGAGCATGGCGGCGCCGATGGTGAGCGGCGGCGTGGCGCTGCTGCTGCAAGGCACACCGAGCATGACGCCGGCGCAGGTGAAGATGGCGCTGCAGGCCGGCGCGACCTACATGCCCGACGCGGGCCTGATGGGCGCGGGCGCCGGCAGCGTGAACTTCATGGCGTCGCGCAAGGCGGCAACCAGCCTCCTCGGCGGACTGGTGTCCGGACTGGTTGGCGGACTGCTGACCCCGCCGAGCGGCGCGATGTACTGGGACGCGGGCACCCTGGCGCCGCGGCTGTACGCCGGCACCGGCATCCGCCTCCTCTCGATTCTGCAGGGGCCGCTTGCCTGGTTGAATTCGACGCTGCTGCATTTCGGCGACCTGAACCTCCTCGGACTCGGCAATCCGCTGGCGTCGATCGCGGCCAAGTCGCTGCTCTATGGTGAGGTCGGGAACTGGACCGGTGGTCAGACCATCATGTGGGGAACGAACATCACCGACCCCAGTGGCCAGACGATCATGTGGGGCACCTCTTACACGACGGAAGGCACCACGATCATGTGGGGCACGTCGATGACCGACCAGGATCCGAAGTAGCCAGGAAATGAGCGACGCCGCGGTCCGTCCTTCGAGCGCCCTGCGCGCGTATCTGGTCGTCGTCATGGTTGCCGGGGCCATGGCGCTCGCGCATTCGGCGATCGGCGTCGCCGCGACGCCGCTGCCGCTCGCGGCGGCGGCGTCCGTCGTGCTCGTGCTCATCGCCGGCTGGTTCCGGCTCAACTCCGCGGTGTCGGCGACGATCGGCATCGACGACACGTTCCTGATGGCGACGGCGCTGCTCTTCGGGACGGCGCCGGCGACGCTCGCGATCAGCGCCAACGCGCTCTTGTTCACGATGCGGCGGCGCCAGCCGGCCAACCAAGTCCTGTTCAACGTGGCCGGCCTGGCGATCACGATGTGGGTCGCCGGCCGCACCTTCTTCTCCCTCGCAGACGTTCAGCCGCTCGCGCTGTCCGGTGCGCCGATCGCGCCGCTGGTGTTGCCGCTGGTGACGATGGCGGTGGTCTTTTTCGCCGTCAATTCCGGCCTGACGGCGCTCGTCGTCGGGCTGGATAGCTGGCAGTCGCCAATCGGCATCTGGCGGCGGAATTTCCGCTGGCTCTGGGTCGGCTATCTCGGCGCGGCGTCGGTGGCGTTCTGTCTTATTCTCCTGCTGCAGCAGCGCAGCCTGACCGCAGCGGCCATGGTCTTGCCGCTGCTCGCCGTGTTCCACCTGACGCTGCGGGCGTCGTTCGGCCGCCTCGACGATGCGCGGCGTCATCTCGGCGACATGGATCGCCTGTACCTCTCGACCGTCGAAACGCTCGCGATGGCGATCGACGCGAAAGACGACGTGACCCACAACCACGTGCGGCGGGTCCAGGCCTACGCGGTCGGCCTGGCGCGCGCGATGGACGTCAACGACGAGCTGACCCTGAAAGCCATCGAAGCCGCGGCGCTGCTGCACGACACCGGCAAGCTGGCGATTCCCGAACGCATCCTGAACAAGCCCGGCAAGCTGACGGAGTCCGAGTTCGACCGGATGAAGGAGCACGTCGACATCGGTGCGGACATCCTGTCGCTGGTCGAGTTTCCATATCCGGTGGTCCCGATCGTACGCGCGCACCACGAGAGCTGGGACGGCAGCGGCTACCCGCGCGGCCTCAAAGGCACGGACATCCCGATTGGTGCCAGGATCCTGTCGGTCGTGGACTGCTACGATGCGCTGACCTCGGACCGGCCGTATCGTCGCAAGATGTCCGACGCGGAAGCGGTTGCGATTCTGCGCGAGCGGGAAGGCAAGATGTACGACCCCGCGGTGGTCGAGGCGTTCGTGCGCGTGCATCTCGATATCGAAGTCGTGAGCGACGACGCGCCTGAACACCGCGAGGTCATGCAGCGGGTGACGCAGTCGAGGCAGGACGTTGCCGCGGCGCACGAACTCGCGCCCGAAGTATCGGCCAACGCGCCCAGCAGCCTGCTCGCCTTCGTCAGCCTGTCGCGGGTCGCCTCCGGCGACGCCACCGTGGCCGACGTGCTCGCGCTCGGATCGCGCTTGCTCGCCGACATCGTGCCTGGCGCCACCGGCGCGTGGTATGTGCCGGAGCCCGCGCGGGACCGGCTGGTCGTTGCTGACGCCTTCGGTCCCGCGGCCGCGTCGCTTCGGGGCCTCGGTGTGACGATGGGCGAGCGCCTCACCGGATGGGTCGCCGCCAACCGGCAGTGCATCGCCAATTCCGACGCCGCGCTCGATCTCGGTCCGAAGGCCGAAGCGGCGTCCCTTCAGAGCTGCATGAGCGTTCCGCTCCTGATGGGAGACTCGCTTGTCGGCGTGTTGAGTCTCTATGCGCCGTCGGCCAACGCCTTTGCCGACGACTGCGGCCGTCTGATTCAGATGGTGGCGCCGCACATCGCTGTCGCTCTCCACGCGGCATCGTCGGCCAGCCTGGAGGCGAGAGCTTCAGGCGATAAAGCCGTGCCTGCGGCGCTGCGTTTGGTCGTCACCCGCTAAGGCCCCTGACAGCGGCGGCGGCGACGTGGGGTATGCTGGCGCCGCTCATGCCGGCGACCATGCGACCCGCGGTTCTCGACGACCTTCCAGCGCTGACCGCGATCTACAACCACTACGTCGTCAACACGACGATCACCTTCGACCTCCATCCGTTCGAGCCCGAAGGGCGGCGTGGATGGTTCGACGATCACTCGCCGTCGGGCCGTCATCGCCTGCTGGTGGCGACGGATCCGGACGGCGCCCTGCTCGGCTACGCGACGACGAGCCGCTGGCGGCCCAAGGCCGCGTATGACACGACCGTGGAGTCCAGCGTCTATTGCCGGCCGGATGTCGTGGGGCGCGGGATCGGCACCGCGGTGTACTCGGCGCTGTTCGAGTCGATCGCCGGCGAAGACATCCACCGCATCGTCGCTGGCATCAGCCAGCCGAATCCCGCGTCGGTCGCGCTGCACCGGCGTCTGGGGTTTCGGGAGGTCGGCGTGTTCTCGAACGTCGGCCGCAAGTTCGGCCGGTATTGGGACGTGGCCTGGTTCGAACGTCCGCTACGCGGCTGAGGGGGATCCCGACTACGCCGGCGTAGCGGCGCCGCCGGAATCGCTCGCGCCCGGTTTCTTCCTGAGTACGACGCCGGCGACCGCGCCGACGATCGCGCCGATGAGCGCACCAATCATTTGGCCGCGAATGAGCTTCCCGGTGGCGTACCGAATCACCTCCGGAATCTGGACGAGCGCCTGAATCTGTGTGCCCTCGGGGAGTCCGCCAGGCGCCGAGTACCACGAGAGCGCCGGCGGCACGACGAGAGAGGCGATGGCGACGCCCAGCAACGCGCCGGACAACATGAAGAGCAGGGCGTTTTTCATTGATCGGCTCCCTTCGCATTGTGCCATGTTCACGGGTCATCCGGCCCGGGCGCTGCCGGTGGTTGCTCGACGGGAAATCGAGGCGGTGGTTCGTCTATTTTCGTAGTAAGGTGAGCGCCGTCGACGAGGACTGACTATGAACGAAGGCTTTCAACTGCGTCTCCGCCGCAACGGCCGCACCTGGCCGATCGACGCATTCGACGCGAACGGCATCATCCTGAGCAACGAGCGCGACGCCTTTCCGCGATCGGTCACCCTCGAATTCGATGCACGCAGCGACGTCACCCGCTATCGCATGAATCGCGTCCGGCAGCTCAAGGGCTGGCACGGCTGGCAGTTCAACCTGAAGGCCACGCTGCAGGACGGCATGCTCGCGTTCGCCGGCGACGATCCAAACTCGCTGCCCGGCGGCGCCTACTGGCTTCGGGTCACCATCGCCGACCTCACGACCCCATCGGCGCGCCTCAAGCTCAACATCGCCGACAATCAGCCGGACGCGCGCGTGGACGTCGATGTGGCGGTCGATCCGCAAAAGGTCGCGCTGACGAAGTTCGGCGATTTCGATTCGCAGATCCTGGCGGTGCTCCAGCCGCCCGAGAGCTCGTTGGACGGTCAGTCGATCGAGCAGTGGCTGTCGTCGGCGAACACGCGTCCCAGCCGCAAGGCGTGCCTGCTGAACCTGCTGGCCAAGCTGCGCACCGTGCCGGATGCGTCGGCGCCGCTGATCAGCGACGTGAGAAGCATCTTCTTTGCGGGCACGGAGCGTGTCTACGGCCAGGTCAACGCCAGCATGTTTACCAGGCTGCAGGCGCTGGCCCGCGACCCCAAGAAGCCGTTCTATTCCGAGGGCGACCCCGCGTCCCCCACGCACCGGAAACTGCTCGATCAGATCGAGGCGCGTGGATGGGGCAAGTGCGACGACTACACCCTGCACAGCTTTCGCCAGGAGGGCCGGACGTGCATGCAGATCGTGGTGGCGACGCCGTCAGTCGGAACGTGTCCGTTCTGTGCGGATTTCGACATCGACCTCGGTAATCCGCTCGAAGATGTCGACGGATTCGTCGTCCACATGGGCGAGCTGGCGTTGGGCGGGGATACCAATCACCTGGAGCTGCACGACGCGCTCGACACGGGCGCGATGAAGCCCTTTCTGTACTACACGGTGGTCTGAATGGCGGACCTGCTCGTCACGGTGACGTGCCCGACCTGCGGCCGTGCAGTGAAGGCTCAGGTCGAAATCGTCGATCGACGCCGACGATAGTGGAGCAGCCCGCCGCCAGCGAGCGCCAGGAGCAACCATGTCGAAGGCTCAGGGACGGGGATCCGGTCGAAATCCACCGATGTAATCGAGAAGCCATACGTAAAGGTGACGTCCGGAAAGTTCTCGGCAAGGAGGTAGGGTCGAAACCAATCGGACGTCGTGTGGTCTGGATCAATGAACCCGATGTCGGTCAGCGTGACCGGACGCACGTCGATCGCGCCATCTTGGGGCTGCTTGAATGCGATCGTCACCGGGCCGGACGACGGCCCAATCCCTCGGGCGGCGCCATACGATCCAAAACCGAGATCTGCCGAGCCCGCCACTCGCATAGTCACCACGAATCCTGGGACGATGCCATTCACGGGAGGCGGTCCGTCGAACGTCAGGAATGGCTGGATCGTGACGCTGTTGATTCGTCCGTCCACGGTCATCTGCAGGGTACCGAAGTCGCCGCCACCGGTGCCAAGGCCGCCGCCGCCTTCCAGCGAGTGCCAGAACTGGTTCATCACGCCATCGTCCCCGACACCGAGTCCTTGGCCTTCGACCACCGATGCCAGCGATCCGTCGGTTCTGACGGTCAGGCCGTCCAGGTAGATCGCGCTACTCGGTCCGTAACTGAGCTTCGTGAAGTCGATCGAATCGGCGTGCGCCACGCTCGCCATCATCGACAAACCGATCGCTATCACGGTGCAACTCGATCGCACGCGATGCCTCCAAGGTTGGGTCGTGCTGGTCTGTCGCCGGCTGGAACAGGGGTGGCGATCCATCATGTGCAGGAAATGTCCGGCCATGCGAACATCAGTCAGACGAGCGGGGAAGAAGCCGATAGCGCCTCCGTCGATCGGCACGAGAGAAGCGGACAACAGCAACAGGACCACGCTACACTAGCCGTTACCAACCCTCAGCGCCCGTAGCTCAGCGGATAGAGCACCCGCCTCCTAAGCGGGGGGCCGCCGGTTCAATTCCGGCCGGGCGCGCCATTTTTTCGCGATCCGCGGCGTCTACGTGTCGGCGCTGCCCGCTCGCGCCAGCGTTCCCTCGATCGCGACGAAGACCTCACCTTCGGGGTCGCAGCGGACGAAGATCCGCGGCGGGATCAGAGGACCAGTGACGGCGACGCACATGACGTGAATAGCGCCCCCTCCGGGCAGGGACACGGTGGCAGGTTTGGGGCCTGGGGCGCGGTCATCGAGATACCATCGACTCACGTTCGACATCGTTGCAAGGTTGTCGCCGCACCGAAAGAGCGCGATTCCTCGCGATGTTCAGAGTAGGCGGCCAGGAAATCGAGCCTCATGGCCGACAATAGTCCCCTCACACGGAGAACGATGGCTGGCGAGGTCCGGCAGAGGCTTTCGGCATTCTGGCAGGTGCGGCGGCTCCGCCTCATCAGGTACAATCAGCACAGCATTCATGAAGACCAAAGAACGTCATCATCTCAAGGAAAACGAGCTCGGACGGCTCGCCCGGCAGGCGCGCGAAACGGTCGAGACGCGCCGCGGTGAAGCCACCACTATCATCGCGGTCGTGGCGGTCGTCGCCGTGCTGGGCCTTGGCTACTACGGCTGGCGCGATCACGTGCAGACCAAGGCCCATTCGTTGCTCGCCCAGGCGATGGCCGTGCAGGACGCGCGGGTCGGTCCACCGCCGGCGCCGGGCACTCCAGCGGGCGGCCTGTATTTCCCGACCGAACGCGAACGTTCCCAGGCGGCCCTGACCAAGTTCAAGGTCGCGGCGGATGCCTATCCGTCGACCGATGCCGGCATTTACGCGCGCTATCAGGAAGGCGCGACGTCGCTCGCGCTGGGCAGCACCCCCGGCGCGATCACCGCGTACGAACAGGTGATCAAGGAATCCGGCGACGGGTTCTACGGCCAGATGGCGCGTCTCGGCCTCGCCGAAGCGCAGGTCCGGGCCGGGCAGTACGACACGGCGATCACCACCTTCAAGGACATGGCGCAGCGCAAGGATGGCCCGCTCCCGGTCGACGGCATCCTGATGCAGCTCGGGCGCACTTACCTCGAGGCCGGCAAGCGCTCCGACGCGCAGCAGACCTTCAACCGGCTGGTCGAGGAATTTCCCGAGTCGCCGTTCACGGGCGACGCGCGCAAAGAGATCGAGACCCTGAAGAAGGCGCCGACGACCTAAGCGGGCCGCGACCCCAAAGGTTCCTGCTGCGTCAGGCAGTGAATCGTGCCCAGACCCCAGACCAGATCGACGGCGTGAATGCCGACGATCTGGTGACGGGGCATCAGCCCCGCCAGGACGTTCAATGCGACGCGATCGTTCGGGTCGTTGAACGTCGGAACCAGCACCACCCCGTTGGCAATGTAGAAGTTGGCGTAGCTGGCGGGGAGCCGCTCGCCATTCATCAGCACGCGGCGCGGATACGGCAGGTGCACGACCTTCAGCGGCCCGACCTGCGGATCGCGGGAGGCGAGCTCCAGCCGCCGCACGTTGTCCATCGATCGCGCGTGGTTGTCGTCGGCGGGGTCCTCTTCGACGGCAAGCACGATCGTGTCTGGCGCGACGAACCGCGCGATGTCGTCGACGTGCCCGTGCGTGTCGTCGCCGGCGCAGCCTTCGCCGAGCCAGATCGTCTTGCGTGTGCCCAGCCACTCGCCGAACGCCTGGTCGTAGCCCTCGCGAGTCAGGCCCGGGTTGCGGACCTGGACGCTGCTCAGCAGCCACTCCTCGGTCACCAGCAGCAGGCCGGCGCCGTTGGTCTCGATGCCGCCGCCTTCGAGGACCATCGGCGCGCCGTTGTCGGGACGGGTCGGCTCGGCGTGCGGCAACGGCACGATGTCCGCGATCGCCCGGCCGACTTGCGCGTCCAGCCGCCAGTTGGCGTACTTCGCCCAGGCATTGAACGACCAGTTGAGCAGGGTGACCGCCCCCGATGGATCGACGACGCCGGTCGGCGCGCTGTCGCGCAGCCAGGTGCGATCGTTGGGCACCAGGTGAAGGCGGATGTGGTCGGCGCGGACCCCGTGGCTCTCGAGGATGGCGCCCGCGTTCTCGTAGACCGGCTCGGAGTGGCAGAGGATTTCGACCGGCTCGAAATCGGCGAGCACGCGGGCGATCTCGCCGTAGACCCAGGGAATCGGCGCGAGCTTTCCTGGCCAATCCGGCTCGTAGTGCGGCCACGCGATCCAGGTGGCGCGGTGCGGCTCCCACTCGGCAGGCATCCGCCGGAGGGGCTGTCCGGTGTTTGGGGTCATCCGAGGTAACGCTTGAGGATGGGCGCGTAGGCGTCGATCCGGCGGTCGCGCAGGAAGGGCCAGTTGCGCCGCACGGTTTCGATCAGCGCCGGATCGCACTGCGCGATGAGAATCGCTTCCTCGCCGCCGGCCTCGGCCAGGTAGCGCCCGAACGGATCGGCGATGAAGGAGCGGCCAAAGAAATCCAGGCCGTCGGTGCCCGGCTCGTCCTCGTGGCCGATCCGATTCGGCGCGGCGACGTAGACGCCGTTGGCGATGGCGTGGCTGCGCTGCATCGTCCGCCACGCATCCACCTGCGCGTCGCCCCACTCGTCGCGCTCCGACGGGTGCCAGCCGATCGCAGTGGGGTAGAAGAGCACGTCTGCGCCCATCAGGCTGGTGATTCGCGCCGCCTCCGGGTACCACTGATCCCAGCAGATCAGGACGCCGATCGTCGCGTACCGCGTCTTCCACACCTGGAAGCCGGGCGTGTCACCGGGCGTGAAGTAGTACTTCTCGTTGAACATCGGGTCGTCTGGAATGTGCATCTTGCGATACACGCCCAGCACGCTGCCGTCGGCGTCGATGATGACGGCTGAATTCCGGTAGACGCCGGCCGCCTGCCGCTCGAAAATCGGCACCACGAGCACGACCGCGAGCTCGCGCGCGAGCCGTGTCATCGTCTCGGTGGTCGGGCCGGGAATCGGCTCGGCCAGATCGAAGCGCTCGGACTGCTGCGACTTGCAGAAGTAGGGCGCGTTGAACAGCTCCTTCAGGCAGACGATCTGCGCGCCGCGGCGGGCGGCCTCGCGGACGAGCTGTTCGGCGCGCGCCACATTGGCCGCGGTGTCGCCGGTCGCATGGTCCTGGATCAGTCCGATCGTGAAAATACGGTTCGTGGGCTGGTTAGACGGCTGACTCATTCACTTCCTCGAAGCGCGCGTGCGGCACCGTCAGGCCGTCGATTGTCATGACGGGCCCGGCCAGGGTGAAGATGGGCACCACCCGCTTGGCCAGCAGCGGCGGCGCGGTCGACGCCAGGGCGCTAACGAGGAACGGCAGCGCCACCGTGGCGTCGGCCTGCACCGACACCCGGGCGGAATCGGTCGCCAGCTTGCCCCAGCTCTGGGCCTCTTCGAGGCTCGAACCCGAGGCGCCGCCGAAATACGGCACGTCGGTGACGATCTGCAGCGCGTAGCGATGACCGCCGACCTGGTCGCTGTAGAACTCGGCCTGCACGGTGGCCTGGTTGATGAAGTTCTTCGGCGTGCCGCCGCCGAGGACGATCGATGCCGTCCGCGGCCGCCGGATCACCAGGTTCGCCGACTCGACGATGTCGCCGATGATGTCGATGTAGCCGGCGCCGGCTTTCTTCTGCCGCGCCTGCGACAGCCCCATGCCGATCGACGAATCGGCGATCGCGGGGCAGAAGATCGGTACGTTGGCGCGATAGGCCGCGGTCAGAATTCCGTCGCGGCCGGTCGTCTTCCACAGGTGGCCGCCCAGCAGATGGAGGAATTCACGCGTGGTATAGGGACGCATCTCGAGGGTGGTGGCGAACTCGGCAATCCAGGCGTCGTTCGAGCAGAACTCTTCCTCGCTGGCGTAGGTGTCGTAGACGCGATCGATCCGGTCCTCCGCCAGCGCCGCATCGTCGGCGAACGGCGAGCCGAGATAATGATGCTGGCCGCGCGTCTCGTGCAGGTCGTGATACAGGTTTGCGCCGGTCGAGACGAGACAGTCGACGTAGCGATGGGCGATCAGGTGTGCGACCACCAACCGAAGACCGCCGGCGGAGAGCGCGCCCGCCATGCCCAGGAAAATCGTCACGTCGTCCTGCAGCA
>Ga0070665_100006620_pt1 | contig 11774 bp, 2 predicted proteins | sample KBSS13metaG_FD_65862 | JGI IMG/M metagenome (GOLD analysis project Ga0070665, IMG submission 65862) | Switchgrass rhizosphere microbial communities from Kellogg Biological Station, Michigan, USA - KBS S1-3 metaG | ecosystem: Host-associated > Plants > Roots > Rhizosphere > Soil ...
TGCCGGGTGAACGAGCGCGAATCTTTTAGTTGCTCGGGCAGTGATCCATAAAGCGACTTTGCGCGCTCAATGCCGATTGCCGAGGCTTCAGCCTGGGGGTTGGCGCCCATCAGGTCCACACCCCCGCGATTGAGCCAGCGGAAATCACCATCCGCAATTCGCTCCTTGACCGATTCCTCCGAGATCGGCAGCGCGCCCACCAGGTCCCAGCTAGACAAGCTGAACACCCCAGGCTGCATGGCGTTCGCTGCCGCTAACAGCAAATGACCTGCCTTAATCCGTTCGAGGTCTTCTCGCGTCGCGTGGTAAGGATCACGAATCTCCAGGGCGGCAGCGACGAACGCCGCAAAAGTCGTGGCCAGCCCATCGCGCTCGGGACGGTACAACCTATTGTGCGGGGCACGTGCTCCGGCAGCTTTGGAACGCACCTCCCGCAGCAGTTGCTCGCGCAGCTGACGTCCTGAGATCTGCCGGCCCTGCACGTCAAATAGCTCGTCGCCGCGGCTGTCGAGCTCGGTAAGCTGGTAAGTGACCTCATCGTGGTTTTGCAGATCATGGACGAGCGTGCGCGGCTGGACGTCGGCGTCGAGCAGCATCTGGAATGCTTGTCGGAGGAATGTTGCGTCTTCCACCAATAGGGCATGTACGCACTGGGCGCGCGTGAAAAAATCGTACGACAAATCAGGACCGTGCTCGGTGAAGGCTTTCAGCTCCTTCAACGGAATGTTTAGCTCCTGAAAGCTGAAGCCGCCCAGCTTGCGGATCAGAAATGCCAGCGAATTCGTGCCCTGGACGGCGAGCGGATGCTTAAAATGCCAAGTCAGCTTTTCGCCTGGCCGTGGTTCGATGCCCAAAAACGGGATGGCGTCTAACCTCATCACGCGTGCACCTAGCATATGCACCGTCCTGACAATGTCGCCCGACACGGCTCGCTGCGCGGCAAACGAAGGGTCAAGCCAGTTGAGCGTGGGCTGTTCCTTCTTGAAGTAGTGCAGGAAAACCCAGCGCCTCGTCTTACCGTCGACGCCTTCAATCGGGCCGGTGGCACTCCATCCACTCAGCTCGCGAGCCTGAGGCGTGGCATCATTCGAGTTAATAAGGCCGGGAATGTAACCTTTCTGCTGCAGCTTTTCAGCCACATCTTTGGGAACAACGGTCGCCTGCCAACGACCGTCGACCGCCGGGAGAAGCTGCCAGTCTGCCTCGTCGATTTCGACCATCGTGTAGAGTCCGGGGTAATCTTGGTAGGCCATTTCGGCGAGTCGAAAGTCGGGCCCCATGCCGGTGTGAAGTGGGATCAAGTCACCGGCGATCGACGCCCCGTGATTCGCCGCGGTGCGCACCAAATGTTGGTATTCCTCCTGATTTCCGAGTTGAGGATCGATCTTGAGCGAGATGGGGTCAAACCAGCCATCGATCGTAGGAGTGTGGCGGCGCCCCTCGATTGCTCCGGATTCTCGTAGCGGCCCCGTATGAAGAAGTTCGATGCCGATAGCTTCGAGCGCTTGCCAGAGATCCTCCTCGCCCCAGCTTCCAACAACCGATTTTCCGGGCCGGGTAATCACGGAGCCGGGATAGTCGAGTAACCACACGGAGGCTACTTTGACCGCTTCGCGGGATTGTGGATCGCCGTAGCGATGCTGCCACTGGGCGCCATGACCGGATATCTGCCGAGCTGCCTGCCGCGCCTGAAATAACATCGAGCGTTCTTCGAGCCACTGAGCCTCACTTTGACTCTCGCTCCGCGGTTCGGCGAGAGCCGTCTGAGCGAGGGCGACTGCATCCCCAACCAGAATCAACGCGCATACCAGCGATAATCTAGCAAGCACGGCAATAGTCATGGCTTCACTCCGCTTTTCGTTGACCGAGGGCAGGCGGCGTGGGAGCAAACAACGTGCCCGAGTCCGGATAGCGTCGCAGGCAGAAGACACCAGCAGGTGCGGCGGCCCACCCAAGTCACCTTCAGTTACACCGCTGCGAGAGACTTTCGGCCTTTCACCGGGAGTCGATAGCGCGGAATTTTGGTGTAACTTCCGATCATGGGACGGATGCATGTGATGGGATAGTATTCTCACATCAGCGGATGAGACCGGAGCAGTTTGTGTGAGTCTGCTCTATGGCCTCGAACGATGTGACCGATTCAGCAAAACTATGGCGAAGGCAAAAAGTAGCTTTCGGATTTCGATCCAAAATGCCTCAGAGCGCTCGGCGACGCTTGAGTGTCGCACTCGCGCTGTCAGCAGCAATCAGACTCAGCAGATCGGCCGAACTGTCTGCAGGTGAGTCGGTATTCGCAATAAGAGATTGTTCGAAAGCTTGCCCTACGACCACCGCGTCATCCAAAGGCGATTCACCTTCGCCTTCTCCTGCGGATTGGCCGACATCAGCATTAAGGTAGTTAATGACTAAGACTACATCGCTTGGTGTGACCTCATCATCGGCGTCCACATCGCAGAAGGGCGGTCCAGGTGGCTGGCTGCCCGGAATCTTGCCTGCCCCTTTGGCATTGATGTAGTTGATGATCGCCAGCACATCGCCGGCGGTAATCAACCCGTCTGGCCCGTCTGTCAAATTCGAACCTGTCACATCGCGGCCGCTACGGGCGCCTGCTTCCGCTGCATTGTGTAGCGGATGAGATTTTATGATGACAATACTGAACGAATACTCGGCGCTAGCGTTCGCTTCGCCGCCATCATCTTTTAATACGACGGTGACATTAGCCGTGCCGTGCTTGTTGGGAGCCGGCTGGTAAGTGAGCATTCCGCTTAACGGGTCAACGGCGGGTTGCACCGCGAACAGGCCGGGATTGTCACTATGAACGACAAAGGTCGGTTGTTGGCTCGATTCGTCAGCCGGCCCTAGGCTTATGTTCGCCGCCCAGCCAGGAACGACCTGCTGCAACGCCGGACCGTTGTTCAGTGGATTCTCATCCGTGGCGGAATAATTTCCCGTTAAGTGATCGAAGCGAGGCGGATCGTTGAGCGAATTGACGACAACAGTAAACGAACGGCTAAAGAAAGAATTGTCATCGTGACTGTCGACCAGATTTCCATCGCGTACTGTAACCGTGATGAGGGCGCTGCCGAACTGATTCGCAATTGGCTTATACGAAAGCAGCGCGGTTGTGCCGCCCGCATATTCTATGGAAGGATCGAGTAGCAGCTCGTGATTACTGCTTGTTGCCGTAATACTGAAAATTGCGCTGGCCGGGCCAGGGCCGATGCCGCTGAGGATGATCTGTTGCTCTCCAGCGTCTTCATCAATGGCGGATGGACTGGAAATCGAGTTCAATGTGGGAGCTTCTCCGACGGTTGTGATCACCACGTCGTTGCCGTCTCCACCGTGATAAGAGATTTCGTAAAAACCCACGAGCGGGCCGGTGGTGATATGAAAAGTCGTTCCGTCTGCCAATCCATTGAATTCACCGATTACCTCGTCCGATCCGTCGTTTTGGACAACCATAAACGCGTCGCCGATCGCCGGCGAATAAGAGCCCGACAAAACCAAATCGATACCCGTCACATCGACTTGCCCTGACACATTGAGCTGCTCGTATTGGGTATCAACAGTTGCACCATTGATCGCAATTGCCAGGCTGCGATCGGGAGTAAACGAGAGGGTTGCCAAACCTCCCGTGGCAACGTCCACCCCAGCATGGCCTGCGCGGACGCTGCCTGCTATCCCAGGAACGAACATCACGTTGCCATCGGCAGTACTCAAGGAGCCCGTTGTGAATTCGATGTCCCCGCCGCTGACGAGCTTTATATCGGTACGAACGCCGCGAGCGATGTTACCGCTAAACGTAATCGGCCCGCTGTTCTCATCGCCGATTTGAAGCATGCCGGCGGTAACATAAGCCAGGTCGGAATTGGTGAGGGCCAGCGGGCCGCCAATTGGATCGGTTGCCAGCCCCAAGTTCACGCCGACGCCACTCGTCAATGGTCGCAGCGTCAGGTTGCTTGCTGCACTTGCGCTGATCACCGATGCAGTTGCGAAGCTCATGCTATTGCCGACCAAAGTGAGCGTGCCACCATTCTTGGCAGTTGAAATCGAGCCCGAACTCTCCGTGGCGATTGCCAGTCCCGAGCTTCCGGCTCCTTCGACACCGGTAACTTGGACGTTTCCACCGCTGGAGGTAATCGCTGAGCCGCTGCCAGCAACGTAAACGCCGTAGTTTTGCGAGCCGGTGGATGTGCCGCCGCTCCCCCTGACCACTAACGCCCCGCTAGGGCTGCCACTAATCATTCCTCCGTTCCGAACTGCCACTCCATACTGCCTTCCCTCACTGCCGCTTCCGTAAATACTATCGCCATTGCCCCCTTTACCTTGCACCGTTACCACGCCCAATCCTGTGGCCGCAATCGTCGCGCCGTTGACATCGATTCCGCCAAGATTGGCCGAAGCGGTTAAGGCGCCATCAACAGTGGTGATGCGAGTGCCACTGTAGAAGGAAATGCCACCAGCGGCTGTAAGGCTGATGCTGGCAGCCCCCAACGCCGCAACGGTGGCGTTCGAGCCAGATGCCAGGCTCGACGCCGTGAGGTTGATACTGCCGTTTCCTGACACGGAGAGATGTGTCGAGGACCCCCCGAACGCCATCCCACCCCAGGCGAACGCCGTCAAGCTTTTGTCAGGCTCTAAGGTGAGCGTGCTGTTGAACTGAACTGCTCCGATCGGTCTTTGGGAAGAACCGATCGTCAAACCTGCAAAAATCAGACGTATCAAGCACATTCATGTAGTCCTGCGGATTGCCGATATTGATCGTCAGCGTTCCCTTGGGATTAGCAAAATCCGTCTGCACGAACGTGAATGCACTTAACCGCGAAATGGAATTGCCCGGCTTGTCGTCGTCGCGGAGGTTGATAATGCTTGGGCCGACGGGAGCGTTGAAAATGATGTCGTTCACCGGCGTAACGTTCGCTAAAGACTCTAAACCCGAGTAAACGATGGTGCCATAGTTGCTCATCGCGACGCTGCCGCTGTGATTGCAAGTATCGGAATAGCTGTAGGACACTGTGCCCTGGTCGCCACCGGTGATGATGAGCTTATCGCCGGCGTTTAAGTCTGGATCGCCGCCGTTGTATTTGATGCCGGAGGGAGGAACCACATCCCCGGCGGAAAGGTCGATGGTCAGGGTATCGCTACCATCACGGCCGTTGATCGTGAGAGTGTTAAGTGAGCTAGAATCCGTGGACCAGATGATAACGTTGTTGAGGCTGATATTAACGTTGCTGTTGGTTGTTGCGTCTCGTTTAACGAGCCACGTGTCGTTGTCGGGCGTGCCGTCAAATGTCAAGTCACTGAGGTCTGGACCAACTGGTCCCAAAGCGGTAATCACCACATCATTGCCGGTGCCACCGAGGTAAGTAATTTGGTACGAGCCCGTGATAGGTCCTGAGGCGATATTAAACACTTGGCCTTCGGCAAGGCCATTGAAGGCACCAATAATGGGGTCGGCGGCGTCGTTATTGATGATGGTGAATCGATTGCTCGGCACGGGAGCGTAGCTGCCGGAAAGGACGAGGTTGACGCTCGTCAAATTCACTTGGCCCACGACGTTAAGCTGTTGATATCCCGTATCGATCGCTGTGCCATTGATCGCAATCGCCAAATTGGTGCCGCTGGCGAAGCTGAGCGCGCCGGTTGTCCCCAGATCCACATCGATACCGGACTTGGCCACGCCCATGCTGGCTGCAGCGCCCGGCGAGATCTTTAAATTGCCTCCCGCGGTCATCAGCGACCCACCGCTGAAGTTGATTGCCCCGCCACTCGTCAAATACAGATCTGTTCGATCCGTCCGCGTGACGTCGCCGCCGATCGTGATCGGGCCACTAGTGGCATCGCCAATTCGCACCGCATCGGAGACAAGCCAGGCAAGCTCCTGATTGCTCAGGCTCAGCGAGCCAGGTACATCGGCTCCGATACTAATCGCGCGGTTGGCTTGCTCCGCCGACAGCGCTATCGGGCCGCTATTAGCAATCGGGCTCGATAAGACATAGTCCGCGGCTTTGATATCCACACTGACGCTGCCAACCGAAACCGGGTTGCCGTTGAGCTTAAACGTGTAGCTGGATCCGATATCCTGTGTTTCGCCAATATTGCTGCCTGCTGCCCCCACCATTGCTAATCTGCCATCGCTGGAGAGAGCGACGGACTGGCCAAACTTGGCAAACCCCGCGCCATCGTTCGCCGTGAGCATGACATGGGCTCGCCACCCTCCATCACCGCGCTTGAACACGTACGCGGAGCCCTGTTCGTAGTTGGGGTCCACTTTGTCGCCAAATGCTCCAGCAATGATCGTTCTACCATCGTTTGAAACTGCGACGCTACGGCCGAAATAGTCATAAATTTGCGGGTTGTCGGCGGCAAACTTAGCCTGCTGTGTCCAAGCATTTTTGCTTCGCTCAAACACATAGGCGGCACCCGCCTCCGAGTTGGCCCACGAAGATCCGACAACCGCCACACTACCATCACCCGAGATAGCTACCGAAGATCCGAACTGATCGTATATATCTCCGTCGCCTGCAATGAGCTTGACCTGCTGCGTCCAGATGCTTCCCGTCCGCACAAACACGTAGGCGGAACCTTGCCTCAGGGTCGAACCGATTTGGTCGTCCGAAGCGCCGATAATCGCGGAATTGCCGTCGTTGGCGAGAGCCACGGAATACCCGAAATGGTCTCCAGGCGCACCGTCCTCGGCCAATAGCTTGGCTTGCTGCGTCCATGTGCTGCCGCTGCGTGCATACACGTAGGAGGCACCGCGCTGCGAGGTGACGAAAAGATTGTTCTTCCAGGCGCCTACGAGCGCGATGTTGCCGTCGCCGGATAGTGCTACGGAAATACCAAAATTGTCTGCAACGGAGCTATCCGAGGCGGTGAGTTTAGCTTGTTGCGTCCAGGCGCTACCGCTACGCGTAAAGACATACGCAGACCCCTGAGTCGTGGTGGACCCATAGCTGTCTTTCCACGCTCCAACAATCGCAGTGCCGCCGTCACTGGAGAGGGCCACAGAAATTCCGAATTCGTCATTTTGCCCGCTGTCACTGGCAGTCAGCTTTGCCTGCTGCACCCACACATCGCCGCTCCGTGTAAACACATAGGCAGACCCCGTTTTAGTCCAATCTCTGGTGTCCCCAACAATGGCCGTCGTCCCGTCGCTCGAAAGTGCCACCGAAGTGCCAAAACGGTGGTTCACCGGCCCGTCGGGCGGCGTCAGCTTGGCTTGTTCCTTCCAGACGGACATCGGCGTGTTGGCGACGACCAGCGTACCAACACCATCGCCATCCGCGTCCGCGCTGAGGGAGACGGAACCGCCGTCCGTGGTCAAGGAGTTGTTCAACAGAATGCCATCGGTCGCGTTGAGCGTCGCGTTTCCGCCGGTGGTGGCGAACGACGCGCTGACCGTGATAGCGCGCGCATAAATCGCTAGCGGCACCGCCGCTTTCAACCTCGCCGAGCCGTCGATCGTGATCGCTGCAAAGCGGCTCGCTGGGGAACCAATCGTTAGTGCCGCCGTGAGATCGGGCAAGGCATTAAGCGTCAATGTCGTGGCAGCGTTACTTCGGTTAATGGTCAGGGAGCCGGCCGGATCGGCAAAGGTGGTCGTCTCGAACGCGCCGGTAGCGCTCCGCAATCGCAACATGCCATTGCCGCCCGTTTCGTCATCTTCTAGAAAAACTTGGCCAGCCGCGTCTGGCAATGTATAGACCATGTCGGTGGCGGTTCCGATGTTTGCGAGCAGGGAAAGAAGTGTTCGCGGTTCGTAGGGCTCAAAGATCAGTCGACGCCAACGTGGGGAGCAACTTGAACGGCGCTGCTTTCGGCTGCGAGTAGGAGCCACGGTTTGTCCGCCTCTTCGCGTTCAGCGGCCTCGGATGACGACGAAGCCCCGAACCATTCCGTAAGGGAAAAGCTGAACCAGCATCAGAAAACTGGCGATAAGACCGCTTTCCCTTTACCAACGCGAAAGATAACCGCGGACAAGCCCCGGAATCAAGCTATTTCAGGCTGGAACTTCGAATTTAGGGATTCAGCGTGGTCGAGCATTTCGCGATGACTTTTCGGTGATGTGGCTGAATTTGTGCCGTTGCCAAGCAAATCAGAAGAGTTGGCGCATCAGAACCGCGCGAGTCAACTCGCTGAATTCATGGTTTTTGATCCGGTATTCACTTTAGACGCGGTCATGAACTCACATCGGTCCGGCACGTCAACAGCGGTTCGGTCTTCGCGCCGGTCGAGAATCCCTAATCGCAGCTGTTCTCCCGCCGCCCTGGTATATGGCTTAACACTTCGTATTTAACTAAAGCAGACTTTTGTCCGGCATCAACATCCATATCGCTTGCCAGTTTGGCATCGGCACCAGATAAGTATACCGAGAATTTCGAGTGCAAACCAAATTCCGAATCAGGTTCGGACGACTAGCTGGAATGGGTCGTGCATAGGCCATCCGAAAGGAATTTATGGATTGCAGACGTATCTCATTTTTTTGTTCCGAGCCTAAAGCCGACTGATGAGAACGCCTCTTTGTTTCGAGCTGGGCTTGATGAAATCAAAGCCCGAGAGATCCCAGAACCAGTCGGTGCCTGTTGAGCCGTAGAGTTGATCGGCGAGGTTACTAGCGATCATATTCGAGGAGTTGAATCCTGAAGCTATCATCGCGCCCACACGGCTGGAATAATTTCCGCCCAAGCTCCATTGATTGAGGAACGTTATCAAGGCGGCCTCGTTGTGGTCGAAAGTCGTCGAGCCGCCCACGATCACAGAACCGTTGTAAGATGTGGCGGATGGACCGCCCCAGATGCGTGTGGCACCGGGGCCTCCGATGAGGATGTTGTAGCCCGAACCACCTTGAATGGAGCCGCCGCCGCTGCCACCGACGATGACGCTATTGTTCGGCGTCTGATTGACCAGCGAATCGACGCCTGCCCCACCGAAGACGAGGATGGGCACGCCGGTCGGCAGATTTAGCCCAACCATGATCGTAACGCTGCTCCCGTGACCCACGGTGCTGCCTGTTTTCACGATAATGGGACCGGTCGGATGCAAATTGTCGTAGATCGTCGAATTGAGAACAGCTCCCGCGTTCACTAGCTGAACGATCACTTTCACCCCGCCGTCCGTCGCTCGTTGCAGGTAGATGTTGTTGCCACCGACGCTGTTCGCGCTGCCGCCACCTGCGGTTCCGGCGACCACCAGCAAGTCAGTCTTGGTATTATCGCTGGAGTCGATCGTAGAGAACGCGCCAGTAGTGGCTGTCGTGGAGTTCGTCGTGCTTGTATTGTTGGCCGTTGACGTCTCGGCGGTTGTCGTGCTGACGGTCGCCGTGTCGCTGATGACCGTCCCGCTGGTGAGGCTGCTATTGACGCCGACGACAACAACGAACGTGCTCGTCGCACCGGCGGCCAGCGTACTAAGCGTATTGGTGATCGTATTGCCGCTGCGGCTGAGCGTGAACGCAGGGCCCGACGTCTGACGTTGCGATGAGAACGTGACGGACGATGGCAATGTGTCGGAGAGTATTACGTTCTGGGCGTTGCTCGGGCCAGTGTTAGTGACGGTGATCGTGTAAGCGATTAAAGTGTCGCTCAAGACGCTTGCTGGTGCCGTTTTCGTGATCACCAGATCGGCCAAGGGGGTGATGGCCGTCGTGTCGGTGGCGTAATTATTGGTCGTGTTGACCTCCCCGCCGCCGAAGACTGTGGTCGTACTGGCTACGGTTAAAGGCGCGGTTTGAGCGACGGACACAGTCAACGTCAGCGGCCAGTAACTGCGGCCCGCGCCCAACGCATCGCTGCGCGTGGCGGTGAACGTGTTGCCTGAAATCGAAGTGGCCCAGCCGCTGCCAGCGACCCGGGTAAGTGTCAGACCGGCTGGCATTGTGTCGGTCACGGTCACCCGGCCACTGGTTGAGGTGGTGCCGCTGTTGGTGACAGTGATTGTATATTGGTCGGCGGTCTCACCCTGATGGAACGTGCCGGTGTGAGTCTTGGTAACCGTCAGATCCGGCGCGATCACGCTGCCAGTGACGGCGACATTCTTGGCGACAGTACCGAGAACAGCGATCGTGATGTTGCCATTGACCGCGCCGGGGGAAGCGCTTGCAGCGAGGCGGGCATAGACGGTTGTGCTGGCGAGAGTGCCGGTGGTATAGATCGAAAGTGAGTTCGAGAAGCCGCTGGTGGCGTTGCGAGAAAGTTCGACGCCGGCAGGCGGCGTGATCAAGACGCCCCCCGGCAGATTGACGCCACTGATGGTGAACGTTTTGGTCGCACTGGCAGTCCCTCTGGCTACTGTACCCAGCGCTAGTGGGTTGGCTGCCGTAACATTGAGCGTTCCCACCGCTCCGGTAATCGAGACATTTTGAGTGACGGCGTCGGTGCTACTTAGGGTAATGTTACCGCTGATAGTACGGGTCGAAGCACTAGCGGCAATACGTGCGTAGACGGTCGTACTGGCCAGCGTGCCGTTGCTTGGGGTCAACATCAACGAGTTGGCGTAAGTCACACCGTCGGTCGAAACTTGGACGCCTGCGGGCGGCGTTACGGTAACGTTAGCCACCAGCTTACTACTGCTGACCGTAAACGTCTTGGCTGTGCTGGCCGTGCCGGTAGCAACGAAGCCCAGGTTTAGCGGGGTGTTCGCCACGACCGAAATCGACGGGGTTGCCTCCTGGTTTACCGTAATCGAATTGCCCAGTACCGTTAGATGCGCCGTGCGGGCCGCCCCCGTGTTCCTCGAGAACGAGAAGTTGACCGCGCCGTTGGAGATCGTGCCCACTGTGAGCCAACTTGCGTCGCTGGTAGGCGCAAAGACGCCCGTGAGCGGCTGAGTCGAAGGGAACACGGCAGCCAACGTCTCACTTCCCGAAGCATAAGTTTTGTAGAATGAGTCGGTCGGAACGTAGGCGTTGATCCGTTCACTCAAGACGGCCGGCGAGGGCGACGTGGCTGGAATACCGGTAAATACATTGCCCGTGGCATCCACTGCCACGCCGTTTGCGTTGCCCGACGAGATCGATCCCGTGGTTTGCGTGGCGGCGGACCATTCGGCAACGTAACCGGCGTTCCCAGCAGTCTGAACGCTGTAGTACACATTCCCAGAGCCGTCGACAGCCACGCTGTATGGCTCATCGAGGTTGCTAACGAGTGAGCTGCCCAATTGCGTCGTGGAATTCCAGGCGATAATCGCGTTCAGGCCTTGATCGGCGATGTAAAGTTCGCCAGCCGCATCCACGGCCACGCCTACCGGTATCGCCGTCGCCGATAGGTCGGAATATGGGGTGCTCAAGTACGTGCCAGACGAATTCAGCTGGATCACCTCGTGGGTTGCCGGCAAGGCAACGTAAATGTTGCCCAGCGAGTCCAATGCCAGGCCCATCGGATTCGCGGGAGTTGAAGCCAGTAGCGTGGCCGAGCTCGCCCCGGCGACCAATTTATAGACGGCGCTGTCGGCGAAGAATACATTCCCCTCCGCGTCAACGGCGATGCCTTGCGGGTTCGCTCGATTGCTCAGCAATGTGGCAACAGTTTGCGTCGCAGCGACCCATTTGTTGATGGTACCGTGCGTGGAATCAGAGAAATAAACGTTGCCAGCCGCATCGGTTGCCAGCCAGTTCGGCGTATACGACGCGGTCCCCAAAACTCTCGTTACACCGGCATGCAAGTAGCCAGTACCGGCCTGAGTCACGGTGAGCGTTGCGCCATCGATTGTCAGTGTGCCGGTGCGGGCTGCGCCGCTGTTGGCGTCGAATGTGAAAGTGGCCAAGCCGCTGTCCG
>Ga0070665_100006621_pt1 | contig 11774 bp, 10 predicted proteins | sample KBSS13metaG_FD_65862 | JGI IMG/M metagenome (GOLD analysis project Ga0070665, IMG submission 65862) | Switchgrass rhizosphere microbial communities from Kellogg Biological Station, Michigan, USA - KBS S1-3 metaG | ecosystem: Host-associated > Plants > Roots > Rhizosphere > Soil ...
GCCGCCGTCGGCGTCATCGTCGACTCCTGCCGACACTGTGCTCCCTGCAATCGTGGCGAAGAACACTTCTGTAGCGAAGGCGCCACGCTCACATACGCCAATAAGGACCGCGTTGACGGCTCCATCACCATGGGCGGCTACTCCAGCAACTACGTCGTCGACGAACGCTTCGCCCACACCGTTCCCTCGAACCTCGACCTCGCCGCCGTTGCGCCGCTCCTATGCGCCGGAATCACCACCTACTCTCCGCTCCGTCACTGGAATGTCGGTCCCGGAAAAAAGGTCGGCATCATCGGTCTCGGCGGCCTCGGCCATATGGGCCTCAAGTTCGCCCACTCCTTCGGCGCGCAGACCATCCAGCTCACCACATCGCTCAAGAAGAAAGACGCTGCCATAAAGCTCGGCGCCGACGAAGTCATCCTCTCCACTGACGACGCGCAGATGGAGAAGCACGCCGGCTCCTTCGACTTCATCCTCGACACCGCCTCCGCGCCCCACGCGCTCGAGCCCTACCTCAGCCTCCTCAAGCAGGACGGCACCATGACCCTCGTCGGCCTTCCTGAAAAACCGCCCAGTGTCTCCATCTTCAGCCTCATCACCAAGCGCGCCTCCATCGCAGGCTCCATGATCGGCGGCATGCCGGAGACCCAGCAGATGCTCGACTACTGCGGCCAGAAAAGCATCACCTCTGACGTCGAAGTCATTCCCATCCAAAAAATCAACGAAGCCTTCGAACGCATGCTCAAGCAAGACGTGAAATACCGCTTCGTCATCGACATGAGCTCGCTGAGATAACAGAAATTCTCGCAAGCGCGGCTCTCACACAATTGAGAGCCGCGTCGGCATCATCCGCATCAAGCCACAACTCACCTGTCGCTGTGAACGACGCTCTCTGATTCGCCGGTATGCGCAGATTCTCGCGGCGTTTCAAGACAAAGAACGAACACCGCTTTGATAATTCCGAAATGGCCACAACACACCAGCAACGCGGAAGTCTCGGACCTCGAAGCCGTGCAAGCCCACGCTGCCGACTGGATTCTGATCAAACGCCTCATCTATCATCAACACGCAAACGAGGTCACCCATGAACGAATCCCAACGCGCCAGAGCCGTCCTCACTGACAGCCACTTCCTCATCCCCGTCCTCGTCTTCTGCTTCGGCCTCGCCGTCCTTATCGCCCTCCACTGAGTCTGGTTTCCTTCACCAACGTCCCCTTGTTAACCTGTTCCGGTCCCACGGTCGAAGGAAACGGACCGCATCACCGCACGGGTGCCCCATGTCCCCTTCTTTTGGGGACGTGGGATACGACTTAATCTCACGGTCGAAGGAAAGGACATTCCCAATCCAGATGCCCTCGACGGCTCGCACCAGTACACCTCCAGTTCTTCCCTCGGTCCACGGTCTCGGCGTCCTTTGCGCGCTCACCGCCGGCGTCTGGCTCGGAGCGGCTGAGGCCCCCACCAAGCTCGTCAACTCGGGCCTCTCGCCCTACGCTATCTCCCTCTGCATGGTCGCAGGTGTCTTCACCGCCCGCTGGACGGTGCCCACCATGCTCAAGGGCACGCGCAACGTCTTTGCCGACCTTTCCGAACACCGCCATCTCATCCCCATCGCGATCCTTGCCGGAATGCTCTGGGCCGTCGCCAACACCCTTACTGTCTTCGCCATCCGCGACGTTGGACTCGCCATCGCTTTTCCACTCTGGAACACCAACTCCCTCGTTGGCATCCTCTGGGGACGCACCCTCTTCGGCGAGCTCAAAGGCGCAAGCCGCCAGAACATCGCCAAGGTCCTGCTTGGCTCACTCGCCATCGTTGCCGCCGCCATCATGCTCGGCTTCAGTACCATCCAATCCAGCGGAAGCCACCCGCAGCGCGCCATCGGCGGAATCCTCGCGGCCATCGGTGCAAGCCTGCTATGGGGGACCATGTACATCCCCTACCGCAAGGCCTATATCAGCGGCATGAATCCCCTTTCCTTCGTCACTGTTTTCACCATCGGTGAACTCGGCACCATGTTTGCCCTCGTTTTCGCCCTCGACGGTGGGACCCACGCCGCAGTCTTCCACTCCAGCGAAGTCCGGCCCCTTCTCTTCTGGCTCTTCCTCGGCGGATTCGTCTGGGTCATCGGCGACATCTTCCAGCAATACGCAACCAAGTACCTCGGCATCGGCCGCGGCATCCCGCTCTCCAACACCAACCAGATGTGGGGACTCGCCTGGGGCGCTCTCGTCTTCGGTGAACTCTCCCATGCCGGGTCATCGCACTGGATGCTTGTCGTTGCCGGTTCCATCGTCATGATCCTCGGGGCTCTCGCCGTCTCCACCGCCGTCGCCACCGAAAAAGAAAAAGCTTCCATGCGACAGGCCGTCGTCCGCGAGTGCGCCCGCTACGAACTCGACTTCGATCGCGTCTCCGAGCTTCACGCCAGCTCGTCCGACTCCACGCGCCCCACAGGCCGCGCCTGGTGGGACTACGTGATCGTTGCCGCCGCTATCGCCGTCTTCATCTGGCTCGGAGTCAACGCCCAGGTTCCCACTTTGTCGATGAACTTTACCTGGATCGCCGTCCTCAGTGCCGTGCTCGTCATCTCCGCCTCCATCAGTTCCTGGGTGCTCTGGAAAGCAACCCGGTTCGATTGAGTGGCCATCATCACTCCAGGCGCCTCATCGCGCCTTTACAATTATTGAGATGTCTGGTGCTCGCAAGGTCGACCTCGTTGGCGTGGGATTGAACGCAATCGATACCCTCATCCCCCTGAAGCACTTCCCTGCCCGGGGCTCCAAGACCGAGTTCGCCAGCGCCAGCATCATGCCCGGCGGCCAGACCGCGACCGCCATCGTCGCCTGCCAGACATGGGGCCTCGAAACCCGCTACATCGGCAAAATTGGCGAAGACGATGCCGGCCGTCTCCACCAGCGCGAATTCGACCGCACCGGTGTCGACGCCCGCCTCATCACGGTTCCCAGCGCGGCCAGCCCGCAGTCCCTCATCATTGTCGACGAAGGCGGCGAACGCACCGTACTGTGCCGCCGCGACGAACGTCTGCTCCTCCAGCCCTCCGATCTCCAGCGCGACTGGATCGTCAGCGCACGCGCACTCCACGTCGATGGCTTTGAGACCGCAGCCGCCACTCAGGCATCCACATGGGCCCGAGAAGCCGGCATCCCCGTCATCGCCGACCTCGACGAAACCTACCCCGGGGTCGACGACCTCATTGCCAACGTCGACTACCTAATCGTGAGCCGCGATTTCCCATCTCGCCTCACCCGCGAGCGCAATCTCGAGCAGGCCCTCCGCAAAATCAAGAACCGCTACGGCTGCAAACTCGCCGCTGCGACCCTCGGAGCCGATGGCGTCATTGCCTGGGATGGAGACGACTTCCACCTCAATCCTGCCTATCACGTTCCCGTCACCGACACCACCGGCGCCGGCGACATCTTTCACGCCGGCTTCATCTACGGGCTCCTTCAGGAGTGGCCACTCGTACAGCAACTCGACTTCGCCTGTGCTGCCGCCGCACTCAACTGCACCTGCTCCGGCGCCCGTGGCGGAATCAAAAATGTCGAGGCCATCGAAGATCTCATGGCCAATACTCCCCACTACGACATCGCCAACGCCGCCGACTAATCCGGCCTCATCACTCCCGCCTTCATTTCGCTATCATCGGTGCATGTCCCGAAAGACCGCCCAGGATCCTCCAGGTCTGCGCATGGCGCGCGTCATCCTCTTCACCGCGCAGATCGACGAAATGTCCCGCTTCTACGGCCAGGTGCTCGGACTTAAACAGGTCACCAACGAAAAAGGCTGGCGCGAGTTCGCAGCGGGCGCCGTCACCATCGGCCTTCACTCCGGTCCGCCGTCACCCGGCCGCAAAGGACCGAAAATCGCCTTCTATGCTGAAAACGTAGCCGCCTTGCGCGAGACCCTCGTCGCCCGCGGCGCAAAGTTCGGCAAGGTCCGCGAAGGAGGAGTGTTCTGCCTCTGCGATGGCAAAGACCCCGACGGAAATCCCATTCAGCTATCCAGCCGATAGAACTCATCCGTCCGTCTCGAAACCCGCATCTGCAGTCATCTCCGAAACCCCGACTAATCGACGCGTCCGCATCCAGTAGAACGTCACCGCTACAAGATTGCTCACGAGCAGCGTGCCCACAATCTTCACCGCATACGAAAGTGGATTAACGACGCTGATGAATGGATATGCCGAGATCAGCAGACTGAACAGCGTTGCCCCCAGGCCCACAATCGACGTCCACTTCAACCAGCGCGGAAGCGTCCGTCGCAAACCAACCGCTCCTACCAGTGGAATCGCGAACATCACCAGGTACGACACTTCGTAGTGCGTCAGGCTTGCATTCGACAGCAGCTGAAACGCCTCCTGCGCATGCACCCCAGCCGTCGCCAGCACCACCATCACGACAAGCAACCCAGAAGTACACAGAATCGAATTCACCGGAGTCTTCCAACGCTTGTGAAGCCGCGTAAACCACGCCGGAATCATCTCGTTCCACCCCACGGTCAGTGGCAGCCGGCTCACTCCGGTCATCAGGTATGAAACTGCTCCGAGCAGCCTCATCTGCAGCAGCAGGATCGCGGTCATCGCAAACAGATTGCCTGCGCCCTCGTTCCCCAGCGCAATCCTCAAAGTCTGCGGAATCGGCGCAATGAAATTGATCTGGTCTCTCGGCACAAACGCCACCACGGTGCCCGTTCCAAGAATGAACATCAGGCAGATGATCGGCGACGCGATCCACACCGACTTCGTAATGGTCTTCTCGGGGCTCTTGCTCTCTCCAGCCAGAATCGCGATGTACTCAAGTCCGCAAAGCGCGCCGAACATCATCTGCCCGAATAGCGCCATTGTTCGCAGATCGTGCGGCGGAATCTGAAACGATAGAGGCGTCCAGTGCACCGGCACGTGCCGCACCATTGCCCACGGTCCCAGCCCGATCAGCGCTACGAACACCAGCATGATCGCCACGCCTCCGGCATTGTGAATCCACTTGCCGATCTCCAGCCCGCGAATCTCCGCCGCCGTCAGCACCACGATCAGCACCGTGACAATCCCAATCGAAACCATTCGGTTCTCAGGCAGCCACGCAGCCGACGGACCAATCAGGTACGCCACTTCCGTCGGAATCCCGTAAAGAATCGACGCCGTCACCGCGATGCCGTAGAACCAGAGATTCCAGGCCGTAAGGAAACCGCCAAGATTCCCAAACGCCCTGTGCGCCCACACGTACAGCCCGCCTTCCAGCGGCATGGCACGGTTCAGAGCGATCACCGAACCCGCCATCGGGACATAGAAAACCAGCATTGCCCCAAGCCACATCAGCGTCTGCGCTTTTCCAAGCCCCGCAGCTACGCCTACCCACATGGTGCCCACCACGCAAAGCACCTGCGACAGTACAAGGTCCCTCAGACCCAGTTGGCGTCGCAGTTGATGCTCGGGCTGTCCTGTGCCTTCCACTCGATCCATGGTTCACGAATCTTCGCACGCCGGCATCCATCTGGTCCTCTGGAATCTTCGGGGGCCGCGGCCCCTTTTTTCGGACCAAAACATTGCCAGCCCGCTAGGCCGGGTGAAGGACGTTGTTCTTGGGGAGCGCGAGCTGTGATGAAAACAATCCAGCTATTCGCGGAAGTTAGAGAACTCGCCAGAAAACGGGCCAGAATCAACCGCAGGCAAAGTCAGTGATTCGGCCACCGCGACAGATAATCGCCGCACATCTGCGATGATTTCTCTCCCCAGCAATCTTGAATCGGCGTAGTTTTTACCTTCCGCTGCCAGATACGCAACATTCATGAGGCACTGCAGGGGGTTGTTAAGGCGATGCGCCAGGTTGTTCGCCATTGCGGCAGCGGCGGCAGCTCTCGCCTGGTTCATGATTGTTTGCTGTTGTTGTTGGTGCCGAACTGCCATTGCCGCGAAGTCCGCCAATATTTCCATAATCTGGCCATCGTTCCTGTCGAACGCCGCAGTTCGCCCATGGGCCATAATGAAGATCGTTCCGCGTGTATCTCCCACCTCCCAGGGAAGCAAAATGCCATCGGTCACGAGAGGTGCATCGATCCCCATGATGTCGAAGAAGCGCTGCCGAACGCGAAAGAGCTGCGGTTTTCCACGCTCCAGACAGATTCCGCAAGCACTCGGATACCGCGGAAGGATCGCGTTCAAAAAGCCGTTGTATTGACCTGCAATTGCAACCCAGTTATAAAACCTCTCGTCACTCTTCTCTTCAGTCTCCAGGCTGATGCCGGCACTATCCGCACCACACAAATCCACTGCGGCATTTACCAACTCTTGCAGAATCGAATTGGGGTTCTCCACAAAAGCGTGAGTTAGTCGGCGCATTGCCTCCATCTGCAAAGCGGCATCATGCACATGCAGGCTTCGCGATGCAAATTCAACGTGAGATTCGAGGTCCAGAACTTCCAGCCCCGTATCTTCCGGATCGTCTGCTGGATCCGCTGTTCTGTTCCTCACGCCCGCCAACGCGCCCGCAAGTCTGCTACGGATCGTATCGAGAGGACAGCCCGTTCCTTCCGCAATCTCAACGGCGGTCTTGCCGTCGAAAAATGCCATCTCCAATAGCTGCCTATCATCTCGACGCGACAGAGCGAACGCGGAAGCCTCCTCGGTCAAGCGGTTCGACTCGATCTCGATCGGCTGCAGGATTTTGTGCTTGCGTAGAAAGTCGATTGAGCAGTTCCTTGAAATCATCGCAAGCTGTCGAGATGCGCCGTCTTTTCCCCACACAAATTTCCGCGGCCCCCGCCATATCCGCATGAAGATTTCCCGGACCACCTCTTCTGCGGAAGCCGAATCGCGGCACACGCGCAGTGCGACTGAGTAAACCGACTTCGAATGACGATCGAAGAACGATGCCATAGCCAGTTCATCTCCGCCTTCGATCCGCGACAGCAAGTCAGAATCTTCTGACGATGCCTCTTGGGATATCGGCATTTCCAACGTATGCTTCGATGCAGTCATAGTTTTTTGGCAATCCAATTGGCTTCATCGCGTCGGTCCCTCTCCCATGTCATCCGAACGGTCAGAGAGAAACTTCGCGAGTGAATAAGACGCTAATTTAGGCTTTGATTCAGGTCTGTCCAATTTTGACCAGGTGAGACCTCGGGCTGAGCGGGTGGCGCCCAGTGTGCCTCTGGGTCCGAGTGCCGCCCCGCTGACGGCCTCAAGGGTCGCCATTGTCAAATCCAACACCTGCCCTTACTATTCTCGTCTGAAATCGTTTTCACTCGAGGAGTCACGCCAATGCATTCACGTCTTGCCCCGCTGTTCCTTGCTTCCCTTTCTCTAGCCGCCCTGTTCACCATCTCACCCATCGCCAATGCCCAGCAGGTTGCTATGACGCCTCCCATGGGCTGGAACAGTTGGAACTACTTCGCCGTCAAAGTTACCGACAAAGATATTCGCGACTCTGCCGACCAGATGGTCTCTACCGGGATGAAAGATGCCGGTTATGTGTACGTCAACATCGACGACGCCTGGCAAGGTAAGCGGGATGAGAAAGGCGTCATTCACGCCAACTCAAAATTCCCTGACATGAAGGCGCTTGCCGACTATGTTCACTCCAAGGGCCTCAAGATTGGCATCTACTCCTCGCCCGCACCGAGAACATGCGCGAACTACGAGGGCTCCCTTGGCCACGAAGAGCAGGACGCCAAGACCTACGCGGAGTGGGGCATCGACTACCTGAAATACGATCTCTGCTCCTTCATACCTGCGGTCATGCAAAAGCAGGCTCACGACGACAAAGCCGCGCAGATGCGCCTTATGATCGCCTCGTACGACAAGATGTCGAAGGCCCTCAAAGCTACCGGACGTCCCATCGTTCTCTCGCTCTGCCAATACGGCTGGGACTCCCCGTGGGAATGGGCTCCAGAACTCGGCGGCAACTCGTGGCGCACCACGGGCGACATCGAAGCCACGTGGGAGAGCATCTACGACATTCTCGGACAGCAGAAAGGCCTCTACTCATACGCGGGCCCCGGTCACTGGAACGATCCCGACATGCTCGAAGTTGGAAACGGCAAGCTCTCTCTCGCAGAAAACCGCACTCACTTTTCCATGTGGGCAATGCTTGCCTCACCGCTGCTCGCCGGCAACGACCTGCCTCACATGAAGCCCGAGATCAAGGCAATCCTCACTAACAAAGACGTCATCGCCATCAATCAGGACCCGCTCGGCCACCAGGCTCGCTACGTCTACAGCGGCGGCCAGGTCGAAGTCTGGACGCGTGACCTCAAGGACGGCGCAAAAGCCATCGCCATCATCAACATCGGCAGCGATCGCATCTCAACCCATCCCTTCCATCTCGACCTGAAGCAACTCGGCCTCAACGGCACTCAGACCGCTAAGGAACTTTGGACCGGCAAGGATCTACAGCTGACCGACAACATGGAGATGGAAATCGACAGCCACGACGTCCGCCTCCTCCGCATCGACTCTGCAAAATAGAACCAACAGGCTCGGCATATTCAATATCCCCATGGTCTTCCGTGGGGATATCGTTTTATGCGGGTGCGCTCAGCCTGCCCTGAGCGAAGTCGAAGGGGGCCCTCGCATTTGGGGACCGGCGGCCGCGCCGCCACCTCTTCGGCTGAAGTCTCAGGCCACCGCTCCCCGCGTTGTAGAATCAAACCTGTACTGCGTGAGTGATCTTCTTCCTATCTTCGCTTGGGCACACTTCAGCGCGATCTTCGAAATTGCGCGCTCTGCAGTGTGCTGCAGTCGAGTCCTGCTCCTCTTGATCGCCGTCGAATCCATCTCCATGCCCGTCACTCAGGGTATCTGGTCGTGGGACAAATTTCTTCGCGGCGGCCAAGATTTTGAACTCGGGCTCCTCATCATCCTCACCTGCATCTGTTTCGTACTCCTGCGTGCGCAACAATCCGATCGCAACAGCATTTTGTTCGCTGTCACGAGTACATTAGTCGTGCGGAGTCAAAAGCAACCAGCCGCCGCTCATTTTCAAGGCGCCCGGACCTTCGAACATCGGTCCCAGATTCCTTCGCCTTACGGTCCGGCGGGTTTCAATGTTCCCCTATTGGTCTGATACCGTCGCAGGGTCTCGGCTCATTCCTCTCAGGTAGCGGACTCGCTATCTCTTCCCCCCGGAAAGACCAACCGTAGTTGCTCGGCGGAGTTCGCATGAAGACATCGGAAGTCCTGCACGCCTGGTCCAGAATCCTCACCGGCCACGCACCTAATCTATCGATCGAAATCACAAAAGAGTGCCCCCTGCGCTGCCCAGGCTGCTACGCCTTCGATCCCGCGCACCTCGGCGGTGAATCGCAGCTTCGCGAGCTCTCCGACTTCCGCGGAGATGAGCTCGTCTCTAAGACCCTCGCCGTCATCGATCAATACAAGCCGCTCCACGTCTCCATCGTCGGCGGCGATCCCCTCGTTCGTTACCGGGAACTCGATCAGCTGATCCCCCTCATCGACGCGCGCGGCATCCACACCCAGGTCGTGACCAGCGCGTTCCGCGTCATTCCTGCAGCGTGGGCACAGTACAAGCGCCTCAACATCGTCGTCTCTATCGACGGACTCGCTCCCGACCACGACGTACGCCGCAAGCCGGCCACATACGAGCGAATCCTCAAGAACATCGTCGACGCGCATATCAACGTCCACTGCACCATCACCTCGCAGATCGCCGACCGTCCCGGCTATCTCGAAGAATTCCTGAACTTCTGGTGCAATCGTCCCGAGTGCGTGAAGGTCTGGTTCAGTATCTTCACTCCGCAACGCGGCGCAACCGATGTTGAGATCCTCTCCACATCCCAGCGAGCTAACGTCATCGCCGAATTAAAGCGACTGCGTCCGCACTTCCCTAAACTCGAAATGCCCGACTCTCTCCTTCGCGAACTCGGAAATCCCCCATCCAGCCCTGATCAATGCATCTTCGCGCGCACCACGCGCACCATCTCTGCGGATCTCAAAACGCGAGTCACTCCGTGCCAGTTCGGTGGCGATCCAGACTGCTCGCAGTGCGGATGCATTGCTTCCATGGCTCTGGCTGCGGTAGGCCACCACCGCGTGGCGGGGAACGTAACGGCAGGCGATCTCTTCTTCCTCTCGGATAGGATCGGGAAACGCTGGAACAGCTTCCGGGAAAGCCTCTCTCCCTCATCGCCCCAAGCCGCTTCCACGCCCTTCCGCATCGTCCAATAAGGAAAATCTGCAATAGCAAGCAAAGCGGGAGCCCATTCTAACCACAGATTCATCGTGGTTAGAATGGGAAACCAGATCACCCGGAAAACTCGCGGACTCGCGCCGTAGGCGCGACATTCAGTAGCCCCGCGCTTCAGCGAGGGAACACAATCCACAAAATCCCAGTTCCGTAGGACAATGCCGGGTGCCTTTAGCGTGCCGGGTGCCCCCAAGCCTGCCCTGAGCGAAGTCGAAGGGCTCCCTCGCTCTTGGGGACCCGGGGTCAGATATTCAAAGTCGAGTCCAGCTCGCTCCCTGGAAGCTAGACCGCGCGCGCCAGGCTCACCGCAAACCATCCCCGCTCATCTGTCCATGTAACCTCAGGCCAGAAGCCGGCCCTTGAAACCAACGCCTCAGCAGCGCCCGGCTTGTACTTGTAGCTGTTTTCTGTGTGGATGCTTTCGCCCACATCGAACTGAACGCGCAGATCGATCCCCGGCAGCCAAACTTCCTGATCCTTCGCGCTCACCAGGTGCATCTCCATCCGGCCCTCCGTCGCATTCCAAACCGCTCGATGCCCGAATGTTGCCGGGTTGAAATCCGCATCCAGCTCGCGATTCAGACGCGTCAGTACGTTTCGATTGAAGGCCGCCGTCACGCCGCCCGGATCGTCGTATGCGTCCTTCAGCACTGACTCGTCCTTTACCAGGTCCACGCCGAGCAGGAAACAATCTCCCGGATCCATTGCCGCACGCACGCGCTCCAGCAGCATCAGAGCCTCGCCCGGTTCAAAATTCCCGATACTCGATCCGATGTACATCAGCAGACGTCGTTCATTCGGCAGCGTCGAGTCCACTTCAAGATCCTGCGTGTAGTCCTGCACCCTGGGGCACACGATCACGCCCGGCAGTTCATCCTCGATGCGCAGCTGCGCTTCCACCAGCGCGCTCGCCGATACATCCACCGGCTCGTAGAACACGGTATCCTGCCGCTCCGCGGCCGCGGTTAGCAGCAGCCGGGTCTTATCCGCCGAACCCGCTCCCAATTCCACAACTCGAAGAACATTCCCGCCCGCGGCTCTAGTGACGATCTCCGCCGCGTGTTCTGCCAGGATTGCGCGCTCAGTCCGCGTTACGTAGTACTCGGAAATCCGCGTAATCTCGTCAAACAACTTTGACCCAGCCGCGTCATAAAATAACCACGACGGCAGCCACTTTGGGCGGGACAGGAGTCCCTCGTAAACCGCCGAAGCGATCTTGTCTGAAATGTGAATCTTAGCTGGAGAGATCGGGATGGTCGTCATGCAAGCTACTAAGATGCGCTCCTACCCTGTGAGAGTTTACTTATCGGCTAGTCGGATCCCGGAAAACTGCCATCTCGTCTCCGGCTGAAAGAAATTGCGATAGCTCGCCCGGATATGCGCTTGCGGAGTAGCGCACGAACCACCCCGAAGCACCATCTGTCCGCTCATGAACTTTCCGTTATATTCCCCAAGCGATCCAGCCAGCGGCTCGAATCCCGGATAGCCAAGATAGGCGCTCGCGGTCCACTCCCAGCAGTCGCCCCACAACTGAGATATCTGCTCTCCCGG
>Ga0070665_100006622_pt1 | contig 11773 bp, 12 predicted proteins | sample KBSS13metaG_FD_65862 | JGI IMG/M metagenome (GOLD analysis project Ga0070665, IMG submission 65862) | Switchgrass rhizosphere microbial communities from Kellogg Biological Station, Michigan, USA - KBS S1-3 metaG | ecosystem: Host-associated > Plants > Roots > Rhizosphere > Soil ...
GGTCGGCGCCGCCGCGCTGTTCTGCTCGCTGTCGCCCGAGCGGACGATCGTCGGCGTGACGATGATCCGCCCCTCGGCGCTGCTTTATCCGATCGTCCCGATGTTTCGATCGTACGCGCGGTTCGGCGTCATCGTGCAGTTGATGGCGGCGCTGCTCGCCGGCATCGGCGCGGCGCGCCTCGCGGGGCGGGGCACGCGTCTTTCCCAAGGTGTCGCCGCAGCCCTCGTCACACTTGCGATCGCGGACTACATGGTGTGGCCGCCGGCGCTCTCGCGCGACGTGCTGCCGACGGCCGCGCACCGTTGGGTGATGCGACAGACCGCCGGATTGCGTGTCTTCGACTGCGCGCCGCTGACCGCGGAATCGGCATCAATCGTCTGGCTCACGGGCGGCCGCATCGGGCTCGCCGACGCCGGAGACGATTGCGCGGAGCCGCAGCTGGCCGCCAGGCTCTGGGCCGCAGGGTTCACCCACTTGCTGGTGCGCGACACGTGGGAGCGCCGATGGCTGCGCGATCACGGCAACGCCGAAGGCCTCCACCTTCAGGCGCACTTTGCCGACGCCGACGTCTTTTCGATGCAGCCGCGTGAGCTCGTCTACACCCAGCAGATCACCGGCTTCTGGCCGCGCGAGCACGGCAACGGCGACAGCTGGCGATGGATGGGCGCCGACGCGTCGTGGACGATCGTCGCGCCGACGCCGCGCCACCGGGTCACGCTCGAAATCGACATGCGCGCGTTCCATGTCATCCGCCCGCTCGCCGTGCGCCTCGACGCCGGGGCCGAGCAGTCGTTCGACGTCGACGAAGATTCGCGCACCTACCGGATCGGGCCGCTGGCGCTGACCGCGGGATCGCATCAGCTGACGTTCCACTCGGCCGCACCGGCAACGCCGGCCGACCAGGTGATCGGCAACGGCGACCGCCGCGCCTTGTCGATTTCGATGGGGGCATGGAAATGGTCGGCGGAATGAGCCTGACGACGCGCGCGTATCAGCGATTCTGGGCGGGGGTCGGTGAGCGGTTCCCCGACCTCGGCGGCGCCGCGTCGACGCGCTACTACGCCGCCAACGAGGAGCGCCTGTTCGCCGAGCACCTGGCGCCGCTGAGCGGCCTGAGGATCCTGAAGACGGACTTATGGGACGAGGCGAAGAACACGCGCATCCTGGCGTGGGCGGCCGAGCGCGGCGCGCTGGCCTTCGGCGTCGACATCTCGGAGCCGACCGTGGCTCAGGCCAGGGCCGCGTTCACGCGCGGTCCCGCGCCGTTACGGGCCGCGGCGGCCGATGTCCGCGCGCTGCCGTTCTGCGACGCCAGCTTCGACGCGATCTACTCGATGGGAACGATCGAGCATTTCGACGAGACCGAGCAGGCCGTCCGCGAGATGGCGCGGGTGCTGAAGGTGGGCGGGCGCGCGATCGTCGGCGTGCCAAACCGGCACGATCCGTTCCTCAGGCCGCTGCTCGCGACGGCGCTGCAGGCCGTCGGCCTCTATGCCTACGGGTACGAGAAGTCGTATTCGCGGAGAGGACTCCGGGAGATGCTCGAGCGCGCCGGCTTCAGCGTCACCCACGAGACCGCGATCCTGTTCATCCCCGGCGGCCTGCGGATGCTCGACCTCGCGTGCCACTCGTGGTGCCGCCCGTTGTCGAAGCTCACCGCCGCGATGGTGGCGCCGTTCGTCTGGCTCGATCGGCACGTCGCCGTCGTCCGCCGCCACGGTTACCTGCTGGCCACCGTGGCGGTGAAGCGGCCGCCTACTTCTTGTCCCTCGTGATCAGGTCGTAGATCAACCCGCCCACGCCGCCGGCCGCCGCGCCGACGCCCGCGCCCTTCTTGCCGCCCGCGATCGCGCCGATCGCGGCCCCGCCACCGGCGCTGCCGCCGATGATCAGCGCTTCTTTCTCCCACGAGCGCTTGTTGCTGTGCGCCGGTTCCGCCTGTTTCTGGACGACCGCCGGCGATCGGACAATCTCATCTCGCGTGGCGTTGTTCCGGACGGTCACGGGGTGCAACCCTTCGTTGTCGCGCAGGTAGACAGCGTGCGGTTCCTTCGACGCCTTGGTTGGAATGAACAACTGCGCCGTGCGCCCGTCGGCGAGCGTCACCGGGACGAGCGTGCCCTTCATGGAACCATCTGCGGTGGAGACGGTGTCGGTATACGCGCCCGCGACCCCGTACTGCTGCTCGATGCTCTGCGGCGTCATCGCATGCGCGTCGCTCGAGCAGCCGGCCGTGACGCTCACCCCGCCAAGGATCGCGACGAACCCGAACAGCGCAGCGCCTCTCGTGGGGCTCATGATCGCCTCGAATCGAGATTCGTCTTCGCCGCCATGGCGAACTGTTCGATCCCGCGCGCGCTGCGGCCAACCGCATCGGCCACGTCGTCGCGAACCTGCTGCCCTCGTGCGGTGGCGTCGTCTACCGCCCCGGCGACACGGGTGCTGGCGTCCCGATAGCCTCTGGCGGCCGCGTCGCTGACGTCGTGGGCCGCGTCGCTGATCCGCCGACGAAGTTCAGCCGCCAGCCGGGGGGCCAAGGCCACCGCGAGGGCGGCGCCGACGACGCCGCCGATCGCCAGGCCCAGAAGGAAGCCGTTGTTGTTCTCTGCGCGTGCATTCATCATGAAACTCCTGGCAAGGAGCATGACACCTCGTCGCGCACAGGCCGTGTGCTGAACAGGACACGCGATTCGTGCGTGATCGTGGGGGGGTCGCGGCGCTACCGTCGAGCCAGGAGCTGGCGGATGGTGGCCACGAGGATCGTGCGGGAGCACGGTTTGGCAAGGACCGCGTCGCATCCGGCAGCAAAGGCGGCCTGCGCCTGTTCCGACGCGTCGCCGGTGACGACGACGACACGCACATGCCGCGTCGCGGCGTCGGCGCGCAGCCGCCGGCACAGCGAGAGGCCGTCCATGATCGGCATGTCGACGTCGGTGACGATGACGTCCGGACCGACCCGGCGCGCGACATCCAGCGCCTGGATCCCATTGGCGGCCTGGAGCGTCTGCATCCCGGAGCCGCGCAGAAAGCGCTCGTGGACCTCCCTGACGTCCGGCGCGTCGTCCACGACCAGAATGCAGGCCTGCTGCTTCATGGAGCACAACCGTATCGTCTTGGAGCCCGGGTTGCTGTTCACTTTTATACAGTTGCCCGCCTGACTGAGATGTGCAATGCGGTACAGCTGGGGTTGGACGAGGCAGCTTATGCTTCCGGGCATGACGACCTGCCCTTACTGCCATCACCCGGCGACGATGACGATTGTCGCCACGCCAGGCCATGTCTGCGTCGAGCATGCGCTGGAGTTCTGGTCAGGGCTGCTCCAGTATGCCCACGGCCGTTCCGCGATCTGTGTGAAGAACTACCAGGTATGCGACTGCCCCCTGTGCGAAGAGCATGGGGCGCAGCAGCTCCGGGCGTCCGCGATCAAGAGCGTGGGACCGTCACCCGGCGACCACGTCGAATTCGCGATGCCGATCGCCTCGTGACTTGGCGTCAGTCCGCGACGGGCTGCGGCACGGCCGATGGGTCGGCCGGATCGGTCTCCGCATCGCGCTCGCGCCACTCGAGCCAATGGCGCGCCGCCACCGTGACCAGCGCGACCACCGGCACCGCAATGAAGATGCCCGCAATCCCGTCCAACTCCACACCGGCGAGCACGGCCAGGATGACCACCAGCGGATGCAGGTGGATGTCGCGGCCGATCAACCGCGGATAGATCACGTAGTCTTCCACCAGGCGCAGCACGCTGAGGAATACGGCGGTCCACACCGCCAGCACCGGATCGTGCAGGGCGGCGAGCACCACCGCAACCAACGCCACGACGATCGGCCCGATCAGCGGGATGAATTCCAGCACCGCGGCCAGGACTCCGAGCAGCACCGCGTACGGACTGCCGAGCAGGGCGAAGCCGACTCCCGACAAGGTGCCCACCACGACGCACGCGATCAGCTGAGCGCGGACGTAGGCGGCCAGAGTTGCGTTGAGCTCCTCGAACAACCGGTGGCCGCGCAACCGGACCCGGTGCGGCAGCGCGACGAGGATCGTCCGTCGGATGCTCGCCGCGTCCTTCAACATCAGAAATGCCAGCACGGGCACCAGCACCAGCCATGGCAGATCGGAGAGCACGCCGATCAGCGCGAGCAGCGATCCATGAGCGTAGGCGACGGAAGCGTCGCCCGCGCCCAGCACCGATTCATCGATGCTGTGGCGCAGTTCGACCGGGATCCGCAGGCGCTCGTAGTACCGCGTCCACCCCCGCTCCCACTTGCGAAACGAGTCTGTGTAGATCGGCGCGCTGACGATCGCCTCGTCGATCTGCGCGGCTGCGGCCGGCCAGAGGACCGCGGCCCCGGCGGTCAGCGCCCCGGCCAGCATCACGTAGAGAATCCCGATCGCCGCGCCGCGCGACAGATGACGCGATTGGCCTTTCAATGAGATCGGATGCTGCAGCAGGTCCACCAGCGGCGCGATGACATAGGCGAAGAACATCGCCAGCACCAGAACGAGCACGATCCGTCCGAGCCGGTGCGCGACCCAGATCCCGGCGCCCACCGCGGCGACGATCAGCAGGTCGCGCAGGATGGCTCGGCTCTGCGACGTCGGGGGCGCACTCATCACAACCAATGTACGGGGAGCGACAGCGGCGGCGGTGTGCCGCATTGCACAGCGGCCGCCGAACCCCCCGGGCCGGGACATCTGGCCGCGTCGTATCCGCGAGTCAGGCGCGAGCCTCCTGAACTTCTGAACTCCTGTTCAGAGAGAGGCTCCGCGACCCGCAGCCGTACCAGGTCGCTGACGAGCGTCAGGCTGGAGCGTCTAGTCGTGCAGGACGACGGTGAGCAGCGAGTTGTTGACCTTGAGCCCGCCCTTGTAGCTGATGAACCCGAGGCGTTCGAACTTCTTCATGAAGAAGTTGACCCGCGAGCGGGTGGTGCCGATCATTTCCGCCAGGGTTTCCTGCGAGATCGGCGGCACTTCGCGGACGGGTTGATCGTGCTTGCCGTAGCGCGCGAGCAGCAGCAGCGTTCGGGCCAGCCGCTTCTCGCTGGAGTTGAACAGCTGATCGACGAGGTCTTCCTCGACCCGGATGTTGCGCGCGAGCATGTGCGCGATGAACCGGTCCGAGAGCTCGTGCTGCTTGTGCAGCAGGCCGACCATGACGTGTTTGTCCACGAACAGGATGGTGCTTGGCAGCACCGTGGTCGCGCTCCCCATGCGGATCGGCTGACCCGCCAGGCAGCCTTCGCCGAAGAACTCGCCGGGGCCCAGCATCGCCACCACCGCCTCGCGGCCGGTTTTCGAGAGGACCGACAGCTTCACCCCGCCGGCCTGGATGTACATGACCGCGTCGCAGGCGTCGCCCTGCGAGTACACCACGTCGCCCCGATGAAACTCCACGATCTTCTTGGAAGATCCGGCGGAGTCGAGGAACGCCTGGGCGTCGAACGGACCTTTCCGCTTGGCTGGCACGATAGAGGCAGTCTACACCGCCCGGATGAGCCTGTGTTAGGTAACTGACAGAAGTATCAGCTCAGCGCTCCACCCATTCCACGAAGGTACCGAGGCTGTCGGTAACCAGCATCACCCGCAGGACCCGATCGTTGTGATACATGAGCTTGGCCCCGATCCGCGCGTCCGCGACGGACGGGTAGTGCGTCCAGGTCTCGGCAATCCCCGACGCCGTGCCCTGTTTCATGATCGGTCTGAGCCTGAACGCACTCATCGCCATCTCCGGCCTCCATGCGCGCATCGGTCGCTGGACGAACGCTCAGAACGCGCGCGCGAACGACACGATCTGCGCGTTGAGGTTCGGGACTGCGGTCCGTTTCGCCAGCGTCCAGGAGTCCGAATGGTGCGGTGCGACGACGTTGGTCGTCGCGTCGGTCCACCACTCCGGCTGAAGGCGAGCCTGCGCGGGCAGCGCGAAACCGAGCACGTCCTCGATTTGCGCGAAGGTCAGGACGACAGTGTCCGCGAACCGGGTGTCCAGGTAGGTATGGAGCAGCAGATACGGGCCGGACATGTCGCGGCCGCGGATCTTGGGCGGCGGCGCGACCGCCTCGCGCGAGAACGGCGACGGCACCGCCCGGCGCCGCCGTCGCAGCCATTCGAGCATGTCAGTCGGCGCTCTCTGAGACGATCGCTTCCGTTGTCAGCATCAGCGAGGCAATCGACGCGGCGTTCTGGAGCCCGGTCCGCACCACCTTGGTCGGATCGATCACGCCGGCGGTCACCAGGTTTTCGTAGGTGTCGGTCAGGGCGTTGAACCCTTCTTCCGGCCCCATGGTCTTCACCTTCGCGACGACCACGGCGCCTTCCTGCCCGGCGTTGTTGGCGATCCAGCGAAGCGGCTCTTCGACCGCGCGCGCGATGATGCGGACGCCGAGCTGCTGCTCGCCGTCGAGGGTCAGCCCGTCGAGCGCCACCGCCGCGCGCAGCAGGGCCACGCCGCCGCCGGGAACGATCCCCTCTTCGACCGCCGCCTTGGTGGCGTGCATCGCGTCCTCGACCCGCGCCTTCTTCTCTTTCATCTCGGTCTCGGTCGCGGCGCCGACCTTGATCACCGCGACGCCGCCGACCAGCTTCGCAAGCCGTTCCTGCAGCTTCTCGCGGTCGTAGTCGGAGGTCGTGTCTTCGCTCTGGGCGCGAATCTGCTTGACGCGCCCCTCGATCGCCGTCCGCTCGCCGGCGCCTTCGATGATCGTCGTGTTGTCCTTGTCGATGGTGATCTTCTTCGCGCGCCCGAGGTCCTCGAGCGTCAGGTTCTCGAGCTTCAGCCCGAGCTCCTCGGTGATCGCCTTGCCGCCGGTGAGGACCGCGAGATCCTCGAGCATCGCCTTGCGGCGGTCGCCGTAGCCGGGCGCCTTGACCGCGGCGGCCTTCACCGTGCCGCGCAGCTTGTTGACCACCAGCGTCGCGAGCGCCTCGCCCTCGACGTCCTCGGCCACTACCAGCAGCGGCTGGCCGGCCTGCGCCGCCTTCTCGAGGATCGGCAGCAGATCCTTCAGGCTGGCGATCTTCTTCTCGTGGATCAGGATGAGCGGGTCGTCGAGCACCACCTCCATCCGATCCGGATCGGTCACGAAGTACGGCGACAGGTAGCCGCGATCGAACTGCATCCCCTCGACGACGTCGAGCGACGTCTCCATCGTCTTCGCTTCTTCGACCGTGATCACGCCGTCCTTGCCGACCTTGTCCATCGCGCCGGCGATGATCGTGCCGATCGTCTGGTCGTTGTTCGCGGAGATGGTGCCCACCTGCGCGACCATGGCGCCGCTCACGGGCTTCGACATCTTCTTGAGCTCGGCGGTGATCAGCTCGACCGCCTTCTCGATGCCGCGCTTGATCGCCATCGGGTTGGCGCCGGCGACGACGTTCTTGGCGCCTTCGCGGAAGATCGCCTGCGCGAGCACGGTGGCCGTGGTGGTGCCGTCGCCGGCCACGTCCGAGGTCTTGCTGGCGACCTCGCGGACCATCTGCGCGCCCATGTTCTCGAGCGCGTCGGCGAGTTCGATCTCCCTCGCGACGCTGACGCCGTCCTTGGTGATGGTCGGCGACCCGAATTTCTTGTCGATGACGACGTTGCGCCCCTTCGGGCCGAGGGTCACCTTGACCGCGTCGGCGAGCTGGTTGATGCCCCTGAGAATCGCCTGCCGGGACGGGTCGCCGTACGTAATCTGCTTAGGCATGCGTTACTTGCTCTTCTTCGGGGAATCGATGATCGCGAGCACGTCGTCCTCTTTCATGATGAACAGGTCCTTGCCGTCGAGTCGAATCTCCTGGCCGGAGTACTTGCCGAAGAGCACCTGATCGCCGGCCTTGACGTCGAGCGGCACGACCTTGCCGTCCTTCGCGATCCGCCCGCTGCCGGCGGCGACGACGGTGCCGCGCTGCGGCTTCTCCTTGGCGCTGTCCGGGATGATGATGCCGCCGATCTGCTGCTCACCATCGTCGAGCCGGTCGACGATGATGCGATCGTGCAGGGGCCGAACTTTCATGACGTGCTCCAGGCCGTGCTCACGGGCACCGGCGGATGATCAGGAATGGGTGGTGTGTCGATGTGCGTGGTCGGCGGATCCGGACGTTTCAGATCGCTGGTGATCTGGCGCCGCCGCTCCCGGCACTCGAGGAACCGTTCGTACGAAATGACGACGTGTTCGGGATGATCAGTCATCGCTGTCATTGAATGTAGGTGGAATCGGGGCCGCCGCCTGTGCTCTATTGAACACGCCAAGGTCTGCGGTCCCGGTCATCGTTGGGTGATGATGATCCCCGGCCAGTGGGAGGGCCGCCCCCGACCGCCGACGAACCCGTCGGCTGAGCTGGCAACGCCGCCGCCGGCCGTTCCGCCGATCGTGAACGGCCGAAGCGACGGCGGTCTTCGAGCGGTTCCCGCCGCGGGCGAACGGCCTGGCTGGGAGAAGGCGGCGATTTTCGCAGCGGTGCTGCTGGCCGCGTCGTGGCTGGTGATGTGGCTCGATGCGAGCCGTTGACGAGGCTAGCGGGGCCGGCCGGTCAGCACGGGAACCAGCAGCAACTCGGACAGCGACTCGACCGTCGTGAAGATCTGACCGGTGCCGTGGTGCTTCATCTGGATCGTCTCGCCGGCGTCGCCGCTGAACATGACGTCGATGCGGTCCTCGCGCGGCGGCATGCCGTTGGCAAGCGTAAAGCGATAGCGGCAGACCATCGTGGCGGATTCCAGGCACGGCGAGACCGTGAGTGATGCGGCGGCAGGGGCGGGTTTGCGGACCACGAATCCGCCATCCACCTCGTCCGTTTCGACAATCACCTCACGCGACGGATCACCGCTGAACTCGGCGCGGAAGGCGTCGACGTCTCGTGTTACTGTTGCACGGAGGTCGTCGATCAGCAGACGGCCGCTGCGGCGCACGAGATCGGCCTTGCGTGCTGCCACCTCATCTTCCCTGATGCGCTCCGTATCGCGCCGGCGCTCGTCGTCGGCAATACGCTTGACCCAGTCTGCGATGGCAACCGTAGTACTCATGGCGAGACCCACTATACGCGATGCGTGTCGCCGATGATGGGTTTCTTCCTGGCACCGTGGCGTGGTGCGCTGCCGCCGGCTGAGAAGCCGTTTCGCGACGAGCTGCTGAGCATCGAGCGGCTGGAAGAGCGCGCGCTCTCGCTCGCCGCGAGCTTCACCGTCGACCCCAGCCCCAAGCGCCGCGCGCGCAACATCTTTCCCCGCTTCAACGACAACGCGCGCGTGCTGCGACGAGCCTACGGTCTGCTGGGCGACGACGTGCGGAGCGGTCAGCCGATCACCCCGGCGTCGGAATGGCTGCTCGACAACTTCCACCTGCTGACATCCGAAATCCGCGACATCCGCCAGCATCTGCCCGGGTCGTACTACCGCGAGCTGCCCGCGCTGGCGTCGCGCGAACACTTCGGCCACACGCGGATCTATGCGATGGCGGTCGAGTTGGTGCGGCACAGCGACAGCCGTCTCGATCGCCAGCAGCTCGCGGTGTTCATGAACAGCTTTCAGCGGGTCGCGCCGCTGACGATCGGCGAGCTGTGGGCGTGGCCCAGCATGCTGAAGCTGGCGCTGATCGAAAACCTGCGGCGCCTCGCCGTCGAGACGATGGCGGCGCGCCAGGCGCGGCTCGACGCCGATGCCTACGTCTCGCGGATCGAGAGCGCCGGCGGCGACGGCGCGCAGCCGCTGCCGGCCGCCCCCGATCCGACCTTCATCGTGCAGCTCCTCCACCGGCTGCGTGAGTACGGCGTGCGGCTCTCCTCCATCCTGACCGCGGTCGAAGCCCACCTCGCCGCCCAGGACACCACCGCCGAAGCGGCGATCCGCGGCGAGCACCAGCACCAGGCGGCCAACCAGGTCTCGGTCGCCAACGCCGTGACCAGCCTCCGGCTGTGCTCGGCGATCGACTGGCGCCAGTACGTGGAATCGGTCAGCCTCGTCGAGCAGGTGCTCCAGCGCGACCCGGCCGGCGCGTACGGCCGGATGGACTTCCTCAGCCGCGACCGGCAGCGGCAGGCGGTCGAGGAACTGGCCGCGCCGAGCGGCGACGCGCAGGTCAGGGTGGCGCTGCGCGCGGTCGAAAGCGCCCGTCAGGCCGCGGCCAGCGGATCGTCCGCCGATCGCGCCGCCCATGTCGGGTACCACCTGATCGATCAGGGCCGCCGCAACCTCGAGACCGATGTGGCGTACCGGCCGAAGGTCGGCAAGCGGGTCAGGCGTTTCGTCTTCGCCGCGGCCACCCCGCTCTACCTGGGCGCGATCGCCGCCATGACCGCTCTCCTGCTCGCGGGTGCCGCGACATACGCGCGGCACCAGGGTGCCACGACCGCCGCGCTCGCGACCATCCTGATCCTGCTGCTCATCCCGGCGGCCGACATCGCCATCGCCATCGCCCAGCGGGTGGTCGCCTGGGCGATCCCGCCGCGCCGGCTCTCGCGACTCGACTTTTCCGATCGGATTCCCGAGAACGCCCGCACGATGGTCGTCGTGCCGACGCTGCTGACGAGCACGGGCTCGGTGGCGGCGCTGCTGGAGCACATGGAAGTGCTCGCGCTGGGCAACCTCGATCCGCACATTCACTTCGCGATTCTCAGCGACTTCACGGACGCGGAGGCACAGGACCTGCCCGGCGACGCGCCGATCCTCGCCGCCGCGCGCGACGGGATCGCCGCGCTCAACGGGCGTCTCGGCCCCGACCATGCGGATCGCTTCTTCCTCTTTCATCGCCAGCGCCGCTGGAACGCCCGCGAGCACGCGTGGATGGGATGGGAGCGCAAGCGCGGCAAGATCGAGGAGTTCAACCGGCTGCTGCGCGGCGCGCACGACACGAGCTTCACCGTTCAGGTCGGCGAGGTGGAGATCCTGCCGTCGGTGCGCTACTGCATCACCCTGGATACCGACACCCGGCTGCCGCGCGACGCCGCGAAGGCGCTGATCGGCATCATCGCCCATCCGCTGAACCGGCCGCGCGTCGACCCCCGCCTTCGCCGGGTGACCGGCGGCTACGGCATTCTCCAGCCTCGCGTCAGCGTCACCATGGCGAGCGCCGCCGGTTCGCTGTTCGCCCGAACCTACGCCGGCCACACCGGGGTCGACCCGTATACGACCGCGGTGTCCGACGTCTACCAGGATCTGTTCAACGAAGGCATCTTCACGGGCAAGGGCCTCTACGACGTCGACGCGTTCGCGGCGTCGCTCGAGGGGCGCGTGCCCGAGAACGCCCTGCTGTCGCACGATCTGTTCGAAGGACTCTACGCACGGACGGCGCTGGTCAGCGACGTCGAAGTCGTGGACGACTACCCGTCGAGCGTGCTCGCGCACGCGAGACGGCAGCATCGCTGGGTGCGCGGCGACTGGCAGATCCTGTGGTGGCTCTTCCCGTTCGTGCCGTCCCGCCACGGGCTTCAGCGCAACCGGCTGCCGCTGATCTCGCGCTGGAAGATTCTCGACAACCTGCGCCGGAGCCTGACCGGACCCACGACCGTCGCGCTGCTGCTCCTCGGCTGGACCGTGCTGCCCGGCAGTCCGCTGGCGTGGACCGCCATCGGTCTGGCCGCGGTGACGCTGCCGGTGTCGCTGCGCCTGCTGGAGCTGCTCCGCGGCCCGGCCCCGATGGAGTCCTCGGCCGCCTTCCTCCGCACCACCATCGAGGATCTGGCGACGGACATCGTCCGCGTCGCGCTACAGCTGACGTTCCTCGCGAGCCACGCCTACGAGATGGTGCATGCCATCACCGTGACCCTGGTGCGGCTGGCGATCACCAAGCAGCG
>Ga0070665_100006624_pt1 | contig 11771 bp, 10 predicted proteins | sample KBSS13metaG_FD_65862 | JGI IMG/M metagenome (GOLD analysis project Ga0070665, IMG submission 65862) | Switchgrass rhizosphere microbial communities from Kellogg Biological Station, Michigan, USA - KBS S1-3 metaG | ecosystem: Host-associated > Plants > Roots > Rhizosphere > Soil ...
GAGGATGTCGATCAGTCGCTTGTGCGTACGCATCTCGAAGTGCTCCCGCGAGTCCTTGTACTTATGCGGGGACCGGATGACGCAGTACACGTTCTTCTCAGTCGGCAGCGGCACAGGGCCGACCACGCTGGCGCCGGTACGGGTGACCGTCTCAACGATCTTGCGTGCCGAGGCGTCAATCGCCTCGTGGTCGTAGGCCTTGAGCCTGATGCGGATCTTTTGTCCCGCCACGCTTCTCCTACCTCACTCCTACTGGGCGCACTCGCTTCGCGCTGGTATGCCGCCGCTGTTTATCTGTCTGTGGTTCACCGATCCCCGCGGTCGGGCGTGTCGCCTTCACGCACACTCAGTCGCGGCGGAAAATCGTCGCGATCGAGGTGGGGACCGGATGCGCCCGTTCAGGCGCTGGTCGTATGCCCCGGCCAGGCGCGAACCCGGCTCAAGGCAACCCGAACAGTATGCCCTAGATGCGGGCCTCATCCAAATCTCTGGTCATGGGAAACCGTCGGCTTCCTTACTTCAGAGTAAGGTAGCCGCCCATGGCAGCTCCGACCACCACTTATCGGATGTGGAAACGCCTCGCCAACCAGCCCGGTGGCAGCCGGTTGTTCTCGGCCGCCGCGATGGTCAGGGTGCCGTATTTCGCGTCCATCATGCCGCATGTGGTCCGCATGGAGCCCGGCTTCGCCGAGGTCGCTGTGCCGAAGTGGTTCTTCGTCTACAACCATCTGCACACCGTGCACGCGATCGCGTCGTGCAACGCTGCCGAGATCGCGATGGGCATGCTGATGGAGGCGACGGTCCCGACGAGCCATCGTTGGATCCCGAAGTCGATGCATGTGCAGTACCTACAGAAAGCGACGACCTCACTACGGGCGCTGGCCCGGCTCGATCCGCCAGACTTCACCTCTATTACTGACGGCGCCGAGATCGTGGTGCCCGTCGCCGTCGTCGCCAAGTCCGGCGTCGAGGTGGTGCACGCCGACATCACGTGCTGGGTGACGCCGGCTGACTCATAGGCGTTGCGCTACGAGGTACTGACGGGTGTGAAGTACTCGCGCCACGCGGTGATCTTTTGATCCTTGACCTCGTAGGCGCCCATCACCGGCCAGTGCATCTCTTTCCCATTCACGATCCAGTGATCGTCGCGCTCCATCAACACGACATCGCCGTCGACTGCGAGGTAGAGGATCTTCAGGTCGACGCAGGTCCCGCGGGAGAAGTAGGCCTCCATCGTTTTGCGAATCGCGTCGCGACCGGAGACCGGTGGATACGGGCCGACATAAAGCGTCAGGTCATCAGCGAAGTGGCTCATCACTTCGTCGACATCGTTGCGCTCCCATGCGGACAACTCGGCACGAACGATCTCCTCGACGCTCATCGTCTCCCCCATCAACCCGAGTCTCGCGAATCCTGTTGACACTAGCGCCCACGGATGTAACGCGGAGTCGCTACGACAGATACGTGCCGTGGCCTTCGCGGACCAGGCCGTCGGCGTCAAAGGTCAGCACCTCGTTGACCAGTTCGGCGCGATGGTTGCGGTAATTGATCACCAGCGTCGACTCGCCGCGGTACACGCCGACGATCTCAAAGTGCAGCTCCGGAAAGGCCTTCAGCGCGGCCGTCCAGTAGTCCCGCAAAGCTGCCTTGCCCCGCACCACTCCTCCGCTTTCGGGGACGACGCGTTCCGCCACCGGCGACGTGAACAACACATCGTCGCGGAAGTGCGCCAGCACCGCCTCGATATCGTGGGCGTTCCATGCCCGCACCCATTCGTCTGCGTAGCCGTTCGGGTCGGGAGTCGGCATGGCGGTTAACCTTTCACGCTAGCCCAGAACGCGCACTGGTGGGATTCGTCGTAGTCAGTGATCACTGTGCTTCCGCCGGGCTGAAACGACAAGCGTTTTTTGTCAGCACCGAATACCGGCCACTGCCCACCCGGTTCGGTGCTGCGCACGAAATGCGCCCAGTAGTCGATCATTTGGTCGGATAACACCTGCTGCGCAGGGTTGAGCGGCGGCGCACCGCCCATGTCGAACAGGTAGCGCAGTTCCAGGGAATGGCTTGCACCGACTGGGAACGGCAGCGTGCGCAGCGGATCGGGTGCCGGCGCATCGCGGTCATTGAACTCATAGGCGTAGACGGACCCCTCGCGCGCCATCGCCTCGGCCATCCGATCCGACGGACACGCGAACACTCCGTCGGTGACCGCCGCCGAATATGCAAGGGGCGCACCGCCGTATCGCTGCAACGGATAATGCGCCTCGACAGCCGCCGCGTCGGCGCCGAACGTCTCGGCCAGCAGTTGGGGATACCCCGCCGTGCTGTACTCGGCGTGCCGCAGGTACTGCAGGGCGACGAATAATGTGAACTCGTCGCGGTTGGTGCCGATCAGCACCGGCACGCGGGCCGCGCGGCCGTCGACGGATCCGGCGACCGGATCGACCGGCAGTCGCTTCGTTCCAGTGACGGGACCGCTGAGCTTGTCAGCGCCGACGCGGTAGTACCAGACCGGCTCGCGTAGCTTGCCCGGCGGCAAGGCGCGCAGGCACTGAGCCGCGGATTGTGGTTCGCCACAGCCACGTTCGGCCGCGTAGTCGAGACTGGCCTGCTGCGCCTGCGCGAGCGGCAGTTGCGCCTGGCAGGGTCCGCTCTGAATGATCGCCGCCCGGAACAACCCTGCCGATTCCGGCGCAACCAGGTGGTCGCATACCGACATGCCACCGGCAGACTCACCCGCCAGCGTCACCTTGCCCGGATCGCCGCCGAAGTCGGCGATGTTGTCGCGCACCCAGCGCAGCGCAGCCTGCTGATCGGCGAGGCCGTAATTGCCGACATCGCCCGGCGACCCCAGCGCCGGATGCGCGAGGAACCCCATCGCGCCGAGCCGGTAGTTGATGGTGACGACGATCATGTCACCGCGGTCGGCGAGCCACCGCGCGTCGTAGATTCCTCCGCTGCCGTTGATGAACGCGCCACCGTGAATCCACACCATCACCGGCAACGGCCCGCCGCCCCGGCCGACGGGCGGTGTCCAGACGTTCAGCGTCAGGCAGTCCTCGTCGGTTTGCCGCCCGAATTCCGGGTCACCGCCCGGATCCTGAAGGCACCGCGGTCCGGGGCGGGTCGCGTCGCGCACCCCCTGCCACGCGGCGGCCGGCGCAGGCGGCTGCCACCTCAGCGGCCCGAGTGGCGGTGCGGCATAAGGGATCCCGGCGAACAGCCGGTAATCGGAGGCGACGACGCCGCGCAGTGCTCCTGTGGTCGTGTGGACCACAGCGGGATCTGAGGGATGCGGCGGGACGGCGGTCTTTGGCGGTTCACCGTCACCTCGGGCACACCCAACCGCCAGCACCACGCTCAAGGCGAGCGTCAACAGGCGGCGAAGCATTTGGGACGGCACGCCCTTAGAGCCTAGCGGCGTCGGATTCACCCGCCCCTTCCCACAGGTGGCCCGCATCACATACACTCCAAACTTGACACCCGTCAAGTCCGGGGATACCGGAGGTGAGGAGCCCGAATTGAGCACGCCGACGATGGACGACGCCGCCAAAGTCCTGGCCGATCCCACGGCCTATGCCGACGACGCACGACTGCACGCGGCGCTGACCCATCTGCGGGCGAACAACCCGGTCGCCTGGGTGGACAACCCGCCCTATCGGCCATTCTGGGCGATCACCAAGCACGCCGACATCATGGCGATCGAGCGGGAGAACAACCTGTTCCTGTCCGAGCCGCGACCGCTGCTGGCCACCGCCGAAGCCGACGACGTGCTCAAGGCACAGCTGGAAGCCGGCATGGGTCTGCGCACCCTGATACACATGGACGACCCCCATCACCGCAAGGTACGGGCGATCGGTGCGGATTGGTTCCGCCCCAAGGCAATGCGAGATCTCAAGGTTCGCGTCGACGAGCTGGCCAAGCGCTATGTCGACAAACTGCGCGACGTCGGCCCCGAATGCGATTTCGTCACCGAGATTGCGGTGAACTTCCCGCTGTACGTGATCATGTCGCTGCTCGGATTGCCCGAGGAGGATTTTCCGCGCATGCACATGCTCACCCAGGAGATGTTCGGTGGTGATGACGAGGAGTTCCAGCGCGGGAAGACGCCTGAGGACATGCTCGCGGTGCTCGCCGACTTCTTCGGCTACTTCGCGCAGCTCACCGCCTCGCGGCGAGCCAACCCGACCGAGGACCTGGCCTCGGCGATCGCCAACGGCCTCATTGATGGCGAACCCCTTTCTGATGTGGACACCGCGTCGTATTACGTCATCGTCGCCAGCGCAGGCCACGACACGACCAAGGACGCGATCTCCGGTGGGCTGCTCGCGTTGATCGAGAACCCTGGTGAACTGGATCGACTGCGCCAGAACATGGATCTGATGCCGACGGCGGTCGAGGAGATGATCCGCTGGGCGACACCGGTCAAGGAGTTCATGCGAACCGCCGCCGAGGACACCGTCGTTCGCGGCGTGCCCATCGCCAAAGGTGAATCCGTCTATCTGGCATACGTTTCAGGTAACCGGGATGAAGAGGTGTTCGACGAACCGTTCCGATTCGACGTCGGCCGCGATCCGAACAAACACGTCTCGTTCGGATACGGCGTGCACTTCTGCCTCGGCGCAGCACTGGCCCGGATGGAGATGAACAGCCTCTTCACCGAACTGATTCCGCGGCTGGAATCGATCGAACTGGCCGGTGAGCCGGAGCTGACGGCCACCACATTCGTGGGCGGACTCAAGCACCTGCCGATTCGCTACTCGCTCAGGTGATCTTGCGCCGCTTCTTGGCGTGGGTGGCCAAGAAGCCGTCGACGGCGGCCTCGGCGCACCTGCGGTAGTCGAAATCGGCTACCGTGGAAAGCCTTCCGAGGATCAACGGTCCGATCAGCAATGCGATCGCCTGAATGCGGTCGACCTCGCCCAGCTCCGCCACGGCCCGCGGGCTGTCGAAGATGGCGTCGAACGGCGCCGAGTACAGCTGGATGATCTTGGTCCGCAAAGTGCCGACAGCATCCGAATCCGGTTGGCGCACTTGGGAATAATTTCCCGCCGCTGGCCCCGACGCCAGCCAGGTCATGGCGGTGAGTGTCGTTGGCGCCTCGGCGATCGACTCGGCCCACCCCACCACCACAGCGATCAGCTGATCGCGCATCGTGCCTTCTGCAGGCGGCATCGGCGCCGGTTGCAACAGGCTGGCGAATGCCGCGGCAAGTAGGTCGTTGGCACTCGGAAAATGGCGATACAGCGTGGCCCTCGCGACGTTGGCGCTACGGGTTACCGCGTCGATCGTGACCGCGCTCGGGCCGCCCGATCGCAACAACGCGGCCGCGGCATCGAGCAATCGCGCTCGCGACCGGGCCGGCCGCGGATCACTACCGATTGCCGCCATCCGTTTACACCACCTCCGACGTGGGAACAAGACTACCGGTCTCGCTCCAAGACTATTAGTCTCGAAAGTATCCACAAAAGGAGAACACCGCTGATGGTCGACACCCTCGCTCGATCCGAACAGGATATCGACGGCGGCGTCGGCTCCCTCTCGAAGCGCGCGCGGCTCTGGTTGTTGACTGTCGCCGCGCTCGATGTGCTGCTGGTGATCTCGTCCATGGTGGCACTGAATGCGGCGCTGCCGGACATTGCGGTGCAAACCGCCGCCACGCAGACCCAACTGACGTGGATTGTCGACGGCTACACCCTGGTGCTGGCGTGCCTGCTGCTGCCCGCGGGAGCGATTGGCGACCGGTACGGCCGCCGCGGCGCCCTGCTCGTCGGACTCGCGATCTTCGCAGTCGCCTCGCTTTTGCCGATTGTGCTCGACAGCCCGCTTCAGATAATCGTCGCGCGCGCGGTCGCGGGCCTCGGCGCCGCGTTCATCATGCCAGCGACACTGTCGCTGCTGACCGCTGCGTTCCCGCGAGCCGAGCGCAACAAGGCAGTTGGCATCTGGGCAGGCGTCGCAAGCTCAGGAGCGGTAGTCGGGTTCATGGGCACCGGCCTTCTACTCAAGTACTTCTCCTGGCCGTCCATCTTCTACGGCTTCGCCGCCTCGGCCCTCGCATTGTTCATCGCCACATGCACGATCTCCTCATCGCGGGATGAAACCGCGACACCACTGGACTGGCTGGGCGCGGCGCTCATCGGCGGGGCGGTGGCTGTGTTCGTCTTCGGCGTGGTGGAGGCACCGGTACGCGGTTGGACACATCCAGTCGTATGGGGCTGCATGTCGGCCGGCGTGGTGCTCGCCGCGATGTTCGCCGTGGTCGAGCTGCGGCGTGAACATCCTCTGCTCGACATCCGCTTGTTCGGCAGACCCGACTTCGCTACCGGCGCCGTGGGCATCACCTGTCTGTTTTTCGCCAACTTCGGATTCTTCTTCGTGGCAATGCAATACATGCAGTTGATTCTCGGCTACAGTCCGCTGCAGACGGCCTTCGCGCTCACGCCGTTGGCGGTACCCATCATGGTTCTCGGCGCGACGTTGCATCTGTACCTTCCCAAGGTCGGGCTGAGAACGGCCGTCGCCTGCGGCCTGTTTCTGATCGGAGCGGGACTGTTCTGCATGCGTTTCCTCACCGCGGACTCGATATACCTCGATTTGGTCTGGCCATTGCTGATAGTGAGCGCAGGCATCGGCTTATGCGTCGCGCCAACGACTTCGGCGATCATGAATGCGGTTCCCGACGAGAAGCAAGGCGTCGCTTCGGCCGTCAACGACACGACACGGGAGGTCGGCGCCGCGGTTGGCATCGCCGTCGCGGGGTCCGTGCTGGCCGCGCAGTACAACAACGTGCTGCGTCCAGCCCTGGCTGGTTTCCCCGAACAAGTCCGCGAGTCCGCACTCGATTCACTCGCCCATGCGCTCGCGGTCGCCGACCAAATGGGGCCGCAGGGAATGAAACTGGCCGAACTCGCCAAGTCCGCGTTCATCCAGTCGATGGACTTGTCGCTCTTGGTGGTCGCCGCCACCGTGATGGTTGCGTCGGCGTTCGTCGCGGTGTGGGCGCCCGGCCGCAATGGAAAGCAGTTCGGATTCCTACGCAGGGCTGACGAACTCAGCGGCCCTGTGACCGATCATCACGATGGTGGCGTGCGGCCCGCGACTGGTGATGGCGGGAAGCACCGAGCCGTCAACGACCCATAACTTCTCGACGCCGTGCACTCGACACCGAGTGTCGACGACCGCGTCGGAGTCGACACCCATCGGGGCTGTCCTCGCAAGGTGCTGCGAGGTGGACCACGAAACGGGACCCACTTGCGCTGTCTTGCCGACCAATTCGCGCGCCAACTCGGCGCCGTCGGTCAGCTTGGCGACATCAGCAGCCGAAGCGTCATAATGGTGCTCGATGACGGGGGGCACGTCAGGATCAGCAGACGCGAGCGTCACGCTGCCGCGCGACTCGGGCCGCATCAGCGCGACACCGATGTGGGGATGGTCGCCCGGATCGTCGCGTCGGCCACTGACCATCGCGCCGAATCCCGCTGTGTAGGGCCTGATCTCGAGATCCGCGGTCGTCAGCACCGCCTCCAGCGGAGGCAACCCGTGGGTTTCCGACCAGTTGACCGGCAACACCCATTCGGGATGATCCACACAGGCCCCGCCGACAGGCAGGTCGGCGACCACCGATACGCCTGCGGTCTGCAGATCGCCCTGGGGGCCGATGCCCGACAACATCATCAGATGAGCCGATCCGATTGCGCCGGCTGACAATACGATGCGTTCGGCGCTCAAGTCCGAAGTACCCTCCGGTCCCACACACTCGACACCGATGGCTGTGTCGCCGGCAAACCGCACCCGGGTGACCCTGGTGTTCGTCAGCAGCGTGAGGTTGGTCCGGTCCACTGCGGGTTTCAGATAGGCCCCGCCGGGTCCCACCCGAGTTCCGCCGTTGATGTTCAGTGGCACTGCGCCGACGCCCGGCGGTAACTCACCATCGGAGGTGGCGCCGTTGAGGTCGTCGATCCACCGGTAACCGGCCTGACTCGCGGCCTGCACGAAAGACGCTGTGCAGCCGTCGAATTCGGACACCCGGCGAACCAGAATAGGCCCGTCCGAGCCGTGCACGGGGGTGTCGAAGTCGAGATCGGTTTCGATCGCCCGAAAATGCGGCAGGACGTCAGTCCACGTCCAGCCCGGCAGACCCCAGCCGTTAAAATCAGTTGGCAGCCCGCGACAGAAGTAGCCGCCGTTCACCGCGCCGGACCCGCCAACCACAGCGCCACGCATGATCTGTGCGTGCCGCTTAGGTTCGTCGGTCAGCGTCGTCGGGTAGCGCCGCACCACCGAGCTTGCGGTCCCGATCGGCAACCTCAAACCGTCGGTGATTTGTGCGAGCACCCGAGGATCCGACGGGGTTGGCCCGGCTTCCACTACCGTCACGTGGCACTGCGGATCGGCGGAAAGACGTTCGGCCAGAACGGATCCAGCGCTGCCCGCACCGACGATCAGCACGTCGCTATGCAAGGTCGTATCAGGTCCGGATCTGGGGTTTGAGCGCGCCGGCGTGCCGTTCGCGCACCACCCCGGTCCACACGCCGGCACCGTACGCGATGTCGTCGAGCCGCTTCAGCAGTATGTAGGTCAGCAGCCCGACCCGCTTGGTGTCGTCGTCGACGTTGCCGTTGCGGGTGATCCAGTCCGCCACCCCGTCGACGACGGCTGCCACCAGCACCACCTGGCGACAGCGCCGGGACAACAACGCGGCGATCAGGGCGACGGGCCAGTAGTGCCGACAGATCGCGGAGGCCAGTTGCAGAGCCGCGGACCACAGGCCGTGCGCGGCGACGACCGCCACTTCCTTGGGTTCGGTCTCGACGGTGCTCAGCGAGTTGGCGATGCGGCGGCCAGTGATCCCCGCGACGATCATCGACGCCAGGTAGCCGATTCCCGAGCCCATGGCGAGCAGGATCCACACCACCAACGTCCATCCGGAGATCACCAGCGGCGCGGTTTTGCCGGGATGCCGGATCGACAACGGAGCGGCGGATTCACCGTAAAAAGACTTGCGCGCGAACCAATCTCGCATCTGGGTGCGGTGGTCGTGGGCGACAAGCGCGATGGGTTCATACCGCAGTCGCGCGCCCGCCTCGATGAAGCGCCAACACAGGTCGACGTCCTCACCGGACTTCAGCGTCTCGTCGAAGCCGCCCAAATCGTTGATCACGGCCCGGCGGCAGATGATGGCCGCGCTGGGGACGTAGGACACCGTGCCGTACGGCACGACCGGGGCCTCACGCAGGCCGAGGTCCAGAGACGAACGCACCGCCTCGTAGCGCGCCACCAGGTTGTCGGCCTGGCGCAGCCCGACGATGCGCGGTGCGACCAGCGCGACGGCGGGGTCGCAGAAGTGTCCGAGTAGCGCCTCGAGCCACCCCCGCCTCGGCACGACGTCGGAATCGAGGAAAGCTACGAAGTCGGTGTTGCACGCCGCCAGCCCGGTGTTGCGTGCGGCGGCCGGCCCCTTGCTGCGGGGGTGGCGCAGCACCTGAATGTCGCAGTGCATGTCGGCGAAGTCGCTCTGCTGCACGGGTGTTGCCGACCCGTCGTCGACCACCACGACGCGCATGCCGCGCAGTGTGCCGACCAGACGGAGAAGACCAGAGAAGTTGTCCCGCACCGGAATAACGACCGTGACATCACGATGAGAGGGCCCGCTGGCGGGTCGCGGATGGGCGACCGTCGCATCAAGCAGGGTGCGCGCGAGCTGTGCGCTGACCGCGTCGTGAACCTCGAGCCTGCCGCCGTTGAGCATGGTCTGCGCGGCGGGTGCCAGACGTAGCAGCCGGGTGGGCGAGCCGCCGAGCAGGGCGGACCCCTCTCCGAGCACCTTCACCCGGCGATCGACCTGAACGGCGAAGCCGTCGGGCAGCCGCGGTCCCGTCATGTAAGCATCCCGTCGCGGTTGGGCGTCCACGCGACGATACGCCGCAAACAATCCTCAATCATCGCCAGGTAGATCCGTTCCCCCTCTTCGGCCGTTGCGGAGGTCGGATCGCCGAGTACGCCGAGTTCGCTGACGGCGGCCACGCCGCCCTGACGCAGCTGTGGCATCAGTTGGGACAGCGGCGCACCGTTGCCGGGGAGCAACTCATCGGTCCAGACGTCTTTCGGCGAAATATGTAGCAATACAGACGTTTCGGTGTGGCCGGCGTGCGCGTCAGCGTTATCCGCCGTGCACGAAACCCAACCCGCGTCGCGGCCCTCGTACCGAAGCAAAGCCACCGCGGCAGCAAGCGCCTCGACATTTCCGCCGTGCCCGTTGACGAACACCAGTCGCGACGCCCATCGCGAGGCTGACCGGCCGAACTCCGCGAGCAACAGCCGCAGCGCTGACGTGCCGATCGACACCGTCCCGGGGAAGCCCTCGTGCTCGCCGCTGGCGCCGTAACCGATCGCCGGCGCCAGGGCCCAGTTGGATTCATTTCCCTCGCTCAGCCGCTCAGCAACCGAGCAAGCGACGGCGGTGGCGATCCGGGTATCGGTATCCAGCGGCAGATGCGGTCCGTGCTGTTCGACCGACCCTACCGGGATAATCAACGCTGGCGACGTGCTCTGAAGCTGTCTCGACGTTGAGTTCGCGAGCTCGGTGGGGAAAGCCACCCGCCGATGGTAGGCCGAATTCACCTGGCGTGCGCCAATTGTTGGCGCATGCGCAGCAATTGATTTCCGTGAATTTTTCTCGGCCATCCCAGCGGAGCCACGCCAGCCCCCTCCGCCACGCCTGTACCAGGGTCTTCGGTCCCGGCCCGGTTTGCCCGTCAGGAATCGGCCCCTGGGGGCACTCCAAGCGCGCGGGTGAAGCCCGGCGGGACGAGCACATCGCCGGCAACCAGATCGTGGACCGACGCGCGGCCAAGGCCCATCAATGCCGAGTCGATACCGCCCCGCAGGACATCGAGTACGTTCTCAACCCCAGCTTGACCGTTGGCCGCCAGGCCCCAGAGATAGGCCCGGCCGATCATCACCGCGCGCGCCCCGAGCGCGAGCGCCTTCACCACGTCACTGCCGCGCCGGATGCCGCCATCCAACAGCACCTCGACCTGGTCGCCGACGGCATCGGCGATCACGGGCAGCGCCCTTATTGACGCAGGTGTGCCGTCCAGGTTGTTGCCGCCGTGATTGGATACCGAGATTGCCGAAACACCCGCGTCCACAGCACGTTTCGCGTCATCGACGCGCATCACACCCTTGAGCATGAACGGCCCACCCCACAGCTCGCGCAGCCAGGCGATGTCCTCCCATGTGGGTGGAGGCGTGCCCATCCATTCGCCGTATGCCTGGAAGAACGGCGGCCCCGTTTCACCACGCGCCGCCTGGTTCGGCACACAAAGGTCGGGCGGCCGGACGTTCCTGGCCCATTGCATCGAGTAGCGCGGCCGGCGCACGAGCTCTGGCAGCATCGAGACGATCGTGCGCAGGCTCATCTTCTCGGGGATCTTCGGGCTACCCCAGTCACGCCCGTGCGAGAAGCTCCAATCGGTGGTGACGATGAGCCCGACGGCGCCCGCCTCCCGCGCCCGTTGCACCCGTGCCGCGATCGCGTCACGTCCGCCGAGCCAGTACACCTGGAAGAACAACTTCGGGTTGGCGGCGATGACCTCTTCGATCGGCTTGCTCGCAAACGACGACAGGCCCATCGCGGTACCGCGCGCGGCTGCCGCCCGCGCGACCGCAACCTCACCGTCAGGATGTACGGTCTGCACACCAGTCGGAGAAATCACGACGGGCAACGAGATCTCTTGTCCCATAACGGTTGTCGCGAGATCACGCTT
>Ga0070665_100006625_pt1 | contig 11771 bp, 9 predicted proteins | sample KBSS13metaG_FD_65862 | JGI IMG/M metagenome (GOLD analysis project Ga0070665, IMG submission 65862) | Switchgrass rhizosphere microbial communities from Kellogg Biological Station, Michigan, USA - KBS S1-3 metaG | ecosystem: Host-associated > Plants > Roots > Rhizosphere > Soil ...
GACCGGACAGTCCGATGACGATCGCGGCCGCTTCGAGCGCGTAGGTGACGGCGAACGTGCGATCGAACACGCCGAGCGAAAGGCGCCTGAGATCGCCGGGCAGCGCAATGCCGAGGCGATCGGCGCCACCGATCCGCTGCTCGATCTCGCGGCGCACGACGTCCGCCGCGGCGCCCGGCGCCAGCCACAGCGCCGCCTCGTTCGCATCGCTGTCGCCGGTCAATTCGACATAACGGTCACGGTCGATCAAGAGCGCCCCCTGCTGCCGGGCGTAGTCCCGCCATACGCCTGCAACGATGAACGGGACGTCGTGCCCCGCGAGAGGCACATCAACACGCTGCCCCGGCTGATAGCCATAAAGATCGCGGATCGGCTCGGTGATCCACAGCGCGGGCGGATCGCCTGCGGCGGGCGGCCTCGCGTCGCCCACGAGTGGGAGTCGGTTCGCCGGGTCCTCCAGATTGCGAGCGAGCAAGGTCACGCGCGGCAATGCAGCGTCGAGCAGCAACGACTGCGCACGCGTGAATTCGACTCGGCGCACACCGGGGAGGGCAGCGATTTTTGCCTGGTCGCCAGGCGAAAAGTAAGCCGCTTCCGCGAAGAGACCCGCACGAACGTACATGTCGGCCGGAAGCAGGCGGTCGAGCCAATCTTCGAGCGATTGCCTGAACGACGCGACCATGATCGCCATCGAGACGAAGAGCGAGACGCTGGCGACGATGGCGGCAAGGCTGATCGACGCCTGGCATCGCATGCCGCGCAGCTGATCGATCGCGAGCGCCGCGGGCGCATGGCGTGGCCGCCAGGAGAACGCCAGCAGCAAACCGGCGATGCGCGGCAGCAACAGCAGCACCCCGAACAGCAGCAGTGCGATGGCGCAATAACCGAACACCGGCAATCCGCCGATGGGGGGTGCGAACAGGCACGCGGCACCCGCGACGATCAGGACGATGCCAGGGACGGGCGTTGCGAAGCATGCAGCCGTCGACTCGGCGTCGCCGGGCTTGAGCGCCGCGGCCGGCGCGGCACGCGCTGCGTCGATCGCGGGAAGGAGGCCGCCCGCGATCGCTGCGCACAGAGCGAGCGCCGCGAAGATGCCCGCAGCGATGGGATCGACAGCAATCGTGGGTTCGATGCCGCGAAAAAAACCGCCGCCCAGATCGCCCCCGAAGTGGGCAAGCGCAAAGCGCGCAAGCAAGTAGCCCCCAGGCAAGCCCGCCACCGCGCCGGCCGCGCCGATCACGGCGCCTTCGCCGATGACGAGGGTGCAGAGACGGGCGCGCGACAGGCCCAATGTGCGCAACAGGGCGAATTGCGCGCGGCGGCGCGTCACCGCAAGCGCCTGCGTCGAGAGCACCAGCAGCGCACCCGTGAGCAGGGCCACGAGCGCAAGCACATCGAGGTTGACGCGATAGGCGCGCGAGATGCGCGTCATGGCGTCGATCGCGAGGGAGGGCTCGCCGACCGCGACGCCGGCAGGCAGTGCACGCGCGATCGCCATGCGCAGTGCATCGCGATCGGTGCCCGGCGCTACGCGCACGTCGATTCGGGTGATCTTCCCTTCGCGATGAAAAGCATCCTGTGCCGCTGCGATGTCCATTACGGCGTAGCGCTGATTCGTCTCCGCGCCCGTCATCCCGGCGATGGAGAGCGAGACGGTGCCGAGGCCGCTCTGCAGGACGAGACGCTCACCGGCGGCGAGCGCCCATTCCCGCGCCGCGGAGGGACTTACGAAAACGACGCCCGGATCGAGCAGGTCGAGCGTGCGGTCGCTCGAGCCGACGAGCAGAGGTGTGACGCGGGCCGCACGCAGGGCATCGATGCCGAACACCCGGATCGTATCGTCGCGGCCGACGAGCCTTGCCTCAACTTCGACGATGGGAGACGCAACAGCGACACCCGGGAGCCGTGCGACGTCGGCGAACGTTTCCTCGTCGAAGCCGCTCCGCGGACCGCGAACTTCGAGATCGGCGTGGCCCGAGAGCGCCGCCATTCCCGCGGCGAACTCGCCGACCGCGGTCCGGTTGATCAGCTCGATCGCAAAGCCGAGCGCGGTCCCGAGTGCGATCGCCAGCGTCGCCAGAACGAGGCGCCCGCGCTCCCGCCCGAACACGCCGCCGCTCGTGGCCTGCACGATCTGCCATATCGGCAGGGGCATTCGCAGTCCTGCGCTCGCGGGCATGAGCACCGGAGGCTCAGGGCGCGAACGGCACGATACCGGACGGCGTGAGCGCGAGGATGCGGTCGGCCGCGGCCGCGGCCGTCCGCGAATGCGTGACGAGGAGCGCCGTCGCGGCGTTCGACTTCACGCATTCGCGCAGGAGCGCAATCACCTGCGCTGCGCTGTCGGGATCGAGGTTGCCGGTGGGCTCGTCCGCCAGCACGATCGCCGGCGCATGGACCAGCGCGCGCGCGATCGCAACACGCTGCATCTCGCCGCCCGAAAGCTCGCGCGGCATGCTGTCGCCGCGATCGGCCAGTCGTACCGCGTCGAGCAGCGCATGCGTGCGCGCGTCGGCTGCGGTGCCGTGGCGGCCGTTCAACGCGAGCGGCAGCGCGACATTTCGCCGCACGGTCAGATAAGGGAGGACGTGGAACGACTGGAAAACAAAACCGATGTGCTCGCGTCGAAGTGCCGTCCGCGCATTGTCGTCGAGCGGCGCCAGATCCTGGCCGTTCACCACGACGGTGCCTTCGTCAGGTTGCTCGAGTCCGGCAATGAGGTTGAGGAGCGTCGACTTGCCGACGCCGGACTCCCCGACGATCGCCACGAACTCGCCACGCGCGACGTCGAAGGACACATCGTGAAGCACACGGCGGGGACGCGGCCCGGGAAACGTCTTGCCGAGTCGCGTGACCGAGATCACCGGAGCCCATGACCACGGTCGCTGCACCAGCGGTGCGACGAAAGGGGGGAACGTCCCTTCAGGCCGCGCGGCGCGCGGCGGCGGGTTCGGACCAGATGGCGCGGACGACGTCGGTCAGCGCGCGCAGCACGGGCTCGTCCTTGCGTTCCGCGAGGTGGATGAACTGGAGCTCGGTCTCTGCACGCACGTCGCGCCAAAGGCACACGTCGTTCGCGGCCGCGGCCTTCAGCGCCAGGTCCTCGCGCATCAAGGCAACGCCGACGCCCGCCACGACGAGCGATGCAATGACCGCCTCGTGGTCGGCTTCGATGCGTTTCGCGGGGACGACGCCGTGCGCCTCGAAGATCTGGCCGGCCATCGCACTGTGCGAACTGATGGCCGGCGTCATGATCCACGGCAAGGCTGCGATGCCGTTCCAGTCGGCATTTTCGACGCGGTCGCGCCATGATACCGGCGCCACGACGCGGTAGGCGATGCGCCGGAGCGGCAACGCCAGCACGCTGGGGTGGACCAGGGGCCCGTAGTAGAAGCCCGCGTCGAGCTCGCCGTCGCGGACTTTCGCGAACGCCGCGCCCGAGACTTCGTGATGAAGCTCGATTTCGACGAGGGGGTAGCGGTTGAGCGCTTCGGCGAGGAGGTCGCCCAGCCGCAGGAATTGCGGGTCGGCAAGGGTGGCGACACTCGCCCGGCCGGCGATCTCGCCGGCGAACGACTTCGCGTGGCTGGACAGCGCGCCGGCGGCCGCCACGACCTTCGAGGCTTCGGGCAACAAGAGTTGGCCGGCCGTCGTCAGGACCATGCCGGTCGGGGTGCGATCGAACAGCGCCACGCCCAATTCGTCTTCCAGCGCCTTGATCTGCGCCGAAAGGGCGGGCTGGCTGATATGAAGCTTCTCCGCCGCCCGGGTCAGATGACCGAGCTCGGCGACGGCGGCAAAGCTCTTCAGTTGGTAGAGCTCCATGCAACTCCGCAAAGGTCCGGTCGGAACCGTATAGTAGCACGTATGCTGCAGTGCAGCAAGATGGCCGAGCACACCGATCGCCTGAGGCTATCACTCTCATCCAAACTGGCGATTTGAAGTTGCCGGGGCCGGCGGCTATCTTCTGATGGTGCGGCGCACCATGCGCCGGAAAGGGTCTCGATGCCCAGAGGAAGTTCGGATGAAATCCACAACCACCCATTACCCTGATCACAACCAGGTCTTTGCCTGGCTCGGCATCAGTGCGCTCCACGCTGCCCTGTCGCCAGCCTCCCTCGATCGACCCCGGAATCGTTCGGGCAGCCCAAAACCGGGCTTGCTCGAACGCCTCGACCGCTGGGCCGCAGGTTTGCGGCAGAAGGACATGGAGCGGTATCTCGCCGAGTCCCGCGACATCTTCGAGCTCGAGGCACGACTCCGGGACATCGAGCGTCGCCCGTTCCTGTAATCGGCGCGGGGACTGGCCGCCGGCTTATGCCGGAATGAATCGCAGTGCCACGCCGTTGTTGCACCAGCGCTGCCGAGTCGGCGGCGGGCCGTCATCGAACAGGTGACCCTGGTGGCCGCCGCAGCGAACGCAGTGATATTCGTCGCGCTCCACGATGATCTTGAAGTCTTTCTTCATCGCGAGGCGATCCGGGATGCTGGTGAAGAAGCTGGGCCATCCGGTCCCGCTGTCGTATTTCATCTGCGACGTGAAAAGCGGCAGCGCGCATCCCGCGCACACGAACACGCCAGCGCGCTTCTCGTTGTTGAGCGGGCTCGAGCCCGGACGCTCGGTGCCTTCCTCGCGGAGCACGTCGTATTGAACCGGCGTGAGCAGCGACTTCCAGACATCCTTCGTACGCGAGACGGGCTCCACGGAAGTTGCGACTTCCGCGTTCTTGGCGAGAAGGGTCTGCCAATTCCTGCGCATTTCCTCGATCTGCGGCGCTGTCGGCGCGGTTGCCGCATGAGCGCGGCTCGCTGCGAATATGCCTGCCGCCGCGAGCGGCGCGACGCCCAGCGCATGAAGGAAACAACGACGTAGCATGCGGTACCTCTTGAGCTCAATGGCCGGTTGGACCCCAACTCACCTCGCGAGTTGCGGCACGAAATTGCGCCCTCGCCGGACTTGGCCGATCGACGCTTGGCCCGGCTCGCCGTTGGTCGAACGGCTCCCTCGCGATCTTACGCCAGCGCCTTCGCCAGCAGGCCCGCGACGGCCGCGGCGCCAATGACGGGAATCACGCCCACCCGGAAGCGGAACAAGAGTACGGCTGCACCGATGCCGATGGCGAGCGCCCACGGGTCGACGCCTGCCCCAAGCGCATCGGCGGTCCATCCGCGCGGCCACAGGACGTGCATGGCGAAGAACACGGCGAGATTCACGATCGTACCAACCACGGCGGCGGTGACGCCCGCGAGCGGTGCGGTGAATCGAACCTGGCCGTGCGTCGACTCGATCAGCGGCCCGCCGGCCAGGATGAACAAGTAGGACGGCAGGAACGTGAAGAAGGTGGCGACGCATGCACCCAGGGCGCCCGCTGCGAATCCCGAGGCCGGGCCCAGGACGTGATGTGAAACGCCACCAAGATAGCCAACGAACGCGACGATCATGATGAGCGGACCAGGCGTCGTTTCGCCGAGTGCGAGGCCGTCGATCATCTGCGGGGCGGTGAGCCAGCCGTACGTTTCGACGGCGCCTTGAAAGACGTAAGGGAGCACCGCATAGGCGCCGCCGAAAGTCAGGAGGGCCGCCTTCGTGAAAAACCATCCCATGTGGAACAGCGTGCCGTCGACGTTCCAGATCCACCCCAGCGCCGCGAGGGTCACCGCCCACAATCCCAGGAAAGCGATCACCACGCGCGCGAGCCGCGAAGCCGCGTAGCGCGCATGCGGCGGCGGCGGTGTCGCATCGTCGATGATCGCCGGCGCATGGGTCGTCGCAGCCCGGTGCTGCGCGCCGAGCGCAAATGCCGCCGGCGCCACGCGGCCACCGATCGCCCCAACCACCGCAGCCGTCGCTACGATCAGCGGAAACGCGATATGCAGCGCGAATATCCCGACGAACGCGGCGATGGCGATCAGCCACAGCATGGGATGCCGAAGCGCGCGCGAGCCGATTCGCCATGCCGCGTGAACCACGATCGCAACGATGGCCGGCTTGATTCCGTATAGCGCCGCAGAGACGAGCGGCGCGTTGCCGTATGCGAGATAGAGCCAGGACAGCGCAATCAGCGTCGCGAGCGATGGCAGGACGAAGAGAATCCCTGCCACCAATCCACCCCAGGTCCGATGCATCAGCCAGCCGATGTACGTCGCGAGCTGCGTCGCTTCCGGTCCGGGCAGCAACATGCAGAAATTGAGCGCATGCAGGAATCGCTGCTCGGAGATCCAATGCTTTTCATCCACCAGCTCGCGATGCATGATCGCAATCTGGCCGGCAGGTCCGCCGAAGCTGATCCATCCAAGGCGAAACCAATAGCGAAGCGCTTCAGCCCGGGTGGGGGCGCGTGGCAGCGAGGATCCGACCGCCGCGGAATCCGGGATCACGTGGAACGCGTGCCGGGACGATGCGCACGGTGTCGGTTTGTTGCATCGCAACAAGAACTCGCGACGGCGGCGTCGAGACGCATGGCTCAAGCGTAGCATTGAGGCGCAGGTCGCGGACGCCGCATCAAAACGCTGCGTTGTCAATACATTGTCATATGCATGTCGCGCGGTGTCCGCAAGTCGATCGATATTAATCGATTCAAAAACTGTCTTGACCTTGCCATTTTCGGCGCGTAGCCTCACTTCCCATCGCCGCACCACCGATCCAGGTCCAGGACCCGAACCGCCTCGACGGCGACGATAGCCGCGTTCATTGCGGGCTGAAGCAAATGCTTGGTGCATCCGCAACAGGACAAAATTCGCGCATCGCTCACCCTCGCCACGACGAAGAATATTCATGCGGCGAGCGGCGTCATAGGAGGAGTGCCAATATGAAATTCAAAAGTGGACGTATTGCCTATACCGTGGCCGGAGCCGCGGCGCTGGCCGTGGCGTTCGGATTCTCGAGTCCGTTGTTTTCCGCCAAGCCCGAGGCGTCGAGCACGTTGAAGCCGCCGACGTTCAAGGTCGACCCGTTCTGGCCGAAGCCGCTGCCCGACAACTGGGTCACCGGCGAAATCGGCGGGACGTGCATCGATTCGAAAGATCACGTGTTCATGGTGACGCGTGGCTTCCAGACGGGCGGGCTCGTATCGCCGGAAGGCGTCGGCGGCTTCCCGACCGTATCCAAGGCCTCGCCCCCGGTGATCGAATTCGATCCGGAGGGCAACGTCGTCAACTCGTGGGGCAGCACGGCGCTGGTGCCCGCGGGGCAGCCCAACGCGGGGCAGAACGCGGTTCTTCCGAATGGCATCCATGGCTGCTACGTCGACTACCAGGACAACCTCTGGATCGCCGGCAACAGTGACGGTGTCGTGCAGAAGTATTCGCACGACGGCAAGAACCTGCTCCTGCAGATCGGCACCAAGTTCGTCTGCGACAATCCTCCGACCAACGCCTGCACCGGCGACTCGCCCAATGTGGGCAGCAGCCATGTGCTCCTGCATCGTCCGGCCGACATCGCGGTCGATCCGAAGAACGGCGACATCTACATCGCCGACGGCTACGGCAACCATCGCGTCGTCGTCTTCGACAAGAGCGGCAACTACCTGCGCCAGATGGGCGCCGGCGTCGGCACGGGTCCCGGACAGTTCGCCCCGACCGGTGGCGGCCATCCGCATTGCGTCGTGATCGGCAAGAACGACCTGGTCTATGCGTGCGACCGCGGCAACGATCGGATCAACGTGTTCCGGAAGGACGGAACGCTGGTTCGCGGCATCCCCATCATTCCGGGGACGTTCGCGCTCGGCACCGCCGGCTCGGCATGGGACGTCGATTTCTCGCCTGACGACGCGCAGACGTTCATGTACGAATCGGACGGCGGCAACGAAGTCATGTGGATCATGGATCACGCGTCCGCGCTCGCCGGCTTGCCGAACTCGATCCTTTCGGGATTTGGCCGCCCGGGCCACATGGCAGGCGATTTCACGTTCCTGCACATGATGGCGATCGACTCGAAGGGCAATCTGTATGCCGGCGAGACGGTTGGCGGACGTCGTATCCAGAAGTTCGACCGCGTCTCGAATTGCCCCGGCAATTCGGAAGGCAAGGGCAACGCCGGCCTGTATCAGTGCCCGGGCAACGGTCATTGATCGCAGGCAACGATACGCGATCGCATTGACGAGCGCGTAATCACCGGAACGACGGCGGCGGGGGCACCCGCCGCCGTTTTTTATGACCCACAGAACGTCGCAGTGGCGGAGAAACGAGCGAAAATGCGCGGCAGTTCAATTGCACCCATGCGTTCGATCGATACGATGACCACCTGCCTGCGCATGCTCCGGACCCTGACGCTGTGTGGGCTCGCCGTGCTCGCGTGCGTGACCGGCCGCGTTGCGTGGGCGAACGGTGCCGATCTTCCCGCGGAGGTCGTGCTCCAGGGCTTCGTGAAGCCCGAGGAAGGACGCCTGCGTGTGCTCGTGCGCACGCCACTGGTCCTGCTCTCGAGCTTCTCGCTGCCCAAGCGCGGACCGGGATTCCTCGATCTCGAGCACATCGACGACGCGCTGGCAAAAGCCGCTGCGTCGGCCGGCAAGCAGGTCGAAATCACCGAGGATGGGCGCGCGCTCGTCCCGACGGTGCGGGCGATGCGGCTTTCGCAGCCTTCCGATCTGGCGTTCGACGCCTATTCGAAAGCCCTTGCGCTGGTGGAAGGTCCTAAGCTTCCCCTCGACACCGATCTCTATTGGAACCAGGGCTACTTCGACGTCGAGCTCGAGTACCCGCTCGCGTCGGTACGTTCACCGCTCGCGCTTCGCGTCAATGTCGCGCCGGAGCTCGAGACGCGCGGAAAATTTCGCTTCGAATTCCTCCCGGTGGGAGAGCCGGCACGTCGTTTCGACGTTCCCAGCGGCTCGGGCTGGGTTCCGCTCGATCCGCGCTGGTACGAGGCCTCGTGGCTGTTTTTCAAGGCGGGATTCGTCGCGCCGTTCGCGCAGGATCGCATGGTCTTTCTCGTCTGCCTGGTTGCGCCGTTCCTGCGTTTCGGCGGCGTGATGGCCATCGCGACGATGCTTGCGCTGATGCAGGCGCTCACGCTCACCGTGGCGGCGCGCGGCGTCGAGTTCGACGAGCATCTCGTGCCGGCGCTGTTCGCGGCAGCGACCGCCGGCTCGATCCTGCTGTTCGCGATCGGCAACCTGTCGCGCCCGCGCCTGCGATACCGGTGGTTTTTCGCGGCTGTGCTCGGGGCGCTCGGCGGATTCGGCATCGGCCATCTGCTGTTTCACGCGATGCAGTTCGCGGGCACGCACGAGATCGTCGCGATCTCGGCCTGGAACGTCGGTGTGTTTGCCGGCGAGCTCGTGGCGTTCCTGCTCGCGCTCGTGCTGATGCGGCTCATCGTCGATCCCATCCTGGGCCGCACGCTCGGGGTCATCGTCGTGTCCGCGCTGGCCGGTCATCTGGCATGGCACTGGCTGGTCGAGTACGGGCACGCCCTCGGGCATGTCCTGCACGACGGCATCACGCGGCAATCGATCATGGATCTGGGCCGGTGGCTCGTGCCCGCGTTGGTGGTTGGCGGACTCGCCATGTTCCTTCCGCGACAGTTCGGCGGTGAGCCCGTGCCGAGCCTGCGAAGCGCACTCCTCGAACACGACGGCCGCTGAGCGGTCGATTACGGGAGGCTGCGGCCGTTGCTGGAGGACTTCCGCTAGATCAGTCCCTCGAGAATCTGCACATCGACCGTCGCGCCGGCCGCGACGTCGCCTGTTTCCGCCGGGAGGACGATGAAGCAGTTCGCGCGCGACATCGACGACAGGATGCCGGATCCCTGGTCGCCCGTCGTACGCACCTGCCACTGGCCGTCATCCTCCTGCGTCAGGATGCCGCGCTGGAATTCCGTGCGCCCCGGCACCTTCCGGATCGGCGCTGCCAGCCTGACCTGGAATTGCGGCGTCGATGCACTGCCGCCGCGTCCCTGCAACGCGAACAGCGCATCACGGACGAATTCGTAGAACGTCACCATCACGCTCACGGGATTGCCCGGGAGGCCAAAGAAATGCGCGTTGCCGATTCGGCCGTAGGCGAGCGGGCGGCCCGGCTTCATCGCGATCTTCCAGAACAGCACTTCGCCGAGCGTCTCCAGCACCCGTTTCACGAAGTCGGCCTCGCCTACCGAGACGCCACCTGACGTGATCACGACATCCGCGTTTGCGGCCGCGCTCGCGAATGCGGTCTCGAGAGCGGCCGGGACGTCCGCGACCACACCCATGTCGATGACGTCGCAATTCATCCGGGTCAGCATCCCCCATAGGGTGTAGCGGTTGCTGTCGTAGAGCTGACCCACGGCCAGAGGCTCGCCGATCGGCTTCAGCTCGTCGCCGGTCGAGAAGAACGCGACGCGCAGTTTGCGATAGACGCCGACTTCGTTGATGCCGATCGACGCCAGCATGCCGATCTCGGCCGGTCGAAGCGGTTGTCCGGCGCGAAACACGGTTGTTCCGCGCTTCAGGTCCTCGCCCGCGAAGCGGCGGTTCTGTCCTGCTTTCCCGACCGCACCTGCAGCGATTCTCACGCCGCCGGGGATTTCACTCGCGCGCTCCTGCATGACCACGGTGTCGGCACCGCCGGGCATTGCTGCACCGGTGAAAATCCGCACCGTCTCCCCGCTGCCAATCACCGTGTCGCAGGGCTTGCCCGCGAAGGAGTCGCCGATGCGCTTGAGCGTGGTCTCGCCGTGGGTCGCAAGATCGGAATGGCGCACCGCCCAGCCATCCATCGCGGAGTTGTCGTGCCCGGGGACGTCGATGGGCGACACGATCTCCTCGGCCAGGATGCGATCGAGCGCGAGACGGATGTGAACGCGCTCGATGGTCGTGACCGGCTTCAGGAACTGCCGTATGACCTCGCGCGCACGATCCACGGGCATCGAATCGGGATCGTAATCGTCGGCGCAGGAGAGCTCGCGCAGCGTCTTGGGGGCGTTCATCGTCATTTCGTCTCAATGGAGCTAGTTTGCGCGCGGGGTTCACCGCGCGTCACCGCAAGCCGCGAGCTCTGCCGCAGTGTTGATGTTCCGAAACGCCTCCGCCTCGTCGTCGAAGTTGACCTCGACGTGGGCGATCGTCGCGTACCACGCGTCGATCTTCCTGCCTCCGCCTTCGAGGAACGAGGCCAGGTGTGGCAGCACGTCGCGGCGCACCAGCGCGAAGACCGGGTGCGGCTGGTCGAACGTCTTCGCGACTGCGAGCTGCGCGTCGCGTGCGGCAAGCGCCACGCCCAGACGGGCAACGAGATCCAGCGGGAGGAACGGCGAATCGCACGGAGCCGTCACCACGAACGTTGTCTTCGCGCTGGTCATGCCGGCATGCAAACCTGCCAGCGGACCGGCGAAGCCGCCGACGGCATCGGGGACTACCGGATAGCCGAGCGCGCCGTAGCGCTCCAGGTTCTGGTTGGCGTTGATCACGATCGTCGCGACCTGTGGGGCGAGACGTCCGATGACGTGCGCGGCGAGCGGGGCGCCCGCGAGTTCCACCAGTCCCTTGTCCACGCCCCCCATCCGACGACCCTGTCCGCCCGCCAGCACGATCCCCGTGATCGCGTCGCGCGGAATCATGATGCGGTCGTGCGTGCGTCCGGCCACGGAATCCACGCCACGTGCTCCTCGAAGAATGCGTGCCCATCCGGCGCGCGATCGACGGGATCGTCGAAGGCCGCCAGGACGACATGCGTCTCGTTCGGCCAGCGCGCGGACTCGAAGAACAGCTTGGTCCCGCAGTGGCGGCAGAACTTGCGCGCCGTTCCCGGCGAGGACACGTGCGTCGCGAGCTGGCCGGCGCCTTCCG
>Ga0070665_100006626_pt1 | contig 11771 bp, 8 predicted proteins | sample KBSS13metaG_FD_65862 | JGI IMG/M metagenome (GOLD analysis project Ga0070665, IMG submission 65862) | Switchgrass rhizosphere microbial communities from Kellogg Biological Station, Michigan, USA - KBS S1-3 metaG | ecosystem: Host-associated > Plants > Roots > Rhizosphere > Soil ...
TGCTGAAATGCCGGCGGACCGGCCAGGTCGCGTGCCAGCGCAGCGACTGCGTCCGGCATGAGGTAGATGATCAACCCTTCCGAAATCACCGCGACGTGTTTCGCGCGCCGCCCGATATCCGCGAACAGCCCGCGGCGGCCATCCTCGTTCGAAAGATCTAGGCGCACGCGCTCGAGTTCGCACACGGGCTTCGCGTCGCCGAGGATCTCTTCCTTGTAGTCGAAGATGTCGGGCAGATCGACTTCCACCCAGCGCAGCGACGCGGGCAGTTCCATCCGGTACGGACGCGTATCGAGGCCCGCCGCCAGGTTCACGATCGTGTCGGCGCCGTGCTGGACGAGCCTGCTGACGAACCGGTCGAAGAGATAGGTGCGCGCGATGAACGACCACGCGTTCTCTTCAGTGAACTTCAACGCGGCGGCGATCCGTTCGCCGCGCTCGCCCGCGAGCGCACGCGCGTACGGATCCTTGAAGACCGCGTCCTGCCGCTCGTTTTCCCGCGCGCGGTACACCGCCATCCACCGCGCGGTGTCGGAGATGTCGCGAATCAACGGTTCGTCGGTCATCAGCGGAGATTATATGCGGCTGGCACGACGGAACGGATTAAACAGGAGGCCAGGAGATCAGGAGAAGAGCGACACGAGGCGCGACAGCGGGCTGTCGCGCCGCAGTCGCTTCTCCGTTCGTCTCCGCTGCTCCGTTTCTCTGTGTGATCCCGTTTCCTCCGTGACCTCCGTTGCCGAACGCTTGAGAACTTCGCGCGACGATGGTAGCGTCGTCGGCACAAGGTTTGGACATCTCCCGGCGATGGGCAGTGCTCGAGCACGGCGCTCATAGCCTGGAGGTAAACACTTGAAGTCGCAGATCGAACAACGCGTCGAAGTGCTGGAGCAGAAGGTGGCTGGCCTGGAAACATTACCCGCTCGGATGACGGCGCTGGAGTTCCAGTTCTCAGAATTCCGCAGTGAAGTTCGTGGTGAATTTTCTGCGGTCCGTCATGAGATGAACGAAGGATTTACAACCCTTCGAGGGGAAATGCACGCGTTGAACGAAGAGACGCGGAGGGAAATGCATGACTTGAACGAAAAAACCCGGCAGGAAATGCACACTTTGAAGGCCGAGGTTCTCGCTCAGGCGAGGACGCTACACGAGGACGTTGTATCCCGGCTGACTCTGCTCGATGAACATCGCCGACCCGCACGTCCGAAGCGATCTCGGAAACCCAAGACCGACTCCTGAACAGAACGGGTCGACGCTACCCCTACCTGACTGAATTCGACGTGACGGTGACGGTGACGTCCTTCGCCGCAACCAGGATACCGTCGTCGGCGTAGGCGCGCAGGACGTACGTGCCTGGCGCGCTGAAGCGGACCGACGTCGAGGCTTTTCCGTCGGTCACCGGAATCTTGCGCGGCTCGAAGGTCACCGCGCGCGCGTCTCCGCGATAGACGACCCAGATCACGCCGAGCCGGACGCCGCGATCCAGGCGCACCATCGCCTGCATCAACGGACCTTCGACGCGCGCGTTCGACCCGCTCTGACTCGGGCGGGCCGTCGGCTTCCCATCGTCAGTGACGAACGCATCGAGCACGAGCGGGGCGCCGGCGGCGACCGTCCGCTGGGCCGCGCCTTCGACCTTGATCGATGGCGGATCGTCAGGCTCGCCGAGCTCGCCAGGGCCGCCGCGATTCTGCTGGTAGGTGCCGGCGTCGATCTCCCAGACCGGCATCAGCGACGCGTACGCCTTCTCCGTCTTGCCGTGGCTCGTCAACGTCCAGACGAGATCTTTCTTGCCCCAATCCTTCGGCACGCGTACGGAGAACACGTATTGCTGGCGTCGCGCGTAGAAATGCGCCGGCTGGCCCTGATCGACATCGCCCGGCTCGAGGGAATTGTTGGGGCCGACCGGCACATCGACCTCTTCCTCGTAGTTCCGGTTCATGTAGCCGAAGACCATGTTGAAGCTGCCGTCCGCGTTGCGCTCCCAGCCCTCGAACACGGGGACGACGTTCTGCCCGGTGGCGTAGCGCACCTGTGACGACAAAGAAGAAACCGCGGAGACCGCAAAGATCGCTGAGAAGATCCAAATATTTCTTTGCGATCTCCGCGGTCTCTGCGGTTCCTTCTTATCGTGACGGATCACGGCTGGCTCGTGCTCTTCACCTTCAGGGCGTTGCGCGCAGCCACTTCGGCTTTGAACTCTTCATCGGTCATCGTGTAGAACGTGAGCCAGTGCCGCGACATGTCGTCGGTCGTTCGGTTGCCGAAGCCGACCCAGTTTCTCGGATCCGGGTTGTACTTGTTCGCCGCCGAGTTGTCGTGCCAGCTGATGACGTGCATGATCGTGCCCGCCGGCAGCAGCGGCGCGACGTTGTCGGCGTAGTTGTAGACGATCTGCCAGTTGAAGTCGTAGTTGACGCAGTTCAGCTGCTCGACGCGCATGTCCGGATAGATGGCCTCGAGGCACTGGCGCTTGCCGCGATTGTGCATGTGCGGCATGAAGCCGACCAGGTGCGACGGCTTCTCCATCTTGAAGTACGCGTCGCTCCGCACGTTGTCGGCGCCCGCGGGGATGTCGAGATCGTCCTGGTTGGGCGAAAGAATCGTCGTGACCACGTGCCTGGGTACGACGCCCTTCGGATAGAACACGATGCCGACTTCGGTGCGATCCGTGACCGGCTCGCCGATCGCGTGATAGTGCATGTTGAAGCGGACTTTCGCGCCCGCCTTCATCAGCTTCCCGGACCCTTCCGGAAACACGTCGCCGTTCTTGCCGACGGCGTACTCGACCAGCGTGCCTCCGCCGCTCGAACCGTCGTCATAGACAAGCGTCTCGACCGAATGGTGCACGACCCGTCGTGCGCCAGGCGACGGCTTGGCTTCGACGGCCCTGATGTAGCGATCCTCGGTGAGACCGGAGTCCGCTTCGAAAATCCCCCACCAGTCGGCCGCCTCGGTCTTGACCGTGAACGCCTTCGGCATCGGCACGATCAGATCCGGTTTGCCGATGTGCCAGCGATCCGCATCGTCGAACTGACGCGGAGGCGGCATATCCTCCGGGTTGCCGCGCGGTGCGCCCGCCGTCACCCACGCGGAGAGCGTCTCGATCTCGTGATCGGTCAGCGAAGGATCGTCCTTGAACTGACGGATGCCGACGGTCCGATCGACGTGCCACGGCGGCATCTGGCGGGCTTCCACTCGTTGCCTGATCGACCGCGCCCACGGGCGCGCGTCCTCGTACGTCAGCAGCGACATCGGCGCGATCGAGCCGGGTCGATGGCAGTTCTGGCAGGACCTCTGAAGAATCGGCGCCACGTCCTTCGTGAACGTGACCTGGGTTGCCGGTTGCTGAGCTGAGGCGGTTGCACAAGTCAGCACGGCGACAAGCTGCAGGGCAAAGGCTTTGGCCGAGCCTCGTAGCGCGAAGGCTTTAGCCGAGCGGCCGACAAATCTCATACCCGCCTCCGGCCGCGATTATAATCGCCCCGACGACGAAAGGAGCGGCTGTATGCGTTCCGTATTCCTCGGAGTACTCCTTCTCTCTGCCGTAGCCGTTTCAGCCCAGACCGCGAAACCGAAGATCGCGCGCGCGGCGGACGGCCACCCCGACCTTCAGGGCACGTGGGACTTCGCGCAGCTGACGCCGTTCGAGCGCCCGAGCGCGTTCGCCGGCAAGAGTTCGATCAGCGACGAGGAGGCGGAAGAGTTCGCGCAGCAGCGCATCGAGAGCGGGAACAAGGACAATCGCGGCGGCGGAGCCGCGGCAGACGTCGAGCGGGCGTACAACGATTTCTGGTGGGACTTCGGCAAGCGGATCGCCAAGCAGACGTCGCTGGTCGTGGATCCGCCCGACGGCCGCGTGCCGCCGCTGACGCCGGAGGCGCAGAAGCGCGCCGCCGATCGCCGCGGTAAGTACGACAACCCGGAAGAGCGTCCGCTCGCCGAGCGCTGCGTGCTGGGATTCAACTCGGGCCCGCCGATGATCCCGAGCGCCTACAACAACAACATGCAACTGGTCCAGACGCACGATCACGTCGTCATCCTGAACGAGATGATTCACAGCGCGCGAATCATCCCGCTCGATGGCCGGCCGCACGCGCCCGCCGGCATCCGCTCGCTCACCGGCGATTCGGTCGGTCATTGGGACGGCGACACGCTCGTCGTCGACACGACGAACTTCTCGCAGGAAGCCGGCTTCCGCGGCGCCTCGACCAGAATGCACCTCGTCGAGCGCTTCACGCGCCTCGACAAGGACACATTGCGCTACGAGTTCACGGTCGACGATCCGGCGACCTGGACGGCGAAATGGAGTGCGTCGATTCCGATGACGCGCACCGACGAGTTGATCTACGAATACGCCTGCCACGAGAGCAACTACGGTCTCGAGGGTGTCCTGAAGGGCGCGCGCTTCGAGGATCAGCAGAAATTGAAGACACAGAAATGAAATCGGCGCTGATTGGGTTGATCGCGTTGCTGGGCGCAACCCAGACCGGAGGATCGGCGCCGGCCACGTACTTGAGCGATGCCGAGTTGATGGCGACGCTCAAGGAATCGGCAAAGGCCGCGCCCGACATGCACACGGCGCCGGTGCAGAATACGGATCACTACCGGATCAACGTCGTCGAACGGACGAAGCCGCAGGGCGCGATCGCCCACCCAGGCTTCATCGAGGTGCATCACATCATCAGCGGAGCCGGTACGCTCGTGACCGGCGGCACCATCGTCCGCGCCGCGGGCGCGCCTGCCGGAAGCGCGACGATCGACGGGGGCCAGACCCGTCACGTGGCCAAAGGTGATGTCGTCCTCGTTCCCGCGGGAGCGCCGCACTGGTACAAGGATCTGGAAGGTACGCTGACGTATCTCGAGGTGCGATTTCAGGACGTCAAGTAGCGCGTCTTCGCCGCGCTACTTTCTCACCAGCTTCTTGACCGCGTGCCCGGTGATCGTGTCGCCGATGTGGCCGGTCACGGTCTCGCCAACGTAGATCGAACCCTGCTTGTCGACCGCCACACCCTCAGCCAGCACCTGCTCGCTTCGCGTGCGTATCGAACCGTCCCTGGCGCTCCCGACGATGAGCGCCATCTTGTCGTTGTAGTCGACGACGTAGAGCGTGTCGTCGGGCGCGATGAAGATGCCGCTGGGCGATCCAAACTGTGTCCACTGCTCGAGGAACGTTCCCTCCTGGTCGAAGATCTGGATCCGCCGATTCGAGCGATCGCCGACGAGCAGCCGTCCGCGCGAGTCGAAGGACATCGTGTGCGGCACGTTGAACTCGCCTGGACCGTCGCCGCGCTTGCCCCAGGCCTTGATGAACGTGCCGTCCTTCGAGAACTTCACGATGCGCGAGTTGACGTGGCCGTCGGCCACGAAGATGTCGCCATTTGGCGCGACGGCGACATCCGTCGGGCTGTTGAACGTATCGGGACCGTCGCCTGACACACCTTTCTTCCCGAGCGTCATCAGGAGCTGACCATCTCGTGTGAACTTGAACACCTGCTGACCGATGCCGTTGCGCGCGCGGCCGTCCGTGATCCACAGGAACCCATCGCGGTCCACACGTATGCCATGTGGCCAGACGAACATCTTCTCGCCCCACGTCTTGAGAACCTTCCCCGACGGATCGAACTCGATGACCGGCGGCTCGGCGCGCGTGAAGGCGAACACGCGCCCGGTGTCGTCGATCGTCATCCCGGGCACTTCGCCGAACTGCAGACCGGCCGGCAGCGTGCCCCAGTTCGGCACCAGGCGATAGGCGCCTGCATCGGTCTCGGCCGGCGTGTGGCCGGACATCAACACCTTTCCCGGTCGCGCAGCCGTCGGCTTGCCGGAATCCCACGCGAGCTCGCCGCCGACGAACACCTTTTCGACGCCGGTCGCCAGGACCGCCGGATCGGTGAAGGTCGAGCGATCGACAATCGTCTTCGGGTTGAACAGCACGAGATCGGCGATCGCGCCGGCCTGAATATGTCCGCGGCCTTCGAGCCGCAGCCTCGCGGCGGGCGCACTCGTCATCTTCCGGATCGCCTCCGATAGCGTCAGCCACCGATCGTCGCGGACGTAGCGGCCGAGCACGCGCGGAAAGGTGCCGGCGCCGCGCGGATGACGCGTCGCGATGCCGCCGTCGCTCGCCACCATGATCCACGGGCGCGTGTAGAACGCACGGATGTCTTCGTCGACCATCGAGGTACAGACGACGCCGGCGCCGCCGTCCTTGACGATCTGGATGAAGAGATCGACTGGTGTCTTGTTCTGATCCTTCGCCACGGCGTCGAGCGTGTGGAACTCGTATTCGGGATGCGCGGTGTGGCGGACGATCAGGACGTTGGCCGCGCCGCCCACGTCGGCGAGCGCCTTCTCGACGCTTGGCGGATAGTCGTACCGCTTGTCGGGCACCAACACCGTGATCGTCGAGCTCCACGCGTTGTACGGATAGGCATCTGCGGTGACATCCACGCCGCGCGCGCGAGCGGCCTCGATGAGCGCGATCGCTTCAGCGTTCTTGCGCCACACGCCGACGGTGCCCAGCTTGATGTGGGAGATCTGCACGGCGACGTGCGCGCCCTCGCCGATCGCGATCGCTTCTTTGATCGCGTCGAAGCTCTTGTCGGCTTCGTCGCGAATGTGCGACATGTAGACGCCGCTGTAGCGGGCCACCACCTTGGCGAGCTCGACGAGCTCGCTCGTCTCGGCATAGCCGCCCACTTCGTACTCGAGGCCGCTCGACAGCCCGGCCGCGCCTTCGCGCATGCCCTGGTCGACGAGCAGCGCCATCCGCGCGACCTCCTCGGCCCGGGCGGCGCGCTTGTAATCGTCCTTCATCACCTGCCGCCGTACCGTCGCATGTCCCACGAAGGTGGCGACGTTGACCGACGCTGGTGCGCGCTTCCGCTCGGCGAGATACTCGCCAATCGGCCACGGCGAATCGCCGTCGGGCCCGACGACGACGGTCGTGATTCCCTGCGCGATTTGTGTTTCGGCGGCGGGATCGTCAGCGAGGCCAGACGCGGAGTGATTGTGGATGTCGATGAAGCCGGGGGCGACGACGAGCCCGTTGCCGTCCACGACTTCGTCGCCTTGCTGCGGCTTCACATCGCCGACCGCGACGATACGATCGTTGACAAATCGAACGTTCGCGCGCCGCAGTGGTGCGCCGCTGCCGTCTGCCACTTCCGCGCCGACGATCGTCCGGCCGCGTGCGAGATTCTGCGCATGCGTGGTCAGTGCCGCCGCAATCCCGATCGCAGCGGTCAACACGAGTGAAGTTAAGAGTGAAATGCTGCGCAAGATGCCCGGATTATAGACGGTTCACCGTATTTGCCTCTGCTATACTCGCGCGAAATTCATGGCTTTTCCTCCTGCCAACTCGCGTTACGACAAGTACGAGAAAGCCGATCACGACGCCGCCGTCCTCGCCGCCGCAAAAGACCCGGTCATCGAATTGTTGGTGAAGCCGCCGCTGACCCGCGCGGCCGTACCGCAGGAAGCGCCTCCGCCACTCCTCCGCCAGGCCGCGGTGATGCCGGGCGGACCGTACAAATTCTCCGACAAGGGCCCTGAAAAACCCGAGAAGGGCAATCTTCAGCCGGACACCGACTACAAGCGCATCAACCTTCCGCTCGACGCCGACCTGCATGCCTACGATCAGAGAAACAACGTGGACCGGTACGTCGCCGCGGAGCGGGAAGCGTTCGTCGTGCAGATCGAGTCGACCATGACGCGGCTCGACGGCCAGCCTCTCGATGGCAAGACGCTCAAGGGGATGTTGCCGCCGCAGGGCGCGGCCAAACTGGGCGCCGCCAACGGCGTGCCCTTTGAAGTGCCCGACGACTGGAAGGACGAGGGGATCATGTGGGTGTGCATGTGCGCACCCGGCTCCGACGAGGTGATGTTCTATTCGTCGGTCTGCCAGTTGCAGAAGGTGCATCACAGCTCGTTCGGCACGGACGGCGTGCTCTGCGCCGGAGAGTGGATCGTTCGCAAAGGAAAGCTGAAGAAGATCAGCGCCAACAGCGGCCACTACCGCCCCACGCTCGATGCGCTCTACCGCGCGGTCCTGCACCTGGCCTGCGCGCGTCAGCCGGATTCCACGATCTTCCTGTACGACACGAAGCTCAAGGTCTGGGCCGACGTGAACTGGGCCGATTTCATCGCGAAACCCAGCGGCGGCGGGCGCTATTCAACGCATCCGGATTCGCCGGTACCGAAATAACGTCAGGCCAATCCACCGGCCACGAACAACTCCTGCACGGCGCGGTTGGCTTCGTCGATCGCCTGATTGGTGAACGCCCCCGCGCCCGCATCCGCATTCGCGATCGCCACACGCCCGAACCGCTGACGTCCCACGACGTGGGGCCGCTGTTCGGGCGGCACATCTGGATCGGCCAGCGTGTCGTACGTGTACGCGTACCCGTGCGGCCATCGATTCACGGTGATGCCGGCGATGTCCGCGGCTGGATCGAAGCCGCCGCTCCCGAGCATCCGCGCGAGCTGACGCCGGATCTCGAGCTCGAACTGCTCGAACGACATCGACAACAGCTCGTGCTGCCCCGCGCGGTGCTGCTCGCGCCGCGGCAGCCCCGGCTTGTTCGGATTCCTCACCAGCCGCACGATGATCGGCTCTTCCGCCGTCGTCACGCCGCGGTAGCCGCCGATCGAGGTACCCGGGTCGAGACCACAGCTCGTGTGATACATACCCGGCGCCGAGATGTTGGAAACCCCAAGCGTCTGAAACGCCGTCCAGCGGCGGATCAGGACGTTGTTGTACATCATCGGCACCTTGACGGAGTACGCGAGCGCGTCCTTCTGCGCAGCCGGAAGCTCCGGGACGAGCGACGGAATCAACGCGTTATAGCAGGCAAGGATCACGTGACGGGCGCGAATGCCGCTGGTCTTGCCGTCCCGCCGGTACGCGACGCGCACGTGCTCTGCGTGCCGCGGATCGCCATCGTGTTCGACGCGCACGACTGTGCTCCTCAGCCGGATCCGTACATCCGCTTTCGGATCGTCGAGCTTGCCGTACGCCATCGGCGCCTGGACGATCGTCTCCATCGTCTGCTTCCCGGGCAGCGCTGACGGCACCAGGCGGTTGACGAGCAGCCGCGCGATCGACGCGTTGCCGTCGGGAAAATGAAACGTGTACGACGATTCGCGGAACTCTTCTTCGAACGTCAGCCCGAGACCGTTGAAGCCGACTGAACCGCGCCGCGCGGCCTCGAGCGCCGGCGTCGTATCCACGCGCTTGTTGTTGCGTCCGCCCTGCCCCAGGAAGAACGGCAACGCCTCGGGCGCCATCTTGGCGTGCTTCAGGAGAAAGTCCTGCCAGCTGATTCGCGCGAGCGCGGTTAGCTTCTGGTCGGTGGTCATGCCGGCCATGTAGTCGGGGTTCTTGCCGTACAGGCGAATCAAATCGCGGCGGGCGTGTTCGGGCAGCGGCACCTGCGCCAGGAACTCCGGCCACGGCAGACGTCCATTGCCGGCGACGAGGCGATCCTCGCCGAAGTGCTCCTTGTCGAAGAAGATCGACGGTCCGAGCTTCGCGAGCGCGCCGCGATTGGCGAACTCGCCGTTGCGCTCGACCTCGACGCCGAGCTCCTCGATCAACCGCTTCGCCGTGTAGCTGTACGGATAAGGCGTCGCGATGCTCTGGGTGCCGCCGTAGCCGATGAAGGTGCGGCCCTGGTACGTGAACTCGTTTCGCTTCGCGTGACCGCCGAAGTCGTCGTGATTATCGAGAATCAGCACGCGCTGATTCGAACCGAGCGCGCGGCGCCAGAAATGCGCGGCGGCGAGGCCTGAAATGCCGGCGCCTACAATCACCAGGTCGTAGACTTCGGCCGTGTCGACGTCGAGCGCGGGGAATTGCCGATACGCGCCTTGCTGCATCGGCGCGAACGCTTCCATCGCCGCGGGATAGTTGCCGCGAAGGCCGGTGAGCGCCGGAGGATAGTTTTCGGCCGCGGCGGGACGGGTTTGTGCGGCCCTCGGGGATCCGCCAGCTGCGTCGAGGGGTGCGATCGCCGACGAGGCATAGGCGCCGCCGAGCGCGACGGCGACCCCGTTGAGAAAATCACGCCGCGGGATCCGCCGGTCCATTCCGAGATCGCGCCGCTCTTTCAGGTCGCTCATCGCGAATACCTCACGGGACCGCTGACCGTAGTGGCGCAGCGCTTCAGCGCTGCGAACACGCGCCTCGCAGGGCTAAAGCCCTGCGCCACCACCAGGTGTCGGCACGCGACGATTCCACCGCCACCACGGATCGCGCGGGCGATAATAGCACCCGGGAGGTCGACGGGAGATGGCGTATCGCGCGTCAGCGGGGTGCAGTCTCGCCGCATCAATCGTGGCGGCGGCAACGCTTGCGATGCACGCGCAGCCTTCCGCCTCCGGCGACCTCGACGGCATCTGGAACTACGCGACGATGACGCCGCTCGAGCGGCCGCGCGATCTTGCCAGGGCGACGCTCACGCCGGCGGAAGCCGCCGAATACGAACGGTCGACGATCGAGCGTCAAAGCAACACCAACAACACGGCAGGACCGGACTGGTGGGATCCGGGCACACGGTTTCTCACCAACGGCCGCACGTCGTTGATCGTCGATCCCAGCGACGGCCGAGTCCCGCCGCAGACCGCCGAAGCGCAGCAGCGCGCCGCGGCTCGCGCGCAGGCAAGACGCGCGCACGGCCCCTCGGACGGTCCCGAGGATCGCGCGCTCAACGAACGCTGTCTCAACTGGACCGTCGCCGGGCCGCCGCTGCTGCCAGGCGTCTACAACAACAACGTGCAGATCATCCAGACGCGCGGCTACGTGGCGATCGTCTCCGAAATGATCCACGACGCGCGCATCGTCCCGATGGACGGACGGCCGCACGGCACGGTGCCGCGGTGGATGGGCGATTCACGCGGGCGATGGGAGGGCGCCACGCTGGTGGTCGACACGGTCGGCTTCACCGAGAAGACGGCCTTCCGGGGATCGACCGAGCGCCTGCACCTGGTCGAACGCTTCACGCGCACCGGCGCTGACACGATCGAGTACCGCTTCACGGCCGAGGATCCGTCGACCTGGACGCACCCCTTCACGGCGATGTTTCCGCTGAAGAAAACAGACGGCCCGATCTACGAGTACGCGTGCCACGAAGGCAACGCGCGGAGCATGATCGGCATGCTCATGGGTGCGCGGGCGCAGGAGAAGCCGAACGAGCGCTAGATCGCTTGTTCAGATCGCGCGCGAGAATCAGCTTCAACGTGAGACGATCCGACGCGTCGGTCAGGCCGGCGCCGATCCCGGCTTCGATGTCCCATTCCTTCCAGGTGCGATCGACCACCGCGTAGATCTGGTGCACCTGTTCGCCCGCTGGCAGGAAGCCATGTACCGGCCCGAAGTCCGCGTACTCTTCAGCCGCCAGCGTCCAGCCTGACGAGAAGTTGTATGCGACACGCGTCGCCGGCACGAACTCGAGGTTCTTCAGCCCGTCGTACGCCGTGTCGACGATCGGGTTGATGATGATGTCGACCGGCTTCAGGTGCCAGCCGATGATCGGACGGACCTCCGACGTGAATCGCGAGGTGTCCCACCGGTTCGCGTTGATGCTGAACTCGAAATTCGCCCCGTAGAAAAATTTCCGGTCGTCGGCATTCGGCACGGCGAAGAGCGCGCGCAGCTTGAAGCCGTCGAGGCCGAAGCCGCTGTTCTTGTCCCTGCTGTAGAGCGGCAGGTAGAGGCCGGCCTCGAACCACGGCGTCACGCCCAGCGCCCACTCGGGGACCCCGTTCCA
>Ga0070665_100006628_pt1 | contig 11770 bp, 12 predicted proteins | sample KBSS13metaG_FD_65862 | JGI IMG/M metagenome (GOLD analysis project Ga0070665, IMG submission 65862) | Switchgrass rhizosphere microbial communities from Kellogg Biological Station, Michigan, USA - KBS S1-3 metaG | ecosystem: Host-associated > Plants > Roots > Rhizosphere > Soil ...
GCGTCGCCATCGCGGGCGTGCCGCCGTTCTCGGGCTATCACAGTAAAGACGCGATCCTGGCCTCGGCCTACGAATACGCGCCCTGGATGTATTGGGTCGGCGTGTTCACCGCAGGCATGACCGCCTTCTACGTGTTTCGCGCGTTCTTCCTGGCATTCTTCGGCGAGCCTCGCTGGCAGGCCGCCGCACATGACGCCCACGGGCATGGTCATGGCGAGCCGCACGAGTCGCCGCCATCCATGTGGATTCCGCTGGCTGTCCTCGCAGTTCTGAGCTTAGCTGGCGGCTACATCAATATTCCGAAATGGCTGGAGCCGATGTTCAAGGTCCCCGAAGAAGGCCCCGGCATCCCGTGGACTGCGCTGGTGTCCGTTGCCGCCGGCCTCCTCGGCATTGCGCTCGCCGCGTGGTTCTACCTGATTTCGCCTGCGATTCCCGAAGGTCTGGCGCGCAGCTTCAGCACTCCCTACCGTTGGATTTACAACAAATACTTTGTCGATGAGTTCTATGACTCCGTAGTCGTCGAGCCTATGATTGACGGCTCCCGTTCCTTGCTCTGGCGAGTAGTCGACGCGAGCGGCATCGACGGCATCGTGAATGGAACCGGCAAGACCGCCCGTAACCTCGGCGGCATCTTAAAACGGATGCAATCCGGTTCGATACGTAGCTACGCGGCCTGGGTGGTGCTCGGCTCAATCATGGTGATCATCGCGATCACGATGGGAGGCGGCCGATGACAATCCTCGACGCCGTACTCTTCCTTCCGCTCATCGGCTTTCTGTTGTTGCTGATGATTCCCAAGAGCAATCCCAACCTCTCGCGCATAGCGGCGCTAGTCATTTCGCTCTTGATCTTCGTAATCTCGCTGGGGCTCGCCGGCTCCTTCAGCGGTGCCCTTCCCGAAGGCTTTGCGTTCGTTCACGATTCCGAATGGGTCAGTTCTCCCCCCATCCGCTATCACGTTGGCATCGACGGCTTGAGCCTGTGGCTGGTGATTCTGACCACGCTGCTGACGCCCATCTCGGTGCTCGCGTCCTGGAAACACATCGATCATCGCGTCAAAGAATTCTTCGCGTTCCTCATCCTGCTGGAATTCGGTCTGATCGGCGTGTTCGTTTCGCTCGACCTCTTCCTGTTCTACGTGTTCTGGGAAATCGGCCTGGTCCCGATGTACTTCCTGATCGGCATCTGGGGCCACGAGCGCCGCATTTACGCGGCCGTCAAGTTCTTCCTGTACACATTCGCAGGCTCGGTCCTGATGCTGGCCGCCATCATCTATCTGTATGACCGCGCTGGCACCTTCGATTACGCCCAAATCCAGAGCATGCTGCAGAGCGGCCGACTCGCCTTAAGCAGCCAAGCCGAAATGCTGCTGTTCCTGGCGTTTTTCATAGCCTTCGCGATCAAAGTTCCCTTGTTCCCTCTGCACACCTGGCTGCCCGACGCACACGTCGAAGCCCCTACCGCAGGCTCCATCATGCTGGCCAGCGTCATGCTGAAAATGGGCACCTACGGGCTCGTGCGCTTCTGCTTGCCGCTGTTCCCGAACGCAGCTCGCAAATCGGCGCACTGGATTATCGGACTAGCCGTAATCGGCATCCTTTACGGTGCGCTGGTCGCGTTAGTCCAACCGAACATGAAGAAGCTGGTGGCATATTCGTCGGTCAGCCACTTGGGCTTTGTTGTACTCGGCGTGTTCTCCTTCACGCAGCAGGGGCTCGACGGTGCGGTGTATCAGATGCTGAATCACGGCATCTCGACCGGCGCATTGTTCCTGCTGGTCGGCTACCTGTATGAACGCCGCCACTCACTCGAAATTTCTGCTTACGGCGGTGTAGCCACGCCCGCGCCCAACCTGGCGATCGTCTTTCTGATTGCCACCCTGGCATCCATCGGCCTGCCGATGCTGAACAATTTTGTCGGCGAGTACCTGGTCCTCCAGGGCGCCTCTTACACCAGTTTCTCCGCGACCGTCTTCGCCGCTGTCGGCGTGATTCTATCGGCGTGCTACATGTTGTGGCTGTATCAACGCACGTTCTACGGCAAAGCCTCCGAATCGCTCAGCCATCACATGCCGGATCTAAGTGGGCGCGAATGGGCCGCCATCCTGCCGCTACTCTTACTGATGGTTTGGATGGGCAGTTACACGCAGACTTTCATGCCCGCGATCAGCGCGCAGAACGCGCGAATTTTGGACCTGAGCAAGGAACGCGTCGCACAGACGCCGCCATCGCAGCGAGCGGTGCGGGAGGTAGCGAATGCCCGCTAACCTGTTCCCCACCGGCATCGAATATTACCGCATCCTGCCGGAAATAATCCTGACCTTGGCCGGCGTCGCGGTCATGTTCATGGAAGCGGTCTTCACGAACGACGATCAGCGCAAGATCTTCGGACCGTTCTCGATCGTGGCGCTTCTCGCCGCACTAGTTGCATCGCTATCCGCATCCGGCGAACCCGGCGCGGCCTTCAGCAACATGCTGATCATCGATGGCTTCGCCTCGTTCTTCCGCGCCCTGGTGATCGCCGTTGGCGTGATCGCGATTCTCAGCTCCACCGAGTATCTGCGCCGGGAGAAATCCGCCGGCGGCGAATACTATGCCTTGATTCTATTTAGCATCGTCGGCCAGTGCGTCATGGTCACCGCGAACGAGCTGATCATGATCTTCATCGGCTTGGAAATTTCGTCGATCGCCTCTTACGTGCTCGCCGGTTATCTGCGCGACGACCCGCGCAACAATGAATCCGCCCTGAAATATTTTCTTCTAGGCTCCTTTGCCACCGCATTCCTGCTGTATGGCGTAGCCTGGATCTACGGCCTTACCGGAACCACCAACCTCGACCACATCCGTAGCGCCCTGCAGACTTCGACGCCTCCGCTCGCCCTCGCAGGCGCCGCCGCTGCGCTGATGTTCGTCGGATTCGCGTTCAAGATTTCCGCCGCCCCCTTCCAGATCTGGGCCCCCGACGTCTACCAAGGCGCGCCCGTCCCCGTGTCCGGATACCTTTCCGTCGGCCCCAAGGCAGCCGCGTTCGCCATTCTGATTCGCGTTTTTATGACCGCCTTCGGACCCATCGCGACTCGCTGGGAACCCATCGTCTGGTCCTGCGCCCTGGCCAGCATGGTCGTGGGCAACTTCGCCGCGATTCAGCAATCCAACATTAAGCGCATGCTGGCGTACAGCTCCATCGCGCATGCCGGCTACATTCTTGTAGCTCTCACTGCTAATTCCAGCACCGGATCCGCCGCCGCCATGTTCTATCTGGCCGCTTACGCCTTCACGAACCTGGGAGCCTTCGCCGTTGTGACATATTTCTCCCGCAAGGGCGAAAAGTATGTGTCCATCGACGACTTCGCAGGCCTTTCGCAGCGCCAACCCGCCATGGCCGCGATGCTGACGATATTCCTGCTTAGCCTGATCGGCGTTCCGCTCACCGCCGGCTTCTTCGGCAAGTTTTATATTTTTAAAGCCGTGCTCGACGCGAACGAGGTTTGGATCACTGTCCTGGGCTTGCTGAATAGCGCGGTGGCTGCGTATTACTATCTGCGCATCTTGGTCGTAATGTACTTCAAAGATCCTACCGACGCGGTCGAGAATCTCGACGCCCCCGGCATCGGCCTGAAGATCGCCGTGTACGCTTCGGCACTCGGCACGCTGATCTTGGGTATTTTTCCCGGTTGGGTGCTGGATATCGCAACCCGTGCCGCCCTCAAGTAAGCTGCACTAGAAGTGCAGCCGTAAATCCGCGAACCGCTTCACCGTTAGAAACTGTTGGTGGCCCGCATCGCGAAGATCCTGCTGCTCTAGCACCCAGGTGTGCGGATGCGGCACCAGCACGGCATGCAACCCGGCGTCGAGCGCAGGATTGATGTCGGACTTTGGCGAATTCCCGATCATCCACGTGGAATCGCGCGCCAAACCGCGCTCCTCAACTAAACTCGAGTACGCCGCCTGATCTTTTTCCTTCACCACGGCCTTGTGCGCGAAATACTGGCCGAGCCCCGACCGGTCTACCTTTAACAGTTGCTCCTCCGGATGACCCTTGGTGAACAGCGTCAGCTCGTGGCGGTCACTCAGGTAGCCGAGCGTTTCCTCGACGCCCTCGATGACCACCATAGGCTGCTCTAGTATTCTCTCTGCCAGCGAAAAGACGTGGCTCAGGTCGTCTTCGCTAAGGGCACGCTCAGCCAAGTGGCGATAGGCCTCCTGTAGATTGCGGCCAAAGTTCTTGGAACCATAGCCGTGAATCTTCGCGTTCACCAGTTCAATCTCGTTCAGTACATCGCGCACCTGCGCCGGCGTCAGCGCCGAATGATCCAGGAAATCGCAGAAGTTGTCGAACGCGCGCTCGAAATAGATATTGTTTTCCCACAGCGTGTCGTCGGCGTCGATCAGCAGGGAAAGGCGGGCGCTCACTGAAGCCCCGGAGCCTTGCCGCCGTGCCCGTTGCGCGGAGCCACCTGTTTCACGCGTTCAATGCGCCGCTGGCGAATCAGAAACGCTGGCAAGAACTCGGCCAACTGCCGGAGGCGCTCACCCTCGCTGCGTGCCGTCAGCAGCGCCTGCCGTAATCCCAGGTCCTGAATCGGACGCGCCAGCCGGAAGCTAAGCTGTGGGTCGAAGGTCTCCGAACCCGGCAACGGCGAGTCCCCCGTCAACGCGCGCAATTCGTTATATCCAGCGATGGCGCGCGCCCGCGATTCATCCTCCCCCAACGCCACATCGTCATCATCGAAATAATCCACTTCGCCTCGCAGGAAGGCCCGCTCTTCGTTTACTCGCTCGATCTCGAAGCGCCGCCTGCCCAGGGTCAGAATATCCAGCCGGCCGTCCGGATACTCGCGCAGCACGCGTTCGATGGTCGCGGTACAGCCGGTGTTCACGATGCCCCGGTCATTGGCCAGCACCACACCGAACTCGATCTTGTCGCGCAGCACTTCCGCGATCATTTCTTTGTAGCGATCCTCAAAGATGTGCAGCGGCAATTCGGCGTCGGGCAACAACACCACTTGAAGCGGAAACAACGGAAGCCATCCCTGCATGCTACTATTATCACTTTCGCGTACTCATGATTCTCAAGCTCAAGCAGACGCCGGGCATCTATCTTGTCGGATTCATGGGATCCGGGAAATCGACGGTCGGAAGCGCCCTGGCCGACGAGTTGGGCTGGAGTTTTTTCGACCTGGATCAGGAAATCGAGAAGGCTGCGGGCGCGACCGTAGCGGAGATTTTTGACCAGCGCGGTGAGGCGGAGTTCCGCGCCCTCGAAACCGAGGCGCTCAAGAAGCGGGTTAGTAATGTGCGCACCGGGCGGCCGCAGGTGATCGCCCTCGGCGGAGGGGCCTTTACTATCGAAGAAAATTTCGCGTTAGCCACCAATCACGGAGTGACCATATGGCTAGACGCGCCGCTCGAAGTAATCCAGCCGCGTATCGCCGCCGAAACGCACCGCCCTTTAGCCCGTGACCCGCAGCGTTTCCGTGAGCTGTATGATATTCGCCGCGACTCCTATGCCCGCGCCGACTATCGCATCGAGACCGCAGATCAATCTCCGGCCGGCGTCGTGGCGAGCATTCTAGCGCTTCCCCTATACCGCCCCTAGACGCCCAAGTCCAAACCAAAAATGAGCAGAAAACACGCCCTAGATATCTTTCACGCCGCTCTCGAAGCGGCCGATCCCATCCAAGCGGTCCTGGCACAAGTCACGTGTGTCGGGAAAGGGAGCAGGGAAGTCCTGCGTGTCGATCGCCGCAGCTATCGCCTGGCCGACTTCGATCGCATTCAAGTGATTGGATCCGGGAAGGCCAGCGCCAAAATGGCGCAGGCCCTCGAACGCCTGCTGGGCAAGCGCATCACCGGCGGCTGGATCAATGTTCCCGACGGGACGAAAGCCAAACTGAAGCGTATTCACTTGCATGAATCCGGCCATCCAGTGCCGGATGAGCGCGGTGTCGAGGGTGCCCGCCGCATCGCCGAAATCGCCCGCGAGAGCGGCCCTCGTGACCTGCTGCTGTGCGTGATCTCCGGCGGCGCGTCCGCGCTGATGCCGCTTCCCGTTGCAGGGATGACCCTCGAGGGAAAGAAGGCGATCACGAGGCAGCTCCTCGCGTCCGGCGCCACCATCCACGAGATGAACACCGTGCGCAAGCACCTGTCAGCCATCAAAGGCGGACATTTGGCAGCGCTTGGCGCACCCGCCACCGTAGTCGCGTTGATTCTGTCGGACGTAATAGGCGACGACCTCAGCGTCATCGGGTCCGGCCCGACGGTTCTCGATTCCACCACGGTAGACGATGCCGCCGCCGTGCTGAAACGCTTTGGCATCTCTGTTCCGCATTTGACCGAGACGCCCAAGACTCAGGTTAACGCGCAGAACGTAATCGTAGGGAGCAACCGGCAATCGGTCGATGCGGCCGCGAAGAAAGCCAAAGCGTTAGGCTACAAACCGATCATTCTCTCCACCACTATTGACGGTGAAACCCGCGAGATCGCCCGCATGCACGCGGCCTTAGCTCGGGAAATGATGGCGCGTGGAGGAACTCGCACATGCTTTCTTTCGGGCGGCGAAACCACCGTTACCATCCGGGGCACAGGACTCGGTGGGCGTAATCAAGAATTCGTCCTGGCGGCTGCGATCGCACTTGAGTCCACGCCGAAAGTCACCATCTTCAGCGGCGGCACCGACGGTATCGACGGACCAACCGACGCCGCCGGAGCCATCGCCGACGCTTCCACTTTGCGTCGCGCTGCCGTACTGCGCCTCAACCCGGGACAGTTCCTGGCCGACAACGACTCCTATCATTTCTTTGAGAAAGCCGGCGGCTTGGTGAAGACCGGTCCCACTGGCACCAACGTTGCCGACGTGCGAATCTTACTGGTCTAGTTTTTGGAGCGGAACATTCGCGCTGGCAGCCACGGCCTTCTGCACCGTGATGTCGCCGCGCTGCGTTTCGAGTTCGATCGCCGGACCTGCGCCCACTGAACCCCGCAGCGTTCCCTTGCGTCCGCTGGCCTCGACCCTGAATCCGCCATCGAAAGGGTTCGAGATCGAGCCATTATTGGTAGACGCATTCAAGGAAAACTGCGCCGTCGCCGGCAGCGAGAGGCGTATGTCGCCCGAGCGCAAATGTGCCTGAATGTTACCCAACGGCAAGCCCGGACGCAGGTTCAGATCGCCGCGTTCAATGCTGATATCCAGCGGACCGCTGAAATCGCTGATTTCGACATCGCTCGAACGCCTGGTCAGATGCGTCGGACCAGTAAACTTCGATCCGTTGAACGCCCCCAGTGACATACTCACTTCGCCCGGCACCGCTTCCATGCTGAGGTTAGTCCGCGGGCCATTGAAGCGCACCGGTTTGGCAAGTTTTCGCAGCTCGATGGTTCCGTTGTAGGCCCCGTCGACATTGACCGTTCCCGCGATGTCTTCGAGCTCAACATCGGCGCCGCGTCCCTTGATCTCCACGTCTCCTTTGACACCCGACATGTGAACCACGTCGCTGCGGTTCAGGTCCAGGCGCGCCCCTCCGCCGATATTCTTGAGACGCACCCCGGCATTGTCCGAAGTGATGTTGACGGAGCCTGCAATGTCGTTAATATCCAGGTCGCCAGTGCGGCCATGGATCTCGATGCTCGACCCCTTGGGTACGTTAATTTCGAGCGTAGCCGTGATGCGCTCGAATCGCTGCGCCTGATCCTGCCGAATGCGGATGACCACGTTGTTCGCGTCACCGCTGATCTCCAGCGGCGTACCTTCATTGGTCTTGTCAGCTTGCGTTTGATCCATGCTGCGCACAGTCTTGTGCCCGACGACCTTCACCTGGTCCGCGCCCAGGGCCGCATCCACACCGTTGATCTTGGCATCCCCGCGAAAATTCTCCAGCACGATACGCGGCGTCCGCGAGCTGGCCTTCTCGGCGCTCACCGGATATTCGTAGCGCTCGCCGCCCAGAAAACCGAGTCCATTCCACTGGACCATGTGATCCGGCCACCAGTTGGAAAATCCGCGCACCGCATGCAGGCTCGCGCCAAACATGCACAGGAACGCAATCAGCAGCCATTCGCCGCCCGAGACGCCGCGCCTCGGCAGTGGCTTAGAACTCGCCGCCCAGCTTAGAATTTCGACGATGCGGAGCAGCCCCCAGCCGATCAGAATTAACGGCCAGTATCTCGACACCCAATCCAGCAGCGGCATCTCCGGATAAATATTCCGGGCCAGGAACAGGCCGCCGATGGCGATCAGCAGTAGTGGAGCGACAAACGAAGTTCTGCGCATGGTCCCCTATGTCGCCTTGCTTCCCAAGTATTCGCCAAGCCACATCACGCCCAGCACGATCAATAGAACCGGCCAGGTTCTGTGGAAGCTCGCGCCTCCTGCGTGATCGATCATAAACAGAGTGCCTAAGGTCACCAGCATTACTGGACCTCGAAGCGATCGCATTAAAGAAGGGTGATTGCCCGGTGTCGAAAGATTATTGTTTGGATTCATATTTAGACTCCATGATCCGTTCAAACAGCAAGTACAAGCCCAGCACGATCAACAATGCCGGCCAGTAGCGCAGCAAACGGCCGATCCTCAATAGATCCAGGTTGTCCAGCAGGAACAAAAGCCCGAACCCGATCAGCAGCACCGGCGCCATCGGAAATCGCGAGCGTGGGCCTCGCGCCCGAACTAGTCCTGAAAATTCGTCCACCATCTCTCCGTCCCGGCGCTTCTTAGCCGTGTGATACGCCTCAAACGCCATATAGAAAACGAAGGTAGGAATCATCAGCCCGAAGAGCGGCACAAATCCCTGCGCTGCGCCGCTGCTCAGAATGCTGATGATCGAACCGAAAATGACCACGTGCAGCAGGCCCTTCGCATACTGGCCGTTGTAAACCGCTCCCACGCCCGGAATAAATCCCAACACGAAGGCTAGGGGCGGCGAAACACTGGTATCGCCATGCGGCAGAGGAGGCGGCTGGCTAGGCGCGTAGGGAGATGGCGCCGTATAGAGCGGCGGCGTAGAAGTCTCAGCCGAAGCTGTCGCGTGCGGCGCATGCTCGGCGCAATACAGTGTGCCTTCCGCAGCGGTGGCGTTGCTTTCTTCCAGCGCCTTACCGCACATCCGGCAATAACCGATGATTCTTGCGTCCGAGCTCATTTATTGGCCCCCGCTCCATTCTGCGAACCATTCTGTGTTCCATCGGCCGAACTGCGTTCCTGCGCCCACTCTTCCAACTGAGTTTGCACTTCGTAGACTAATTGCAAGTTTTCGTAGCCTTTCACGGCCCGATCCCACGACCGCGCGACTCCACTCTCAGCCGCGCCCCAGAACCGTCCGACCATCGCCACCGAAATTACTGCCATCGCCATTCCCATCGCGAACCTGGGTTGCAGAATAAATCCCGCTCGCCGGCCCAGCAGACGTTCGATCCACGACGGTTTAATAACGGTGCGGCTCGCCCCACTGGTGACTTCAAATAAAATCCGATTCACCATCGCGGGCGGTGGGTCTATCGTGGATGCCCGCTCGATGAAGGCCATCGCACCCGCGGCATCCATTGCCAGCTCCGCACAGGACGCGCAAGCATTACGATGCTCTTCGATCGCGGCCTTCTCATCCTTAGCCAAGGTCCCGTCGAGGTAATCTGCCAACAGGATTTCGAATTCGTTGCAAGTCATCCTGCTCATACCGCCGCCTTGTTCATACTGCCGCGCCGCAGCACGCGCGCCAGATCGGCCCGCCCGCGGTTCAATCTCGATTTGACGGTGCCTTCGGGAATTTGCAGCACTTCCGCGATCTCACGATATTCCAGTTCTTCAAGATCCCGCAGAATCACCGTTTCCCGCAACTCAGGCGATAGTCTCTGCAGTGCTGCCTGCAACATCTCGCTGGCTTCGCGCCCGGCGAGCATACCGTCGGCACGTCCCGCAATCGCCGTCGTATTTTCGATCACCGGCAAACGCTCTTCCAGCGATTCCGTCGCCCGGTCGAGCTTGTTCTTGCGGTAGTCGTCAATCAGTAGATTGCGCGCCACTCGCCCCAGCCACACCGTGAACGAGCCTTCGCCAGCCCGGAAATTTTTCAGCGACCGGAAAACCCGCAAGAACACTTCCTGCGTCAGGTCCTGCGCCTTGTGATCCGATCCCGTGAAGCGGTAGCAAATGGCATATACGCGCCGCGTGTGAATGCGCACCAGATCTTCCCAGGCGGCTTCCTCGCCAGCCAGGCACCGCTCAACAATCAAGTTATCGGCGTCCAAGGAGATCTTCCGCCCGTTATGCGTGCTGGAAGGGGCCGGGTTGATCCCTACCATCATTTGTCGAACTGCCGCCATCGCTTCCATCTTGTTGCCTATTCAATACAACGAGGGTAGCGTTTAAGAAGTTCGATTTACATTCTACTTCCCTTTGGCCCCCAACCTGGCGTAATCTGAGAAGCTAACCGTAATATGACCTGTCCCTTCTGCGCCCATCGCCAGGACCGCGTGATCGATTCCCGCGAAAGCAAGGAAGGCGACGTCATCCGACGCCGCCGCGAATGTTTGAAATGTGAGCGCCGCTTTACCACGTATGAAAGAAGTGACGAAGTGCCCTACATGGTCGTCAAACGTGATGGGAGGCGTGAGAAATTTGAACGGCAAAAGGTGTTGGAGGGCCTGATCAAGGCCTGTGAAAAACGTCCGGTCGCGATGGCCAAGCTGGCGGAAGTAGTCGATGAAGTGGATTCGATGCTTGCAGATAGCGCGGATCGAGAAATTTCGACGACAGCCATCGGCGAATTGCTGATGGATCGATTACGCACGTTGGATAAGATCGCTTATGTCCGTTTTGCATCGGTCTACCGCGATTTCCAGGACGTGGAGGCATTCGTTACCGAGTTGAAGGACTTGCTGCAGCGCCGAGGTTAGCCAAATGGGGGTGAAACCTTAAGCGGCTTCGAACATCTTTTGTAATAGGGACTTAACAGATCGCCAGAACGCTGATATACTAGGATGCGGCATGCGTCTGGCCTACGGATGGAGTGTGCAGACTCATCTGTTTGAAATAAAAAGGCTTATGAGTCATGACGACTTATGCCCCGATTGTAAAGGCTTACCAGGTCGGGGGAGGTGGATGCGTTGGACCAGTTTGAGGATCAATTCGAGGGCCCCAGCCAGGAACCGCTAGGGCTCCCCTTCGACGAAGAAGGCGGCTTCTTCCATCCGGAAGAAGTTCATGATAGCGAAGAGTTTGCGGCTGCTCAACCGGTAGAAGAGTCAATCTATACCGATGACCCGGTACGCGTGTATCTGCGCGAGATGGGTGCCGTTCCGTTGCTGACACGCGAAGGCGAAGTAAACTTGGCGCGTCGCATGGAGCGCGGCAAGTTACGGATGCAGAAGGCCATCAGCCGCTCTGCTTTGGTTCAGCTGCGGGCTGTGGAAATCTGCGAGCAGATCCGCAAGGAAGTCGAAGACCTAGACGCGTTCGTCGATTTGGGCGATCTCGAAGTCGAGAGTGCCGCCTATAACAAGCGCCGCAACGAAGTAAAACAGCAGCTCGCGGATATCATTGCGCTGCACAAGAAGCTGGGCCAGCTCACCACCAAGATGGAAGCAGTGCCGGCCAGCAACAAGAAGCTGCGCCGTCGCGCCGCCGGCAAAGTGAATCGCTGCTGGGTGGAAATCTCACAAGCGATCCGAGCCGTTCCGTTCTACAGTTCCCAGTGGAAGATGTTTGCGAAGGAAATCGAGCGGGTAGTCGACGAGCTGTCGCACCTTGACCGTGACCTGCGCAAGATCGAAGG
>Ga0070665_100006629_pt1 | contig 11769 bp, 8 predicted proteins | sample KBSS13metaG_FD_65862 | JGI IMG/M metagenome (GOLD analysis project Ga0070665, IMG submission 65862) | Switchgrass rhizosphere microbial communities from Kellogg Biological Station, Michigan, USA - KBS S1-3 metaG | ecosystem: Host-associated > Plants > Roots > Rhizosphere > Soil ...
GCCGATCGACACAGTGACGTGCCGCGCCCCGGAAGCGGATGTATCGTCGAGCGGTTGCGCTGCCTGCGGATGCGCAATGGGCAGACCGGAAATAGTCGCACGGATCGCCTCGGCCACATGTTGGGCGCCCTCGAGCGGCGTGCCGGGCAGGAGGATCGCAAATTCCTCGCCGCCGAATCGCGCCACCACATCGCCGGGACGCGTGACGAGAGCACGCAGTGTCATCGCAATCGAGCGCAGACACTCATCTCCAGCCTGGTGACCGAACCGATCGTTGAACTCCTTGAAATGATCCGCATCGATCATCAACAGCGCCAGCGACGTCTGCGCGTGGGTGGCCAGGCGCCATTGCTCCTCGAGATGGCCGTCCAGCGTACGGCGATTGGCAACATTGGTGAGACCATCGATCGATGCGAGCACGGCGGTGCGGGCCAGTGCCTCGCGCAGCTCCTTGTCCATCCGCCGCTGCTCCAGGAACAGGATCGAGATCGGCAGAAATCCGATCAGGTGAAAACCCAGATAGATTTGAACGGCCAGGTCGCGTGAAACTCCCAACGCCGCCGTGTTGGCGAATGGACCGTAGCCATGCTGAGTCAGAAAGACCGCCATGACACACGCGCAGCACAGTGCGAGGGACGAGCCGAGCAACCCAAGCAACCAGTCCACCAACATGAGAAGTGGGTAGAGCACGAAGATCAGCGGATACTGGCTCGTGGCGAAAATGACCGTCATGACGGCAATTGCCACCGCAAGCGTACCGACATTGATCAGCCATCTATTCGAGCCGCACAAAGTGCCGAGCTGCGTCGAGCGTAAGGCCAGGACCAGAGGTAGCACCGCGGCAATTCCCATCGCGTCCGCAGTCGCCCAGGAGTTGAAGGCCGCAACGAACGGTTGGCCCTCTACCGAGTGAAAGTACGCGGCCGCCAGCAAACCGGAGAGCACTGGGCCGACGAGCACTGCGGCGGCAAAGCGCGGATACAGGCCCGGCGAGCGTAGCCAGCTCTCCAGGTTGCTGAACCGCGGCAGCATGCAGGCGCTCAGCGCGACTTCGAGGAGCGACAGGGAGCGCTGCACGATGGTGGAATCGAGCGGATTGTTATCCACATATTCGCCGGCGCCGGTACCGAGCGCCACCGCAGCCAGCAGCAGCGGCCAGGCGGTACCGGGCCGCATGATCAGCAGGGCGATGGTGACCCCGTTGAGCGGCCAGAAGATCTGCCAGCCACCTTCGGCGAGGGCGATCTTATTCAGCAGGTTGTCGGCAACGAAGTAGAAGCCTGCGGTCGCCAGAGCGGCGTACAGGCCGGAAAGTCTCGTGCTGCGCGGAAACGGTCGCTCCAACACCTTCAGTCTGTCCCAATGACCGGTTGTCCCCCGTCGCGCCGCAGGCGCTTCTCGGGATTCCCTCCGCTGCGCTCCGGTTGTGGGCGTCCGCTGCGGCGGTCAGGAGTGGGCACCTTAGCAGCCATGCCCACCCCCTTATGTGAATTGCGGCCGGTTATGGAGGGCCGGCTTGTGGCTACAGGTTATCTTCGATGAACGCCGTGAGTTGCGACCGGCTCACCGCACCGACCTTCGTGGCTACTGGCTGGCCGTTCTTGAACAGCATCAGTGTCGGGATGCCACGCACGTGATAGTCGCTCGGCGTCTTCAGATTCTCATCAATATTGAGCTTGGCCACGGTCAGCTGCCCGGAGTAGCTCGCCGCCGATTCATCGAGCATGGGGGCGATCATTTTGCAGGGGCCGCACCACTCGGCCCAGTAGTCCACGAGGACCGGTAGTGGTGAGTTCAGAACCTCGGCCTGGAAGGTCGCATCGGTCACTTTCTGGATTGCATTACTCATGGGGATCCTGGGGTTATTCACGAACTGCTGCAGTCTATTATTCAAATACACCACCAAAAAGAGCACAATATGAACTAACTATTCACAATACTGAACAATGCATGGACAAACTGCAGGCAATGGCAATTTTTGCGCGCATAGTCGAAACCGGCGGGGTCACCCGTGCTGCAGATAGCCTGGGCGTGCCCAAAGCTACGGCAACGACCCTGATCCAGAAGCTCGAGTTGACACTTGGGGTAAGGCTGCTGAATCGCACGACCCGGCGTGTGAGCGTGACCGCGGATGGCGCCGCGTACTATGAGCGTTGTGTGGCGATCCTGGGTATGGTGCGCGAAACTGAAGAGTCGCTCGGTAAACAACACACAACTCCACGTGGCCGCTTGCGCGTCGATGTGCCCACTTTGATGGCGCGATCCGTGTTTGTGCCGGCACTGCCCCAATTCTTTGCGCGCTATCCGGACATCGAGCTTGCACTCGCCAGCAGTGAGCGCCGTGCCGATCTCATCGAGGAGGGAATCGATTGCGCGGTCTGGAGTGGCGAAATCGAGGAATCCAACTTCGTGGCGCGCCGCGTCGGCTTCCTCTACTTCGCCACCTGCGCGGCCCCCGCCTACATCGCGAAATATGGCCGGCCCAAACACCCGGACGAACTGGTACGGCACCGCTGTATCAACCACTTCTCACCGCGCACGGGCAAGCTGCTCGACTGGGTATTCTCCAAAGGCGCAACCCGCGTCCAGACTTCACTGCAGGGCCACAACGCGCTGGAGGATGAGAACAGCTACGTCGCCGCAGCCGAGGCCGGCCTCGGGATCGCACAGATTCCCGCGTTCGTGCTCAAGGAGTCGATGGAGCGCGGCAGTCTCGACCTGGTGCTTGGCGACTGGTTCCCGGAACCTTCACCTCTGTATGTCGTGTATCCGCAGCATCGCCATCTGTCAGGCAGGATCCGCGTGTTCGTCGATTGGGTTGCGGCGCTCTTGAGCGAGCACGATGGTATTCAGTTGCGATCGACGTTGAGCGGCCGCTGACACTCAGCCGGGCGGCGGTTCGCGACCCACGCCTGGAAACAGTCCAGATGGAATCTCAATACACGCGCCGCTCCGCCTCTACACCACTCGACTTCGTATTCGATCTTCGATTTTTCGATCCGCGCGGCGCACAGGGCACAGGCCATTCCGGAGCCGGCGCCGGCACGCGTGATGTCACCGCGCGGCTCGGGAAGGTCGCCCGATTCGATTTTGTCCGCGGCGCGCTGCTCGAGGAGTACCCGGTGCGCGGCTTCAGCCATCATGCGTACCTTTCGCGGCATGTGAGATCTTCCGTCTCACCTGCAGCAACCTTCGTACCCATGGGCGAGCCAACACGGTTGTGTCCGGCGGCGGGATTGTGCTATTTAGTGACCATGTCGCCAGTCAACCGCAGCTATCGTTTTGCGTACTTTTATTACCCACTTCCTGCGGCGGTAGGCGGACTGACTTGAGCTGAATCTACGAATCAAGAGAAATCCCCCAAAACCGCCACGACTGGCGGTTTTTTTTCGCCAGTGGCCCCCGGAGCCTGTCTGACAGGCTCCTGACAAACGGAAGAATCACAAGTGAACAATCGTACCGATGACCTGCGCATTCGCGAAATACGGGAGCTGCTCACGCCCGAGGAGCTCACGCGCGGGCACCCGCACACCAGCCGCTCGAGCTCAACTGTCACCGCGGCCCGCGCGCGTCTGCATCGAATTCTTCACGGTCAGGATGACCGTCTCGCGGTGGTGATCGGGCCCTGCTCGATTCACGATGTGGATTCCGCGATGGAATATGCGAACCGGCTCGTGTCCCAACACGAGCGCCTGGCCGACACTCTCGAGATCATCATGCGCGTGTACTTCGAGAAGCCGCGCACGACGGTGGGCTGGAAGGGCCTGATCAACGATCCCGGGCTGGATGGCAGCTTCGACATCAACCGGGGACTGCAGAAGGCCCGCCACCTCCTCCTGGACATCAACCAGCTCGGCCTGCCCGCGGGCTGTGAGTTTCTCGACATGATAACGCCCCAGTACATCGCCGACGTCGTAGCCTGGGGCGCCATCGGCGCGCGCACGACTGAGAGCCAGGTGCATCGGGAGCTCGCCTCGGGTCTTTCCTGTCCGGTAGGGTTCAAGAACGGTACCGACGGCAACGTGAAGATCGCCGTGGATGCGGTGCAGGCGGCCGCGCAGCCGCATCATTTCCTGGCGGTAACCAAACAGGGCCGCTCCGCAATCGCGACCACCACGGGCAACTCCGACTGTCACGTCATCCTGCGCGGGGGCCGCGCCCCCAACTACGATGCCGCGAGCATCGCCGGCGCCTGGGATGTCATGGCCACAGCCGGCGTCTCGACCTGCATCATGATCGATTGCAGTCACGGTAACAGCGGCAAGCAACCTGAGAACCAGGTGCGCGTCATCGAGTCAATCGCCCAACAGCTCGAGGGTGGGGATGGCCGCATCGGCGGAGTTATGTTGGAAAGTCACCTCGTGGCGGGCCGGCAGGACCTCGTCCCCGGACGGCCCCTCGTCTACGGTCAAAGCATAACGGACGGCTGCATCGGCTGGGAGAGCTCCGTACCCGTCCTGGAGAGACTCGCGGCAGCTGTCGTACAGCGACGACGCTCACGCTCCTGAAGCGTCGGGTGGGTATAATCGGTAGTTTCGTTGCAGCAGAATCGAGGTTAGGGATGAATCGGAACTATGTGCGCGCAATTATTGCGGGTGTCGTGCTCAGCACGCTGGCGGGGTGCTATACCTATGACCCCTACTCCGGTGACAAAAAAGTCAGCGATACGACCAAAGGCGCTGGCATCGGCGCGGCCGTGGGCGCCGTGGCAGGGCTCCTGACCGGGGGCAACGCAGCCGCGCATCGCAAGAATGCGCTCATCGGCGCGGGAATCGGCGCGCTCGCAGGTGGCGCGGTCGGTAATTATATGGACCGGCAGGAAGCCAAGCTGCGCAGCCAGCTGGCTGGCACCGGCGTGAGTGTGACGCGCATGGGTGACAACATCACGCTCAACATGCCCGGTAACATCACCTTCGCAAGCGACAGCGCGGAGCTCAATCCGAGCTTCTACAATGTGCTCAACTCAGTGAACCTCGTGCTCAAACAGTACGAGAAGACATTGGTCGAGGTGGCCGGCCACACCGACAGCACGGGTGCGGCCGAGTACAACCAGAAATTGTCCGAGCGCCGCGCGAATTCGGTTGCCCAGTACCTGGAGAGCCAGGGATTGCGCAGCGACCGCGTCATTACGGTTGGTGCGGGTGAGACTCATCCGGTTGCGACCAACGATACCGCAGAAGGCAAACAGGCAAATCGGCGGGTCGAGCTGACGTTGACGCCGCTCACCAAGCCAAGCTGATGCCGGGGCGGGATAGCGCGCACCGTCGGGCGGGTGAGCGCGGCTCAGGGCCGCAACACCTGCCCGACCGATTTCGCCAGCTTGTCAACGAGCTCGGCAAGCTGTGCATCAGTTGCATTGAACGGGGGCGCGATGATGATGGTGTCCCCCGTGCCATCACCGACATTGCCGGCGCAGGGATAGCAGATCAGGCCGTGCTCGAATGCGCACCTGCCGATTTCATGGCTGATGGCGCGCTGCCGCGGAAACGGTTGCTTGGTTATCCGGTCACGCACGAGCTCAATGCCCAGGAAGTAGCCGCGCCCGCGCACATCACCGACTTCGTCGAAACGCTCGAGGGCCGACTGCAATGCTGACTTCAAACCGGGGCCGGCAGCGGCGACCCGCTCGAGGAGCCTATCGCGCTCGATGATGCGCTGAACCGCAAGTCCAGCAGCACACGCCGCGGTATGCCCTGAGTACGTGTGGCCTGTCAGGATCGTGCCGTCCGCCGCCAGAATGGCACTCCCGATGGCGTTGGAGAAAATGGTTGCGCCGAGGGGAATGTAGCCGCCCGCCAGGCCCTTCGCCACCGTAGTGATGTCGGCCCTGACATTCTCATGGTCAAGGGCGCGCCACGTGCCACACCGCCCTGCCCCACACATCACCTCGTCCGCGATCAGAAGGACATCGTAGCGATCACAGACGGCTCTCACGGCTTCGGCATAGCCGGGCGGCGCAGGAACGACGCCCCCGGCGGCGCCGACAACGGGCTCGAAGATGAATCCAGCCACGCGCTCGGAACCGATCCGCCGAATACACTCCTCGAGCTCGGCCGCAAGAGTGGCGGCCAGTTCCGCTGGCGCAACCCCACCCGCGGGCCGATATGCATTCGCGGCTGACACGAATGCAACATCGAGCAGGCTGCCCTCGAAGGGCAGGCGGCGCTCGGCAAAGCCGGACACCGAAAGCGCACCCAACGTGTTGCCGTGGTACGACCTCTCGCGAGCGATGAATTGACGTTTGGCGGGCAAGCCGCGCGCCAGCCAGAACTGCAGAGCGACTTTCAACGCCGACTCCACGGCCTCCGAACCGCTGCAGCAGTAGACGATATGGCCGAAGTCAGCCCCGAACTTGCGCAGGATGAGCGCCGTGAGCTCCTCCAGGACGTCAGTCGTGAACAGATACCGGTAGGCGCATGCGAATCGCTCGAGTTGCGCCGCGATGGCAGCGTTCACTTCCCGGTTCGCATGTCCGATGCAGAAAGCCGCCGGTCCGCCGGAGCCATCCAGGTACCGCCGTCCTTCGGCATCAAACAGGTAACTGCCCTCGCCACGAACCATGCGTGGCAGGCGCTCCAATCCAAATCCGATTGCGCGGTGTGCACTCACGGGAATGTCTGCATGTACGGGACCTTGACACCCGAGGACGCTACTATAATGTGTCTCAACATGAGAAAAATCAGCTTGCGCCGGTCCGCGTGGCTCATTTCGACACTTCTCATGCATGCCGGCCTGGCGGCATCCGCGGATACACCATCGCCTGCGCCGCTTTACCCTGAATTCCCCAGCGAAACTCCTTCTGCCTTCCAGCCGGTGACCACGAGCTTCGACTACGAGCGCCGGGAAGCCATGATCCCGATGCGGGACGGCGTCAAGCTGCACACGGTCATTCTGATCCCCAAAGGCGCACAGCGGGCGCCGATTTTGCTGACCCGCACCCCCTACGAAGCGGACGAGCTGACCCGCCACAAAAGCAGCTCACATCTCGGCCCAATGCTCCAGGGATATGACAATGCGCTCAATGTCATCCTGGAGGGTGGCTACATACGCGTGGTCCAGGATATTCGGGGCAAATACGCCTCGGAGGGCGACTATGTCATGAATCGCCCGTTGCGCGGCCCGTTGAATCCAACGCCGGTTGATGATGCGACCGACTGTTACGACACCATCGAGTGGCTCGTCGGGAACACACCGGAGAGCAATGGCAAGGTGGGCATTCTCGGAATCTCCTATGACGGGTTCGAGCCCCTGATGGCGCTCGTCAATCCACACCCGGCGCTCAAGGTCTCCGTACCAATGAACCCCATGGTCGATGGCTGGATGGGTGATGACTGGTTCCACAACGGCGCATTCCGCCAACAGAACCTTCCCTACATACACGATCAGGAAGCAACCCGCGACAACAAGGCGAAGTGGTGGTCGAGTCACTTTGATGATTACGACATGTACCTGCAGAGCGGCAGCGCGGGGGAGCTCGCCCGGCAGCACGGTCTGACGCAGCTCGGCTTCTGGCGCAAGATCCTCGAGCATCCCACCTATGATGCATTCTGGCGCCAGCAGGCGGTCGATCGCATCCTGGCAGAGCAGCCACTGACGGTGCCGGTGATGCTCGTGCACAGTCTGTGGGACCAGGAGGACATCTACGGCGCGCTCGCCGTTTACCGGGCGATCAAACCCAAAGACACCCGCGGCGACAAGGTGTTTCTGGTCATGGGGCCCTGGCATCATGGCCAGGAGATCGAGGACGGCAGCTCGCTCGGCGCGATCCGGTTCGGCTCAGACACATCCCTGTACTTTCAGCGTGAGATCCTCAGACCGTTCCTGGACCGGTATCTCAAAGACTCCGCGCCGATGCCCGCGCGCGACGTTGCACCGGTCACGGCATTCGAGACCGGAACGAATCACTGGCGACGGCTGGCTGCATGGCCCGCGGGCTGCGAAGCCGGCTGCGCCCCGAAGCCCACGCCGCTCTATCTTGCTCCGGATTCGAAACTCAGCTTCACGCAACCATCGGCGGCCGCCACGGCATTCGATGAGTATGTTTCCGATCCGGCGAAACCGGTACCGTACCGTGCGCGTCCCGTTCAAGGGGTCGGTTATGACTCGGGAATGACGTGGAGCCAGTGGCTCGTTGACGATCAACGCGAGGCATCGGGCCGCACTGATGTGCTCGTGTTCGTGTCCGATGTTCTGAGCACTCCAGTGCAGATCAGCGGGACACCCGTGGCCCATCTCATCGCCTCGACCAGTGGCACGGATGCTGACTGGGTGGTGAAGCTCATCGATGTCTATCCCGATGAGGTCGGCGCGCAACCCGAGCTCGGCGGCTATCAATTGATGATCGCCGCTGACATTTTCCGGGGACGTTATCGGGAAAGCCTGGAATCGCCCAAGCCACTCGCGGCCAACAAACCGCTGCTCTACCGTTTCAACCTGCCGGACGCGAACCATGTGTTCCTGCCGGGCCACCGCATCATGGTGCAGGTGCAGTCGAGCTGGTTTCCGCTTTATGACCGCAATCCGCAAACCTTCGTCAGGAACATTCTGGTGGCACAACCGGCCGATTATCACAAAGCGGTGCAACGTGTCTATCACACCAGCACCCAATCAAGTTTCATCGAATTGCCGTTGGTCAGCGTGCACTGACTGACCGCTCCGTGCCGCGTCCACCGCGCACGGGATTCTGTTGAATCAACAGCGGGCGGCGGAGATTTTGCTGCTCTGCCGCAAGTAGGCGTTCACAGTTTTCATATTGCTGCACCTGACTCGGTGCTTCACGACGTCGCCGAAGCCGCTCGCGTGTGGAATCATCCCGTATGGGTTCACACCTTGACGCGGTCTGTTTCAAGTGTCGCTAGCGCGAGCTCCTCAATCAACGCTCACATCGATGGCATGGCCGATGCTGCTCACCATGACATTGATGCTGTTGCTGAGTGTCGCGAGCATCGCGACGCTTTCTTCCCTGCGCGCCTATGTGAACGGCGAAGGGCGCTGGTCCAAAGCCGAAGGCCAGGCAATCGCCGACTTACGCAGATACACCATTACCGGCGACGAAAAGGACTATCAGCTCTTTCGCAGCCAACTCGCGGTCCCACTCGGGGACCGGATGGCGCGGCTACAGCTGCAGAGCGCGGATCCGGACCTCGCGCTCGCGGCACGCGGGCTGCTCGCCGGACACAACGATCCCGCGGATATTCCCGGAATGATCCGGCTGTTCCGGCTGTCGCGCTCGAGTCCGATCATGGCGCCCTCCATTCGCTACTGGAGCAACGGTGATGCGCTGATCATGCAACTGTCGGACATCGGCCAGCGATTGCACGCCGAGATCTCTGTGGCGCACCCGGACAGCGACTATGTTGAATCACTGCTCGGCGCGGCCGAACGGGTGCACGTGCGGGTGGCACCCCTTGAGGACGGCTTCTCTGCAGCCTTGGGCTCGGCATCGCGTAAGGTGACCAACCTGCTGCTGACCATGCTGTCACTGTGCAGTGTTGCGCTCGTGTTTCTCGGGATCGCGCTCGTGCGTGGCCATCTGCGGCGCAGCGACCGGATGGCCGCGGCTCTGCGGGCCAGCCAGGAGCTCGTCTACCTCGAACAGGAGCGCTCGCATGTAACGCTGGGATCGATCGCTGATGCGGTTATTTCCGCGAATTCCGATCGGCGTATAACCTACATGAATGCGGCGGCCGAGCGGCTTACGTTGTGGCCGCTGGAGCAAGCCCAACAGCAGGCACTCGACGATGTCCTGAGCTTGGATCCCGAATCGCAAAGCCGCAGTGTATTGGAGCGACTCGAAAGCATCCTGGCCGGCGGTGAGCTCTCGGGCCCCGCTGCTGGAGTGGTGCTGCACAGGCGCGACGGGTCGCAGGTTGTCATTCATGAGCGGGCCGCACCGATACGAGATCACAACGGCCACTCCATCGGCATCGTCCTCGTGCTGCGGGATATCACGCGCGAACGGGCGCTGGCTGCCCGCCTCGAATATGAGGCGACGCACGACCCACTCACGGGCCTGACCAACCGCCGCGAGTTCGAAACACTGTTGAACGCGGCCATAGAGGATCAGCGCGCACGCGGCACCCACTACGCCCTGCTCTATCTGGATCTGGATCAATTCAAAGTCATCAATGACACCTGCGGACACGCGGCCGGCGATGGCCTCATCCGCAAGGTCGCCTGGCTCATCAATGACCAGCTTCCGCCCGGCGATGTGCTCGCCCGTTTGGGCGGCGATGAGTTTGGAGCCCTACTGCGCGGCCGACGCTGGGAAGAGGCCGTGGCGCTGGCCGATAGTATCCGCCGGCGTATAGCGGAGCTGCGCTTCGATTGGGAAGGAAGGATCTTCGCCGTCAACTCCAGTATCGGCGTGGCGGTGATCGACGAGACGCTCGCCGTTGTCAGTGATGCCCTGAGCGCCGCGGATCAGGCATGCTACCTGGCCAAGGACAGCGGCCGCAACCGGGTGCAACTCTATCGGCCCGACGACCAGCGGGTGCAGCGGCGCCATGGAGAAATGCGCTGGGTGGAGCGGATCAACGCAGCGCTCGACAATGATAGCTTCGTGTTGGTCGCCCAGGAGATCAGGGCCATCGGGGCGCACGGCACTGCGGGCCGGCAGTCAGCCGGGCAGCGCTTCGAGTTGCTGTTACGGATGACCGCAAGTGATGGCACGTGGATCGCACCGATGGCATTCATACCCACGGCCGAGAGGTACGGGTTGATGCCGCGCCTGGACCGCTGGGTCATCGCACAAGCCTGCCGCGAACTTGCCGACTTACGCGCGCAGGGCCGTTGGTTGCCGGTGTGTATGATCAATCTTTCGGGCGTTTCGGTGAGCGATCCCAGCCTGGCTGACTACATCAGCGGATGCTTACGTCAGCATGGCCTGTCAGGCCCACAGATCGGATTCGAGCTGACCGAGACTGCGGCCATCGGCAACCTCGCGAGCGCGTCACAGTTGATGACACGCCTGCGCAGTCTCGGCTCGCCGATTGCGCTGGATGATTTCGGCAGCGGCATGTCCTCCTTCTCGTATCTCAAGGCGCTCCCGATCGACTTCCTTAAAATCGACGGCGCATTCGTCCGCGACGTCAGCAGCGATCCGGTGGATCGCGCGGTGGTAGAGGCTATTCAACGTGTGGGCCGCGTAATGAGCATCCAGACGATTGCCGAAAGCGTCGAAGACGAGGCGGCGCTCACGGCGCTTACGGAAATCGGCGTTGACCACGCGCAAGGTTGGCACGTCGCCCGGCCTGCCCTGCTCACCGAGATAGGCGCGACGCTCCCAGCTTGTCAGACTTCGGCCAGGAGGGTGTCGATCAGGGATACCGCCTGACTGAGATACCCACGGCCAAACAGGTTTAGATGATTCAGTACGTGATATAGGTTGTATAGATCGGTGCGGACTGATGCGCCTGGGGCGAGTGGCCAGGCAGCCTCATAGGCGCAGTAGAAGTCCGCTCCGAAGCCACCGAACAGCCGCGTCATCGCGACATCCGCTTCGCGGTCACCGTAGTACACGGCGGGATCGAAAATAACTGGTTCGTCACGCTCGTCGGCCGCACGATTTCCTCCCCACAGATCACCGTGCAGAAGGGACGGGACAGGTTGGTATGTGGAGAAGAATTCATCGATGCGATCGAGCAGTACCTCAGCCCTGCGCTGCAGCCGGCCTCCATAACCGTTGGTGGCTGCAAGATTCAACTGGTGGCGCAGCCGGCGTTCGCGCAGGAATGTCACCCAACTGCTGTCCCGGTCATTCAACTGTGG
>Ga0070665_100006630_pt1 | contig 11768 bp, 8 predicted proteins | sample KBSS13metaG_FD_65862 | JGI IMG/M metagenome (GOLD analysis project Ga0070665, IMG submission 65862) | Switchgrass rhizosphere microbial communities from Kellogg Biological Station, Michigan, USA - KBS S1-3 metaG | ecosystem: Host-associated > Plants > Roots > Rhizosphere > Soil ...
CCTGACGATCTGGGACCAGCGGCATCGATGCCGCACCTGCCTGCGCCGGCTGATCATGCCGATTCAGCGTGGTTCCTGGGGCAATATGGTGATCTTCGGCCGGCCGCAAACGGAATGGATCTGTCCCTTTGGGCACGGGACGCTGAGTATCGACGAACTGCAGATCACCGGACACCAGATGCCGGACTGGCAACCGCATGACCACAATATCTGGAAAGAGCTAGAATCGTTTGAGCAGGCCCAGAAATAAGCCGGTTGACCAGATCACTGGGCGGCCACAGTTGTTTGGAAATTTCTTCTCAGGGCCCATTTATTGTCCGTACGCATCAAACTACCTGCCAGGCGCAAGACTGCTCGCGATCCCCTCTCCCGGCGGCTGAAGCGAGCCAGTCTATATGGTCTGGCGGTTGCCCTGGCAATTCTGGTAGTTGCTACGGTCTGGGTGTCCTTCGTTTACGCGAAATATGCGCGTCTAACCGATGAAAAGCTGACGCAAGGGCCGTTCCCGAATTCCTCCTTGCTGTACGCGGCGCCCGAAACACTGGGCATCGGAGATCCGGGCAGTCCGCTGGCACTGGCAAACCGCCTGCGTGAAAGCGGCTATACAGAAGATGCCCGGTCCAATCCCATCGGCTGGTATCACCTGCGTTCCGAAGGAGTCGAGATTTTCCCTGGCGAGCATTCGGCCACGGGTTCGGAGCCTGGCGTCCTGCGTTTCGCCGGGGGCCGGATTGCTTCGATCGTCGCTTTGAGTGACAATTCGGCCCGGAGCGAATTCACCCTCGAGCCCGAACTCCTCAGCAGCCTCTTCGATAAGAATCGGGAGAAGCGCCGGCTGGTGCGTTACGACGACATTCCGCCGATCCTTGTGCAGGCGGTGATATCCATCGAAGATAAACGCTTCTTCCAGCACTCCGGCTTTGACCCGGTGCGCATTCTCAAGGCGGCGTTCGTCGATCTCAAGGAGCGCCGTAATGCGCAGGGCGCCTCCACCCTCACACAGCAACTATCCCGCAACCTGTGGCTCGATTCGCGCAAAACCCTGGCTCGCAAGTTCGACGAATTACTGATCACCATTCACCTCGAGCGCAAGTTAAGCAAGCAGAAGATCTTCGAGTATTACGCGAATCAGGTCGATCTCGGCCGCCGTGGATCCTTCGCCATTCGTGGCTTTGGAGAAGCTTCGGAAGCTTACTTCGGCAAGAGCGTACGGCAACTGTCGCTACCCGAGGCTGCTACGCTCGCGGGCTTGATTCAGCAGCCGAGTTATCGTAATCCGGTCCGCTGGCCCGACCGCGCCCGCGCCCGCCGCAATGTTGTTCTGAAGCAGATGCTCGATGCGGGCTACGTTTCTCAGGCGCAGTACGAGACAGCGCTGGAAGCTCCGCTGATTATTGCGCGTCAGGGCATTGAGTCCGCCGATGCACCCTACTTCGTGGATCTGGTGAATGAGCGTCTGACCGAGGATTTTCAGGACAAGGATTTCCAGGCATCCGGTTCGAAGATTTACACCACTATCGATCCTTTGCTGCAACGCGACGCCGCTGAGGCGGTGGCCAGCGGCATGACCGAGATCAACGCTTTGATCGCAAAACGGCGCCAGGAAGGCATTGCATTGGAGCAGCCCCAGGTGGCTTTGGTCTGCCTCGATCCACACACCGGCGAAGTCAAAGCGCTTATCGGTGGCAGGAACTATGGCCTTAGCCAGCTTAACCATGCAGTGGCGAAGCGCCCGTCGGGCAGTATCTTCAAGCCCTTTGTCTATGCCGCTGCTCTCAACACCGGTCTCTGGGACAGCCCCAATCCTGTCACCCCTTCGAGTATTTTCTCCGACCAGGCACAGACTTTCATCTACGACGGCAAGACGTATGAGCCGGCCGATTATCACAAGAACGAATGGATGGGCGATGTCACGCTGCGCACCGCTTTCGCTAAATCGCTGAATGTCCCGGCAGTGGAAGTAGCGGAACATACAGGATATGGCGCGGTGGCAGAGTTGGCCCACAAAGCCGGTTTGCGCGACATTCGCGCTACGCCGGCAATGGCGCTCGGCTCCTACACCGTCACGCCGCTCGAAATGGCCGGCGCTTACACATTGTTCGCCAACCAGGGTGTGCTCGTATCGCCACAAATGATTTCGAAGATTGTGGACCAGCACGGCGCCGAGAGTTGGGCGGCTCAGCCGAAAACACGAAAAGTCCTCGATCCACGAGTTACCTTCCTGACCGTCAGCATGATGCAGGATGTTCTCCGTTGGGGAACCGGCGCCGGTGTACGTGCGCGCGGCTTTACTTTGCCGGCGGCCGGCAAGACCGGTACGTCGCACGATGCGTGGTTTGCGGGCTTCACCAGCCGCCTCCTTTGCGTGGTTTGGGTTGGCCTGGACGACTATCAGGACATCAAGATGGAGGGCGCAAAGGCTGCGTTGCCCATCTGGACCGATTTCATGAAGCGAGCGCATCGCCACCGCGCCTATCGCGATGTCTCCTCTTTTGACGTTCCCGACGGGATCGTAACGGCCCAAGTCGACGCCGACACCGGACAGCTCGCCACAACGTTATGTCCGCGCGTGATTACCGAGTATTACCTGATGGGAACGCAGCCGAGTCAATATTGCCCGCAGCACAGCGGCGGCTTAACACAGATTGCCGGCTGGGAGGCCGCCCCCGCGTCCACCGCTCACTTACCTTCCGCGCCGGCTTACAAGGATGCTGCGGGCGAAAACATCGAAATCCCCGCCGACGCAGCGGCTCATCGTGACAATCCGGATGCCAAGAAGCACGGAATTGTCGACAAACTGAAGAGCATCTTCAAGTAATTTTGGCTATACCGGTCGCCTCCCGTACCGCCTCTACTTACACTATTCGCACTCGCAAAAAAGGTGTATAGTAAGGCCAACCAGGAGGATCGATATGGTCCGCTCTTTTGCCGCTTGTCTTGCCTGTGCCGCTTCTCTGCTATGGCTTCCCTCCCAGGTCTTGGCTACGGAGCCGCAGAACCCGCTTGCTGGCTCCGATCTCCATGCGACAGCCACGCCGCCCCCGACAGTCGTCAATCCCCGGCCGAACATTTCGCCTGAACTGCGCGGCGACATCTTTATGGCCCGTAAGATGTACCGCGAGGCCATAGACATGTATCGACAAGGGCCGCCAAACTCGCCTGTTCTGGCAAACAAGGTCGGCATCGCCTTTCATCAGCTTCTGTTGCTGGACCTGGCGAAAAAGAATTATGAAAGGGCGACCAAGCTTGATCCTGCCTATGCAGAGGCGATCAATAACCTCGGCACCATCTACTATGCCCGTAAGAGCTACCGCCGCTCTATTAATTACTACAAGAAAGCTCTGCGTTGCGCCAATCCGACGGCCTCCATTTACGCGAATCTGGGCGCAGCCTATTTCGCCCGCCGTAATTACCGACTGGCATCCCAGTTCTACGAGGAAGCACTACGCCTGGATCCCGAGGTCTTCGAACATCACGGAAATTTCGGCACTTTGATGCAGGAAAGGACTGTCGAGGAGCGCGCCATGTTCCACCTGTATCTGGCTAAGATGTATGCCAAGAACGGTTCGGCCGATCGTGCGTTAATCTATTTGCGTAAGGCGCTCGAGGAGGGCGTCAAAGACCGCCACAAAATTCCGGATATGCCGGAATTTTCGCTGCTCAAGACGAATGCCGATTTCAAACAACTCCTGGCCGATAATCCGAAGCCGCTTTAGAGGCAGACCTGCTCCGCTGTTGTAGCGTTGCCCTGGCGGCGTTGCTCGCCGCTCTCACTTCTTGTTCTCATGCTCCGGTGAATCCGTTTGAGCGTGTAGCGATTCAGCCCGCAAATGTGCTGCTGCCAGATCCTGCAGCCGAATGGATGCGCCTTGCCGTTGCGCTTGTGCTCGAGCAGGATCTCGGATCGAGTGCCTCCGCTGCTTATTCGCTGGTTGCCGGCCAGTCCGCCGCATATCAAATGCAAAGCACGCGCGTGCTCCTGACCACTGTTGAGATGCGTGCTGGCGAGCTTTCGATCTCTTCCATGCTGGGCAATCCCGGCACGCTGTCTAATCCGCGCAACGTTTCTACGGAGGCAGCCCCAACTGAGCTGATCCCGGCGCTCGACCAACTGGCTCGTCAGCTCGATCCGCGCGCGACGCCCTTTTCAACCCGCAACCAACGCGCGCTTGAACTATTCGCCGCAGGCTTCTTCTCTGCCGACGTACAGCTTAAACTGAGCCGCTTGCATGAGGCGATCGGCGCCGATCCAGCGTTCGGCCTTGCCTATATTGCGCTGGCCGATCTGCAGGCTGCCGCGAAGAGTCCCGAATTGGCTAACACTCTTCAGCTGGCGGCCCTTCATCGCTCCTCTTTTACCCAGCTCGACAAAGCTCGTTTCGATCTCTTACAGGCGCGCTATGGCCAGGCGCCCCTTGCGGTGCAAACCTCGGCAGCCTCGGCATTGGCAACATTGCTGCCGAACAATGGCGAGGCGCTTGCTTCACTCGGCTCCTATTTTTTCTTGTCAGGCAAGGTGGAGGATGGCGAACATGCGCTGAATCGTGCTCTTCAGACCAATCCTGCGAATCCGCGTTTTCGTCAACAGCTGGCCGTTGGGCTTCTGGAGAGCAGAAAGTACAGCGCGGCGGCGCAAGTATTCGAGTCTCTCGCACAGAACCCCGGCAACAATGCCGTTTTGCCGCAATTGGCGTCATGCCTGTTGCTAAGCGGCAATGCTGCTGGGGCCAACGATGTGTTCGCCAAATTCCTCAGGCCCATTCTAAATCCCGATGCCAGGCTTCTCCTCGAAGCCTCGTGGCAGGCTTTGACCGGTCGTCGCTCGCAAGCGCTGCAAGCTTTGTCTAATCACCGCTTCGCAGATGCGCGCGTGTCAAATCTGGCCAAGAGTCAGATGGTGCTCTGGCAACTTTTGGACAAGCATACCGAGGCGGCGCGTCAGATCGCCGCTGGCGCCGACCCCTTGGTAGGCGTCTTGGCCAACGGCGCTCCTTCTGCGGCTGAATGGCACAGCCGGGTAGAGGCTTTGCCGGCCGGCACCGCTAACCAGGAGATGAAGGACCTGCTTCTGCGCTACGGCTACTTTCTGCACGGATTTTACCCACAAGCCGCCCAAGCTTGGGAAGAAGCGGACAAAGCCGCAGGTGGAACCGATCTGCGTATTCGCGCGATGCTGGCCGCCTCTTTAAGAGCCGCCCGGCGCGAAGCCGATGCTAATAAGATCGCTGTGCAGCCTTTTGTTCCTGACCTGAGCGACTTTTACAACGCTGTCTCGTTCGCTCAATTGCGCTTGCTGCTGGGTCAAGCCGGATAAGTGTCGGCTTTGGTCTGCGGCGGGACGATACGCGTCGCTTTTCGTAACCAGGGTTTCGGCTGCTTGCCCTCGTCGCGCCGGTAAACCCGGTCGTAGAAGTGCTTCGGCGTGGTTGTACCGAGCGACGTATTGTAGAGGTTGACGAGATCGAGCGCCTCCTTAACGTCATCTTCAAACTGGTGCAGTGCCCTCAATTGCTCTGCTGTTGCAGGTACGCGCCTGCCGCTCGGGGTTTCGAGAAACATCTGGTACCCGCGGCTGAGCAACGTTGCGATCTCGTCGCCTAGGAGCAACCCCGCTTTCTCGATATCCGGCTGGTTCTTGCCCTCGTCGCCGATCACTGCTGCCACGCCGTGCTTACTGATCCGCACCCGTCCATCCGGCAGTGGCTGCGCGCTGAAATCCGCTTTCTTCAACAGGTCGATACGTTCGTGGAAAGTAGGGATTTTCGGTCGTTCACGGCGAAAGAACATACTCTGAGTATAAAGTCACTGTTATGGACCTTCGTATACCTATCGCGGCGATCACCGACGAGTTCTCTCCGTCTCTTGCTCGGGCGCTTCCCGTGATGCGCGAAATTGGCATGAGCGCGGCAGAACTGCGCGTCATCGACGGCAAGAACATTCTCGATCTGGACCAGGAGGCGCTGGAGCGCGCCAAGCAGTTGCTGGACGAGGCCGGGATGCCTGTCGTGTCCATCGCATCCCCGATCCTGAAGTGTGTGCTCGAGGGAGGCCCTGAACTGGATCGTCGCTTTGAGCACGATGTCTTCGCTTCCAAACACAAATTGGCCGATCAGCCGCGTTTAATGGATCGGGCGGTGGAAATCGCCCATTTTTTCGGCGCACGTATCATTCGCGTCTTCTCTTACTGGCGCACGGTTGAGCCCGAGCGTTGCCACGAAAGCATTGCGCGAGCGCTGCAGGATCTGACGCGCATCGCACGCCGCGAATCGCTCATCGTGGGGCTGGAAAATGAGCACGCCTGCAACGTCGCGACCGCGGCCGAGACCTCCCGCATCCTGCAGTTGGTGGCGGAACCGGAATTGATGGTCGTGTGGGATCCGGCCAATGCCTTTATCTCGGGCGAAGATGCATACCCTACGGGCTACGATCTGCTGCCTGCCGGCCGTATCGCCCATGTTCACGCCAAGGATTGCGACATGCTCTCCGCCAAGCCGGGCTGGGGTCCGCTTGGGACACGCCATGTGCGCTGGAAAGAACAGGTCGCGCGCCTGCTCGAAGATGGTTACCAAGGCTTTATCAGCCTGGAGACACATTGGCCTGGTCCGGGCGGCGACAAGTTCGAAGCCAGCCGCATCTGCGGCTGGAACTTGCGCGGCCTGGCCTCCGCCTAACTCATTGCACAGCTTCTCTTTGCATTTTCAGCGAACCAGCGAAGAATATTTTTCGTTGTGCCAACATCGGCCCCTTCTATAGCGTCTAAAGCGCGAAACAGAAAGGATTGTCGTGTGGGAGATCGCTTTGCCGCTCCATTTAGCCGGTAGTTTGCCGGAAAATCCGACCGACGCGCAGCTTTCCGAAGAGTGTAAGCGAGGGAATCTGCGCGCGTTCGAATTTCTTTATGAGCAGCATTCCGGCCGCATGAAAAGCGTCGCGTTCCGTCTGCTCGGCAGCCATTCGGATGCCGAAGATGCTGTGCATGAAGCGTTTCTCAAGGTCCACAAGGCTGTCACAGGCTTTGAGGGGCATTCTTCGCTTACTACATGGATCTACCGCATCCTCCTCAACTGCTGCTACGATGCGCTCCGGAAACAGCAGAAAAGGGCCGAGAGCCCCGTTGTCGCGGATCTGCCCTCCCATTCCAAAATCCCTCTGAAACTGGCCTTGGAACGTGCACTAAGCCTGCTGAATGAGCGTCAGCGGATCGTCTTTCTGCTATTTGAAACCGAAGGCCTGAAGCATTCCGAGATCGCCGCTATTCTCGAGGTCCCGGAAGGAACATCGCGCAGTTGGCTGTTTGAAGCCAAGTGCCAGCTGAAGCGCCTGCTCACGGAGACAGCCAAATGAAATTCGAGTGCGGAGACTTAGATCGCGCTCTGGCGGTGCCGGAGCTTATGCCCGAGATCCGGGAACACCTCAAACATTGCGCGGATTGCCGGCGCCAATATCATCTCTGGACGGAGATCTCATCGCTGGCTAAGGGGCTGCACGAAGAATGGGACAGTCCGGGGCTCTGGCCCGCTATCCGCGAGGAACTGAAAGCCGGCAAGCCCGCTGCACCGCGCTGGTGGGCGAACTGGCAGACGTGGACCATTGCTGCGGCTTTGCTGGTAGCCGCGTTTGTCACTCCATTCTTATGGCACCGGGCTGCTCCGCTGCCTCCTGCTGCCTCGGCGAGGCTAGGTCAGCAATCACAGGGTGATCAAGACTTTTTGACGGAGCGCGCTTTACTCGAGGTCGAAAAAAATGAAGCCGCCTATCGGCAGTCTATTGAAAAATTGTCTCGTTTAGCGGAGCCCAAGATGAAAAATGCCACTAGCCCGCGCATGATGAACGAACACGAGAAACTGCTCACGCTCGATTCCGCGATCGCTGAAACACGCAGCACGGTAGCGGCGAACCGCTTCAACATTCATCTGCAGCGTACTTTGGCGGAGTTATATCGCGAGAAGCAACGTACTTTACAGGAGTTACTGGCCCATGAGCAGAAAAATTGATGTATTCGTATGCAAGGCAGCCGTGCTGGGCCTGTTGCTGTCGTTGCCGGCAGCCGCGCGCGACGAGTATACAAGGACGTTCGACAAAACGCTTTCGGTGACGGGTGGCGCTCGCGTACGGGTGGAGCATAAGTTCGGCGATATCGTAATACGTACGCATGCTGGTCCCGAGGTCAACGTTCATGCCGAAATCCGTGTATCGGCCTCCGGCGAGCAACAGGCCAGGCAGTTTGCGGATCGTGTCGAGATTCAGATTGAGAAATCTTCTGAGCTTTCTATTCGTACCCGGTATCCGGAGAACCCGAATTCCCTCTTCGGGCGTAATGTCTCTTATTCGATTCACTACGACATCGCGCTGCCCGAATCCTCACCGATCGAGATTCGAAACTCTTTTGGCGCCGTCTCGGTTACTGGCGCTAAGGCTGGTTCTGACATCGTGAATTCACACGGCAATTTGGTTTTCCGAGATGGCCGCGGCATACAGCGCCTGCAGAACTCTTTCGCCCCGATCGAGGCCACGAATAATCAGGGTGACGTGACAATCGAAACAAATAACGGCGATGTGAGAGCGGGGCAGGTGACTGGCCGCCTCTCTATCCGCGATCGCTTTGGAAACGTGACGGTGGAGAGAACCAGCGCGGGCGTTGCGATCGCAAATACCAACGGCGCGATCCAGGTGGATGACTCCGGCGGTCCCGGTGAGATTCGCAACGCCTTCGGCAACGTAACTGTGCGCAACTTCCGGGGGGACCTGATCGTGAATACCACGAACGCAACCGTTCAAGCGGAGCATGTCGCGGGTTCTTCCGAACTCAACACGACCTTCGGAGCAGTCCGTTTCTCGGACATAGGGGGCCAGCGGGTCTCCGTAAGAGCCAACAATTCCCGCGTAGAAGGAACACGTGTTCGCGGCGCCTTAAGTGTAATCAATTCATTCGGTCCGGTGACCGTGTCAGATGTTCAGCAAAATGTCCGCATCGAATCAGGCAACGGTGGAGTAACGCTGGATAAAGTCGGCGGCACGGCCGCCATCAAGACCAGCTTCGGCGGCGTCCACGCAACAAACATTGGCGGCGACCTTACCATTGAAAATTCGAATGGCTCGGTGAACGCCGAGAGTATACGAACTGCGCGCGTTACAAATAGCTTCGGCGCGGTCGTGTTGAACGGCGTGAACGGCGCGGTCGACGTCCAGAACCAGAATGGAGCAGTCGATGTGTTCAGTACGTCACGCGGCGGTTGTCAGCCGATCCGTATACGCACTTCTTTCTCGACCTTGCGCGTGCACCTTCCACCGGATGCCAGCTATCGCGTCGTCGCCAAGACATCGTTCGGCAAGATACGGACAGATTTTCCCATCAGCGTAGAAGGCTCCATTTCGGAAGGTAGCCTGGCAGGCAACATTGGAGGAGGCGGTTGCGAAATGCAATTAAGCGACAACAACGGAGCCGTTGAAATCCTGCGCGGCGGAGCCTAAGCCCGCAGTGCTAAGCGGTGCGCGGACCGAAGCTGAAATGGTATCTCGTATCCGCCGCCAGCTGGCAGCTTGCACTGCCATCGTTTTGAAGAGATAGTCTCACAGGCCCGGTACCGGAGCGGATAGCCGTAATGATCTGGCTTTCGGGAGCGCGAAAGACATACGCCCCGGCCAATCTGCTGTGCACGACGCTGTTCGTGAGAGCGCCTTTCCGCCAGATCATATCCACCGTCAGACCGCGGCGCCCGCAGAGACCCCTTACCTCTCCATTCGGCCAGGCTGCTGGCAGCGCCGGCAAAAAATCGATGCTGGGACCATGGCTCTGCAGCAGCATCTCTGCCATCGCGGCCGTGGCACCGAAGTTGCCGTCGATCTGAAAGATCGCTCCGTCGCTCGCCGGATGTGTGTCGAAGAAGTTGAGATTGGTGCTGTGTTGCAGGAGCATGGAGAGCGATTCCCACGCCTTCTGTCCATCCGCCAGCCGGGCCCAGAACCCGATTGCCCAAGCACGGCTCCAGCCGGTATAAGCACCTCCATGTGCCAGCCGTCGCTCTAACGAGACACGCGAGGCTTTCGCCAACTCCGGGGTGCCGCGCGGCGTGATCTGATTGCCCGGGTACAGCGGATACATGTGCGACATATGGCGCTGGCCGGGTGTGCTCTCCTCGAAGTCGATGGCCCACTCTTGTAGCTGTCCATACTTGCCGATCTTGTAGGGTGGCAATCGGCTGACTGCCGCGCGCAGTTTTGCTGCAAACTCTTGGTCCACTCCGAGGAGCTTCGCTGCGCTCTCGCAATTGCCGAAGAGCTCCCGTATGAGTGCGAGGTCCATCGTGCACCCGGCGCTGGTCATGGCGGGTTTGCCATCGGGCGCCAGAAAGTCGTTTTCAGTCGACTCGGAAGGGCAGGTTGTCAAATGTCCTTTGCGGTCCTCGATCAGCCAGGCCAAACAGAATTCCGCCGCGCCCTTCATGACCGGATATGCGCGGCTCCGCAGAAAGTCTTGGTCCTGTGTGAAGAGGTAATGCTCGAAGAGATGTTGGCATAGCCACGGGCCGCTCATTCCCCAGTTCGCCCAAGTCGGTTGTCCAACGCCTTCGCCCACTGGATTGGCCGCACGCCACAGGTCGATGTTGTGATGGCTTACCCAACCCGGCAGGCCATATGTTTCTTCCGCGGCCCGCCGCCCGGTCTGGCTTAGCTCCTCTACGAATTGCAGAAGCGGCTCCGCAGACTCCTGCAAATTGCATGTATAAACCGGCCAATAATTCATCTGAATATTGATATTCGCCGTATAATTACTGCTCCAGGGTGGCGTAACATCCTTATTCCAGATTCCCTGTAGATTGGCCGGCTGGGATTGCCGCCGCGAGCAACTCAAAAGAAGGTAACGTCCATATTGGAAATAGAGGGCTAGCAGCGACGGGTCTGGTGATGTGGCAAAACTACTCAGGCGCTTGTCGGTAGCCTTCGACGAATCGGAAACACCCAGCTGTAGCGACACCTTGCGAAAGAGTGGCTGGTAATCAGCCAAATGACGCGCTTCCAATTCTTTGTGTGTAAGTTTGCTCGCTCGGGCCAATTGAGCTTGTGCTCTTTGGATGACCGTTGATAGCGGAGCGTCGGGATTGTTCTGAAATCCCCGGAAGCCGGTTTGGATGCTCAACAGCAGCATGAAACTGCTGCAGTTCGAAATGTGCAGTTTCCCCTCTGTCTGTTTCACTTCACCGTCCTGCGTCTTAGCTTCCAAGACGCAAGCACAGTACATCCCAACTCCGTTTTCGTCGGAAAGAACGACGGGTTTCTCTCCTCCTGGATGCCCTGCGCCCGCAATATGCGCCGCTGCTTTCGCCGTCAGCAGCAGGCCGTTCGGTCCATTCGCCTGCACCGACTTCTGCAGCGGTCCATCGAGCGAAACCACGCACTGAAGTTTCTTTGCGCCACTGGCCGCCACCTGTAATACCAGCACCTGATCCGGCGCGGATGTAAACGCGCGCCTCTCGAAACGTACCCCGCCGACTGTGTAAGTTGTTACCACGCTGGCCGTGTCCAGATGGAGTTCTCGACGATACCCTTCTACCCGGCCGGCATGCATAAATTCAATTCTCAAATTGCCAACCGGCTGGAATGCTTCGGCAAATTGCCCTTGCATCTTCGCGCAAAGCTTGTCCGCCGCGTGACAGTCCTGTTCCTCGATAACGGCACGCCGTATCTCCGGCAGATATTTCTTGGCTTCGCGATTGTTTCCGTTCCGCGGCTTGCCGGACCAGAATGTGTCGTGATTCAGTTGCAGGAAT
>Ga0070665_100006632_pt1 | contig 11766 bp, 20 predicted proteins | sample KBSS13metaG_FD_65862 | JGI IMG/M metagenome (GOLD analysis project Ga0070665, IMG submission 65862) | Switchgrass rhizosphere microbial communities from Kellogg Biological Station, Michigan, USA - KBS S1-3 metaG | ecosystem: Host-associated > Plants > Roots > Rhizosphere > Soil ...
CTGCGGCAGGATCGCATCGCCATCCTGCTCCTGAGCAGCGACCCCCAGACGGTCCGCGCCATCATCGGTCTGATCGGCTTGATCTTTGTCGTCACCTTTGGGGCGATGGAAGGCCAGAGCGCGATCGAGGCGGCACGCCCGTGAGCCGCGGCACTCATCTCATCGCGTGGGCCATCGTGGGCTGCATCGCCTTCTGGGCAATCGTCCTTCTCACGATCGCAGTTCCGCACATCGATCTCACGCTCCCCCGCTTCTGACCACAATCCGAGGAAATCCCCATGGCATCTGCCGCTGAAGTTCTGCCGCCGCTGGAGGACGCAACTGATATTATTGAGTTGGCGACCAAAAACCCCGGGGAGTTCTTGCTTAATGAGGAAATCGCCAACGAATACATCAAAAAGGCCTGGGGCGTCGCACGTTTCGATGTCGCCCCAGATGTAAATACTGCCAAAGGCCGTAAGGAATTTACGGCGCTTTCGGGGAAATTCGTCACTGCCAAAACGGCGATCGACAAGTTCCGCCTCTCTCTCACCGCCGATCTGCGCCAGCAGGTTGCCGACATCAATGCCGCTGGCAAGATTTTGACATCGGGCCTTGCCGAGATTGCTGCCGAAGTCCGCAAGCCGCTGACCGAATGGGAGCAGGCGGAAAAGGCACGTGAAGCAAAGTGCGCCGAGATCATCTCCTGGCTGAAGAATGCCAGCGTCGTCACGATTTCGGACACGTCCGCCACCGTGCGCGGCCGGGGCAGGGAGGTCTATAATCAGGTTCTCACGAAAGAGCAGTTCGGCAAGCAGTTGGGCGAAGCGCAGGCGTTGAAGGACGCTGCTGTGACCGGGTTGCAGGCAGCGCTTGCTCGCCTGATCGAGCAGGAGGATCAGGCTGCCGAACTGGAGCGTCTGCGCGCCGAGGCTGCGGAGCGCGCCGAACGCGATGCGCGGGAGGCCGCTGAGCGCGCCGCTGCCGAGCGTGAAGCCGAAGAGGCGCGGCTTGCCGACGAACTCCGCGCTGCCGCCGAGAAGGCAGAAGCCGAGCGCATGGAGCGCGCCAAGCAGGAAGCGGCCGAGAGCGCGGCGCGCGCGGTGCAGGAAGCAGCCCAGCGCGAGATCGACGAGGCAAATGCCCGTGCCGCCGAAGCTGAGCGCGCGGCGCAGGCTGAGCGCGACCGCATCGCTGCAGAAAAGGCCGAAGCCGATCGTATCGCCGCCCAGCAGCAGGCCGAGCAGGAACGCCGCGAGAAGAACCTGAAGCACCGCCGCGAGATCAACGGCCAGATCAAGGCCGATCTGATCGTTGCCGGCGGCGTCACGGAAGACCAGGCCACGGCGATCGTCAAGGCGATGGCGAAGGGCGCCGTGCGCAATGTCGAGGTCCGCTACTGATGGCTTCGAGCAATCCCTTTGATGATGATTATGATCCGAACTTCGCCCCGCCCGAGGCGAAGGCTGAGCCGGTGCCTTCCCCCCAGGCACCGGCCAGCGCACCCGGCCCGTTTGATGAGGGTTATGTTGCGCCAGAGCCGGAGCCTGAAGCGCCGTCCATGCCGGCCGGGCCGCTCATTACCCAGCCGGGTGAATATCCGGACATCGACGGGGAAACTTACCACCGCGTTGAAGTCTGCGATGCGCCATCGATCAGCGCGAGCGGCTTGAAAATCATCTCTAGCCAGAGCGCCTACCATTACTGGTGGCAGTCTCCGCTCAACCCCCAGCGCCCCGCGCAGCCGCAGAAGCAGCACTTCAACGTGGGCAAGGGCGTCCACGACTTGCTGCTGCTGCAAGACCTGTTTCCCAAGAACTATTTCATCCTGCCCGAAGGATTCGATGCACGGCTGAAGAAGTGGGCAGATGCCAAGGACGAGCGCGCCGAGGCAATCAAATCAGGCGTGCCGGTGCTTAGCTTTGATCAGTACCGCATGGTCTATGCGATGGCCGACCAGGTCGAGCGTAACGATCTCGCCAAGGCCCTGATCGTCTCCGGCGTTCCCGAAATGACGCTGGCGGCCAAAGATCCGGTTACCGGCGTGTGGATACGCTCAAAGCCCGACATCCTGCCGGACACGAAGGACATCATTCCCGACATCAAGACGGCGGCTTCGGCGCATCCCGACGAGTTTGAAAAAGCCGCGACGAAATTCGGTTATTTCAAATCCGCGGCACATTACATGGACATCATCGACCTGATCTACGGTGAGCCGGTGGGCATGAAGCGCCGCTTCGTGCTGATCGTGGTCGAGAGCACGCCACCGCATCTGGTGCAGATCTACCACCTCGACGACGAGGCGATCCAAATGGGTCGCATGGTCAATCGGCAGGCGCTTAACACCTTCGCCGAGTGCCTGAGCACCGGCATCTGGCCCGGCTATTCAAAGCCGGATCAACCAATTCTTCCGCTTCACATGACCGCATGGGCGCAATCCCAGATCGGGCGGCGTGTGGATAGCGGCGAACTTTCCTGGGAGGGCTGACGTGAACTTGCTGTTTTTCGATACCGAAACGACCGGCCTACCAGACTGGTGCTCGCCTTCCGATGCGCCGCACCAGCCGCACGTCATTCAGGCAGCGGCAATCCTGACCGATGAGTATGGCCACGACCTTGCCGAGTGGCAGACGATCATCCAGCCGGGCGATGGCGCAGTGATGGCGCCAGAGGCCCTTGCCGCCCACGGCATTTCGCTGGAGCGGGCAACTGCCGAAGGCGTACCGCTGGCGGACGCATGGCGAGATTTCTCCGACTTGGTGGCGCAGGCCAATGGCATCGTTGGTCACAACGTCAGCCTCGACATTCGGATTATGCGTATCGCCGGGGCGCGGTTGAACGGCCTGAAGTGGGAATGCCCGATCCCGCACCGCTGCACGATGCGGATGGCCACCTCGATCTTGAATCTTCCTCCCACCGCCAAGATGGTCGCCGCCGGCTTCAACAAGCCGAAGAACCCCAATCTCACCGAATGCGTGCGCTTCTTCTTCGATGAAGATCATGGCGGCGCGCACGATGCGCTGGCTGACGTGAAGGCCAGCAAGCGCGTCTATTTTGCCATCAAGGAAAGGCTCGCTCAGTGACCGGCGTTACCCCTCAACAAATCGCCAATCAGGCGAACCGCGTACCGGCCGCCAGCCAGGCCACCAACATCGAGCAGGCTCGCGCCATTGCCGAAGTCCATGCGATGTTCATGGTGGCGAAGCAGAACCCGCGCGAGGAAGCGGTCGCCATGAACCGGGCGCTTCAGGCGTGCGGCGAATGGTCTGTCGCCTCGCGTGCCTTCTTCGCATTCCCACGGGGCGGCGAGACGGTGGCTGGCGAATCCATCGTGCTTGCGACCGAACTGGCCCGGTGCTGGGGCAACATCGACTATGGCATCATGGAATTGGCGCGCGATGATGCCAACGGTCACACAGAAATGCTCGCATTCGCCCGCGACCTCGAAACGAACACGCAATCGCGCCAGACGTTCATTGTGCCGCATAGCCGGGACACGCGCAGCGGGCGCAAGCCGCTCGTCGACATGCGCGACATCTACGAGAACAACGCCAACAACGGCGCTCGTCGGCTGCGGGAGTGCATCTTTCGCGTGCTGCCAGCCTATGTGAAGAACTCCGCAGCAGACCGGTGCCGCGAGGTGCTGGAGCGAGGCCAAGGCGACGTTCCGCTACCGAAGCGGATTGCTGATGCGATCGAGCATTTCGGCAAGATCGGCGTGAGTGTGGATAGGCTGATTGCCAAGCACGGCCCCACCGAACGCTGGACTGGCGTTGAATTGGCCAACCTTGAAGTCGTGTTCCGGTCGATCAAGCGGAATGAGACGAGCGCCGACGAAGCCTTCCCGAAGCAAGGCGAGAACATCAACGATGAGGTGCGCAAGGCTGTCGCCGACAAGCGCACCCCAAAGTCGAAGGGCGCGCGCACCGAAACCGAGCAGGCTCTCGACGACGAGGTTCCCCACACGGGGGCGGAAACCGCGCTTCCCGCGTGGATCGCCCACGAAACCCGGATCAGCGACCTTATCCGCCTGGCGGCAGACCGCGTGACACTGGAGGACGCCGAGAAGCAGTTCCTCTCAGTGGCAGGCCAGTTCCCGGCCGATGAGCGGGCCAAGATGCAGGCCGCAATCGACGAGGCATTCACCGCTCTGATGGAGGGGGACTGAGTCCTGGCAGCCGCAGCACTCGCCGATCAACACACACGCAACGCAACTTCAAAATTTTAGGATTTCATTATGAGCAGTTTTGTCCGAACGATCCAGCGCGGCGCCAAGGCCAAGCAGCACTATGCCGGTCGCGGCAGCAAACTGGGTGTCGTCAATCCGAAAGACCCCTGCCGTGCCGGTGGCAAGCACAAGGCTGCGAAGCCATGGCGCGCCGCACACAAGGTCGATGCCGCCAGCCGCAAGCCCCACCTGCCACGCTTCGCCGTCGTCGCCCAGCCGCTGACACCCAAGCCTGCGCGTGAGGTACGCCGCGCGGCGCATCGGGCGCGGATGGAAGCCCGCCGCATGAAGCAGATGCAGCGTCGTTCAAACCGGGCGCTCTGAACCATGAACAACACCGGCCCCATTCCACCGCTGCCGGCGGTCGATGCACCAGCAACGCTGATGGAAGCGGCGCGCGTTAACTGCGCTGAGCGCGCCCGCGCCAAGGGTGATGATGTTCTGGCAGATGCCTTCTTGTCGGGTTCGCAAGATCCCGCGTGGGCCATCCGGCATGAGGTGAACAAGCTGCGCGCCGAGCAGCAGGCGGCGCCAAAGGAGAGTGGCAATGCTTGACCATCTCACGCTGGCATTGCTGCTGAACATAACTGCTGAGCGCGAGCAGGGCATTATGCGCTGGAGCCTTATCATCCTATCGGTGTCGTTCGCGATGAGCGGATTGGGTGAGGGGCTACTTATGCTCATCGGGAAGGGCGCCTGATGTGCCCGCAAACCCCGGTCATCTGCCGCCAGAGTGCATCATCGAGGACGAGCAGGGCGAAGTGGTCGGCTATCGGCCCGTCCATGTCACCCTGTTCAACGGGTGGAGCAGCCGCAAGGCCGGCGCAGCGCCTTGGCCTTCACGTACCAGCAACTGGACGATCCAGCGGGCCAGCGTTCCTTCGCATGGCTTCGACATCGAATTTTGGGAGATCATAAAGTGATGACCAGCACATATGCCGGCCAGCAAGCGATGGATGACATCGAAGCACTTCTGGCCCTCGTTCATCGCGCAGGCGAGTGGGATGACAGTCACGACGAAATTCTCAGCCGTTGGCGCGCCTCGCGCGGCGAGGAAGGAATGTCGAAGTGGGTCTGGTGGGCCGGCGAGGTTGGTGCCGATCTTTATGGCAACGAACTCCCCACGCGACAGGAAGCCATCGAATGGGCCCGCGCCGAATACGGCGCTGACGCTGCGATCGAGGTTATCGAAGCGCGCTGCTGGGACGATGAAATCGAGGGTGAAGACAACTTCTATTTTGCGGCGACCCGCAATCACGAAGTGATTTCCCCGGACGGCAGGGGGTTCGAACAGTGACCGCTACAACGCCCATCGCCGCCGGTGAGATGCCGGGAGGCGAATACGCCATCGTCGAAGCACTCGGCCACCGCACGCTTGTTGGCCGCATCGCAGAGGTCGAGCGGTTCGGCACGAAGATGCTACAGGTCGAGCCGCTGTTTGGCGACGTGATGCTTGGCCCGGTCTTTCTCAGCGGCGCGTCGATCTACCAACTTACGCCTTGCGCGCCGGAGATCGCTTTGGCCCGCCGGCCCAAGCACTCCTACCAGCTTCCGCCGAGCGTGGCCGCCGTGGTGCCGCCGAGCGCGTTGCCGTCGAATGATGAACTCCCTGGCTTCCTTGTCGAGCCAGATGACGAGCCGGACTTTTCCGAAGTTGAGGAAGGCTGACATGGCCCTCCCGCAGAGAGCACCGAAGCCGGAAAAGCCCAAGCGCGAGAAGCGGGACGGGCGGTTCAAGAGCCAGCGCCACCGCGATTGGGTTCGGACCGAGTTCGCGTGCGTGATGTGCGGGAGCCTTGTCGCCCGGCAGTTCGCTCACCTGCGCTTGGGCACGCACACCGGCTTGTCGCTCACGCCGCACGACTTTTTCGGCACCTGCCTGTGCAAGCAGTGCCACATCCACACGCAGCATCAGAAGGGCGAGGCCGCATTCTGGGCCGAATACGAGCAGCGCCACGGTCAAACCGTCTGGCAACTGATCGAATCCCTCTGCGCGGCAAGCCCTGTTGCCCGCGAAATCCGCGAATGGCGGAAGGAACATGAAAATGGCTGATAAGCCCATCACATTCAGCGCGCCGATGGTCCGCGCGTTGCTCGCTGGCACCAAGACGCAAACGAGGCGGCTTTGCGCCTGGGCGAACAATCCCAATAGCCCGGCGTTGACGCACATCGTCGCTTGCGATGAGCCGGGCTGGTTTGGGGATGAGGAAGGCGAGGTGCAGTTCAAGGTGCCCTACGCCACAGGCGACCGTCTCTATGTCCGCGAGCATTGGTCCTCTCATGCGGCTTTCGATGGCGTCCCACCGCGCGATTTGAAGCGCGGATCTATGATCTATACCCGTTCCGACTACACCTGGCACAACAATGGCGACTGGATCGGCGCACCATACGGCAAGCATAGGCAGGCCATGCACATGCCACGATGGGCTTCACGGCTTTGGCTCGCTGTCACCGATGTTCGCGTGCAGCGGTTGCAGGACATCAGCGAGGCCGACTGCGTTGCAGAGGGGATCGAGCACGTCACCACGACAGCTTCCGGCAAGTTCTATCGGAACTTCCAGAACCCGGTCTGTCCAGTGATGGCCTACGGAGCATATCGCTCACTTTGGGACCACATCAACGGTGATGGCGCTTGGGAGGCGAATCCTTGGATTGTCGCAGTCACCTTCGACGTGAACCACGGCAACATCGACGCGGAGGCCGCGAACAATGGCTGATAATACCAAGATCGAGTGGGCAGACCACACGTTCAATCCGTGGATCGGTTGCACCAAAGTCAGCCCGGCTTGTGACAACTGCTATGCTGAGGAAATGATGGATACCCGCTTCGGCACTGCCCGTTGGGGAGCTGGAGAGGATCGGGTTCGCACCGGCAAGGGAAATTGGGCGAAGCCGCGCAAGTGGAACCGGGAAGCAGCCGCCGCCGGCACGCGCCCCTTCGTGTTCTGCGCCAGCTTGGCGGACGTGTTCGACAATGAGGTAGATGAGCGCTGGCGCTATGACCTGATGAAGTTGATCGAAGAAACGCCGCATCTGGTTTGGCTGCTGCTGACGAAGCGCATCGGCAACGTGCGGAAAATGACTAACCCCGAAGCGGGGTGCAGAATACTACCTTCGAACGTGGCGATCGGGGCGACGATGGCCACGCAAGCCGAATACGACCGCGACAGCCGCAAACTGTTTGAGGTCAAGGAAACACGTGGGCCACTGTTCACCTTTGGCAGTTTCGAACCTTTGCTTGAGCAAGTGCTGCTCGATTCCTATGCGCCGGACTGGATTATCGTTGGCGGCGAGAGTGGTAAAAACGCCAGAGACATGAAAATTGAATGGCCGCGGCTGCTGCTCGCTGATGCGAAATTCTACGGCCGCATTTTCAACTTCAAGCAGCGTGGCGGCCGAGACACCGCAAAAGGCGGGCATCTGCTGGACGGTATGCAGCACTTCGACAGGCCGGAGGTGGCCAATGTCTGAGGCCTTTACCCGCGTCGCCGAGATCGTCGCCCACGAACTCAATCATGCGCGCAAGCCGCATGTCTGCCCGGACATTTCCGAAGCGACCAGTTTCCAGAGTCACCTGCTTTGCTCATCGGTCGACATGGTGTGCATCACTCTGGAAATCGAGGATCAACTTGGGGTGGAACTGCCGGCGGAAAGACTGGAGCACTGCGAGACAGTGGGCGACTTGGCCCAGCTTGTCGACGAACTGCGGGGAGGGCGGGGAGCATGAGGATGTCTCACCGCATCGAGGACGTTCGGAACCGCAGCCGCACCGCAGCGCGCAAATGCCGCGGGCTTGGGCAAATGCTCTCAGGTCAATCGTCGGCAGATGCAAATATCGCCGCTGTTCGGTTGGATCAGGCCGTCGAACTGCTTGATAGGATCTTGGCGCGAGGGCCGCAGGCATGATTGCGGCCCCATGGAATGCGGCGTGGTCCGCAGAGGAACGCTATGAAATCCGCCCCTGTCGCTACGCCAGCGGGTTCCCGGCGCTGTGGATGCCGCACAAGCCGGGCGAGGGCCGTCCGATATTCGCCAAGCCTCACATGGTCCGCCAGCGGCGCTCGATCATCGAATGGCGCTGCACCGTATGCGGGCAGACCACAGCGTCAGGCGACCGGTGGTGGTTCAAGCTGGGCACCATGCAGGAAGGCTGGTTTATGACCACGGAAGCGCCCGTGCATCATCGGTGCGGGGTTAAGGCCCTGAGCGTGTGCCCGCATCTACGTGGACGCGAGGCCGATTTCGAGAGGATGCCCGTCGGCTTTTCGATCCTCAAGAGCATCATCGGCGGCGCAACTTCTGACCGCGATTTCGGGCTGCGCTTTCCGCCGCAGGGTGTCGTTGGCCATCTCAAGATCGCATGGCCGGAGCGGCTTGTCAGGAAGCAGGCATGACCGAAGTTGTCACCATTGGCCGGGCGACCCTTTACTGCGGCGACGCCTACCAGATCCGGCCCACGCTGGGATGGATGGACGCGGACGTGCTTGATCCGCCCTATTTGTTCAACAATTCCGGCGGCGGGGCCTTCCGCAAGGCGCGCGGTGCCAGCGACCAGATCGTGGAGGAAGGGCTCGATCGCGGGTTCGACCGATCCATCATCGACCCGCGCCTATGCGGTGCTGCGGTCGTGTTCTGCCATAATGATGAGATCAAGGACTTGGTGCCGGCGATCGTCGACGATGAGCGTGCTGACTTTGACGCCCTGATCGTGGCCGACATGCTCTCCGCTCTGCGCCAGCGCTTCAATCGCGCGGCGCTCTGCGTCTGGCTGAAGCCGAACCCGTCACCGATGGCGAACAAGCACTACCTTGCCGACATGGAGCCCTACATCCACGCTTGGAACCCTGGCTTCCACCCCCAGGGCGAGCATCACGACAAGCACCGCCATGTCACGGCGCAGTCCGTGCGATCGAAGCTGTACGGCCATCCCACGGTCAAGCCCGATGCCTTGATGGACAAGATCATGCGCAACGTGGCCGGCCAAACGGTCTGCGACCCATTCATGGGCTCCGGAAGCACTGGCGTCGCTGCCTTGCGGGCGGGGAAGTCCTTCGTCGGGATCGAGAAGAACCGGACCCATTTCGAAACCGCTTGCCGGCGCATCACGCAGGCTTGGGAGCAGGCGCGCAAGTTCGATGGAGAGGCCGCATGACAGCCGCCGCACGCATCTCTCAGGCTGATATGGAACGCGCCACCAAATCGGTGAAGGCTGCGGGCTACGAGTGCGCGCGCATCATCATGGATTTGAAGAACGAGAGGATCGAGATCATCATCGGCGAATCGGTCGATGCTCCAGCGGCCGACAATGCCGAGGAATGGACCGATGAAGATGTCTGAACTGCCGCCCAACGTGCGCCCGGCGCCAGACCGGCACGGCAAGATGCGCTATCGCTTCCGCCGCAAGGGGTGGGCCAGCCAGTATGTGCCCGGGGAGCCCGGCTCTGCGGAGTTTCATCAAGCCTATGCCGAGATCATCAAGGGCGGGCCGTTGAAGAAAGATGGCGCATCATCATCCGCCAAGATCACGGCCAAGAGCATCGACGACCTGATCGCCCGGTTCAAGACCTCCACCAAGTGGAAGAAGAAGGGCGGGCGCACGATGTACAAGCAGGCGCGCATCCTTGAACGTTTCGCCGATCGCACGGACCCGAAGAAGCGCCGCTATGGAGAGCGCCCGGTGGTAGCGGTCACCGTGGCCTGGCTTGACAAGATCCTCGCGGCCATGTCCGAAACGCCCGCTGCGGCAAATGAACTGCGCAAGGTGCTCTCGGGCCTGCTGGATCATGCAATCCGGCTTAACTGGCGCACAGATAACCCGGCGCGGCTGACTGAGACGTACAAGGAGGGAGATGGCTTCCATACTTGGACTGAAGATGAGATCGAGCAGTATCGCGCAAAGCACGCGCTGGGCACGATGGCGCGCTTGGTGTTGGAGTTGGCGCTGAACTCGGCCGCACGGCGCTGTAATGTCGCAGCGCTGACCCGGGACGATATTCGCGATGGACGGATCTTTGTCGGGCACGCCAAAGGCAATGAGGAAACCACCGTCGAGATGATGCCTGCCACCAAGGCCGCTCTGGAGGCGTTGCCGGCGGCTCCGATCAAGCATCTGGTGGTGACGGAATACGGAAAACCGTTCAGCGTCGCCGGTCTTGGCAACCGGATGCGCAAATGGTGCGACGAGGCCGGGCTCTCCCACTGCGCGCTACACGGTCTGCGTAAGGCAGTATCTCGCCGTATCGCAGAGAGCGGCGGAACTGACGCCGAGGGCATGGCGATTACCGGCCATAAGAAGGCTGCGACGTTCGTGAAGTACCGGGCGAAGGCCAACCGGAGCAGGCTGGCAGATCGGGCAATGTCAAACGTTGCAATCAGTTTCGATGTCCAACCTTCGACCCCGGGCGTTGTCCAACCTCAGGAAAAGGACTGAATTTGCTATGTTTTCTGGTAGTAATGGTGCCCGGGGACGGAGTCGAACCGCCGACACCGTGATTTTCAATCACGTGCTCTACCAACTGAGCTACCCGGGCATCGTCGCGGGGGGCGGTGCGAAGACTGCCGATGCGCGATGGAAGCGCGCCTATGGCGAAGCGCGGGGGGCTTGTCCAGTCCCAACATGACAGTTTTTGCAGCCTTCAGATGTCGCCGTCGAGGTCCGGCGATCCATCCGCATCCGGATCGACCGGTGGGCCGGGGATCGCGTATCCGTCGTCCAGCCAGCGCACCAGATCGCGGTCGCGGCAGCGGGTGGAACAGAACGGCGTGTGCTCTTCGCTGCGCGGCTTGCCGCAGATCGGGCAGGATCGCCGGGGCCGGGCGGAAACGGTGCGGGGGCTGGAGTCGGTCATGCCGAAACCGCCTGCGCGAAAGCGGCGGTGAGGGCAAGCGTGGCATCCTCGTGCCAGCGCACGGTGCGCCCGGTGCGGCGCGCCAGCTCCGCTTCCCATTCGGGCAACACGGCGCGGCGCACTTCCGCGCGCGCGGTCAGGAGCAGCACGCCCGGTTCGGCCACGCGCTCGGCCCGGCGCAGTAACTGGCGTGCGGCGGCTGCGGCGGGATGGCGCGCAAAGCGGGCGATGAGCGAGGGGCGCTCCAGCCGCGAAACGAGCTGGACGAAGCCGAACCCGTTCATGGCCGTCCGCTCGCCGCGCCAGTCCCCCAGCGCGGCGGCAAGTGCGGCGTCCACCGCCTGTCGGTCCTTCTTTTCCGCCAGCGAGGGGAAATCGATGCCCACCGATCCGCCGATGTCGAACCGCGTGAGCGCCGCCGCGATGGCCGGCACCGCCGCCAGCGATAGCGCGGGCAGGGGCGGGGGGCCGTCGATGTCGATCAGCGTCATCGCCGGGGTCGGGCTGATGGTCAGGGCGCCGCCGGGAAAAGCCACTTCGCCGGCCATGGCCTCGTCCACCAGATCGGGCCAGCCGGCGGCATCGAAGGCGCGGTCGGTGGTCAGCAGGCGCACGGGCAGGCCGGTGGCGCGCAACTCCTCCGCCAGCGACGGCGCGGGGCGGGGCGTTTCCTTCGGCGCGGGCTGCGCCAGGGGCAGCTTGGTGCGGCCG
>Ga0070665_100006637_pt1 | contig 11761 bp, 10 predicted proteins | sample KBSS13metaG_FD_65862 | JGI IMG/M metagenome (GOLD analysis project Ga0070665, IMG submission 65862) | Switchgrass rhizosphere microbial communities from Kellogg Biological Station, Michigan, USA - KBS S1-3 metaG | ecosystem: Host-associated > Plants > Roots > Rhizosphere > Soil ...
CGGGCAAGCTGCATCGCGCCAAGATTGACGCCTGCGACAGCCAAAACCCACGGCCAGACCCATTCGCTGGGAACAACGCCCCACAGGTTCGTGGCCATCATCAGGGCGGCGAGAATATTGGCGGCTGCAAAGAAAGGGGCGAGCTGAGCACGCGAAATCAATTGGACATCGCGTAACGGCGAACTTTCAGCCTCCGATTCACGAGCGGCAAGACCAGCCGACTCCCCTCCCGGAAGTCGAGCCGAAATCAAACGCTTATACCTGTCTGGAGCTTCGTACATTCGCCCACCGTTCCACGTAGGGGAATGCAGTAGACAAAGAGCGTTTAAGGCCGGTTAAGGCCGCCGATTATCCTAGGTTAGTTCGAAGGAGGATTTAAAGACCCAATTTGTCCAATCCACGCGTCACGATCGGATGATATAGCGGCCGCGCCTTCGGGTAGATTCGCTTGGCGATCGGCAAGCCCCATTGCTTGTCACCGGCGAGCGCTTTGATCAGCGGCCCTACGAACTTCCCGCGCCCTTGCGACGTCAGAAATTGTTCAAGCGACGGAACAGCCGGATCGTAACGATTGCCGACTGCGAGATCCAACCAGGCAAAGCGGATCTCGCTATTCGCTGTCCGGTTGAGATCGAAGCCCGATTGTAACGTCTCGAGCCGGGCTTTTGGGAGCTTGCGGGGCAGGCGGTTCAGGAAGCGCAGCCGCTCGTCGGTCGTCCACTTCGGCCATGCCTGCGGCAAGACGGCGCCGCCGGCAAAGGCTGCGGACGCTTTATCCTGTTCCGCAAACGTATCCGCGGGCGGCTTCGCCATGTTTGATGGAATGCCCGGCTGATAAACCCAGCGGTCGAGCATCAGCTTGTTTTCCAGCGACTTATCGCCCTTGACCAAGTTCTGCCGGATATCCGCCAGGAACATCGCCGAGGTGACGGGCTGGAAGCGGTGGCGGTCGAACCAGCCCTTCAGCCAGGCATCGAATTTGTCGCGGCCGACGATGGCCTCGATCGTGCGAAGAAAGGCGGCGCCTTTCTCGTAAGCAATATCGGTGAACCCATCGTCCGACGCTCGGCCGCTTAGATTGAGGTGAAGCGCCGTGTCGGCCTTCCCTGGGCCGCCGGCGTCCTGAACTGCGCTGTTCATTGCATCGATCCCAAGCGCGATTTGCTCATTCGCAACTTTCTTGCCGTAAAGTTCCTCGACGATCCGTCGCTCGGCATAGGTCGTCATGCCTTCGTTGAGCCAGAAATCGTCCCAGGTGGCATTGGTGGCGAGATTGCCCGACCAGCTATGCGCAAGTTCGTGCGCGATCAGACTGACGAGGCTTTTGTCGCCGGCAATGAAGGTCGGTGTCGCGAAGGTCATCGTCGGATTTTCCATCCCGCCGTATGGGAATGAAGGCGGAAGGACGAGCACATCGTAACGGCCCCAGGCGTAGGGTCCGTAAATCTTCTCGGCCGCAGCAACCATCTTCTCGGTGTCGGACAACTCGCGCGCGGCGGCATCGATCGTGGCCGGCTCGGCCCAGACTCCGGTGCGTGACCCGAGCGACCGGAAGGTCAGGTCCCCCACCGCGATGGCGATCATATACGGCGCGACGCTGTGCGGCATTTTAAAGCTGAACACGCTTTCGCCGCCTTGAGTGATCGGTTCGGAAGATTTCGGCGCGCTCATCACCGCCGTCATTCCGGCGGGGACATGGATGGTCGCTTCCCAGCTCTGCCGGATTCCGGGTGAATCCTGCGTCGGAATCCAGCTGCGATTCTCGATCGATTCGCCTTGGCTGAATAGGAACGGGAGCTTCTTCCCCGCCGTCTGTTCAGGAGTCAGCCACTGGAGGGCGCCGGCCTCGGGCGCGCTCTTGTACTTGATGACCAACCGCCGGGTGTCGGGCAGCAGGGCTATCTTCAAGGGCGACCCCAAGTTCGCGTCATTCGTGTCGACGCGATATTGCAGCGCCTTCCCCGACCCATCGGCGATGCTCTCGATCTCGAGGCCCTTATCGTCGAGAACGATCTCCTTCGCCTCCGGCCTGCGCTGGATATCGAGGGTCGCCACGCCGCCGATCCGCTTCGTGTCGAAGTCCACGTTAAGATCGAGCGCAACGTGGGTGACCCGAGCTTCGGTCGGATTGGCAAAGCTATGGGTATCTTTGGCGTCAGGCGTGGTCAGGATCGGCGCAACCGACGCTTCGCTCGACTGTTCAGTCTGATTGTTCGTCGTCCCCGTATGACAGCCGGCGATCAGCAGGGCGGCAAGCAGCGGGGAGATGAGCTTCATTTCAATCCTTGAGGCGAGCGGGATTCGAATGGCGAACGCCCGTCGGCCTTTCCGGTGCCGCAATCAAGCCGAGCCTTTTCCTTGGGCTTCAGGGGTGGCTGCCCTATATCGGCCCTGATGGCGACCGATAGTGTGACCCTCGACCGACGAGCCGAGCCGTCACGACGCGCGTCCGACCCGCCGAAAATCCACTCGCCGGCGGATCCGATCGTTCGCGGCATGGGTCTGAATCAGCCCTTCTTCGACGACAAGAACCGCGCCTTTTGGCTCCTTCAGTCGATCGGCTGGAGCGGCTATTTCTTCCTGAGGACGATCAACGGCTTTGCCACTAACCAGGGCTGGATCTTCCTGGTCCACACCCTGCTGCTGACGGCAACCGGCTATTCGCTGACGTTGCTGATGGCGTCGCTCTTCAGACGCCTGATCACGCTGCGGCCGATCCTGACGCTCGTCCTGTCTTTTGCCGCGGTGGTCATTGCCTCGAGCGCCTTCTCGGTGATCGAGACATGGAGTGTGTCGACCTTCATCAACCCCGACTTCAAGCCGGTCGGAGTCAAATATTTTAGCGCCATCCTGCTCGACTTTGCGCTGCTGGCGGCATGGACCGCGCTCTATTATGGCATCAATTATTTCCTCCTGCTTGAGGCGGAGATCCGCAAGCGCGAGCGGGTCGAGAGCCAGGCGTCGAGCGCGCAACTGGCGATGCTCCGCTACCAGCTGAACCCGCACTTCCTGTTCAACACGCTTAACTCGATTTCGACCCTGGTCCTGCTCAAGCAGACCGAGCGGGCCAATGCGATGCTCGCGCGGTTGTCGTCGTTCCTCCGTTACACGCTCGCCAACGAGCCCACCGCGAATGTGACACTGGCGCAGGAGGTCGAGACCCTGAAGCTGTATCTCGAGATCGAGAAAATGCGCTTCGAAGACCGGCTCCGGCCGCACTTTCGCATCGAGCCGGAAACGATCGGGGCCCGCCTGCCCTCGCTGCTGCTCCAGCCCCTGATTGAAAATGCCATCAAATATGCGGTGACGCCGGCCGAAAATGGCGCGGACATGTGGATCACGGCGACCCGCGAGGGTCAGGCAGTTCGCATCGAAGTTGCCGATAATGGCAATGGCGAAGGAGCCGAATTGGCCGCGAGCCCGTCGACGGGAGTCGGACTGGCGAACATTCGCGACCGTTTGACGCAAGCCTATGGCGCCGCACACCGTTTCGAGTCGAAAAAGAACGATCGCGGGGGGTTCAGCGTTATCCTGGAAATTCCATACGAAACCGGAGACAAATCCGAATGAGCATCCGGACCATTTTGGTCGATGACGAGCCCCTGGCGACCCAAGGCCTGCAGCTACGGCTTCAGGCGTTTGAAGACGTCGAAATCGTCGCCACCGCGGCCAATGGCCGCGAAGCCATCCGCCAGATCAAGACCCACAAGCCCGACCTCGTTTTTCTCGACATCCAGATGCCCGGGTTCGACGGATTTTCCGTGATTCAGGGCTTGATGGACATTGAGCCGCCCTTGTTTGTCTTCGTGACGGCGTTCGGCGAGCACGCCCTGCGCGCCTTCGATGCCCAGGCCGTCGACTATCTGATGAAGCCGGTCGACGAGGATCGCCTTGCAGCGACGATGGACCGTGTTCGCCAGCGTCTCTCCGAAAGACGCAGCGCGGAGGAATCCGAACGGCTGAAGGAAGCGCTGGAGCAGCACGCGCCGGAAGCCGCCGAAGAACTGGCCGAAGCCACCCCGGACGCCGCGCCGGCCGCCAACCGCTACGAGAAGATGATCAACATCAAGGACCAGGGACAGATATTCCGGGTGGATGTCGATACGATCGAGCGCATCGACGCCGCCGGCGATTACATGTGCATCATGACCGGCGAGAATACCCTGATCCTCCGCGAAACCATGAAGGACCTGGAGAAGCGCCTCGACCCGCGTCGCTTCCAGCGCGTTCACCGCTCGACGATCGTCAATCTGGACCTTGTCCGGCAGGTGAAGCCGCACACCAATGGCGAATGTTTCCTGGTGCTCGATTCAGGTGCCCAAGTGAAGGTTTCGAGGTCCTATCGGGACGTCGTTGCGCGCTTCGTCCATTAACCGGGGCGGGAACCGTAACAGTCTGATTCTAGTTTAATTACTACTCGAACGGAGTGAGCGGGCGGGGCGCTTAACAGGAGGCGTCCATGAAAACGCTTGTTCTTACTTCCCTTCTCGCCGGTGCGGCGACGCTCGCCGCTTGTGCGGAGACCCCGCCGCCAACCCCTGTCGCGGCCGTCGCCGCAAGCGAAGGCGTCTGCGCTGCATCAAGCCCAATCGACGTCAATGGCGACGGCTGGATCAGCGGCGATGAGTGGAACACGTTCCACACCAGCGGATACGGCGCATGGGACATGAACCACGATGGCCGCGTCAGTCGCGCCGAGTTTGAGACCTGTTACCGTGCTGGCGGCTTTTATCCGGCCGCGAACTACAACGCGGATTACTGGACGAATTACTGGTCCGCGTTCGACGCTAATGGCGATGGTTATCTAAGCGCCGACGAATATTGGTCGCCGTCGACCTACGCCACGATCGATCGAAATCATAACGGCCGGATCGATTCCGACGAATGGGTCTGGTGGCCTCATTGAGGCTCCTCGACTCATTGATTTAGTTCAATTTACATCGCGTGGCCCGGCATTTTATATGTCGGGCCATTAACTTAGCCCGGGATTGATATGTCTGTGCTTGCCGGTCGACGGATATTGGTGGTGGAGGACTCGCCCGTCGTGGCGCCCTTCACCGTCAACGTGCTCGAAGATCTCGGCTGCGTCGCCCTCGGTCCGGCGCCGAACATGGCCACGGCGCGCGAGCTCATCGAGAATGAAAGCTTTGATGCCGCGATCATGGACGTCCACATCCGCGGCGAGCGGGTGTTCGGCTTGTGCGAGATGCTGGAAAAGCGCGGCATCCCGTTCCTGCTGACGAGCGGTTATGCGGACTGGCAGGTGCCAAGCGACTGGCTGGACCGGCCGCAACTTCAGAAGCCTTACACCTTCGATCAACTTCGCGACGCCCTGCAGCGAACGCTGACGCCAAGCCAGCCCGAGGCGATCGCGAGTTAGCCCCGAGCGGCGGGTAGCCGGACGGTTACGCTGGTTCCTTCGCCGACAATGCTCTTGATCTCGAGCGTACCCCGATGCCGCTCGACGATATGCTTCACGATCGCGAGGCCGAGACCGGTGCCACCGGATTCGCGACTGCGGGCCGGATCGACGCGATAGAAGCGCTCGGTCACGCGCGGCAGATGCTCGCGTGGGATGCCGGGTCCGTAATCGGTTACTGTCAGCGATATCCATCCGTCTGTCTTGGTCGCCGACACTCGAACCTTCGAACCTGGCCCGGTTGCCCCATAACGGACAGCGTTGCTGATGAGATTGTCGACAACCTGAAGCAATTGTGAGCGGTCGCCACGGATCGATGGCAAGTCGGCGACGATATCTACCAGCAACTCGCACTGACTAGCACCGCGGAGCCGGCTTGCATTAGCAACGGCGATCTCGATGACCTCGTCGAGCGACACCAATTCGTTTGGCGCAAGGAAGCGATCGGCCTCGATCCGCGACAAGCTCATCAGGTCTTCAATGATCTGGAGCATCCGCATCGATTCTTCGCGGATGGTTGATCCGAAGCGGATTCGAAGGTCGGCCGGAAGATCGCCCTCCTCCCCTAATGTTTCGGCATAGCCGAGAATGGTCGAGAGTGGCGTCCGGAGCTCGTGGCTCGCATTGGCGACGAAGTCGACCCGCATCTTCTCAGCCGACACTGCAGCCGAGCGGTCGATCATTCGAACCAGCACAGAATGCCCATCAAGTGCACGGATGTTCAGCCGCCAGGAGCGGCCGAGCTCGGCAAGACCGATCACATCGACATCCCCCGATCGTTCTCCGAGGATATGCTCGAGCGCCTGAGGGTGGCGAATTGCGAGCCTGACGTCGCGCCCCTCAACGCCGCGGCCAAGCAGCGTCCGCGCCGGCGGGTTGGCAAGCATGACGATATGGCCGCGAACGATCAGTGACGGCTCTTCGAGAGCGTCGATGAGGGACCGTGCGCTAGCTTCGTTCAAAGCCATGTGCAGGTCTGTAGCGGATTGGTCCAAGGGTGCCATGTCCGAAGCGAGCGTGGCCCTCTCGCCACCCGGACGAGAGGGCCGCCTTTCGAGCCGAAGGGGAGAGAGGGACCGAAAGGCTATCGTTCGCTTCACATCCTTAGAAGTCGACCTGCGCGCGAACGCCCATCTGGTCGACACTGTACTTACGCTTGTTGATCGGTGTCGTGTCGAGCGGATCAAACAGCGGAGCGACCGCGCGCGGACCGCCCGTCACATCCATGTGCGAGTATTGCGCTAGGAAGCGGAGATAGTCGGTAGGATTCCAGATGAGGCTGCCCTGATAGGCGACCTGCTTGCCGCCGTTGACGTAGAACGGCGCAGTAAGCGACGAGCTGCTGTTGTCGACGCGGTCGCGGAGCTCCAACAGGTCGACGCGAGCGTTGATCTGGAAAGCACCCCAGCCGCCTTCATTGAACGGATGCAGCACCTTGGTGCGGTCGAACCGGCCGTTCTTGTAGCCGCGAGTTTCGCCGGTCAGGTAGTAGCCGAGCTCAGCGTAGGCGCTCCAGAAGCTCGGATTGCCATTAAGCAGCGCGGCGCCGCCGGTGCCGTTGTTCGAGCCGAACGTATCGGTCGCATCGAGTGACTTGATCCAGATCTTCTGGCCCTCTGCGGCGAAGTGCAGGCTCTTATGGATCGCCGCGAGCTCAACGCCGGCATTCCAATCGCTGTCGGCCGCAATCGCATTAGTGTCGACCAGGCGCTGATCGGTGATCTGCGTCTCAGGACGGGCGCGTAAGCGCTCGTTCTGGGCATCGCGGTTGTTCACGCGATAGTGGGCGCTGGCGCCAATGTGCAGGCGGGTCGAGCCTAGCATCGGCGAGTAGACACCGCGGACGTCTGCTTCCCAACCGGTCCGGTTGAAGTTGGCGCCTTCGTTGATCGGCTGATTGAACAGGCCGAGCTGGAAGATCCAGCTGTCAGTCTTCTTGTCCGAGAAGGTCAGGCCGACACCCAGACGACGGTTCATGCTGAACGCGTCGGTGAACGATGCGCGTTCCATGAACGACGTGAACTTTGAGCTGGTCATCGTCTCGAGGCTCGAGAACGGATAGATGTTACCGATCTGGACGGTCAGCGGGACCTGCTTGAAGTCATAAGCGAGGAAGATGTCCTCGTAGTCGACCGTGCCCTGCGCGAAGTTGAACTCGGCGCTGTAGCGGAAGCCACCTGGCAGCGTGCCGTCAGCGCCGATCAGGATACGGCGAGCGCGGCTGTTCCAGCCAAGGTTGTTGTAGTTGAGACCACCGACGGTGCCGTTGAGATTGTGGCCATTCGGGAAGCCGACATAGCCTGCGTCGAACTGAAGCGCACCGCGCGGCTTGAAGCTGAACCCCGCATCCTTGTCGTCGAATTGCGGACCGCCCTTCCAGGACGGCGTTGCCTTCACGAGCTGACCCTTGAGAGATTCGATCGATGTCTGCAGCGAGTCGATCTGAGCTTGCATGAGCTCGATCTTCGCGGCCGCGTCATCAACCTGGCCGGCGTTCTGGATCGCAGCATCAGCTGCCGCGTCCGACTGGTCTGGCTCGGTTTGCTCGGGCTGGGCCGCAGCCGGAGCCGGGTCCTGCGCCGCGGCAAAGGCCGGCGCGGAGACGGTGAGAGCGCTACCAGCGAGGAGCGCAGCGACAAACTTCAACTTCATTTTCTAACCCTTTCCCCCGCCTCCCACCCGGGAGGCCTCGTCATTTTTTGAAATGAGGTGGGGCGGCGCCAAGCCGCCCCGATCTAAACCGCTATTTGAGGCTCGCGAGATTGAGCGCGCCAAGCGTACGAGCCGCCTGCTGGCTGCGCGCGCGAATGTTGTTCGGCGCGGCAATCAGGCCGGCTTGCTTGAGATAGCCGTTGGGGCCGAACGCGCTCTCCTTGGTGAACTCGGCCGCATAAGCCCGCACCGCCGGGATCGCGTTGGCGTGAGCGTTCTTAATGTAGATGTAGAGCGGACGAGCACCCGGATATTTGAACGAGCTGATCGACGCGTAGGATGGGCCAACGCCGTTGACCGCGATGCCGCGCAGCTTGTCCTGATTCTCTTCGAGATAGGAATAGCCGAAGATGCCGACGGTGCCCGGGTTGGCTTCGATCTTCTGGACGATGAGATTGTCGTTTTCGCCGGCCTGGATGTAGGCGCCGTCTTCGCGAACGCCGGTGCAGATCGCCTTGAACTTGTTCTCATCCGATTTCTTGAGCGCGGCCATTCCGGCATTCGCTTCGCACGGCGGGGTGAGGATCAACTCACCAAGTGCGTCACGCGTCCCCGACGTCGGGGGCGGGCCGTACACGCGGATTGGAATGTTCGGCAGGCTGGAGTTCACATCCTTCCAGGTCTTGGCCCGGTTCGGCTTGCCGTACGGCGCCTTGGCGAGTGCGAGATAGAGATCGCGCTGCGACACGTTCGCAAGCGAGCTGCTCTTGGCAGTGGCGAAGCTGACTCCGTCGAGACCGACCTGGATCTCGGTGATCGCGGTGACGCCGTTCGACGCGCACAGCTTGGCTTCCGAAGCTTTCATCCGGCGCGATGCATTTTCGACGTCCGGGAAGCGCTCACCGACACCGGCGCAGAACAGCTTCATTCCGGCGCCCGTGCCCGTCGATTCGATGATCGGCGTGCCGAGGCGCGGGTTGGCGCGCGCGATATGTTCGGAAACGATCTTCGCGAACGGATAGACGGTCGATGAGCCGACGGCGCGCATCTGGTTGCGGGCTTCGGCCTGAGTTGAAATGCTGAGCGCCAACACCGCCGTGGCGGCGAGGCCGAATGATTTGGAAAACATTGTCGATACCCCGATTAGACGGACTCGAATGTCGTCCGCTGAGTCCCCTGCTAGAAGTCGCCGGCGACAGGGAATTGACGTTATTGTTTCAGTTTCGTGACGACCTAGGCTTCGGCATCCAGCGAGTAGCCGGCCGAACGGACGGTGCGGATAAGGTCGGAGCGGCCGCCATTGTTCAGCGCTTGGCGCAGGCGGCGGACGTGAACATCGACCGTGCGCGTGTCGATATCCGGATCGTGTGACCAAACTGCATCAAGGAGCCGCTCGCGCGAGAAGACTCGACCGGGATGCTCGAGAAAATGCTTCAGAAGCCGGAACTCGGTCGGGCCGAGCGAGACCTGTTCTCCGCAGCGGCGAACTCGATGCGAGGCGACGTCCATCTCGAGGTCGGCGTAAGCGAGCTGCTCGCCGGCGAGCGCAGGGCGAACACGGCGAAGAACCGCGCCGACACGGGCGACGAGCTCGCGCGGGCTGAACGGTTTTGTCACATAATCGTCCGCACCGGTGTCAAATCCGCGAATCCGGTCGCTTTCCTCGCCGCGCGCGGTGAGCATGATGATCGGGGTGTTCGCGCTGGTCGGGCGGCGGCGGAGGCGCCGGCAGACTTCGATGCCGCTGATTCCTTCGATCATCCAGTCGAGAAGGATGATGTCCGGCTTCACTTCCTCGGCGAGGATCAGCGCCTCCTCACCGTCACCGGTACGGGTCACATCATAGCCCGAGCGTTCGAAGTGGAAGCTGACGAGATCCGCCAGCGCCCGATCGTCCTCGACCAACAGCAATCGTGCGCTTGTCATAGACTACTTCGCCGATTTCCCCGGCCGGTCCGCCATGTGCTGACCGGTCGCGGCATAATAGACCATTTCCGCGATGTTCGTCGCATGGTCGCCAACCCGCTCCAGGTTCTTGGCGACGAACAGCAGATGTGCCGACTGGCTGATGTTGTGCGGGTTTTCCATCATGTGCGTGAGCAAAGCGCGGAAGATGGAGTCGTAGAAATCGTCGACCTGCTGGTCGCGTTCGCAAACCTGCACGGCGACTTCGGCATCACGCTCGACGAAGGCGTCGAGGACGTCGTGAACCATGCCCGTCGCAATGCGCGCCATTTCGGGAAGCAGCGACAGCGGCTCAATCTTGGCCGGGCCGTCGAGCAGTGGAACGCGCTTGGCGATGTTCTTGGCGTAATCGCCAATGCGCTCGACGACGCCGGAAATCTTGAGGGCGGCGACGACATCGCGAAGGTCGCCTGCCATGGGTGCCCGGAGCGCGATGAGCTGAACGCCGCGGCGTTCGGCCTCGATCTCGAGTGCGTCGAGCTTCTTGTCGTCAGCGACGATCTGTTGCGCGCCGTCGAGGTCACGCTGGACGAGGCAGCGCATCGCTTCGCCGATCGCATGTTCGGCCAACCCGCCCATCTGGCTGATAAGCGCGCGCAGCCGTTCAATGTCCTCGTCGAACGCCTTGATCGTATGTCCGCTGGTCTGCTGCTGCATCTGGTTTGCTCCGATCAGCCGTAGCGGCCGGTAATGTAATCCTGGGTGCGCTGTTCGCGCGGATTCGTGAAAATCTCTGACGTCTTGCCGTATTCGACGAGCTCGCCGAGGTGGAAGAAGGCCGTGCGCTGCGACACACGGGCCGCCTGCTGCATGTTGTGAGTGACGATGGCGATTGCGTAGCGGCCGCGAAGCTCGTGGATTAGCTCCTCGATCTTGGCGGTCGCGATCGGGTCGAGCGCCGAGCAGGGCTCGTCCATCAGGATGACCTCGGGATCGACGGCAATTGCGCGCGCAATGCACAGGCGCTGCTGCTGACCGCCCGAAAGCGCAGTGCCGCTTTCCTGAAGCCGGTCCTTGACCTCATCCCACAGGCCGGCGCGCTTCAATGACTTCTCGACGATCTCCTCGAGCTCAGCCTTCGACTTGGACAGGCCGTGAATGCGCGGGCCGTAGGCGACATTCTCGAAGATCGACTTCGGGAACGGGTTCGGCTTCTGGAACACCATGCCGACACGGGCGCGCAGCTGGACGACGTCCATGTTGCTGCTGGTGATGTCCTCATTGTCGAGCGTGATCCGGCCGGTGACCCGCGCCGACGGGATCGTGTCGTTCATGCGGTTAAGGCACCGCAGGAAGGTCGACTTGCCGCAGCCCGACGGGCCGATGAATGCCGTAACCAGGTCCTCGTAGATATCGATCGAGACATCCTGCAGGGCGCGCTTGCCGCCATAGAAGACGCTGACCTTGTCGGCATACATCTTCGGCTCGCGGGCCGGATCGATATATTCGTCCGACGTGTCCTGGATGTTGTCCAACTGCGCCATAGACAGGTTGGGCAGCTTGTCTGCTCCGTCGAGCGGCATGTCACTCCCTTTCGCGGAGTTGAGTTCGGGCTTGGTTGTCGAAGGCCCTTCACGATTGGCTTCGTCTTCGATCGCCGCGGAGGGCGTCGGCACCGGGGTGACCGGTGTGATCGGTTGTTTCTCTTTCATATCCATCACCAGCGGCGCTCGAAGCGGTTACGTAAATAAATGGCGAGGCCGTTCATCAGCAGCATGAACAGCA
>Ga0070665_100006639_pt1 | contig 11761 bp, 4 predicted proteins | sample KBSS13metaG_FD_65862 | JGI IMG/M metagenome (GOLD analysis project Ga0070665, IMG submission 65862) | Switchgrass rhizosphere microbial communities from Kellogg Biological Station, Michigan, USA - KBS S1-3 metaG | ecosystem: Host-associated > Plants > Roots > Rhizosphere > Soil ...
CTGACGCCGGCGGGCCTCGAACGGTCCGCCGTGGAAGAGCGCAAGCGCCGTGTCGAGGTGAACGTTGACCAACTCGAGTCGCCATGGCGCCCCGGCGGCGCGCTTCCCCTCGAGCGCAGCAGCCACGACCACCCGGCGCTGACGCTCGAATGGCAGCTCGATCAGCCGGGGTTCCCGCAGCGGGAGCGTCGACACGATCGCATTCCCGCGATCCTCCGCGCTGCCATCGGCGGTCCCATTGCTCATCGACGGCGCGTACAGCACCGCGTAGCCCTCGTCGGCGAAGCGGCGGATGTCGCCATCCGACCGGCTGGGCTGTGACGCGATGCGGCGAGGCGCGGGGGAGCCGGGTGGAGCGCGCATCGCGACCCCGTGCTCTCGCCTCGTGGCTTCTTGAAGCAGCAGGACGAATTGCTCGACCGGCACGCCGGCCGTGAACCCGCCGCTACGAAGGCGGCGCACCAGGTCGTCGACGTCCCCACCGCCCTCGTGAACGTTCCACGAAACGATCGCCAGGGTCTCGACCGATTCGGCCGCCGCAGCGGGACGCCCCTCAAAAAAGATGGGACCGACCGTCTCGCACCACCGCGACAAGCGGAAGCGGCTGTTCGTGTCGGAGGGTGCGATCCAGACAGGCGCGACGTCATCAGACGCAGGCCACTGTCGGCACGAAAGGCTGGATATGCGCGAGGGATCGAAATCAGCGGGCGGGCGGTGCGTGCACGCCGACCAAGCCAGGAGACCGGCGAGTACCACGGCGCCGCCGCAGACTCGCACGGCCATGACGCGGGCTAGCGATGTCGCCGGCGCGAAGGACGCGCCGAAGACCGTCGGGCGGCCGCCGGCTGTCGTGTCGATCCGCGGTCGTCGGCAGACTGAAGAGGTACATCCACCGGGTGGTAGAGCGACCGCACATTCGAGATCTGCTCGGTGAGATCCTTTATTCGTTTCAGTTGCGCCTGAAGAAATGACTCGGCCATCGATCCGCTCCCTGCCGGTTACTGTAGCGAACCTTGTGCCAACAAGCAGAGCCGTCTTATGGCGTTGAACTGAGCTTCTGCCCTTTAGTGTCTGCACCAGGGAGGGCACCCACTACCTCGGCGGTCGGCCGGTTCCCTTTTGTGCCCTTCCAGCTGATTGGAAAGCCCGACGGCACGGGCGCCGACTGTCCCGACTCAGACCCGCATCAGCACCGCATGAGCCGCCTGACCGGTGGCCTGCGCAATTGCCGAGGCATAGAGCGCAACCTGACGCCGGTAGCGATCCTCTCCGCTTGCCGCGATCTCGCGATCGGTCTTGTAGTCGACAACGGTCCACTCGCCGGCTTCCTCGAACGCGAGATCGACAACGCCTTCGACCATCGTGCCGTCGGGCATCGTGCATGTGACCGGCGTTTCCCGGCGGCACGCGCCGCGCGCATCGGCGGCGCGGGCACGGACCAGGACGTCGTGGGCGAGCAGGCGCTCGACCACCCCGGCGGCAGCCGCCGCCTCATCGTCGGTGAGCCCGAGCACACGCGCCTCGACAGCCGCGAGGTCGTCAAGGATTGCGCGCTCCGCGCCGAAGGGCGCCTTGGCGAGCAGGCCGTGCACCAACAGGCCGAAGCCGATGCCTCCCGAGCGAGCTTCGTCTCCGCTGCGGACGGCCCCGACGACCGTGACGAATTCCAAATTCCTAATTCCTGATTCCAAATTCCGCGCGGCCCAGTCGCGCGCGGTCTCGACAACGAGCGACGCGACCGCACCCGTCTCCCTCGCCTCATCGCGGGCGAGATGCCAGCGGTCGTAGCGGCCGCGGCCGTCGGCGATCACGTTCTTCGGCACGTCCTTGACGATGAGGTCCTCGCGGCGGACGCCGAACGTCGGCTTCTCGTCCAGCTTCAGCGCGCCGGGGTCCCACCAGACCACGGAATACCCGCCTTCGCCCGGCTTCGGCGTGGCAGGTCCGCCTTCGGGCGGATTCGGCGCAGCAGGCCCATCTTCGAACGTATGCAGACCCGGACAGACCGTGCCGTTCCCGGCCGGTTCGTCGTTGGGCCGCTGCAGCACCGAGTCCTTCGACTTGAACGACGGACAACCCGGGCCGCGCGCCGCGCTCCGCCTCGACGCGACCGGCGGATAGAGCGCGCGATTCAGCGGGGCGAACCAGCCGCCATCCCACGCATCGTCGCCCAGCGCAGGAACGACGAGCAGATCTCGCGCGCGCGTCGCGGCGACATATGCGAGGCGCACGCCCTCCGCCTGATCGCGCGCCACCTCCATGGCCTCGTGCTGGTGCAGCTCGTGGGGCGCCCAGCCGCCGATCTTCATGGCGCACAACCCCCGGGACGCGTCGAGATAGCGGCTGGCGTCCCTGCGGCTCATGTTGCAGGTAAGGTCGGCAAGAATCACGACCGGAAACTCGAGCCCCTTGGCTTTGTGGACCGTCATCAGCCGGACGCCGTCGCTCCCTTCCTCGAGAATCGGCGCCTCGGCGGCTTCGCTCGCCGCCGCGGTCCGCAACTCGTCGATGAAGCCGCGGAACGAGATGCCGCCGATCGCCTCGTACTGACGCGCGAGCTCGGCGACGTGGAGCACGTTGGCCAGCGCCTGCTCCCCCGCCGGCCGAAGGATGAACCCGACATGCGCGCGCGTCTCCGCGAGCAGCCGGCCGATGGTGTCGGCGACCGGGCGGTAGTTGCGTGCGCGGTGCAGCTGCTGCAGGAGGCGCAGCGCATCGGCGATCGGCGCGAGGTGGGCGACGGTGTCGCCGCTCAGGGCCAGCTCGGTACCGCTGTTGCCGCCGAGCTCCTTGGGGATCCGGAACGGATGAAACGGCGCCGGCGCAAACCGGTGACGGAATTCGAGCAGCTGCTCGTCGTCGATCGCGAACAGCGATCCCTTCAAGGTCGCGAACACCGAGAGCTCGTCGTCCGGCCACTCGATCGCCGCGAGGGCGGCGCGGATCGTTTCCACCTCTTCGCGTCCGTGGAAGGCTTTTCCGCCGACCAGCAGATGCGGGATGCCGCGCGCCTCGATGGCGTCGATGTAGGCGCGGGTCACGTCCTCGCCGAAGCTGACGAAGCGGCGGAACAACACCGCGACGTGGCGGGGCTGCAGCGGCACGCGGATTTCGCGGCCGTCTGCCTGTTTTTCCGCCACGGTCCAGCCGCTCTTTTCCGTGAGCCAGGCGATATAGGCGCCGATCGCGTCGGGGAGCGATCCGTCGATCGCCTTGGCCGATGCCTTGAACGAGCCAAAGCCGCCGCGTCCGTACGGCTTGGGCACCGGCAGCGCCACGACCGCGGGCTGCTCGTCATGTCCGTCGCGCGAGGGTGACAGCGGCATGTATGCCGCCTGGCGCGTGTCCAGGTCGCCGGTCATTTCCGGCGCAAAGGCCGCGTTCACGAATTGCTGAATCGCCGGCACGCTGCGATAGCTCGTGGTCAGCTGCAGCACGCGTCCGCCGCGCGCCGCGAGCTCGCGGCAGACGTCCCAATAGGTACTGACATCGGTGCCGCGGAACCGGTAGATCGCCTGCTTCGGATCGCCGACGATGAAGAGCTTGCCGCGGACGTCGTTGGCGAGGAGCAGCAGAATCTCCGCTTGAATCGGATCGGTGTCCTGGAATTCGTCGACGAAGATATGGGTGAACTTCTGCTGCAGGTGTGCGCGCACCTCGGCGTTGCTCCTGATCAGGTCGCGGGCGCGGGCCAGCAGGTCGGTGAAATCGAGCACGCCGGCCGCCCGTTTGAGATGCTGATAGCGTTCGGTTGCCCCCGCCAGTTCCTGCTGGAGACAGGCGGCGAGGTCGGCGTCGGCGTCCTTCCGGAACTGCAGGAGATCGTTGAAGAGGGCGTCGCGCGCGGCGAGCACGTCCGTTCGACTGACGTCCTTGCTGAACTTGTAGCCGCTGCCCTTGCGGGTTCGCGAAAATCCCCGATCGCGCGTGAGGTCGATGAGCCGCGCCTCCCAGCCGTCGAGATCGCGGCCGCCGAACGACTGCTCAAGCGCGATCTGGCGGCTGAGCCGCCGGACCGCGTCGGTGTCGATATGCAGGTTGTCGCGCGGCGACACGGGTGAGGCGGTCAGCGCGGCAAACCGGTGCACCGCCGCGACCAGCCGATCGATCTGTGCGCCACGATCGAACGGCGGACGATCCCAGGGATGCGGGAAATCACGCGCCTCCGCGAGCATCCGTCCGGCGCCACGCAGCCGATCGATCGGGCCGCCTCCTTCACCGCCGAACGACGGCGCGCTCGTCCGCCGCAAGGCGCGGCGCAATCCTTCGGGCGGCGTCTTCAGCGCCTCCTGCAGCCAGGCACGGAACGCGCGCGAGTAGACCCGATCGGCCTGCGGCTCGGTGAGCACGGCGAACAGCGGATCAACCCGCGCTTCGACGGGCCGCTCGCGCAGGAGCTCGGCGCAGAAGCCATGGATGGTGTTGACGTGCGCCTCTTCGAGCGTCTTCAACGCTTCCTCGAGCGCGGCGCGAACCGCCGGCTCGGGGGCGAGCGCGCGAGCGCGCTCCAACTCCTCACGCAGCCGGAGCTTCAGCTCCCCCGCGGCCTTCTCCGTGAAGGTGACCGCGACGATCTGGACCATCTTCGCGCGCCCGGTTGCGAGCACCCGCAGGATCCGGTTCACCAGCTCAGTCGTCTTGCCGGTTCCTGCGGCGGCTTCGACGATCAGCGTGTCGTCGAGATCGTTGGCGATGGCCGCCCGCGACTCAGCGTCACCGGTCATACGCATAGCTCTCCGTCTTACCCATCCTGCCCATCCTGCCCTTCCTGCCCTTCCTAACGCATCGACCTCAGCGCTTCGAGATCCGCGAGACGCTCGCGCGCCTTGCGCTTCGTGCGCTCTTCTTCTCGCGGGCCGCATACCGGACGGAAGTCGCACCAGGTGCACGCTCGCTCGGACGGCGCCGCCGGGAGAAAGCCGGTTTCGACGCTGCGGTCGATGATCTCGAGCACCTGCAGCCCCTGCCCGCGGGTGTAGTCGTTGATCGGAATCTCGTGCTCGACGAAGCCGCCGACGGTCGTGGCGTAGAAGAGGCGCCCCGAAAACACCTTCTGCCCCAGCCCCTGCTCGACCGCGAGGCTGTAGAGCACCGGCTGCAGCGTGGCGCCGCCGCCGATGACGAGATCCTGGTTCGAACGGTTCTTGCCGGTCTTGTGGTCGGTGATGCGCAGCAGATCGAAATCGGCGCGGTGCTCGATGAGATCGACCGATCCGCGCAGCACGAAGCGCCCGGCCACCAGAATCGGATCCGGCAGACTGCGGGGGTCGCGTCCTTCGTCGTTCAGGCCGAAGCTGAACTCGAAGTAGGTCGGCCGCCAGTCCGCTTCGTCGGCGGCCTTCTGCACCCAGATGCCGAGGTCTCGGCGCAGCTCGTTGACCTCGTCCCGCCACACGCGATCGATCGCGGGCGCGAGCATCTCCGCATATTCGGCGGCGACGCGATCGAGCACGGCGTCGAGGGTCGTGGCGGCCGCCGCGAGCGACGCGCGCGTCACCGGCAGCGCCCCGTCCTTTTCGAGCGCGCGATAGAACTCGGCCTGGACCTTGTGAAACAGGCTGCCGCGCGTCAGCGGATCCATGCGCACCAGCGGCTCGGGCTCGTCCCACGGCTCGAGGCGATAGATCGTCGCAAGCAGAAACTGGTACGGGCAGGCCGCAAACCGCTGCAGGGCTGACAACGAGTAGGGGCGGCGGCCCAGACGTTGCGCCGCGAGCGCCGCCGCCGTGCCGGGTGCGACGCGGATCAGGCCGTCGCTGGGAGACCAGGCGCCGCGTCCGCGCGCCCAGCGGCTGATCACCGAGCGCCGCAGCGACTCGTTCAGCCCGAGCAGGTAGTGCGCGTGACCCTTGACCGTCGATGGATCGCGCGCCTCGAGCAGCGGCTTCAGGGTCGCCAGATCGTGTTCGAGGTCGTCGATCGCGCGATCCGGATCCTTCGGCGCCGGCCACGAGAGGCTCGCGCCGCCTTCTTCGGCCGCCTCCGACGCCAGCACACGGTGGTCCGGAACGCGGCCGGTGATCGCCCGTACCACGTCGAGCGCGTAGAACGACGGCACCCGGGCCCGGGTCTCGCTGACGTCCAGCCGTGGATACGAGAGATAGAGGCGCTCGGCCGCAGCGCCGATGGCGAGCTTCAGCAGCAGGCGCTCGGCTCGGCCGCGCTCGTCCTGGCCGATGAGCGCCGGATCGATCGCGCGGCGCCCCTCGTCGAGCAGCAGCGGGTCCTCGCGCGGCCGCTGCGGGACGACGCGCTCGGCAAGGCCCGGCACGAACACGACGCGGAACGATCGACCGCGCGCCTGATGCGGTGTGCCGACGAACAGGCGCCCGTAGCGCCGCGCCGGCGGCTCGCCGTCGAGGGTCACGAGACGGTCGTGCAGCACGTCGCGCGCTTCCTCGAGCGCCACCGGACCGACTTCCGCCATCGGCCGAAGGTCCGCCAGCGTCTGCAGCACGCGCGCCGGCCGCCGCAGGCTGCGCGTGGCGAGCGCGCTGAAATGGGCGATCCACTCGCCCCAGGTCGCCTGCTCGGGCCACGCGGCAAGGGCATCGACGATCGGCAGCGCGAACTGCCGGAGGTGCGCGAGGTTCCGGCGATCGCGCTCGAAGCGCGCGATCCGCGCCGATTCCGGCTCGTCTTTCTTCAGCTCCTCGATCCGATAGCTGAAGTCGGCGGCGAGCCCGTCCAGCCGACGGCGCCAGCGCGCCTTGCCTTCTTCGCGCGTGCGGCCGCCGACCACCGCCGACTCCACGATCAGCTCTTCCCATTTCCACGGCGACCGCAGCGTGCCGGCGACGATCGCCTCCTCGTCCGAATCGATCGTCGGGTCCACGCCGCCGTCGGGCGTGTCGGTCCACGGGTCGGACGAAGCCGGCGCACCGTTCCGATCCGCCTCGACTGCAAACACCTCGTCGAGCGGCGTGATGACCGCCGGAGCCGTCGCCTTGCCGGTGAACTGCGGCACCTGGCCGAGCGACAGGTATTCGTCGAAGCGCTTGGCGGACAGGCCGTCGACCGCGCACGACAGCAGTGCGACGAAGGCGCGGCCCGCCGGATCGGGCCGGCGCGTGCCGCGATCGAAGTACACCGGCACACCGCCGCGCGCGCAGGCGTGCTCGAGCAGTCCGAGGTACTGCTGCGGCGTGCGGAGAAACACGGCCATCTCGTCGAACGGCGTGCCGCGCCCGGCCTCGTCGAGCACCCGCCTCACGATCTCCACCGCCTCGCGCCCTTCACCCGGCGCCGAGAACAGCACGACGTCGCCGGCACGCTCCCGCTCGGGTGGCCGCTCGGTCTGAAACACGTAGCGGCGGAGGCAGGCCAAATCTGAAATCTTAAAACTTAAATCTGAAATCTCCAGGCGCTCGACGACGCCTCCGAGTGCAGAGAGGGCATCGAGCGCAAACTCGTCGCCGTCGGGCACGGTCGCCAGGACCTCGGGCGCCTTTTCGATCAGGGCCGCGACGAACTCCTGCTCGGCCCGCGAGTCGAGCGGCACGTCGAGCAGCAGGATCGGCACCGTCGCCCACCGCACCTGTCCCGATCGGCACGCCTCAGCCGCGAGGCGAAACAGCGCGGCGCGATCGTCCACGCTCGATCGATCCAGCTCCGCCTCGACCCGGGCCAGCAGGTTGAACAGATCCGTGGCTCGTTCGCCGTTGGTCGTTCGCCGTTCGTCGGCTGTCCGGATGCCGGCGAGGCGCAGTTCGTGCAGGGTCCGCGCGAGTGCCTTCGGGAACCCCGGCATCCGCGCGACCGGCTCGAAGTAGGCAAGCTCCTCGGCCGCGAGCGCGTCGAACACTGCCCGCGCGGCGATCGCTTCTGCCCCGGCCTGCGTCCCCGGTACGCGCCGGCCCTGCGGATGCGCCGCGGCCGCCCGCGCCGCGAGCTCGGTCAGGCTGAACCGGGTGACACCGAAGGTGGCCCCGGCCTGCCGCGCAATCGCGCGCGCGAGATCGTCGGCCGCTCCACGCGAGGCGCCGACGATGATCAGCTCGGTTGCCGGGGACTGTGCGCGCAGGAAGTCGCGGGCGGCGTCGAGCCGGACGGCGGCGGACGCCGAGGTCACGATGCGCATTCAGGAACTCCTTCCGGACGCCATGCCGGAAATCGGGGTGCCGCGGGCTTCGCCCGCGGAAGTCAGAAGTCAGAAGTTAGAAGTTAAAAGCGGCGCAATCTTACATCATCCAGGCAAGGCTCGTCCCACCGCCGTCTCAGAGGTCCCGTCTCAGAGACGCGGTCTCAGAGACGCGGACGTGGAAGTAGCCGCCGCTCTCCTCCACCGAGACGGCCGCATCGAAGGCGTGGCTCAGGGGCGTCTCCGTCAGGACCTCCGCCTTCGCACCGTCGCAGACGATGCGACCGCCCCGCAGCAGGATGACCCGCGCGATCTCCGGGATGATCTCGTCCACGTGATGCGTGACGAGCAGAATGGTCGTGCCCTGTCGAGCCACGGCGCGGACGCGCTCCATGAAATGATGCCGCGAGACGAGGTCCAGACCGCGAGTCGGCTCGTCGAGCACCAGCGCGGACGGCTGATGGACCAGCGCCCTCGCAATCAGCACGCGCCGGACCTCGCCGGTCGACATCGTATCCAGCGTGGCGCCCGCCAGCCGCGCCGCATCGACCCGCTCGAGCGCCTCCCGCCCCTGCCGGCGCATCGCGTCCGTGACGCGCTGGTGCCCGAAGATGCCGTGGGTCGCAAAGAACCCGGAGACGACGGCGTCGAGCCCGGTGAGCACGCCGTTCGAGTTGCCGTGAGCGAAGCGATCGTGCAGGTCGGCGGAGACGATGCCGAGCCGGGACCGGAGGTCGAAGACGTCCCAGCGATCCTGCCCGAAGAGGCGGATCGGCGCTGGTTCGTCCCCAACGCCTTCGCGCTCCGGGCCCCGGCCGTCGCCCGCTTCGACGGCGGGGTAGAGCTGGAGCGTCAGGAGCTTCATGAAGGTGGACTTGCCCGCGCCGTTCGGGCCGAGGATCGCGGTGTGCTCACCGACGTCGATCGACAACGTCAGCCGGTCCAGCACTCGCGTCCCGCCGAGAATCACGGACGCGTCCTTGAGCTCCAGAAGGGGCGCCTCAGACTTCTGACTTCGTACTTCGTACTTCCGTGTCAGCGGATCCTCCAGCCGTTCACCGGACCGCCATGGAAGAACGGCGCCGGCGTCATCACGCCGTCCTTCTTGAACACCTGGCCGTCCTTCATCACGAACTGCACGTTCCGCAGCGCATCCACATCGTCGAGCGGGTTGCCCGGTACGGCGATGAGATCGGCGAAGAAGCCTGCCTTGATCGGACCGCGGGTGTTTTCGGTCTGGCTGACCTTGTAGCCGCCGATGGTCATCGCGCGCAGGATGTCGGCGTTGGGAATGCCGGCGTCCTTCCAGGTCTTCAGGAACTCGATGCAGACCTCGCCGCGCGTCTTGCCGGCGACATAGTAGTCGGCGTCGGTCGAAAACGTCAGCGGCACCTTCTTGGCGTAGGCATCCTTCAGGCTGGCGACGTTGCGCTGGTAGGCCTGCGGCGACACCGGGTGCCCGGCGAGCGTGTCCGGCGTGTCGGTGCCGGCGCGAAAGATCCCCTTCTGCGCCATCAGCGTGTGCATCTCTTCATTGAGGCCGGTCGAATGCGCGATCGACCAGATCCCGGCTTCGATCGCGTTCCGCGCGCCGTTGACCGTCTGCACGTGCCCCTCGACCTTCATGCCGGCTTTGGCCGCCTCGCGGATGACGAGGCGAATCTCGTCGGCGGTGTAGCCATAGGGCTTGCAGTCGACACAGATTTTTATCACGCGGGCGCCGAACAGCACGTTCTGCCGGACCGCCTTGACGATTTCATCCGGCGTGTCGGCGTCGAGGTATTCCGGATAGACGATGTTGTGCTGCTGCGCCATCTCCGGCGTCGGGAAGAACTGCCCGCCCATCCCGCCGATGATGATGCCGGAGTTGATGATCGTCGGACCCGGGATCCATCCCTGCTCGATCGCCTGCCGCAGCGCGGTGTCGGCGTAGAGCGCGTTATTCCCCATGTCGCGGACGATCGTGAACCCCGACGCGAGCATCTGGATGCCGTTGGATGCGGCCTGGATCGCGCGCAGCGCCGTCGACTCCTGCACGTAGGTGTAGTAGTAGATGTTGTTCTCGGGATCCGGCTTGTAGGTGAGCGCGAGGTGATTGTGCGCCTCGACCAGCCCCGGCAGGACCGTCAGCCGCGACAGGTCGATGACCTGGGCGCCGGCGGGAATCGCGACGTTCGCCCCGACCTCGGTGATCTTGTTGCCGGAGACGAGGATGATCTGATTCGTGAGGATGCGGCCGGAGTCGGGATCGAGCAGCCGCCCCGCGCGGACCGCGGTCACCGGTAGAGGCGCGGGCGTCTGTGCGGCAAGAGTTGCCGCCCCGAGCAGAACAGCGGCCGCCGTGGTGCAGAGCCTGAGATGTGTGCGACGCGTCAGCATGGCGCTGACGCTACCCGGAGGCGCCGCCTTTTGCAAGCGGCGCCCCCGGAAGAATCGAGCGCCTTACTGGTTGTGCGCCACCATCACGGTCGCCGTGCGCACGCTCTTGTTGCCCGCGCCATCGGTGCAGGTCAGCGTGATCGTGTAGATCCTCCCGGCGCCGTTTCCCGATCGCTCGGCGCGCAGTTGCACGTGGTGCGCATCCACCACCTGCCAGTCGGTCGCCGAATTGCCGTCGCCGCTGCCGTTGACGGCCTCGTTGCTCGACACGGTCAGGACGCACGACGACGTCGCGCTGCAGTTGTCGGTCACGCCGTAGTCGACCGCCACGTCCACCATCTTGTGATTCGGCGGCCAGAGCGAATCGGTCGACGGCGACAGACCGGTGACGACCGGCCCCGTCTGATCGACGACGGTGACCACCCCGGTCGCCTGGCTGAACGCACCTTTCGGATCGGTCGCCGTCAGCAGCACCGTGGTGGACCCGAGCGCATACGGCGACGGCGGCGCCTGGACGAGCGTGAGCGGATCGCCGTCAGGGTCTGAGGAGCCGTTGTCGATCGAGGCATCGGCGACGCACATGTTGTTGGCGGGTACGGTGACGTTCTTCGCCCTCGCCACCGGCGGATGGTTCGGCGGCTCACAGGCCCCGAAGCAGGCATTGGACACGGTCACGGTGTACGGACTGTTGGACGGTGCGGCGAGCACCGGCACGTCGTGGACGTCGATCGCGAACTGACTGCTGCCGGCCGGCAGATCGAACGAGTAGGTCAGCGGCCCGGAGCTCGAGACGGCCGGATCCGCCTTGTAGTTCTGCGTGATGTCCGCCGGGTTGAACGTCGGCGCGTAGGCGGCGGTGAACATGTTGATCGAGTTCGGGCCGCTGAAGGTGACCGAGGCACACGACGGCGTACTGAAACCGCAGGTGGTGAAGGCGTAGGCGTCGTAGCGCCTCGCGCCCGGGCCGCCGCCGGCGGAGATCGGCGGCGCCGGCTTCTGCGCGCCGCACACGCTAGCGGTATCCTGCCGATTCAGCCGGAAGTTCTGCACGCCAGTCGAGCCGACCACGCCCGTCGCGGAGCCCGGCGTGGAGCCGTCGAGGTTCTTGGTGACGCTGAACGTGGTGACGCCAATCGGTACCGAGAACGCCTGCGACAGCGGTCCGCCGCCACCGGTGTAGCTCGCGGCGAACGTGAAGTTCGCGGCGCCGGGGCACCCGACATCGGTCGTGGTCGTGAACAGCAGCGGCCCGCCGTTGGCCGCCGACGCCAGCGGCGCGAGATCCGCGAACGTCGAGCTGTT
>Ga0070665_100006640_pt1 | contig 11761 bp, 12 predicted proteins | sample KBSS13metaG_FD_65862 | JGI IMG/M metagenome (GOLD analysis project Ga0070665, IMG submission 65862) | Switchgrass rhizosphere microbial communities from Kellogg Biological Station, Michigan, USA - KBS S1-3 metaG | ecosystem: Host-associated > Plants > Roots > Rhizosphere > Soil ...
AAAAAAAAAAATGTTAAGTTTTTTAGTACAAAGAGCTATTTGCGTAAAGCCTTTAACCTCTGTTGTTTTCATAGCTGAATTAGTTGCAGCGCTTCTGCTGCATTGGTTACGGGTGATAAGCACGACTGCTGTGTACAAACAAATATAAGCAATCCATCAGTTAAAAATTTCTCTCTAACAATAGGAATATCAAATATTTCTTTTTCTGAAGTGATTATGAAACAGTGTGGTATAAAACCATTTCTTAGCTCTTTGGCGAGTTTAGCAGCACCTTTTCCTACACATACTGCAACTTTCATCTTAGCTGCATAGCGCTGCAGTAATAAACTCCAATAGCCAAATGAGTATGTATATCGCATAGCTGTATCACTCATTTTTTGCAGCATAAACAACGCATGCTCCATCCATCCGCTATTTTCCATACATAAGCCAGCAAGCAGCAGATTGTGCGCCATTACTGCATTTGCCGAGGGCAGTGCACCGTCATACATATCTACTTTACGCACAGGTATATCCGTTTGCCTTATAGATGTGTAATAGAAAAAGCTACCGCTCTCATGTATAAAATCTTCCAGGGTAACTTCCATCCATTTGTTGGCTTCGAGCAAGTAGCTATTATTACCGCTCACCGACCCTAATTGCAGCAGGGCCTGTGCCAGGTAAGCATAATCATCCAGCTTGGCGGCTATGCGTGCTTTCCCTTGCTTCCAGGCATGCATGAGCTCATCATTTACAACGAAGTTTTTCAGCATCCATTGCATATGCGTTTCCGCCTGCTGCAAAAATGACTCCTCTTTCAATACAACTGCAGCTCTTGTCAGCGCTATGTTCATCAATGCATTCCATGACAACAGACTTTTATCATCAGTCAGCGGTCTTATTCTCAAGGCACGCTGCTCAAAAAGTTTTTTACTGAGCTGCTTAATGTGTTTTTCTACTTCAGCCAATGGCTTATTTACTCTTTCTGCTACTTCAGCCAATGGTACTGCCACATGCAGAATATTGGTTCCTTCCCAGTTCCCTTCTTCACTAATACCGAAGTATGTAGCGGCTATTACATCATCTAACCCTCCTACCGTTTCCCACTCATCCCATGTCCATGTATAAAACTTGCCTTCTTCGCCTTCGCTGTCTGCATCAAGCGCGCTGTAATACGCACCAGTACTATCTTTCAGCTCTCTGTTCACAAAGGCAATTGTTTCTTCAATCACTTCCCTGTAGCGCTCTTTTTTTGTAATGCTATAAGCGTCACAGAGCGACATTACAAGCAAGGCATTATCGTATAGCATTTTTTCGAAGTGCGGCACCAGCCAAGCCGCATCTGTAGCATACCTGGCAAAGCCCCCACCCACCTGATCATAAATGCCCCCTTCTACCATAGCATCAAGGCTTAATAATGCCTGATGTAATGCTGGTTCGTAACCGGTAAAATGGTAATGCTCCAGCAGAAAGCTTATAGCCATGGTACCGGGGAACTTCGGTGCATTGCCAAAGCCTCCCTGCCTGGTATCTGCCTGCTTCAACAGGTTATCTGCCAGTGTACGGCAGCTATCCATATTCCATTCCTTAGCTGTGGCTGTAGCGCCTATTTGAGCAGCCTGCTTCAGGTATTGCAGCATCTGCTCTGCCTGGGCGCTTACCTCATCCTGCTGCCTGGTCCATATCTCAGTCATGCGCTGCAGTATCTGTGTCCAGGAGGGGCGGTTGAAAGCCTGGCGTGGCGGAAAGTAAGTCCCTCCATAAAAAGGCACTCTGTCCGGTGTGGCGAATACATTGAGCGGCCAGCCACCGCTGCCGCTTATTGCCTGCACAGCATCCATGTACATATGGTCCACATCAGGGTGCTCCTCCCTATCCACTTTTATATTTATGAAATGCTCATTCATGTAGGCTGCTACTTCAGCATTCTCAAAGCTCTCATGCTCCATAACATGGCACCAGTGGCAGGCTGCATAGCCAATGCTCACGAGCACAGGTTTATTTTCTTTCTTAGCCCGTTCAAATGGTTCGTCGCCCCATGCATACCAATCAATAGGGTTATTTGCATGCTGCTGCAGGTAAGGGCTTTGCTCATTTATCAGTCTGTTTGCCATGCTGCTAAGTTAATGACAGGGCATGAAAAAGGCCCAATGTATTCGCTACATTGGGCCTTGAACCAATATTTATTGATATTATTTTTTCATGTCTATCAGGTATTTCTCCAGAGCAGATACCATAGAAGGTGCGTTGGGAGCCGGAGCCTTCACGTCGAGCCTCAGACCAGCGTCTTCCACAGCCTTTGATGTAGTAGGGCCAAATGCGCCTATAAGCGTGCCATTCTGCTTGAACTTAGGGTCATGCTCAAATAATGTATGCACACTGTAGGGGCTAAAGAACACAATCATATCATAGGCACTCTGCATAACCGGTGTGATATCGTTAGATACAGTACGGTACAGGGTTGCTTCAGCATAATCCACTTTATTCTTTACCAGGTATTGAGCTATCTCGTACTTTGCGTTATCTGATGTGGGCAGTATAAAACGTTCATTAGCTTTATGCTTACCTATCACTTCAAGCAAGCCTTCGGTAGAACCATCGGCAGAGAAGAATACTTTGCGCTTGCGGTACAGAATGAATTTTTGCAAATAAAGGGCTACAGCTTCTGTAATACAGAAATACTTCATATCCTGCGACACTTTCACCTTCAGTTCTTCACATATCCTGAAAAAATGATCTACAGCATTTCTACTGGTGAATATGATAGCCGTATACTCGTTGATGTCAATTTTTTGTTTGCGGAAGTCTTTACCGCTCACGCCTTCCACCCTGATAAACGGATGAAATTCAAGCTTTATATCGTACTTTTTTGCAAGTTCAAAATAAGGCGATTTATCTGTATCAGGTCTAGGCTGGGTTATCAGGATACTATTGACCTGTGGTTCTTTTTTCTCAGCAGTTTTGCTTGGACGAACAGCTTTGGCCATAATTGGGTCGAAAACAGATTAAATTTTGAATAAAAATGCCCTCTGGTGCTCCTAATTTTCTCCCTGACTAATGCCATAACGCGCGCACCATAAACTTCATTAACAACGCCAGAGGCAACAATTCCGAGGCGCAAAGGTACGTAAAAAAATGGAATTTACTGTATTGGAAAAATGAGCCAAACACCTGCCATGACCTTGTGTATCTGTTAATTAACAAAATGCCGACCGCTATAAAAGACACAATGATCACCGGTTGCGCCATAATAGGATTACCAAATGCCAAAAGCATGATAAATGGCAACAATATGACACCTATTATTTTATTAATAAGAAAAACATTGAATATATATTGATTGGTAACCCCTTCCAGACGCAATGCCCAGCCACTGAAACGTATCATAAAATATTTACCCAGATAAATAGCCATTACCCCGCCAATCATAAGCAGGATAAGCACCGAAGCCGGGAGCATAGCTGTACGCTGCGGGCTAAGCACCATTGTGGCGTAATAGACATATGCCCCACCCGATATGGTAAAAAATATATTCATGAGCAGGTTAGAGACCGGCGCGCCCAATAGCTGGTCCTTTAGCTGGCGGGTACTGAGCGTAGCGCTCCAGAACGCGCGCCACAGGTTTTGAAAATATCGATGGTCGCTGAAACGTATAAGGCCAAGCATGATGCACAGAAACAACAGCAGGTAAAAATCATTGGTTTTATCTACCATGGCATGACCACGCTCTATGTTCATTATCACCCGCGTACTATTCAGTTGGGGTAAAGCATGGTAGAAGCTGTCCGCATACACCAGTGCCTGCTTACGCAATGCAGCAGTGTCCAGCACACTTACGCCATACTTCGCAGGCTGCACCTTGCTATAGCCACATATATGTAGCAACAACAGGCAAAAAACAGTAATTAAAACAAAAAGCTTCCGGGGAAAACGCATAGACAGATACTGCTGACAAAGTTAATATTTTCAGAAATAGCCACTGATACTTTTACAAGCCTTCTTTTCTGCCGTATTTAGCCCTCTATGCTTCGTACCTTTGCGTTTTATTAATACATTCATATTGGCCGGCATATACATTCATATTCCTTTTTGTAAACAAGCGTGTACTTACTGCAATTTCCATTTTTCTACTTCATTGCAACTGAAGGAGGACTTATTGCTGGCTCTGCACGATGAGTTGATAATACAAAAAGACTATCTCGCTGGTCAGCCGGTGGAAACTATTTATTTTGGTGGTGGCACACCTTCGCTGCTTAGTGCAGATGAGATTAATAAGCTGTTTGACACCATTACCCGATATTACAAGGTATCCAGCCTTAAAGAATTTACACTTGAGGCCAATCCTGATGACCTTACTGTTAATTATCTAAAATTATTACGCAGCACACCAATCAATCGCTTCAGCATAGGTGTACAGTCTTTTAAAGAAAGAGACCTGCAATACATGCATCGTGCCCACAATGCACAGCAGGCAGACTTTGCCATTAAAGCTGCACAGGATACAGGCTTTGCCAATCTTAGCATAGACTTGATATATGGTACACCTGGGCTAAGCGATGCTGACTGGCTTAATAATCTTTCTCAGCTTAAGAGCTTACAGATACCACATTTTTCATCTTACGCGCTTACTGTAGAAGAAGGCACAGCGCTGCATCATGCCATTCAAAAGAAAAAAACTACTGCTGTTGACCCGGAACAGGCTGCTGCGCAATTTGAGATACTTACTGAGCAAACCGCAAGTATGGGTTATGATCATTACGAGATTTCAAACCTTGCATTGCCAGGCCATCATGCTATACACAACACCAATTATTGGCAAGGCAAACATTATTTGGGCATTGGCCCTTCGGCTCACTCCTACAACGGCAGCAGTCGCAGTTGGAATGTTGCTAACAATCCTAAATACATAAAAAGCATATTGCAGGATAAAATAAGGATATATGAAGAAGAACAACTAACACCTATACAACACCTGAATGAATACATAATGACCTCCCTGCGCACCATGTGGGGCACTGACCTGAACAAAATAGCCGGCGAATGGGATAACGCCTATGCAAAGCAACTGGAGCATGCGGCTGCAATTTTCCAGGAAAAGAAATGGCTGAAAATTGAGGATAAGAAATTAATACTGAGCAATAGCGGAAAACTGTTCGCTGACAGAATAGCCGCTGAGCTTTTTATTGAAGACAATAATTCTTAAATTGTAGGCGTTAATTCACCTTAAACGCTTACTTTATGAAAATCCTGCTTATTGCCTCACTATTTCTTTTTGCAAATGTGGCAACAAACGCACAGCAAAAGTCATTAGACCCTAATTCAAATCTTGATTCGCTTAGTGATGAATATCTTAAAGTTGGTGATGTGCATTGCCTTGTTATAGATGCAGTAAAAGATGGACTTATAAGGCCTGACATGTGCTATGATATCCAGTTCAGCCACAATATCCTTACTGTAAACGGAGCAGTTGCCTCTAAGGGAATGAGCGCAAGGTACCTGGATAAAATAAGACAGCTTAACAAATATCGCGGACTGCCTGACAACGACTATTGCAATTTTGCTTCTATTAACGGCAGTCCAGGTGTATCTATTGATAAGCCAGAACTATATATCTCCGCCGAAGTAAGAAAAAAGCAAGAAGAGCAGAGAACATACGCCTGCAAGCGACTCGTTAATACTTTACTTTCAGACCAGCTTATATATTCAACTGATGAAGTTTCTATATGTTATACAAATGACGGTATCTGGATAAATAACCGAAAGCTGAGTGTAAAACAAGAAAGAAAATATACACCACTTGTACAACCTGTGGCGCTTAATGGAGCGTGTGAAGGATTTACTAATCCTCATCATAACAATTCCATCTGGCTTACCGGTTATAAATGGTAAATTATGAAAACGAAGCTCTTATTACTACTGTCATTTGTATTATTGCAGGCATCCGCCCGTGCTCAGGAAATAATACCGCTGCCCGCTAATGCTAACCTCGACTCTTTAAGCAAAGCTTACCTTGCCTCATGCGACAATCGTTGCCTGGTGCTGGATGCAGTAAAGGATCGACTTATAGTACCTGATAAACCTTATGACATTGATTATATTTTCGGTAGCCTGACTGTAAATGGCAAACCGATATCTGAGGGCCTGCAGGAAAAATACCTGAATAAAATAAAACACCTGCAGGCATGCAAGGGATATAAAGGAGACCAGATAGCATACAGACTTAGCCTCACTGACAAAAAAGTATATCTGTTCCCAATTGCGGACCTAAATTTCAAAGGCTACAAGAACCCGGTATATACGTTTTCGCATACAGCAGACTCCATGTTACTAAACAAATTAGCTGCTGCGAACTTAATATCACTGAGCAGCAAAGCATTAATAAAATATAGCTCGGATGGCATTTGGGTAAACGACAGAAAACTTAGCGTAAAACAGGAACGCAGATTCATGCCTTTGTTAGAGCACATTACACATATCCAGGTAAGTGATGAATTAGTTGGTATCACATACACTCCGCACGATATAAAACACTACGTAGTCGTAAATAGTAAACTAACTTATTTTTAAGTTTATCACCCGCCATGTGGCGGGTGATAATAGTTTTATTTAGGCATTTTGCTATAGTCCATATACAGCACATTCCATTTGTGCCCGTCTATATCAGTGAATATGCAACCATACATCCAGCCCTGCATTTCATAAGGCTTGTGATCTGTTTTACCACCGGCTTCTATAGCCTTCTGTGCCATTGCATCTACTTCTTCTTTGCTCTGTGCATCAAAAGAAAGTAATACTTCCGTTCCTTGTTTTGTGTCTGCTACTTCTGTATTTGTAAAGCCCTTAAATGCAGGTTCTTCGAACAGCATTACCACTATATTTTTTTCGCCCACCATTAGTGCTGCAGATGTATCGGTATTACCATTTTTCGTATTAAACGTAAAGCCAAGTTTATCAAAAAACGCACGCGATTTTTTAATGTCTTTTACAGGCAGGCTGAGCCAGAATTCCTTTACCATAGTTTTAGTTTTTAATTGTTTCTGTATTTATGTTTGTTATTGTATTATGCTTTCAATAGTTCATCCAATTTATTAAAGCCTTCTTTCAGCCCACGTTCCATACCCGATTTCACTATACCATCTCTATCTGCTACCGACCTGAATACAGATTGAATCGTTAACCTTGTGCGATCATTTGGTAAGGCCTCAAACATTGCAGTATCCATACTCACGTGGCCTTTTTCCGGCATGCCTTCAAATTCAAATGTCTGTATAGCTCTTTCAGGGGCTGCTATCTCATGTATCACACCTCTAAAGGCATAGCTATTTCCCTTCTCATCTGTATGTATGTATCTATATGATCCACCACTGCGTGCATCATAATAGTCAACCGTCATTTTCATACCCTCAGGGCCCAGCCACTTCACTAATAAGTCCGGGTCTGTGAATGCTTCAAAAACAAGCTCACGTGGCGCATCAAATTCGCGCACTATAAAGAGGTCCTGTTTGCCTGCCTCTGCTGTTACTTTAAGTTCATTTTTTGTTGCCATGTTTTTTGGTTTTATTAGTTTTCATTTGATTTAATAAATCGTCAAGCTTATTAAATTGTTGCTCCCACATTTTCCTGAAAGGTTCAATCCAATCGGCCACTTCAGCCAGTTGTTTCAGTTGCGCCTCACAATACCTTTCCCTGCCTTGTTGCTTTATTATTATAAGCCCGCACTCCGTTAATATTTTTATATGCTGCGAAATGGCAGGGCGGCTCATGTCAAAGTTTTGCGCTATGGTGTTAAGGTTCATGGATTGTTGCGCTACCATATTTATTATTTCTCTCCTGGTTGGGTCGGCTATAGCCTGGAAAACATCTCTCCTCATAATTGCGTAAGTGATTACTTACACAAATGTATATGTAAGTAATCACTTACGCAAATTTTATTTTTCAAATTTTTACGAGATGGTACACAAACTGATGAAATCCTAAACATCTATGAAAAATTATTCACATCGCCAAAGCCCTAACGCACCACATTATTTCCTTCATTATTAAGGGCAGGGGTTTAACTTACCAACTTATCACCTAATTTAGCAGCCCAAATTCAGTCTGCTAATGAAATTACTTGAAAATAAGACGGCCCTGATCACTGGCGCGAGCCGCGGAATCGGCGAGGCCATCGCAATAAAATTCGCAGAAAATGGTGCTAATGTGGCCTTTACCTATCTTTCTTCTGAAGAAAGGGCTAAAACGCTGGAAGATAAACTCACCGCTTTAGGCGTAAAAGCAAGAGGCTACAAATCAGATGCCGGCGACTATGCAGCGTCTGAACAGCTGGCCAACGATGTATTAAAAGATTTTGGCAGCATAGATATATGTGTAAATAATGCAGGCATCTCAAGGGATAACCTCCTGTTGCGCCTTACCCCGGAACAATGGGACGAAGTTATGCAAGCCAACCTGAAATCTGTATATAATCTTACCCGCCAGGTGATAAAGCCAATGATGAAGGCCCGTAAAGGCAGCATCATCAATCTCAGCTCTATAGTAGGTGTAAAAGGTAATCCCGGCCAGAGCAGCTATGCAGCTTCTAAAGCGGGCATTATAGGCTTCACCAAGTCAATAGCACAGGAAATAGGTAGCCGCAACATACGAGTGAATGCTATAGCCCCGGGCTTTATAGAAACAGACATGACCCACTACCTGAAAGATGGTGGCGGCGAAAAATGGTTTGAAAAAATACCTATGCAGCGCTTTGGGAAGCCTGAAGAGATTGCAGATGTAGCCCTTTTCCTTGCTTCTGACATGAGCAGCTATGTTACAGGCCAAGTAATAAGCGCATGCGGTGGTATGAATACATAATAAAGTAAAAAATATAGATAATAAAGAGAGATTAACACTTCAGCGGAAACACAATAGGTTAATTATCAATAATTTTGCTTTTTTAAAAAATATTAGATGCAAAAAATTCATGCTGCCATCACGGCAGTAGGCGGTTACGCTCCTGAATATGTTCTTACCAACGCGGAGCTGGAAACCATGATGGATACCAACGACGAATGGATAACCACCCGCACAGGTATCAAAGAGCGCCACATATTGAAAGGTGAAGGCAAGGGCACTTCTGATATGGCTGTGGAGGCTATAAAAGTATTACTTGACAAAAGAGGCATTAGCCCTGACGAAATAGAACTCATTATCTGTGCCACTACTACGCCTGATATGCAGTTCCCCGCTACAGCCAATATCATTGCCGACAAAGCGGGATTAAAAAATGCCTGGGGGTTTGATGTGAATGCTGCGTGTAGCGGCTTTTTATATGCCCTTACTACAGCTACCCAGTTTATAGAAACAGGCAGGCATAAGAAAATAATAGTAGTGGGCGCCGATAAAATGAGCTCCATAGTAAACTACGAGGACCGCACTACCGCTATCATTTTTGGCGATGGCGCGGGTGCTGTTTTGCTGGAGCCTAATAATGAAGGTTATGGCGTGCTTGATTCCATATTACGCAGCGACGGCAGCGGCCGTGTGTACCTGCATCAGAAGGCCGGTGGTTCTATAAAACCCGCTTCTGTAGAAACAGTAATGAATAAGGAACACTACATCTACCAGGAAGGACAGGCAGTTTTCAAATTTGCTGTAAAGAATATGGCAGATGTATCTGCCGAGATCATGGAGCGTAATAGCCTTACTTCTGAAGACGTGGCCTGGCTCGTTCCGCACCAGGCAAACAAACGCATTATCTCTGCTACCTCAAGCCGCATGGAGTTACCTGATGAAAAGGTAATGATAAACATAGACCGTTATGGCAATACCACAAACGGCACTATTCCGCTTTGCTTATGGGAGTGGGAAAGCAAGCTGCATAAAGGTGACAACATAATATTGGCAGCCTTTGGCGGTGGTTTCACATGGGGCTCCACTTATATAAAGTGGGCATACGATGGCAAATAACTCATAACAATAATTAAAAAAGAAAAGCCGCTCATTGAGCGGCTTTTCTTTTTTAAAGGCTTTCCTGTTTCGCCACCGTCGGGTGGTCCACATTTGCCAGTTGCCCGCAGGCAGCATCTATATCTTTACCCCTGCTTCTGCGCAGTCTTGCGTTCACTCGTTTAGATTCCAGGTAATTCATAAAGCGCATTACTGTATCTTCTTCCGGCTTCTCATACTTTGCGGCATCTATCGGGTTGTACTCTATTATATTTACAAGGTCAGCAGGTATTTGCCTGTATACCTTCACCAGGTCATCAGCATCTTCCAGGCTATCGTTAAAGTCTTTAAACAGTATAAACTCCAGCGTTATCTCATTGCCCGTCATTTTATAGAAGTAGTTAAGCGCTTCTATCAGTGCTTTCAGGTTATTCGTCTCATTAATAGGCATTATCTCGTTGCGCTTCTCATCAGTAGCAGCATGCAGCGATAAGGCCAGCTTAAAGCGTACTTTATCGTCTCCCAGTTGCTTTATCATCTTGGCCACGCCCGCCGTAGATACTGTTATACGCCTTGGACTCATGCCCAACCCTTCGGGCGAGGTGATTTTGTCTATAGCGCTCATCACGTTCCTATAGTTCAGCAATGGTTCGCCCATACCCATGAATACTATATTGGTCAGGTTCCGACCGTATTGCTTCTGTGTTTGCTCATTCAGCAGTGTTACCTCATCCACTATTTCGTCAAAATCCATATTACGTTTACGTGGCAAGTAACCCGTAGCACAAAACTTACAGCTAAGCGAGCAGCCCACCTGGGATGATACGCAAGCCGTAAATCTCGACTCTGTAGGTATCAGCACACTTTCCACATAATGACCATCATGCAGCTGCAGGCGGTTTTTAATAGTGCCATCACTGCTAAACTGGCTGTGATTTACTTTTACTTTAGGTATAAAATAGCTTTCTGCCAGCTTTTCACGCAATCCTTTAGGCAGGTTGCTCATGTCATTTATATCGGCCGCAAATTTGTTCCATATCCACTCATACACCTGCTTAGCACGGAATTTCGGCTCTCCCCACTCTTTCATCAGTGCTTCCAGCTCCTCTAAGGTGCTATTGCGCAAATTTTTCATCCTGCAAAGGTACTTCACATTTTCTCTATATGAGCCATCTCCATACGTATATAGTCACTATATTATCATATTCTACAACCATCTTTTGATTATATTATAAAAATAATTTTATACTTTTAAGTTCCCAAACACACAACTTCATATGAAAAAATTTCTCGCATTCATTGGCATCCTGATACTGGTTGTCATCGTTGCCGTTATTGTCTTAGGTATTATTGAGCCTAAAGACGTTACTATTCAGCGCAATACAATAATAAAGGCCGACAAAGGTTATGTCTTCGACCAGGTATCGAAATTTCACAATTGGCCACACTGGAGCCCATGGTTTGCTGCCGATTCTACTATTAAAATCACTTACCAGGGCGAGGATGGCCAACCCGGCAGCTCGTACCACTGGGTAGGTGATGAAAAGAAAACCGGTGAAGGGGATATGCGTAACACAGGCATAAAAAATGGCGAAATTGATTACCTGGTGTCTTTCATCAAACCATTTAAGAGCGAAGCTACCGGCATGCTGCAGACTACTGACGCCGGCAATGGCGAAACTAAAGTTACCTGGACCATGCACTCTCATATGAACTTCCCCATGAATGCTATGCTGGCTTTTATGAATATGGATAAAATGGTAGGTAAAGATTTCGAACATGGCCTTGCCAATCTGAAAGCTTATGCAGAAGCTAACGCTACCGGCTATGTAGCTATACAAGACGCCCAGTTCCCGGG
>Ga0070665_100006641_pt1 | contig 11760 bp, 14 predicted proteins | sample KBSS13metaG_FD_65862 | JGI IMG/M metagenome (GOLD analysis project Ga0070665, IMG submission 65862) | Switchgrass rhizosphere microbial communities from Kellogg Biological Station, Michigan, USA - KBS S1-3 metaG | ecosystem: Host-associated > Plants > Roots > Rhizosphere > Soil ...
GAAATTGCTGGAAGCGCGTGGTATGTCTACCATTTTGCTGAGCCACAATGGTTTACCACTGTCGTTAGTTTCAGCCAGCGCCAATGCGTCCAGGTTCTCGTCTATAAGTTCGGCTATCTTGTTCAGTATTTTAAAGCGCTGTTCGGCGCTGGTAGTGCTCCATAGTGGGAAAGCCATTTTCGCTGCTCCTATCGCTTCTTCCACATCAGCAATATCACTGTCAGGGGTTTGGCTATATATTTCCCCTGTGGCAGGATTAATATTGGGCATATATTTCCCATTAATGGGAGCTTGCAGATTGCCGGCAATATAATTGGCAATACGTTCCGGAGCAGTAAGATTCATGTTGCAAAGGTAAAAGAATGGCAGAAATGTGAATACAGCCTAATAAATTGGATAAATTGATTAAATAAATGCGTGTTTTAACGGTTTTTATAAAAATACGTAGTTCTACGTATAAATTTCTCGTTTTAATTGATGACATTTGTAATTATAACGGCCAAGACACTTCCCCACACCCGTAAAAAACATCCGTTCTGGTTTTTTTACGGCCTTGTTTCAAATGGATTTGAGAGAAAAAAGATAGAGGCAAACCATTTGTAACCAATAATATCACTGGTTAATGAAAACCGGAAAAATATGCATCGTAAATGACGATGCCATAATGCAGGTAGTTATCAAAAAAATGATAGCCCCATACGTTAGTCCTGAAGACATTATTTCTTTCCCCAATGGCAAGGATGCTTACAATTATCTGCTCGATAATGCAGAAAAAGAGGCGCTCCTACCCACTATAATGTTCCTGGATATAAATATGCCCTATATGGATGGCCTGCAGCTTTTGCATAAGTATTCTAATATCCTGAATACACTGGTAAGATCTATAAAAATCTATATTATAAGCTCTACCATGAATGAGGATGAGATAAAAGAGGCAAAGTCCAGTCCGCACGTTACAGGCTTCATTCAACCACCACTCATCAGCTCATATTTTGATCAGGTTTTTAGCGGATATAAATAATATCTATACGTAATTTATTGGTGACATGTTATTTGTTCTATAGTTTTACGTCATAAGTTGAATTTAATTTAAGGACAATCAATATTTATTCGTCTTTCAGGTTAATATTCTTTTTATAAGAAACTATAGAGCTATCCCCATTATGATTATTTGCATAGTAGATGATGATTTGTCCATACACTCATTAATAAAAAAGTATATGGGTGAAATAAACCCAATATACAAATTCATCTCTTTTACAGACGGTGTAGAAATTTATGATTATCTCTTACAGCACAAGGCTGATACAGATAAGTTGCCCAACATCATTTTCCTCGATCTTAATATGCCGGTAATGGACGGTTTTTCTTTTCTTGAAAAATATGATGACATGAGATCATCAATAGCTTGCCTGCCTGAGATATACGTAGTAAGCACTGTAACTCACCGCAGCACCATACGTATGATAGAAGCTAACAGAAATGTAAAAGGCTTCATTGCAAAACCATTTGCGAAGGACATTCTTATTTCAATTTTCAAAAAATAATTTCAGTAGAAATACGAGAAGAATACGTAGTAATACGCTATGTAGCAAAGTTATGTTGCCGCACCTTTGTGTCGACGCTCATCTCTTATACCACCTATACTCTCTATCACCATTGTTAACGTCCAACAGGCCCGGGTTTAAGCCCGGGCTTTTTATTATGATTTCTTTAACACTGGCTGGAACAGCTTTTAAATATTGTTGGGCGTAGATGATTGTAAACGACTAAAACGAAGCATTATGAAAAAGATATTAATGGCGCTGATAGTGATAGGATGTATCAATTACAGCGCAGATGCGCAAACAAAGACACATAAATCTAAGTATGACATAAACTATAAGATATGTAAATACGAAGATGGATATCATGTATGTGGTACACAGCCACGCAGTGAAATGACGATGAGCTCAAGTGGCACTTACAGACAGAATAACGTAAACTCCTATGAAGGGTACAGGAGGGACTATGCATTGCAACAGGACAATATTATAGTAAGGTATGATGATGCTGAGGCTTATAATGTGGATTTAGGTGCTTGCAGTGATAATAACAGCGAGTATAGCAACGAGAACCAACAGCAGACTAATTCGGACAAAAACCGGTAAACTTTGTAGGCGTCCTTCTCATAGGACCTGAAATAAAAGCCATCCTTAATCAAGATTAAGGATGGCTTTTAAAATATTGGGCTATATTGGTTTAATAGATTCGATACTTCGGGTGCTCGCGGTAGTTATGATAAGAACGAGAACGTACTTTGCAGGAGCTTACCAGTTCCACAATAAGTACAAGCAATACTATAACTACTAAAAAAGTCTTTTTCATTTCTTAATTCTTGACGTTAAATATATTAATTAATGTGAATTAATAATGCTTAATCCTATAAAAGTAATGTTTCAAGCCCTTTAGTGCAAATTTTTTGCCTATATCCCTGCAAAAAAGTAAGAAGACCTGATATTCATTTCCTTATTGGTTAATAGTGAAGGCATTAAATAGATAGAATGTATGTTCCAAAAATCAAGGGCTGCAATAGCAGCCCTTGATTGATCACACACAAAAGAGATTAAAATTATTTAGAGGCTAAGGTTGTATTTACTTGCGCATGGTCATTGAGCAATTTATACCCCCTTCGTTAAACCTGATGCTTATACTACCATCCGATAATAAAGAGCCCGAACCTATAATGCCGGAACTTGATGTTGGGTCAATATAAATATGACTGTTACTATCCACCCCTGCCACTATGCTTTTATTTGAATTCCCGAAGTTTGATATCACGACCGTGTCCTGACCGCTATTGCCATTTGCGCTTATTACGCTTTGCCATGTGCCGCCACCTGAGCTTGGGGTACAAGTCTTAGTACAGTTAGTATAAGTAGCTATAAACTTGCTACTCCAGGAGGTGCCGCAATCACTACCGGAATAGCCGGTAAGACATAAACATTTGCTGTCGGCACAGGTGCCACCATTCTGGCAAGTGGTACCTCCACACTTCACCTTACTGCAAGCAGTATAAAGAACGGCGGTAAAAGCAGACAATACCAGCATAGCGGTAAACAATACATTACGAAACGGCTTCACTTATGGATATTTGTTTTTATTTATTAAAGTTGCGTACAAAAATAGCATTTCCACACGGCCTTGGACTATCTTATAACTTAAAGGTTTACTAAAGTTTACCTATTTACATTTTTGATAAATGTAGCGCTCCCATCGCCAAATTTATATCCCCTTCCATGGGTGATAATCAAAGCTTTCAGCATCGGCTGCTGTTATCTTTCCACTATTCATGCTAAATATCCACAATACGCTATGTATTTTGTCTAAACGATTATCTTTGTTTCTAAACAACTACTCCAAATGCGATTTATCGTCACCTCCACAGCCTTGCTAAAAAACTTACAGCAGATAAGTGGCGTTATAAGTGCCAATACAGTTCTTTCTGTACTGGAAGATTTTCTTTTCGAGCTGAAGGGCAATACACTTACCCTTACAGCTACCGACCTGGAAACTATGATGCGCATACAGCTGGATGTAAATGACGCACAGGGCAATGGTCGTATCTGTATTCCGTCTAAAATACTGATGGACTACCTGAAGAATTTGCCGGAGCAGCCTATCACATTTAGTATCAACGAACAGGACCTTTCTATAGAAATGTCGAGCGATGTGGGTAAATACCGCATTGGTGGCGAAAAAGCAGACGATTTCCCTAAAGAACCAGCCCCGGGTGATACTACTTCATTCAATATTTCATCTATCGCATTGCTTGAAAGCATTAATAAAACCTTGTTTGCAGTAAGCACAGATACTCTGCGCCCTGCCATGACCGGTGTTTACTTCGAGCTGGCTAAGGATAGCATCACCTTTGTATCTACAGATGCACACCGCCTGGTACAGTTCCGCCGCACAGATATTTCATGTCCTGCGCAGGATGGCCTTGTAGTTCCTAAAAAGCCTTTGCAGCAGCTGCGCGCTACGCTGCCTGCAGACGATACGCAGTTGCAACTGTCTTACAACAGCAGCCATCTGTTCGTTACCAGCAGCCGTCTCAGCCTTAGCTGTCGCCTTATAGACGCACGCTTCCCTGATTATAAAGCAGTAATACCTACAGATAATCCTTACAGGCTCACCGTTAGCCGCAATGATTTTATCAGCGCACTGCGTCGTATCAGCATCTTTGCCAACAAGACTACCAACCAGGTAGTGCTGGATATAAATGGCAATGCACTGCAACTCAGCGCACAGGACATAGACTTTTCTTATGAAGGCAAGGAAATGCTTAGCTGCCAGTACAGTGGTGAAGACATGAAAATAGCATTCAATGCACGCCTGATGATAGAAATGGTAAGCAATATGGATGGTGCAGAAATACAGGTAGAGCTCAGCACACCAACGCGTGCCGGTATCTTCCGCCCAATAGAAAAAACAGAAAACGAAGAAGTGCTTATGCTGCTGATGCCACTGATGGTAGGCGTATAACATATAAATAACTGATACTGAAAGCGTCTTAATTTTCATTAAGGCGCTTTCGTCTTTTTATATCTATCCATTGCATTTTTTTATCCTTGCAAAGGCATTCAGGCTTTACATTTGTTCAAAATAAAAACACCATGACAGCTTTTTTAGGAATGGGCCTATTAGGGTCAAATTTTGTAAGGGCAATGCTCAATAAGGGAGGCCAGGTAAACGTATGGAACCGTACAGCATCAAAAGCAAAAGCGCTGGAGCAATATGGCGCAAAGGCATTTGAAAATATTGCAGACGCTGTGAAAGAGGCAGATACCATACACCTGACACTGAAGGATGATGCGACTGTGGATGAAGTGCTGGAAAAAGCAAGTGTGGGCTTTAAGCCTGGTGCCATTATTATAGACCATACTACTACCTCGGCAGCAGGTGCAGTAGAACGCACTAAGAAATGGAAAGAACGCGGCTTTACTTACCAACATGCACCTGTATTCATGGGGCCGCAAAATGCACTGGAAAGTACCGGCAATATGATGGTTTCCGGAGACCAGGAACTGATAAAGAAGATAGAGCCTGAACTGAGCAAAATGACCGGTAAGCTGATGAACTTCGGGCCTGAAGTTGGCAAAGCGGCTGGTATAAAACTTATTGGCAACCTGTTCCTGTTATGTCTTACATCAGGCATTGCAGATGCGCTTTCATTGGCTAAGGCTCACGGCATTTCCGCAGCAGATGTGTCTTCATTATTTGAGGCATGGAACCCTGCAAGCATGGTGCCTGTAAGGCTGAAAAAGATGACCGATGGCAATTTCGACAAACCTACCTGGGAGCTAAACATGGCGCGTAAAGACGCACGACTGATGATGGAAGCAGCTAAGAATGGGAATACGCATCTCTTTGTTATTCCAGCAGTTGCCGAGCAAATGGACAAATGGATAGAAAAGGGTCATGGCAATAATGACTGGACCGTAATAGCTAAGGATAGTATTTAAAAATAAATGGGCCACTGATGCAGTGGCCCATTTGCTTCTATTCTGTTCTTATTTCTGGAAGATGTATTGCTCTATATCTTTCTTTGTAATGTTCTTGTCTGAAAGTATAATGAGACGTTCTACGGCATTGCGCAGTTCTCTTATATTACCTGTCCAGTTGTAGTCCTGCAGTGCCTTTAAGGCTGCATCATCTATTTGCTTTGCAGGTTGTTTATATTCCTCGCTTATTTCTTTCAAAAAGTGATCTACCAACATTGGTATATCATCTCTTCTGTCATTAAGCGATGGTACATGTATCAGTATTACACTTAGGCGATGATAAAGATCGAGGCGAAATTTCTTTGCTTCTACCTCTTCCAGCAAGTCTTTGTTAGTAGCTGCCACTACACGTACATCTACTTTTATTTCCTTATCGCCGCCTACGCGGGTTATCTTGCCTTCCTGCAGGGCACGTAGCATTTTTGCCTGCGCATCATGGCTCATATCACCTATCTCATCCAGGAACAGGGTACCTCCGTTAGCTTGTTCAAACTTACCTATGCGTTGCTTTATGGCAGATGTGAATGAGCCCTTTTCGTGCCCAAACAGTTCGCTTTCTATCAGTTCAGAGGGTATCGCAGCACAGTTTACCTCTATAAGCGGGCCATTGCTGCGGTTGCTTTGTTCGTGAATGCCACGTGCCACCAGCTCCTTGCCTACGCCATTTTCACCGGTTACCAGCACACGCGCATCAGTAGGTGCTACTTTTGTTATAGTATCTTTTACCTTACGTATACCTTCACTTTCACCTATCATTTCAAAGCCGCGGGATATACGTTTTCTCAATTGCTTTGTTTCTGCTACCAGCGACTTCTTATCCATCGCATTGCGAATGGTAATAAGCAAGCGGTTTAAATCAGGTGGCTTGGATATATAATCGAATGCACCTTTCTTAACAGCATCTACAGCGGTTTCTATATTGCCGTGGCCTGAGATAACAATGAACGGAGTATCCGGCTTTTCCTCGCGTGTTAACTCCAACACCTCTATGCCGTCCATTTTTGGCATCTTCACATCGCAGAGTATGCAGTCGTAATTATTTTCTCTTATTTTTTTTACAGCTTCTGCGCCATCAGCAGCCTCATCTACCGTAAAACCTTCAAATGTTAGTATTTCTGCAAGGGTTTTTCTTATAGCCTTTTCATCATCTATTACCAATATGCTCTGTGCCATAGTTTATTTCTTTTCTACTCCGTTATGATATTTTACTGTCTTCTTGTAGTTACCGTCCAGGTCATATATTTTCCATTCACCTTCTTTATCGCCGTCTTTATTATATTCTCCTTCACCTTTCAGATTACCACTTTCGCTGAACTCTTTCCATATACCTACCTGTACATTGTTTTTGTACCTACCCATATCGCTGACTTTACCATTCTGAAAGTATGTGGTGGCATTGCCTTCCAATGTACCATTATTATATTCGTACTCTACTGCTTTCTCACCATTATCATAGTACCATGTCGCTTTGCCGTCGAGTTGACCATGTACATAATTATCATCTTCCTGCTTTGTTCTGTCGGCAAACCACTTAGTATGCTTACCATGTTTCAATCCTTCAGAATAATAAGTTTCCTCCAGCATTGGCCCATTTGGCGCATAAATTCTTTCCGGCCCTTCCAGCATGTCATTGCTATAGGTGACTATCTTGAATAGCGTTCCGTTAGGTAAAAAATTGGTTTCGGGGCCTATTTTTTTACCATTGTAATAGTTGGTAATGTTCATAGGGTTAGTGGTTTCCCAATATTCTACCCAGCTGCCTTCTTTTATACCATTCCTTAAAGTCCCTTCTGATACCAGTATTTGTGTTTCAGGATTCTTTACCTGAATAAATTCCCATCCGTTTGCATCCTTACGTCGGGCAGTATCGTAGCTTTTACCCGGCGGTAATGTCTGCCTTTGCGGAAAACCTGCCATTTGTGCATGCGCGGCATTAGCAAATAGGGATATGCATATAACTGATACACCTTTATAGAACTTGTGCATTGATGTAAAATTTTAGCCAATTTAGTGATTTATTGCTATTTAGATGCTTAATAAACTGCCTGAGGTTATATTTTTAACAGAGATTTTCTGCAGCTTTGTCAGTCGGCTAATTCAGGCATTTGATTTGCATACAATTGATGTAGGTACATTAATTAATCAATAAAACTAGATTATGAGCAATACAGTTTTTCATGCAGCAGACAGCCGGGGCAAAGCCAACCATGGATGGCTTACAGCACGGCATACATTTAGCTTTGCAGGCTATCATGATCCGTCACGTATACACTTTGGCGCTATGCGCGTACTGAATGATGATATAGTGGCGGGTGGTACTGGCTTTGGCAGGCATCCGCACGACAACATGGAGATAATTACCGTGGTGCTGGATGGCGCACTGGAACATGCCGATAGTATGGGCCACAAACAGGCCATACACCCAAACGAAGTGCAGGTAATGAGCGCCGGTACCGGTGTAGAGCATAGCGAGTATAACCATAATAAAGACAAGGCGGTGAACCTGCTGCAGATATGGATATTCCCAAACAAGCATAATGTAGCACCACGTTATGACCAGAAAGTTTTCCCGGCTGAAGAACGCATAAATAAGCTGCAGCCGCTGGTATCACCTATTGACAATAATGATGAAGGCCTGAAAATTCACCAGGATGCCTGGATATATCGTACTACACTTGAAAAAGGACAGATTATAAATCATAAAATGCACAGCAAGGACCATGGCTTATATGCGTTTGTAATAAACGGCAATGTGACTATAGGCGACAAAGCATTGGGTAAAAGAGACGCCCTGGGTATATGGGCAACAGATGAGGTGACAGTAAGCGCAAACGAAACCAGCGACGTGCTGCTGCTGGAAGTGCCTATGACTGTTTAAGTTATAAAACTACATGGCATACTTTTTTAGATATAAGAGTATGCAACGTACATGTATTGTAACCGGAGAAAACTACCTGGAGGGACAGGGCCTGCTACTGAAGGACCTTCGTCCCTCTCTGCGTAAGTTTGTACAGAATGAAAAGGATGGCCAGCAAGATGACGAGGCATTTATATCCTTCAACGCACTTAACAGCCTACTCCGGAACTATATAAACAATATATCAGACGAAGAAACCAAAGAGCACCAAAGCCTGAAAAGCAAAATAGGCGAACGCTTTGAAGAGGAAGAAGCACTGCAGCCTATAAACTATGATCCGTCGGACCAACCCGTAGGGTTTGCAGAAAAGCTTGCAGACAAAATAGCCGCATTTGGCGGCAGCTGGACCTTCATTATCATCTTCGTGACAGTACTGCTTGTATGGATGGCGGTAAATGTGTTTTTACTCAGCAATAAAGGTTTTGACCCTTATCCCTTCATATTACTGAACCTTTGCCTGTCCTGCATAGCAGCCCTGCAGGCGCCGGTGATAATGATGAGCCAAAACAGGCAGGCAGAAACGGACCGTGAACGGAACGAATATGATTTTAAGGTAAATTTGAAGGCAGAAACCGAGGTAAGGCTGCTGCATAAGAAACTGGACCACCTGTTAATACATCAGCATAAGAATACAGCTGAACTTTTTCAGCTACAACTGGATATTATGCAACAGATGCAACAACGCTGGGATGCTATGCAGCTTGCCCGGCCTAAAGAATAAAGCGGTATGGAACAGGAAACAAGCAAACATTATACTAATGGCGAAGTGACTATAGTATGGCAGGCGCATTTGTGCAAACATGCTACTAAATGCTGGAAAGGGCTGCCAGAGGTATTTGACTACCAAAAGCGCCCGTGGATACGCGCTGAAGGTGCGGATACCGCAGCTATTATTAAGCAAGTAGAGCAGTGCCCGTCCGGCGCCTTAAGCTACTTTATGAATACCGTAGCTGACAAGAACATGTAGTATTAATGCGCGACCTTCTTTAGTAATATTAAACAATTGGATTCCTTAGATAAATTAGAACAGCTTAGACAGCGATTGCAGCAACCATTACCCGGCCTTAGCGCGCAGGAAAGAATGGCGGTACGTGTAGTGCCTATGCCTGAAGAAATACCTGCCAATGCGCGCGCCAGCGCTGTGCTTGTATTGCTTTTCCGGATGGCGGAAGAACTGCATGTGCTGCTGATGAAACGCAAAGAGGATAAAGGCGCCCATAGCGGACAGGTGAGCTTCCCGGGCGGGCGACAGGAAAGCTTTGATGTAGACCTGCGTGCTACTGCACTACGCGAGGCACAGGAGGAAGTGGGCATATTATCGGCAGAGATAGATATACTTGGTGCGCTTACACCTCTTTATATACCTGTAAGCAATTTTAATGTTTATCCATATGTGGGCTATGCCAAAGAGCGTCCACAATACAACCTGAGCAAGCAGGAAGTAGCCTATATAATGGAGGTACCCGTGAGCAAGCTTTTTCATGAAAGCAGGAAGACAGTAACTGATGTGGTATCGCCAGCTGTACCCGGGGTGATAAGACAGGTAAAAGCCTATAAGCTGGAAGACGGCACAATAATATGGGGGGCTACTGCGATGATAATATCAGAACTGGAGGTATTGCTGCAGGAGCTTATATGAAAAAGGGTCTCAAAATATGAGACCCTTTGAAAGAAGAAAGCTCTATGTTCCCTTCGAAACTAAAAGTTTATTGTATAGTTATTCGGGTGACCTTATTATATGTTGCATCTAATGTTTCAGTTGTAAGAATATAATTACCTGGATAATTAAGAGGCATTTTAAATGATAGTTTATTAGAGCCTATGGCCAAAGCAAAGTTATTTTCGAATAACTTCTTTCCTTCTATGGAATATATGCATGTTCTTAAAATGGTTTCTTTATCTGAATTTAATTCAAGGAAAATCGTATTACTGCTATAGGCAGGTAATAGTGTAGGATATACTTTAAAGCTACTTTGTAAAAAAGCATTGTTTGTATTTGCGCCAGCATATGCATCTTTATATCCAGGATTAGTGGAATCACAAGGCGTTGGATTTGTATATAAAGTATCCTGAACAAGGTTTATCACAAAACGCCCGGTCAATGCTGTTCGAGTATAAGGTATTATAAATTGTGCAGGTACATATTTAGTAGCTACAATCCCGCTATCCAAAACACCACATGCATTTCCACTCTGATCTGTTGATAATAATCTAACACTACTAACTCCGTTGTAATAATCGCCTAATAATGTATAGGTCTCTAAAGGGCTGGTACCATAGCTAACAATATCTTTTCTAATATTATTGATAGCTCTTGTTAACCAGTTATATTTTTTAAAAAAAACTACGCTACCATCGGCTGCCACTTTTAATATAGCATTGGAAGCTGAGCCAAAGCCTTCGTCGGCATAACATCCAATTACATAATGTTTATCCGAAGTAGCTTTTATACTAGCGCCAAATACATCGCTAGCAGCATGGTACGTATAATATTTTGTAAAAAGCAAATTGAGATTAACATCCAGATTTGTCAATCCTATTATACTTATTGGCCCACTTGTGAGAGTTTGTTTATTAAGTCGATAAACTAAATAAATAGAATCTGCGTTGTATACCGCATCTTGTAATTCAGGGCTTGAATTTTTAAAAGTAATTTTTTTGTAGTTGCTAATAATATTGCCATTACGATCAATATTCAAACAAAACATAGACATGCTATCGGTTCCGGAGGCGCTTATTTCATCCCTATGGCCGGCAATAAAAAAAGCATTTTCAGATATTTTGGCAATTGTAGACGGTGCTTCTTTTAATATTGCATATGGTGCGCTAGAACGTCCTGTAGGTACATATTTATAATTCCATATCAGATTACCATTGTCATCAATTTTAAAAATGTTGAGATGTGCATCTGATGGAAATGCAGATGTGCGATCTTCATTACTTTGAGAGACAACTATATACACAGGATTACCCAAACTGTCGGTTGTAGAAACAATATTTACCCTGGAGATGCTATCAACAAAATTATTAGGGGGCAATTTAGTATTGCTATTGTAGCCGTAAGCCCATAAAAGATTTCCAGTAGCAGTAAACTTAGCGACAAATGGATTAGTGGGTATGTTGTCGGCCTGACTGCCAATATAACCAGCAACCAAGTATTCACCAATGCCATTTTGAATAACTTTTTGTGCTTCAAAAGTGACCGTCGTACTTGTTGTACTATAGAAATATTCTTTTAAAAAAGAGTTTGTACTACCTGCTGAATTTGTCTTTTGCAAATAAAAATTTGGATAATAGGGT
>Ga0070665_100006644_pt1 | contig 11758 bp, 9 predicted proteins | sample KBSS13metaG_FD_65862 | JGI IMG/M metagenome (GOLD analysis project Ga0070665, IMG submission 65862) | Switchgrass rhizosphere microbial communities from Kellogg Biological Station, Michigan, USA - KBS S1-3 metaG | ecosystem: Host-associated > Plants > Roots > Rhizosphere > Soil ...
AGATTGCCGGTCGGAACACGGTTGACGTTGATGACCGCCTGCTCGATCAGCGTGGCATTGGTGAAGGACAGCGCGGTGGCGAGCAGCGCGCCCTCGACGATCTGCCCGCGTCCGGATTTGCCGCGCTCGATCAGGGCTGCAAGCGTCCCGAACGCGCAATGCAGCGCCGTGCCGAAATCGACCCAGTTCACCGCGGCCCGATATGGCGGGTCGCCAGCACCGGTCATGTACACCGAGCCCGACATGACCTGGCCGACGCCATCGAAGCCGACGCGGTCGGACCATGGCCCCGGCCCGCCGAACGCGGTGGCGGTCGTCAGGATGATGTCGGGCTTGATCGCCTTCAGCGAGTCGTAGTCGAGCTTCATCGCGCGCAGGGTCTGCGGCGGCAGATTGGCGACGACGACGTCCGCGGTCGCGATCAGGCGGCGCATCACCTCCTGCCCTTCCGGCTTCATCGGATCGAGCGTGATGCACTTCTTGTTGCGGTTGACCTGCAGGAACAGCGCGCCTTCGCCGCCCTCGCCGACCGGCGCCACGAAGCGATCCTCGCTGCCGTCGCGCTTTTCCACGCGGATGACCTCGGCGCCGAATTCGGCCAGCAAGGTCGCGCAATAGGGCCCTGCGATATAGCGCCCGAAATCGAGGACGCGCACGCCCTCCAAAACTCCTCCCATCGATCCCTTCCCATATTCATATGTTCTGGCCAGATTACAGGGACTGGCTGCCACGGCAAGGCGGCAACGGACATCATGCCCCTGCCCTCAAGATGTGATCGGCGAACAGTTTCGGCCGGCGGAAATTCTGCTCTAGTATGGCCTGTCCGTCCCCCAGCGAGAAGCGCACATCCATGCCGCAACAATTCGATCGATCCGCAGAAGATCTCGGCAACGCCATCCATTTCGAGCACGTCAACATCCAGGTGCCGGACCAGCGCCTGGCGACCCTGTTCTACGTCACGGGACTGGGGCTCACCCGCGATCCCTATCTGATGGTGTCCGACACCAACATGTGGATCAACGCCGGACGCAGCCAGTTTCATCTGCCGAGCGGCAGGCCGCAGGTGCTGCGCGGCCATACCGGCCTCGTCATCGAGGGACGCGAGGCACTGCTGGCACGACTGGCGTCGGTCGCCGGGAAGCTCGAAGGCACGGCTTTCGCCTTCACCGAGCACAATGACCACGTCGAGGCTGTCTGCCCGTGGGGCAACCGCATGCGCGTCCATGAGCCCGACGCGGCGCGCTTCGGCCGCATCACGCTCGGCATTCCCTATGTCGAGTTCGACGTGCCGGTAGGAACGGCGCCGGCGATTTCCGCCTTCTATCCGGAGATCATGGGCATGCCCGCGGCGTTGTGGAATGGCGACGGCACGGTCGCCGCGGTGAAGACGGGCCGCGACCAGCACCTGCTGTTTCGGGAGACCGACCGGCCGCAGGGCGACTATGACGGGCACCATGTGCAGATGTACATCACCGACTTCTCCGGCCCCTATCGCAAGCTGCTCGCGCGCAACCTGGTCTCCCGCGAGGACAATCAATATCAATACCGGTTCTGCGACATTGTCGATCTCGACAGCGGCAAGACATTGTTCACGGTCGAGCACGAGGTGCGCAGCGCGACCCACCCGATGTTCATGCGGCCGATGGTCAATCGCAATCCCGTCGTCACCAACCGCAATTACGCGTTCGGCCACGATCAGACGTCATGGGCGATGGGACCGGACCTCTACGACGGATAGGCGGCGCGGCTCTGCCCCCACCTCGCGACGTCGCCTGGCCGCGCGGTTCACCGAATACGCCTCCGCGCATTTCGCCGCAGGGCGTCCCCGCGTTGCCGGCATTGCTGCCTTGCCCGCGATGCAACATGATGGGTTGCCGGTGACGACTTCTGTTTGCGACGGTGGAGGCCATCCGATGGACGAAAACGAAATCCGCAAGGCGATCGCGGAGGTGAAGCACGGCGCGCTGTCGCGGCGCTCGTTCGTCCGGAAACTGGCTGCGGTGGGGATCGCTGCTCCAGTCGCAAGCCAGATCCTGCTCTGGAACGACGTGGCGATGGCGGACGCCACGCTTGCCTACAAGCCGACCAAGGCCGGCGGCGGCGGCTCGCTCAAGATGCTGATCTGGCAGGCCCCCACTCTGCTCAATCCGCATTTCGCGCTCGGCACCAAGGACCAGGTCGCCTCGCGCATCTTCTTCGAGCCGCTCGCCGGCTGGGACAAGGAGGGTAACCTCATCCCATGCCTCGCCGCCGAGGTCCCGACCAAAGCGAACGGCGGCCTCTCGCCGGATGGCACCAGCGTGACCTGGAAGCTGAAGCAGGGCGTGCGGTGGCATGACGGCAAGCCCTTCACCGCCGACGACGTCGTCTTCACCTGGGCTTACGCTGCGGATCTGGCGACGGCCGCGTACACCACGGGATCCTACCAGAACATCAAGGTCGAAAAGATCGACGACCATACCGTCAAGGTGATCTTCAAGGCCCCCACCCCGTTCTGGGCCGATCCCTTCGTCGGCTCGGTCGGCCAGATCCTGCCAAAACATCAGTTCGGCGACTATACCGGCGCAAAGTCGCGCGACGCGCCGGGCAATCTGAAGCCGATCGGCACCGGCCCGTACAAATTCGTCGAGTTCAAGCCGGGCGATTTGATCCTGGCCGAACGCAACCCCGACTATCACGTCAAGAACCAGCCGCATTTCGACACGCTCGAGGTCAAGGGCGGCGGTGATGCGGTCTCCGCCGCGCGCGCGGTGCTGCAAACCGGTGAATACGACTATGCCTGGAACCTGCTGGTGGAGGACGAGGTCCTCAAGCGCATGGAGGCCAGCGGGAAGGGCAAGGTCGAGTTCACGCTCTCCGGCGGCGTCGAGTTCATCATCCTTAACACCACGGACCCGTGGACCGAGGTCGACGGCGAGCGGTCCAACGCCAGGACCAAACATCCGACGCTATCCGATCCGGCCGTCCGCCGGGCGTTCAACCTGCTGATCGATCGCGAGGCGATCCAGAAGTTCATCTACGGCCGCGCCGCCGTCGCGACGGCGAGCTTCGTCAACCAGCCCAGCCAGTTCAAATCGGGCAAGCTGACCTACGCATTCGATATCGACAAGGCGAACAAGATCCTGGACGAGGCCGGCTGGAAGAGGGGCGCGGACGGCATCCGCGAGAAGGACGGCAAGAAGCTCAAATATGTTTTCCAGACCTCGATCAACGCCCCGCGCCAGAAGACGCAGGCCATCATCAAGCAGGCCTGCCAGAAGGCCGGCATCGACATCGAGCTCAAATCGGTCACCGCGTCGGTGTTCTTCTCGTCGGATGTCGGCAACCCCGACACCTACTCCAAGCTCTATGCCGATATGGAGATGTACAACACGACGATGCCGCAGCCCGATCCGGAGCGCTTCCTGAACCAGTGCGTATCCTGGGAGATCTCGAACAAGGACAACAAATGGCTCGGCCGAAACGTCTCGCGCTGGTCAGATCCCGAAGCCGACAAGGCCTACAAGGCCGCGCAAATCGAGCTCGATCCGGTCAAGCGCGCCGCGCTGTTGATCAAGGTCAACGAGATCTTCTGCGAAGCCAACGTTCTCGTGCCGCTGCTCTCGCGCAACATCGTCGGCGGCTCCGTCAACAGCCTCATGGCCGACATCTCGGGGTGGGACGTCACGACCTGGAATCTGGGGAGCTGGTATCGCAGCTCGTAGTTCGCAGAATCGGTCGAGCGATCTGTTCGCCATGGCACAAATGGCAATGGCTCGCTCGATCGCGCCGTTGCCAGGTGCTACTGCCAGGTGCCGCCTACCGCGCGACACAGGACACGACGACCCGGCAGAAATTGAAGGCGAAGCGTCCGTAGAGAAAGCCGCTCCCTGGCTCCAGCGCAGCCAGGCGATATGAATTGCCGAGGGCGCGGACAATCTCGACCATTCCCATGAATTCATGGTGCATCAGCGCCGAGTGAATGCCGAGCAGCGACAGCAACAGGGTGTAAATGCCGAGATTGCTCATGACGGGCCTGCTTTTGCGCGCGGCAAGGGCATGAATTGCGCGAGATGGGCGCTCCGCCATTGATACGGCGTATCGCCGACAAAGCGCTTGAACACCGTGGTGAAATGCGCCTGGGTCTGGAAGCCCACGGTCAGGGCGATATCGACCAGGCTGACTTCGGCCTGCTTGAGCAGCTCCTGGGCGTGCTCGATGCGACGCCGCAGCAGATATTCGTGAGGCCGGGCGCCGACGGCTGCGCGGAACTGTGCGGCGAAATGCATCCTGCTCAGGCCGGCGACCGCGGCCATGTCCTGAAGCGTGATCTTGGCGGTCAAATTCTTGTCGATATATTCCATAACGCGCTTGAGGCGCCAGGTCTGCAGCGACCGGACGGTCCTGCCGGCCTCCTCCTCGTGAACAGCATCGGCCGGGTCGAGCTCGGCCGGCGCGCCGCAGGCTTGCCGGCTGAACGTCCGGGTGAGGATCGCAAGCCGCAGGGCGTCGGCCATGATCGCCGAATGGGCGTCATGCGTGGCTTCGGTTGCCGCGAGCGCATCCGACAGGCGCCGCATGACCGGATCGGTGGCTTCTTCCGTTGCAAACGCCTGCCCGCTCTCGGCAGGCTGCCCCGCCAGGAGTTTTGCAGAGAGCCGGAGGCCAGGGCCGTAAACGGCAGCTCGTTCGACGTCGGCCGCATGTGTCTCGACCGCCAGGGCCACGTCCAGGTGGACGAAGGACAGCGTCGTTCCGTCTTCGCCGAACCGGTCAGGGAGTTTCGAGAGCCCGAGCCGATGGCGATCGATTGCCGACATATCGATCGCGCGAGCGTCATGATCCTTGATCGTCTGTGAGCGTGACATCTGCAGCGACATCGTCGAAATCTCCTTGTCCCGTTTTCGATCCGGCATCGCCCGACTGGCTTGTCCGAATGTCATGGGAGCAGAGTAGTTCGGCGGTCCGCGCAATCCATTCTACGCGCGGGTGCATCGATAGGTTCTCGGGTTACCCGTGTCATACCTAGGTATGATCGCAGCATGTTCGCCGGGTGAGCGCGCCGATGCTCGCCTCACCGGCATCACCGATGCGGACGAGAATCGCGGCGTGCCGTGTCTGCGGTAAGTTGACGCGTCTTCTGCGCAGATTCACCGGTAGAACCAGGCGAGCTGGCCGGTTTTGCCGGGGAATGTCAGCCGCCGGCACTTTCGCCGCATTGCGTGGCGCGCAAGTCTTCCACGAGAGCACGAAAAACACGCCCCGGGATGTTGTGAACGCGATCAAATCGCGGCATCAACGCCGCTGGTATGACAAGAACGACAGCCAGCGACGATGACGACTCATGATCGAACCACGGGTTCATCCATGAGCCGCGCCGGCTTGCGGTTCTGGTCCGCCGTTCTGGCCGTCGCGGTCTTCCTGGTCGACGTGCTGACGCCCCTCGAGGGCGCGGTCGCGGTTCTCTACGTCGTGGCGATCCTGCTCGCGGCGAAGACCAACCGGCGTGAGGACACCGTCGTCGCCGCGGCCGGCTGCGTCGTCCTGACGGTTGTCGCCTATCTGCTGTCGCACGATCTGGAGAGCATCGCCTCGCCCGCCGTTCGCGTGCTGGTGAGCCTCGCGGCGATCGGGATTACGACCCTGCTGGCGCTGCAGAATCACGCGGCAACGAAGCGCCTCGCGGCGCAGGCGCGCCTGCTCAACCTTTCGCACGACATGATCTTCGTCCGGGATCGCGGCGGCGTGATCACTTTCTGGAACAAGACCGCCGAGCAGGCCTATGGCTGGTCGGCCGACGAGGCGCTCGGACAGCTCGCCGACAAGCTTCTGCAAACCACATATCCCGATCGGCGCGAAACCATCGAAACCGGCCTGCTCGACACCGGCCGATGGGAAGGCCGCGTGCAGCAGCGGACCAAAGACGGCGCCGTGCTCACCGTCGACGCCCGGTGGGCCTTGCAGCACGACCGTCTCGGCAAGCCCGTCGGGGTGCTCGAAACCCACACCGACGTCACCGACCGCGTCGCCGCCCACAGCGCGCTGGTGCAGAGCGAGCAGCGATACCGCCGGATGTTCGACGCCAGCCGGATCGGCGTGGTCGAAGAGAACTGGAGCGACCTCCGGGCCGCGCTGCAATCGCTGGACACCGCAGGAGAGGCCTTGCGCGACTATCTCGCGCAGCATCCCGATTTCGTCCGGCATGCCCGGCAGCTTGCCAAAATCACCGACGTCAATCCGGCGCTGCAGGTGATGGTCGGGGCAAGCGGCATCTCTGATTTCATGGAGAACATCGACCGGCTTCTCAGCGAGAACGACCGGAATTTCCTCGGAGCATTGATCGCGTTCGCGGAGGGCGAGCCGTTCTACGAAGGCGAGACCGAGGTCGTCAGGCTCGACGGAAGCAAGCTTCCCGTGATGTTCACGATCACCTTTCCCTCCGGGCCCGACGGCGATCGCAACGTGCTCGCTTTTGTCGTCGACATCACCGAGCGTCAGCAGGCGCAGGATGCGCTGCTCGCAGCGCAGGCGGAGCTCGCGCATGCCGCCCGCGTCGCCACCCTCGGCGAGCTCACCGCCTCGATTGCCCACGAGGTCAACCAGCCGCTGGCGGCGATCGTCACCGGCGGCGAGGCCGGCCTGCGCTGGCTGCGGCGCGAGGTGCCCAATCTGGACGAGGCCGCGGCCACGATCGTCCAAATCGTCGCGGCAGGCCGCCGCGCCAGCGAGATCGTGGCTCGCATCCGGACCTTCCTGAAGAAGGCGCCCGCCCAGCAGGACAGGATCGATATCGCCGAGATCATCGAGGAAGCGGCCCTTCTGGTCGCGCGCGAGCTCACCAATGACGACGTCGTCCTCACCTTCGAGATCGAGCATGGCTTGAAGCCAATTCGCGGCGACCGGATCCAGCTTCAGCAGGTGCTCGTCAATCTGCTGGTCAATGCCGGCCAGGCGATGTCGGACCAGCCCGGTTCCCGCACCGTCAAGCTGCGCGCCAGTGCCGTCGACGGCGAGTATCTCGCCATCACGGTCCAGGACAGCGGTCCCGGCATCCGGCCTGAGGACATGCCGCGCCTGTTTGATGCGTTTTTCACGACCAAGCACGGCGGAATGGGCATGGGACTTGCGATCTGCCGAACGACGGTGGAAGCTCACGGCGGACAACTGTCGGTCGAGAGCGCGCCCGGCGCGGGGGCGACATTCCGCCTGACATTGCCATATAGTCAAGAACACCCCGGATCATGACACGACCAGACCAAGCGCAGCCGCCGGCCCAATCCCTCAATTCGGTCGTCATCATCGTTGACGACGACGCCGGGATCCGCGCCTCGCTCGACAGCCTGTTCCGATCCGTCGGCCTGGAGACGCGCCTGTTCGCATCGCCCGCCGAATTGCTCGGCGGCGCGCTGCCGGACCGCCCCGGCTGCATCGTGCTGGACGTCCGCCTTCCCGGCGTGAGCGGGCTCGATCTGCAAAGCCAGCTCGTCCGGCAAGGCATCAGACATCCCATCATCTTCATGACCGGCCATGGCGACATTCCGATGTCGGTGCGTGCCATGAAGGCCGGCGCGGTCGATTTCCTCGCCAAGCCGTTTCGCGACCAGGACATGCTCGATGCGGTCACGGCGGCTCTCGAGCGCGACGCGCAGGACCGCGCCGAAGCCGCGACCAAGGAGGATATCCGCGCCCAATACGAGACCCTGACGGCGCGCGAGCGCGAGGTAATGGGCCATGTCACCGCCGGCCTGATGAACAAGCAGGTCGCCGCCCTGATCGGCCTCAGCGAGATCACGGTCAAGATCCACCGCGGCAACGTCATGCGCAAGATGGAGGTCCGGTCGCTGGCCGACCTCGTCCGCAAGGCCGAGGCGCTCGGGATTTCCCAGACCCGAAGGACTACGGACCAAACCTGAGTATAATTTCGGCGGGACGGCCCCGGGTGCATATACGGCGTATCGGCCGTGCAAAGGGAGATACCCTCCTTGCGGAACACCGCGGTCAGGATTGTGCGCTCATGGCCAAAACCCCGGTGATTGCGATCGTGGACGACGACGAAGGCGTTCGCGCGTCGCTTGCGAGCCTCGTGCGTTCGATCGGCTACGAGGCCCAGGCCTACGAATCCGGCATGGACTTCCTGCGGCAGGCGCCGGGAGACGATCCGGCCTGCATGATCGCCGACGTCCAGATGCCCGTCATCACCGGTGACGAGTTGCAGGCCCGGCTGATTGCCTCCGGCCGCCACTTCCCGATCATCTTCATGACGGCGTTTCCAAGCGAAACCGTGCGCCAGCGCGTGATGGCCGCAGGCGCGCAGTGCTATCTCGGAAAACCCTCCAGCGGTGACGAGATCATCCGCTGCCTCGAAGAGGCGCTTTCAGGCCATTTACCGTAGTCCATCCTTCGTCGGCGCGACGGCGCCTGCTCCGAACCCGGCGTGCTTTCCGACAACTCGGTTGGTGGACTGGAAATACCGGCAAGCCCGGCAAACCTCATATTCGGCGTCGATTTCGCAGGATCGGACGAGCCGCACGCTCTGCCGGAAACGGATAAGGCACGATGCCAGTGAACGCCACCAGTGCTACGGCGCCGCGTCCGCTGGTCTTTGCCGGCTTCCCCGCAAGTTCCTGGGCCTTCGCGCTACGAGTCTGGCTGGCAATGCTGCTTGCCCTGTACGTGGGCTTCTGGCTCGAGCTTGAATCCCCGTCGTCGGCGGCCCTCACAGTGGCCGTCCTGGCGCTGCCGACACGCGGTCAGGGAGTGGAAAAGGCCGGCTACCGGCTGCTCGCAACCGTCATCGGCGTCATCGCCTCGATTGCGATCGCCGGGATGTTTTCCCAAACCGGCGGCCTCCTGCTTGCGGTGCTGGGCATCTGGGTCGGGCTTTGCGCCTATGTGGCCGGCATGCTGGACGGCAATCGCGCCTATGCGGCGGCACTCTGCTGCATCACGGTTGCCCTGATCGCCGTCGAGCAGATCGACACGCCGCTACAGGTGTTTCCGACCGGAATCGCACGTGGCGCGGCCATCGGCATCGGGGTGCTTGCGGTCGCCTTCGTGAATGAGGTTCTGGCCGCACCGGACTATTATCCGGTTCTGGCGAGCCGTATCGAGGTGCTGCAATTCCGGGTATCGGATTTCGCGCAGAACGCCATCCGCGGCGAGGCTCCATCCGCAGCCGTCGCGGCCGGCCTGCTGCATGATATCGCGGCGGTGCGTCCGGAGATCGCCAGCCTTACGACGGAATCGAGCATCGGGACGGCAAGAACCGCAGCCGCCCGTTCCGCGCTGGTCGATCTCGTCAGCGCGTTCTCGCTCAGCCGCATGCTCGCAGCGCTCCCCATTGTGTCCGCCCTGGCCCCGGATGCAGCCGGGCTGATGGCGATATCCCGATCCTGGCTCCGAACCGAAATCGGCCTGGAGAACACGCGGGTGCGCAGCAGCCTCGATGCGCTGCGTGACGGGACGCACCCGTATCGTGCATGGCGTGCACCGCTCTATCGCTCGCGCCGCATCGCGGCCGAAACCGGCGCACGGGCGGCGATCTCGTTCACGCTGATCGCGATCTTCTTCGTGCTGACGGGCTGGCCGACCACCGAGCTCTGCCTCGCGCTCGTCGCGGTCATCATCGGCCTCGGCTCGACGTCGCCCTCACCACGCAGCTTCACGATGGTGGCGGTGATGGCGACGCCGATCGCCTGCGTCGTGGCCGGCATCCTGAAATACCTCGTCTTCAACGGCGTGTCGGAATTCCAACTGTTGGCGATCGGTCTGGCGCCTGTCGTCATCGGCCTCGCGCTGCTGATCTCGTTGCCGAACCCGATGCTGTCTTCCCTCGGCCGCCTCGTGCTGGTGTTCACGCTTGCGGTGCTCGCGCCGACCAATCCGCAGAGCTACGACCCCGAAGTGTTTCTCGTGACGAGCCTGTTTGCCTGCCTGTCGTCCACGCTCGTCTTCGTGGCACAGATGCTGCTGCCCCCCTTGTCGGGCGGCCGGCGAGTTCAATTGATGCTGGGAGAGGTCCGGCGCGAGCTGAGCCGCTCCGACGGCGGGCGAGCCCGTCACTTCGCGCCGGAGGAAGCCGCCTTTCGCGACGCGGCACGGATCGAACAGATTTTGACTGCAAACGGTCCCTCCGCAATCGACGATCGCATCGCCGGCGAAGCGATGCGCTGTTTCGACCAGGCCGAAGCCCTGCGGCGTTGCTGCGCCGAACTGGACCTGATGGAACAGGGTCCGCTCGCCAAAGCGGCTCGGGCCGCGCGCGAGGCGCTCGTCCAGCGCAACGACCGCGCGATCCTCGCTGCGGCCAAGGCGCTCCATGAGGCGGCCGCGCCAAACAACCTGTCCGCCAATGCGGCCATAGCCGCGCTGATTGCGGCCAGTATGGTGTTCGCGCCAGCGCAATCCTCGACCGACTCCAGCCAAGGGAAACGGCCATGACGAACACCTATCGGGAACTCGTCATCGGCGGCGTGCTCATTGCCCCCATCGTTTCCTATGCGGCCATCGCGCTGCTCGCGTTCCTGATGCTCCGCCCGCTGCTGCGCTTCGTCGGCTTCGCAAGAGTCTTCAGCAACCCGTCGCTGGCCGAACTCTGCCTCTACGTGGCGATGTTCGGCATGCTCGCACTGTTCTTCTAGGGAGACGAGTTATGGAAGCCACCCTGCCCCGCGACGCCGCTCCGCTTCGCAGCGAACCATCGACCGAAGCACCTGTCGATGCCGCGAGTGCCGCGGAGGGCCCAACCGTACCGGACACCGTGGCACGCGACACCAGCGATCGCGCGGCGGACAGCGTCAGACCTTCCCGGGCGATAGCTTCCGCAACGCCGCTGCGCCAGGCTACCGGCCGGTTCATGCTCAACGCCGGCAAGCATCTCGCGACCCTCGGCATCGCACTGGTTGCTGTCTTGATCTCGGTTGCGACATGGCAGCACTACGTCACCGCGCCCTGGACGCGGAACGGCAGCGTGCGCGTCCAGGTCGCCAATGTCGCGCCGCAAATTCCGGGCAGGATCGTGGAGCTGAGGGTGGGCGACAACCAGTTCGTCCACAAGGGCGATGTCCTCTACGTCATCGACCCCTTCGACTTCGAGGTGGCCGTCCGTGTCGGCAAGGCGCTCGTCGACCAGCGGGCTGCGGACCTCGAGGTGAAGCAGGCCGAGTTCGACCGGCGCCAGCATCTGTCCAATCTTGCGACGACCCCCGAAGAGCAGCAGATTTTTGCAGGCAATGCGGCGCAGGCGAAGGCCGCCTACGCGGCGGCGGTGCACCAGCTTGCACAGGCGGAGCTGAACCTGAAACGGACCAGCGTGACCAGTCCCGTCGACGGCTACGTCACCAACCTGCTGCTGCGCGCGGGAGACTATGCCGTCACCGGCGTCAGCAACGTCTCGGTGATCGATTCCGGCAGTTTCTGGATCGACGGCTATTTCGAGGAGACCAAGATGGCCCGTGTCTGCATCGGCGATCGCGCCGAAGCGCAGCTGGTCGGTTACGCGAAGCCGATTCTGGGACACGTGAAGACCGTGACGCGCGGCATCAGCGTGTCGAATGCCGCCGCAGGCACGCAGGGCTTGCCCAACGTAGATCCGATCTACACCTGGGTGCGGCTCGCGCAGCGCGTGCCAGTTCGCGTCGCCATCGACACGGTGCCGCCGGATGTGCCGCTGGTCTCCGGCATGACGGCAACGGTCACGATCCGACAGCCCTCCGCGAGCGAATACCAAACCCGGCTCGAACAGTTCCGCGCGAACTTCGTGGATCCCGTCACCGATCTG
>Ga0070665_100006647_pt1 | contig 11757 bp, 10 predicted proteins | sample KBSS13metaG_FD_65862 | JGI IMG/M metagenome (GOLD analysis project Ga0070665, IMG submission 65862) | Switchgrass rhizosphere microbial communities from Kellogg Biological Station, Michigan, USA - KBS S1-3 metaG | ecosystem: Host-associated > Plants > Roots > Rhizosphere > Soil ...
GTACTATGCGCTCGGGATGGATGGCATCTCGCTGCCGCTCGTCGTGTTGACCGCGTTCATCACCATCTTCGTGGTGATCGCCGCCTGGTCCGTCATCGAGGTTCGTGCCGCGCAGTACTTTGCGTCCTTCCTCATCATGGAAGGCCTGATGATCGGCGTGTTCTCCGCCACCGATGCGCTGCTGTTCTACTTCTTCTGGGAAGCCATGCTGATCCCGATGTTCCTGATCATCGGTATCTGGGGCGGCCCGCGGCGCGTGTACGCGACTCTGAAGTTCTTCCTGTACACCTTCCTCGGCTCCGTCTTCATGCTGGCCTCACTCATCTACATGTATGTGAAGGCGGGGGATTACTCGATCGGTCACTTTCAGACACTGCCGTTGACGCTGGTGGAGCAGCGCTGGATTTTCGTCGCCTTCCTGTTGGCGTTTGCGGTGAAGGTGCCGATGTGGCCGGTGCACACGTGGTTGCCGGATGCGCACGTGGAAGCGCCGACGGGCGGCTCCGTCATCCTGGCGGCCATCATGTTGAAGATGGGTGGTTACGGTTTCCTGCGCTTCAGCCTGCCGATCGCTCCGGATGCGAGCCGCGAGCTCGACATGCTGTTGATATCCCTGTCCTTGATCGCGGTGGTCTACATCGGCTTCGTGGCGATCGTGCAGCAGGACATGAAGAAGCTCATTGCGTACTCGTCGATCGCGCACATGGGCTTCGTGACGCTCGGTGCCTTCCTCGTCTACGACATCGTGCGTGCAACTGGAAGCGTTCAGGGCGCGGGTATGGGCCTCGACGGCGCGATGGTGCAGATGGTGTCGCACGGTCTCGTTTCCGGCGCGCTCTTCCTTTGCGTCGGCGTGCTCTATGACCGCATGCACAGTCGCCAGATCGCCGACTACGGCGGTGTGATCAACACGATGCCGATCTTCGCGGCCTTCATGGTACTGTTCGGCCTCGCCAACAGCGGCTTGCCCGGCACCTCGGGGTTCGTCGGCGAGTTTCTCGTGATCATTGCCGCCTTCAAGGCGAGCTTCTGGTACTCCTTCCTGGCCGCCGTGACGCTGATTCTGGGTGCCACCTACACGCTGTGGCTCATCAAGCGCGTCGTCTACGGCCCGATCGGGAACGATCGGGTCGCTGCCTTGCAGGACCTCAATGGACGCGAGTTCGTGGTCCTGGCCGCGTTGGCGATTGCCGTCCTGCTGGTCGGCATCTGGCCCGCGCCCCTGTTGAAGATCATGCAGCCGACGATTCATCACCTGGTCGACCAGGCCATTGCCACCAAAATTCCGCTTTGAGCGCACCGCCCATGCCGTTGACCGATACGCTCGTGAACTGGTCCACCATTCAGGCCGCCATCGCTGAGGCCTACCTCGTCGCAGCGATTTGCGTGGTGCTGCTGATCGACGTGTTTGCCGGTGACAAACGTCCCGGGCTGACTTCGACGGTTACCCTGGTGGTGCTCGCCGTGGGCGCGGCGCTGACGGTGATGTTCGGTCACATCACGCACCACGAGGTGCTGTTCGATGGGATGTACGTTGCCGATGAGCTCGGTTACGTGCTGAAGCTCGTGGGCTTCCTGGTCGTGGCCGTCGTGTTGCTTTATTCGCGGTCCTACCTGGAATACCGCAAGATTCTGCGCGGTGAGTATTACGTATTGGCCCTGACGGCTTTGCTCGGCATTTTCGTACTTGTCTCGGCCAATAGCCTGTTGACGGTGTACATCGGTGTCGAGCTGTTGGCGCTGTCGGTTTACGCCATGGTCGCGTTCGACCGCGACAACGGCGTCGCAGCCGAATCCGCCATCAAGTACTTCGTGTTGGGCGCGATCGCCTCCGGTGCGCTCCTGTACGGCATGTCGCTCATTTACGGTCTCGCGGGCACTTTGAACCTCGAAGAGATCGCAGTGAAGCTGCACTCGCCGTCGAGCCTCGGTGTCACTCTCGGCCTGGTGTTCATCGTGGTGGCGGTGGCCTTCAAGCTCGGAGCGGTGCCGTTCCACATGTGGCTGCCGGACGTGTACCAGGGCTCGCCGACCAGCGTGACCTTGTTTGTCAGCACGGCTCCCAAGATCGCTTACTTCGCTTTGACCCTGCGTCTGCTGGCCCACGGGCTGCAGGGCACCACGGTCGAGTGGTCGCAGATGCTGAGCATCCTGGCGATCCTGAGCCTGGTGGTGGGCAACACGGTCGCGTTGGTGCAGACGAACATCAAGCGACTGATGGCGTATTCCGCGATCTCAAACGTGGGCTTCATCGTCCTCGGGTTTGTCGCCGGTACGCCGAGCGGTTACACCGCCGCGCTGTACTACACGCTGGTCTATGTTCTGGTCACGCTGGGCGTATTCGGTGTGATCCTGCTCGTTGGCCGGGCGGGCTACGAAGCGGACCAGCTCGACGACTATAAGGGCCTCTATCAGCGCGATCCGCTGCTGGCGCTGGTCATGATGATTGTGATGTTCTCCACGGCCGGCGTACCGCCGTTTGTCGGCTTCTGGGCGAAGCTGCGCATCTTCCAGGCGCTCTGGGAAACGCAGCACTTCTGGCTGGTGGTGATCGCCGCCGCAATGTCGGTGGTGGGTGCGTTCTACTACCTGCGCGTCATCAAGATCATGTACTTCGACCAGCCGACGGGCGAAGCGCCCGCGACCGTACGCTCGATGGGAGTGCGCTTGGTTCTCGCGGTCAACGCCGCCGCGGTGCTCATCCTCGGCGTGCTGCCGAGTGGCTTGTTGGATCTGTGCTCGCGGCTAATTCACTGACGCGGCCCTAGGCCTGACGGACCATCGTCTGGCGGATCGTCTGGATCCGCCAGCGCCGCGTGATCGTCCGGCAGCGTCCACTGCCGGTATGGGAAGACGAATCCTTTGACGCCGAGAAAGGCTATCGTGCCTTTCATTTCGGGCTGGATACGCAGGTCAGCGCAAGCCTCCAGAACCTCCTCATCGCTGGCCAAGGCGATCTCGCGGCTCATTTTCTCGAGAACCCGCTCGAGCCGCATTTCGGGTGTTGGTTTTTTCATGTGAATTGCGACCTGATGCCATCGCGCAATAGAGCGCGTCGCATTCGCTTGCGCGCGGAATCATATTCCGTGCTCGAAAGGCCGTATTTCTCGCGAATCTCCTCCGCCGAGAGCCCATCTGCGAGTCCCGTGATGATGTGCGTTGCCACCGGATCGTCCGCGAACAACGCCTTTATAGCTTCCAACTCCTGCTGCGCTACTACCGCGCGCTCCGGATCCGGCGCCGGATCGCTCAATTCCTCGCCATTGAGGAATCGCGAAACCTCGAGCTGCCACCGGCGGCGCCAGTGTTCCGCGCGGATGCTGCGCATTACTCCAGTCATGAACACATCGATCGGCAGGTTCGGAGGGCAGCGGCGCGAGCCATTCAGCAAACGTGCGAAGGCTTCCTGCAGCAGGTCCCACCAGTAGAGGTCCGGCGCCAGGCCGCGAGCGAGAAATCTTGCGCTGGCCTTCAGTCGCAGCAGATTCATATCGCCTATGAGCTTGGTGGCCACCGCTTGCTCGAGCGGAGTGGGCCTGTCGGAAAACATGACAATGCGCGCGGGCTTTCGATCTCGCATGGTGATCGCAGCATTTGGACTACGGGAATAGGCGCAGCGCGGGGACATGCGCGGACAGGTCCACGAAAATTTTCCAGCGCGGTCCGCGAGGGGCATTTCTGTGCGCCTATGCTTCTCGTCTGTACGCATCATCGGGAGTCAGTCTATGCCCCTGCAGGTCGACAAGGAAACCGAGCTCGCTATCGTGCGGCGCGCTTACGCCAAGCAGATTGTCTCGTTCTTCGGTGCCAACGATGCTCGCGTCGAGGCCGCGTTCGCGGAAGTGCCGCGGGAGCATTACCTGGGGCCCGGGCCTTGGCAGGCCATGCGCGCCCCATTCGTATACGCGCCGACCCCGAGCGACGATCCGGTCTATGTCTACACGGACCGGCTCTTCGGACTCATCACAGGCAAGGGCGTGAACAATGGACAGCCGTCGCTACACGCTGCTTTGATGGCCCATGCGGCAGTCGCCGTCGGCGAGCATGTCGTGCACATCGGCGCCGGAACAGGCTACTACTCGGCGATTTTCGCGCATCTGGTCGGTCCCACGGGCCGCGTCACCGCCGCTGAGTTTGATCCTGACCTGGCCACCCGCGCGGCCAGGAACCTGGTCGGTCTTCCCAACGTTCATGTGTTCACGGGAGATGCGTGCCAGATGGCGTTCGATCCTGCGGACGTCATCTACGTCAATGCGGGATTCTCGCGGATTCCACGCAACTGGCTCGATGCCCTTCGCGACGGCGGACGAATCTTTCTGCCGATGGGGACTCGCGCGGGGCTCAAAGACATTGAATCCGCGCACAAGGATCCGGCGAAGCCAGACGTCGCGAAGATCATGCGTCTTGCACAGAGCCAGGTGATGTTCCGAATCGACCGACGGGGCGAGGAGTTTCATGTGAAGCCGAGCATCCCGGCCGCTTTTATTCCAGCGGAGGGTGCGGATCCGGTGGCGGATGCCGCATTGGCGGCGGCGATCGAGAAGGGCGGGGCGAGTAACGTGACGCGTCTATATCGCGACGGCGATATTCCTGAGGAGCGTTGTTGGTTGCGGGGCGAGGGGTGGTGTCTCGCCTACAGCTGATCGCACCCCCCTGAAAGGCGCCGCCCCCTTTCGGGGGCGGGGCGATTTAACTTAACTTAGCGGACCCAGTGGCCGGGTTCGTAGCGGTAATGGCCATGATGCTCGACCCAGTGGTCGGGCTCCCAGTGCCAACCCGGCCGCTCACGTATCCAGTGACCTTCCACCCACACGTGGTGGTGACCCCGGTAGGCCCAGTATCCAGGAGCCCAGACGTAGCCATGACGGGGAGGCGGGACTTCAACGACTCGCGGTGCTGGTGGAGCGATCTCGATGTCGATGGCGGCCGCGTGGGCCAATGAGACGGCAGCCAGCGGGGCGAGCAGGGCGAGGGTAAGCGTCCGTTTGAAGGGCGCGTGCGCCGGGCGCGGCGCGGGCTTATTGCGGTTCAAGATTCAAATCCTCCATCTTCAGCGACTTGACTCGCTGTAGGTGAATGCGCCGTTGCCTTGGCAGTTCCAGGCCAGGGCTGGGCTCCAGGTCCGGATTATACCGGCCCTTACACCCAGGAAACGCCGCAGCGCTCCCGAGGTTAACCGGGAAGCGGGTTCAGCGCCGGTTTAGACGAGGATTTTGCAGCGAACAGGACGCCTACTGCGGAGATCATGCAAAGAACGCCCGCAAAGATAAAGGCACGGTCGTAGGTGCCCTCGAACGTGCGGATGAAGCCGGCGAACGAGGCCGCCAGGGCTGCGCCGACCTGGTGGGCGGCCAGGATCCACCCGAACACCAGGCTCGTTTTCTCCGCCCCGAAAGCCTGGCGGGTGAGGGCGACGGTCGGGGGTACGGTGGCAATCCAGTCGAGCCCGTAGAACACAGCGAAAATCGCAAGGCCATGTCCCTCGGCAACGAACCCGTAGGGCAGGTAGAGCAAGGCCAGGCCGCGGAAGCCGTAATAGGTTAACAAGAGCAAGCGGTTGTCCAAGCGGTCGGAGAGCCACCCGGAGCCGGTGGTGCCGATCAGGTCGAAGATGCCCATCATGGCCAGCAGACCTGCGGCCTGGACCTCCGGGATGCCGTGGTCCATGCAGGCCGGAATCAGGTGGGTGCCGACCAGGCCGTTGGTGCTCGCTCCGCAGACGAAGAAGCTGCCGGCGAGGATCCAGAACTCCCGCCGGCGACTGGCCATTTTCAAAGCCGACAGGGCCGCCACGAGGGGATTGCCGCCGACCGAGTCTGGTACACCGGGCTCGGTGTCGGGGATGCCCACGGGGTTCAGTCCCTTGTCCCGGGGCCGGTCGCGCATGATCCAGAAGGCGATCGGGGCCACGACGAGCGCGACGGCGGAGATGACGACCACCGCCCAACGCCAACCCGAGCTGACAACGATTTTCGCCAGCAGGGGCAGGAAAACGAGTTGCCCTGTCGCCGAGCTCGCGGTCAGTAAGCCCAACGCGGCGCCGCGGTGGAGATAAAACCAACGCTGCACGATCGTGGCGCCCATCACTACCGCAACCATCCCGGTACCGACACCGACGAGCACGCCCCAGAGGGCAACGAGCTGCCAGGGTTGTTTCATCACGATGGTGCTGAGCGTGCCGAGCCCGATCATGAAGGTCGCGATGGCCATCACGCGTCGCGGGCCGTAGCGGTTGATGATGCCGGCCGCGAACGGGCCGACCAGTCCATAGAGCAGCAGGTTGGTCGAGATCGCCATGGAGATCGTGGCGCGCGACCAGCCGAATTCGGATTCGAACGGAACGATGAGCACACCGGGTGTGGCGCGGATCGCCGCCGACGTGAGCAGGGCGACGAAGGTCATCGCGAGCACGACCCAGGCGTAATGCAGCTTCTTCATGGGGGGCATCTTAGCCGGCGCCGTACTTGGCTCGAAAGACAAGTACCCCACGATTTCAGCCAAATGCGGTAGTCTGTGTGCATGCCGCATCCCAAAAAGATCGTCATGCTGTCGGCGCCGCCTGCGCAGGGGATCGACGTCGTCGGCCCCCTGGAGGCGTTCGGAATCGCGAGCCGGATGTTGGAGGAATCAACGGGGCAGCGCGGTTACGAGACCGAGCTCGTGACGAATGCAACCGATCTCGTGGTGCCGACCAGCGGTGGTGTGAGAATTCTTGCGCACCGTCACTACACCGAGATGCGGGGCAAGGTGGACACGCTACTGATCGCCGGCGGCGCGGGTACGCGCGGTCCGCGCGATCCAGCCTTGTTGGCGTGGTTGCGCAGGATGGACAAGCAAGCACACCGGGTGTGTTCCATTTGCACCGGGGCCTACCTGTTGGCGGATGCGGGCTTGTTGAATGGGAAGCGGGCTACGACCCACTGGAGGTTCGTCGAGAGTTTCGCGCGTCGGCACCCGGGCGTGAGGTGGGACCCGAATCCGATCTTCGTGCAGGACGGCCACATCTACACGTCTGCCGGGATCACCGCCGGCATGGATCTGTGCCTGGCGCTCATTGAAGCGGACTATGGGAGCGCCTTGGCGCTGGATGTCGCGCGCCACATGGTCATCTTTCTGCGCCGGCCCGGTAGCCAGGCGCAGTTCAGCGTCACGTTGTCCGCGCAGGCGGCGGAGCGCCGGAGCCTCCAGGACCTGCAGGTCTGGATTGCCGAGAACCTGGCCAAGGATCTTTCGGTCGAGGTGTTAGCGGCGCGAGCAGCGATGAGCGCACGCAACTTCGCACGTGTATTCGTGCAGGAGCTCGGGAATACTCCGGCGCGCTACGTCGAGCAGGTCAGGGTGGAAGCGGCGCGAACTCAACTTGCCGCGACCGATGACAGTGTCGACCAGATCGCCAACCGCTGCGGCTTTTCCAGCGCGGAACTGTTGCGCCGCTGCTTTTTGCGGCACTTCAAAGTTGCACCCAGCCAGTACCGGAAGCATTTCCGCAGTCCGGTCGGCGCGGTCGCGTCGTTGCCCGGAGCGCGTCAGAGATAGAAATCCAACTCGCAGGGGAGGACGCGCTCCATCAGCGCGGCGTATTCGCTGCGTTTGAGCTCCGCGTAGGCCCGTAGGTAGCGCTCGGGAATATAACGCGACAAGCTCGCGGATTGCTCCAGCCGATCCAGCGAGTGCAACAGCCCGGCGGCAAAGGGCGGTAGCACGCCTTGGACGCGGCTCGTCACCGGCTCGCTAGCGGCAAGTTTCTGCGTGATGCCATGGTGGATCGCGGCCAGCACCACGGCCATCACGAGGTGCGGGCTGGCGTCGGCTCCTGCGACCCGATGCTCGATCCGCCTGGCCGTGGCATCTGCGACCGGGATCCGGAACGCGACGCTGCGATTGTTGTAGCCCCAGTCGAGTGTGCGCGGCACGAACACGCTCTGGTAGCGGCGATGCGCGTTGAAGTGCGGAGCGAAGATCGCAAGGGAGTCGAGTGTGAACGCTTGCATGCCGGCGATGGCATGGCGCAGCAGCTCGTCGCCACCCGGGGCGCCGAAGCGGTTGGTGCCTGCGGCGTCCGTGATGCTGACATGGATGTGGAAGCCGTTGCCGGGCTGGTCGGGAAAGGGTTTTGGCATGAACGTGGCCTCCATGCCCTGCACCTGGGCGACGCCCTTCACCAGGCGTCGCAACAAGGCGGCATGGTCGGCCGCTTTGACCGGGTCGGGCAGGTGTTGGAGGTTGATTTCAAACTGGCCCACCCCGTACTCGGCGACGGCGCTGGAGGCTGGAATATTCTGGGCGAGCGCCGCTTCCTGCAGTGCCGCGAGGAAGACGGCGTACTCATCGAGCGCCGTGAGTGAGAGATTCGCGGCGGCGCGTGGGGTGCGTCCCGTCAGGGGAGAGGCGGCCGGTGCCAGCGGCGCATGCGGGTCGCGGTGCGGATCGATGAGGTAAAACTCGAGCTCACAGGCGACGGTTGGATAGATGCCGTCGGCCCTGCAGCGCGACACGACATCCGCGAGAATGGCGCGTGGATCCCACCAGAGCGGGTCGTTGTTGGTGACGTCGCGCAGCTCGAGCTGCACCTGACCGGTCGGGCGCAAGGCCCAGGGAACACGTCGCAGGGTTTCGGGGATCGGCCAACCGTTGCCGTCCGGATCGCCATCCTGGGTGCCCAATCCCGCGGCGCCGTGGCCGAGGCCGCGTGTGTCGAGCAGGGCCGCGCATGCCGAGAATTGCACGCCGGCGGCGTACACCTGGCGTAACTCGGCCACCGGTACCCGCTTGCCGCGCGCCAGGCCGTTCACATCAAACATGAAGGCATCGATCCACTCGATGCCGGGGTGGGCGCGCAGGAAGGTTTCGATCTCGTTTGTCATTGGAAAAAAGAGCCTTTGGCTGCAAAACGCTGCCCCATTCGGGGCGCAAGCGGCATTTGCCGGGGGCGCCTGGCCCCGGGGCGCGCAGCCTATGTACTACAGATGATCGCGCAGAGCGTACCAGGACATGGCGGCCACCAGGATAGGCCAGCGCAGGAGCTTGCCGCCCGGAAAGCGCTGGACCGGAAACTGCGCGAGCAGGTCGAAAATACGGCGATCGCCGCTGCCGATGGCCTCCGCCAGCGCCTTGCCCGCGAACGGCGCGACGACGATGCCTTGGCCGGAGAAGCCGCTGGCATTGAACAGGCCCGGCTCGACCTCGCGCACGAAAGGCAGTCGCGAGGTGGTGATGGCCAGCGTCCCGCCCCACGCGTACTCGATACGGGTGTCTTTCAATTGCGGGAAGACGCGCAGCAGGTGACGCTTGCGCACCATGCCCGCAATGTCATCCGGGAATTGGTAGGAGTAGGTCTCGCCGCCGCCAAACAACAACCGGTCATCCGGAGTGATCCGGAAGTAGTAGACCACGAAGCGGCTGTCGGCAACGGCGAGCCGTCCACGGATCAGGCGCTCCGCCCCCTCTTTGCCGAGAGGCTCGGTGGTGACGATAAAATTGTTGATCGGCATGACGCGGGCTTCGACCGCGGGCTGCAGATTTCGCAGGTAGCCGTTGCCGGCGACGATGACGTTGCGTGCTTTGACCGAGCCCGCCGCAGTGTGAACTTCCCAACCTGTTGCGCTGCGCGTGATACGAGTGGCGGGGCTGCGTTCGTAGAGTCGGGCGCCGTGTTGGCTCGCGGCGCGTGCCATCCCAAACGCCAGGTTGAGTGCGTGCAAATGACCTGATTGGCTGTCGAGGTAGCCACCGTAGTAGTCGTGGCTGTTGACGAGGCTTCGAGCCTCCTCCAGAGCGACGAAACGCAGTCCCGCCTGCGGATCGCGGCTCATGACCTCTTCGACGTGGGCTCGCGTTTCAGCGACGTAACTTCGCTTGTGACACAGGTGTAACAGGCCCGGTTGGTACTGCGCGTCGATGTTGTAGGTGCGGATCAGCCAGTCGAGATGCTCGCGCGCTTCGCTGGCGAGTGTTCCGATCCGTCGGGCGTAGTCGGCGCCGAGCCGAGCTTCGAACCAGTGGGGGTCGTGGCGGAAACCGTTGTGGACCTGTCCGCCGTTGCGTCCGGAGGCGCCGTCCGCGATGCGGGATGCCTCCAGCAGCGTCACCGAGGCTCCTTGGCGGGCGAGATGCAGTGCCGCCGAGAGACCCGCATATCCTCCGCCGATCACACAAACGTCGGCCGTTACAGGCTCCGTCAGTTGCGGCGCGCTCGGGGCGGGCTCCGTCGCGGTAGCCTGGTAGTAGGTCGTCTGGTCGGACATGCGGCCTGCAGGGTACAGGACGCGCCAGGCAGGCTCCAGCGGCTACGGCAGGCGGTATTCAGTGAACTTGTGCGGACCGTAGGGGCGTGGGGCGACCCACATGATCTGTGCGGTCGTGTCCATGATGATGGTCGCGACCGTGGACGAGGTCTTCCCCTGGATCGGGGAGCGGCAGACGGCGCGCGGTGCGCCGAAACGATCCTGGAAAGCGGCCTGGATCGTCGAGAGCGTGACGCGGCCACGATCCCTACTGAGATAACGTCGCACCCGGCTGTCACGGTAGAGGGAATCGGCGCTCATCAGAAGGCCTACATCGCGCAGTGCCACGCGAGCCGGGGCCGAAACGAAGTGGTTCGCGTGGACCAGCAGATCATCTTCGGGTGTCACCCAGAAGACCTGCTCCGGCGTGGCTTCGAGGTCGATTGCCTCACCTTCACGGTGCGAGATGAGGAAGTTGATGGAGGAGCTGCGCGGGGCCTTGAGGACAGTCTCGATGGCTGGCCCGAGCGTACATTGCGCCAACACCTGGCGGCGGACGATCGGGTTGGGGATGCCTTCGCCCTTGCCGTCGCGATCGGACTCGAGATGGTTGCTGCTGATCGCCAGGCCGGCGTTGTTCATCCCGATCGAGGCCATGACACCGGCTTCGCCGAACGCGAGCAGGCTTGGACCGGTATCCGGTACGACCTTCAGCACGATCGAGGACTCGACGCATTCGTCGCGCCAGTCCCAGTTCTGCGCGTGAATCATATGCCCTTCGCGGGTCGTGCCGGGCAACACGACGGCGCCGGTGCAGCCATCAATGTCGTCGGCATCCTCGCGCGCCTTCCCGAAGTAACCGTGGAGCAACTCGGTGCGGGCGTTGATGGCGACGATGTCCTCAAAGGGAACCTGCGCGCCCTCTGCCAGGGCCCGCATCTCTTCGGCTATACGTGGGTAGAGCTCCTCGATCCGAACCGCGAAGCGCGTAGCGGCGGTCCGTGCGAGCTGCCATTCCACCCCTTTCTCGGCGAACACTCGTCGATAAATCTCGATGGTGCGATGGATGCGGCTCGCGGCCTTGCGTCCATACTGCAGCCCGGCGTTGCGCGGCGTTCCGGAGACCTCAATGAACGGGAAGGCCGCCGACTCCTCGAGTCTGGCAGCACTCATGGCGAGCCCTTTGGCCCGCGGTTCTTCGCGTCACCGTCCATGTCATCCCGTATTATCCGATCACCTCGCGACAAAGCCGGCCCGGCGTCACACTTTCCCATAATTTACGCGGTGCCGACGCGAGTCGGGGTGGCGGCGCGTGGGTCGCGCGGCCCGCGCGTCCCTGTAAGGTTTCCTAAACCGACCTTTAGAGGGTGTGTTTGTTCACTACCCGGTAGCGGCGCACAGTGCTGCTCGCCCTTCAGGGGATTTCCGGGAGCAACAATGCGTTTTCCAACATGGCATGGCCTTTCGCACCTTCTCGAACGCTATCTGCACCACGCGGTTCCCGTCGACGGAATTTATTTGCGCGCGCCGCCGC